>WNFM01140019.1_pt1 | contig 32274 bp, 25 predicted proteins | sample 5400271 | NCBI WGS metagenome assembly WNFM01 (sample SAMN13153352, study PRJNA577476) | soil metagenome | isolation source: 60 cm saprolite on Douglas fir-dominated hillslope | place: USA:California | collected 2013-09-17 | reverse complement strand
CCGTCCGCAAACTCCCAACGGCGACGCCAGCGCCTACGGTGATGCCCGCGACGCGCGTCGAGGCGACCACGCTTGCTTCTCCCGAACCGGCCCCACCGATCAGCTCTCCACCGCCCCTACCGACGAAGCGTCGCCCGATCATCGAGACCACGTCGCCGGAGCGCTATCGCATCCAGTTCACGATCGGCAAGGAGAGCCACGACAAGCTACGGCGCCTCCAGGCGCTTCTCCGTCGCGAGATTCCGGACGGCGATCCGGCCGCGATCTTCGACCGCGCCCTCACCCTGCTCCTCGAGAAGGTGGAGAGAGCCAAGCTCGGCGCCGCCGCGAAACCGCGCACAGGCCCTATCCGCCCCGGGGCGGATAGGCAGCGGGATGTCCCGACGCACGTCCAGCGCGCAGTCTCGCAGCGTGATGGCGGGCAGTGCGCCTTCGTCTCCGAGGGCGGACATCGATGCACGGAGCGCACCTTCCTGGAATTCCATCACATCGTGCCCTACGCGCTGGGGGGATTGGCCATCGTCGAGAACATCTCGCTTCGTTGTCGGCGCCACAACCAGTACGAGGCCCAGCTGGTCTTCGGCCCTCATGGGACCTCGGTCGTCCGTGAGGCAGACCTCTTTCAAGGGTGACCGACGCCGACGCTCAGGGAGGATTCCGCCGCTCACGGGAACCCGCAGACCGCCCGATGGCCGCCGTCGCGCCCCCGCCGCGGCGCGAACGTCTGGACGCGCCGAATTCGCCGGCGGCCTGGTCAGCGGTCCGCTTGAACGAGCGATTGATACTCGGGGTGCTTCCGGATGTAGGCCGCCACGAACGGGCATCGTGGAATGACCGACAGCTTGCGCTCCTTCGCGTATTCGAGGGCCGCGCGCGCGAGCTTGCCGGCGATGCCGCGGCCTTCGAGGGCCGGCGGCACCTCGGTGTGCACGAAGATGATGCTGCCGTTCGAGTACGCATACCGGATCAGCGCGAGGTGGCCCTCGACGCGGACCTGGAACTGGTGCGCCTTTTCGTCGTTCTCCACCACCAGGCCGTCGACTTCTTCCGTGCCCAAGCCGCCTCCTCGCTTCGTCCTCCTCGGTCGTCCCACGTTCCGGACGGGCGCTCCCCGTCTTCGAAAGCCTACGCCAGGCGGCGCAGTTGACAAGGCCGCCGCACGGCCCCTACTCTGGGTAGTTCACGATTCCCCCGAAGGAGGAACCCATGCCCCTCGCACCGATCTACGACCCCGAAGCCGTCGCTCCCATGTGGCAGGAGCTCGCCGCGGTCGGTGTCGAGCCGCTGACCACCCCCGAGCAGGTGGATGAGGTCCTGGCCGCGAAGTCGGGCACCGTCTTCGTCGTCGTGAACTCGATCTGCGGGTGCGCGGCCGGGCACGCGCGTCCGGGAGCGATGCTCGCTCTCCAGAACGCGGTGATCCCCGACCGGTCCGTCACCGTCTTCGCGGGTGTGGACCGGGACGCCGTGAATCGCGCCCGCGAATACATGGCCGCCTATCCCCCCTCCTCGCCCTCGATGGGCCTCTTCAAGGACGGCAAGCAGGTCTTCATGCTGGAGCGCTCCGATCTCCAGCAGTTGACGGACGAGCAGGTGGCCGCTGCCCTGACCAAGGCCTTCGACGAGCACTGCGCAAAGCCGGGACCGTCGGTCGATCCGGAGAAGTTCAAGCAGATGCTTCCCTATCGTGGGTGCGGCTCGCAGATTCCGCTGGCGACGCGGCAGTCCTAAGGAGTCGCTCGCAGTTGGCCGACGTGGCCGCGCGCCGCGCTGCTTTCCGGACGCTCCACGAGCGGGGCTGCTTCCTCATTCCCAATCCGTGGGACGTCGGAAGTGCGCGCTATCTCCAGGGTCTCGGCTTCAAGGCCCTGGCCACCACCAGCTCCGGCTTCGCCTTCTCACGAGGGCGTCCGGACTCCGCGGCCGCCGTGCCGCTCGAGATGACCCTCGCCCACTTCGCGGAGATCGCGGCCGCGTCGGAGCTTCCCGTGAACGCGGACTTCCAGGCCGGCTACGCGGACGAGCCGGAGGGCGTCGCGAAGAACGTGCGGCGCTGTGTGGAGACGGGGGTGGCGGGCCTCTCCATCGAGGACTCGACGGGCGATGCGCGCCGGCCGCTCTACGAGCTGGGGGCCGCGGTGGAGCGCATCAAGGCCGCGCGCGCCGCCATCGACGCCTCCGGCACCGGAGTGCTCCTGACCGCGCGCGCCGAGTGCCACCTGGTGGGGACGCCGGAGCCCCTGCGCGATTCGATCCGCCGCCTGGAAGCCTACGCGGACGCGGGAGCGGACGTGCTCTATGCCCCCGGCCCGCGCGAGCGCGCCGACATCAAGACGATCGTCGAGGCCGTCGCGCCCAAACCCGTCAACGTCCTGATGGGCTGGCACACGGGTCTCCGGCTCTCCGATCTCGCGGAGCTGGGGGCGCGACGCGTGAGCGTCGGGTCCGCGCTGGCGCGCGCGGCGTGGACCGGGTTCATCCGCGCCGCCCGCGCGATGGCGGAGACCGGCCAGTTCGACGGGCTGCAGGGCGCGGTCCCCTTCGCCGAGCTCAATGATTTCTTCGACGCGGACCTGAAGGCGCGGACCAGGGCGCGATGAGAAGGCGACTACAATGGTCGTGATGAAAGCTCACGCGCGATCCTGGGCATGCCGCTGCGGAGCCCATCTCATCGTCACCTTCGACATCGAGTCCGGCACGCAGGTCGAGCAGTGCCCTCAGTTCGCGTGCCCGCGCTGTCGCGCCATCCGGCGGGTGGAATCCATCCCCGGGGAGCGCATCAAGGCCGAGAGCCTCAAGGTCCGCCGCTCGTAGCGCTCAGTGGCCGTGGTCCGCGGCCACGCTGCTCATCCCCAGCTCCGCGTCGGCGTCCCGGACCGAGCCCGCCAGCAGCGCCGCGATCGCGCTGAGGATCACGGTCAGGCCCAGGGCGACGCGCAGGGTGACGGCGTCGGCGAGGAGGCCGATGGCGGGGGGCCCGGCCAGGAACGCGAGATAACCGATCCCCGTCACCGCGGCCACTCCCGTCTGCGAGGCCACCTTGTGCCCGGCCGCGGAGAGCGTGATCGGGAAGATGGTGGAGAAGCCGGCGCCCGCGCAGGCGAAGCCGAGCAGGGTGGCCGCGACGCCTCCCACGGCGAGACCGGCGCCGAGACCCGCGGCGGCGATCGCGCCCCCCAGACGGACCAGGTTCACGGATCCGATCCGGAGGCGCAGCCAGTCGCCGGCCAGACGCCCCGCGGCCATGGTCAGCGAGAAGACGGCGTAGCCCGTCGCGGCCGCGCCCTGGCTCGTGTAGCCGGTCAGGTACACGGCGCCCCAGTCCGCCATCGCGCCCTCCCCGAGCAGGATGCAGAAGGCGATCACGCCCAGCGGGACCAGGGGCCGGATGGCGGCGAGCGAGAACTGCGGCGCCTTGGCCAGCGCCTCCGGATCGTCGGGCAGGAGGCGGCGCGTGGCGAACAGCGTCGCCACCGCGAGAAGCGCGCCCACCGCGACGAGGTGCGGCAGCGGGGCCAGGCCGCGCGCGGCGGCCAGTCCGCCCATGGCCGCGCCGGTCATGCCGCCGAAGCTGAACAGGGCGTGGAACGCCACCATGACCGGCCGGCGATAGGCGCGCTCGACATCGACCGCTTGCGTGTTCATGGCCACGTCCATCGCTCCCGCCAGCGCGCCGTACAGGACCAGGGCCGCCGCCAGCGCCGCCGCGCTGCGCGCCAGGGCGGGCAGGGCCAGAACCGCGCACAGCCCGAACGACGACCAGGTGGTGACGCGCGCGCTGCCGAAGCGCACGAGCAGGCGCGGGATGCCGACGATGGCCGCGAAGGCGCCCCCGGAAGCGCCGAGCAGGGCCAGGCCGAGCACGCCGCTGCCCAGCCGCAGGTCGGCCTGGACGGCCGGGATGCGCGCCAGCCAGTTCGAGACGAGGAGGCCGTGGATGAAGAAGACGACGGCGACGGAGAGGCGCGCCGAGGAGTGCGTCCCAGTCACTGCCGGGTGGGACTTGGACACACTCCTAATGGGTCCGAGTCCCACGTGGCCAACTCGGACACATTCCTAGCTCGTGACCGCGCCGTCGGAGGCGGAGGACACGAGCCGGGCGTACTTGGCCAGCGCACCCGTGCGGTAGCGCGTCTTGGGCGCCTTGACCTTCCTCAGCCGCCGCTTGATCTCGGCCGCGGAGAGCTCGACGTCGAGACGCCGCTTCTTCACGTCGATGTTGACGATGTCGCCGTTTCGCAGGACCGCGATGGGCCCGCCGTCGGCGGCCTCCGGCGCGACGTGGCCGATCATGAAGCCGTGCGTCGCCCCCGAGAAGCGCCCGTCCGTCATGAGGGCCACGGAATCGCCCAGCCCCGCGCCCTGCAGCGCGCCCGTCACGTGCAGCATCTCGCGCATGCCGGGTCCGCCCTTCGGCCCTTCCCAGCGGATCACGATGACGTGGCCGGGCTTCACCTTGCCCTTCTTCACCGCCGCGAAGGCATCCTCCTCGCGATCGAAGACGAGGGCGGGACCCCGGTGCGACGTCTTCGTCTGGCCCGACACCTTGGCCACGCAGCCTTTCGGGGCCAGGTTGCCACGCAGGATGGCGATGCCTCCGTATCCTTTCAATGGCTGGGCGAGGGGGCGGATGACCTTCTGGCCCGCCGTCTCCGGCGCCCGGCGCGCCTCCTCGCCGATCGTCCGGCGCGTGACCGTGAGTTCCTTCTCGTGCAGCAGGCCGGCTTCGAGGAGACGCTTGGCCACCACCGCCATGCCGCCCGCGTCGTACATCTCGGGCGCGGTGTAGGTGCCCCACGGCTTGAGGTCGGCGAGGAGCGGCGTCTTCCGGCCGATGCGGTCGAACTCGTCGATGGACAGGCGCACGCCCGCCTCGCGGGCCACGGCCAGGAGGTGGAGCACGGCATTGGTCGAGCCGCCCGTGGCCATCACGCCCGCGATCGCGTTGTGCAGCGCGCGCCGCGTGATGATCTTCCGCGGCCGGACGTCGTGCTTGAGGAGGTCCATCACCAGCCGCCCGGCCTGGAAGGCGGTGTCCGCCTTCTTGCCGTCGACGGCGGGCACGTCGCTCAGTCCCATGGGCGAGACGCCAAGCATCTCGAACGCGGTGGCCATCGTGTTGGCGGTGAACTGCCCGCCGCATGCCCCCGCGCCCGGGCAGGCCCGGTTCTCGATCTCGCGCAGCTCGACCGCATCGATCTTGCCGGCGTTGTGGGCTCCGATGGCCTCGAACACGTCCTGGATCGTGATCTTCCGACCGCGGTGCTCGCCGTACTGGATGGAGCCGCTGTAGAGCATCAGGCTGGGCAGGTCGAGCCGGGCCATGGCCATGACCATGGCCGGGATCGTCTTGTCGCACCCGGAGATGCCGACGAACGCGTCGAGCAGGTGGCCGCGCGCCACGAGCTCGACGGAGTCCGCGATGACCTCGCGGCTGACCAGCGAGGACTTCATCCCCTCCGTGCCCATCGCGATGCCGTCCGTCACGGTGATGCTGTTGAACTCGATGGGCGTGCCTCCCGCGGCCCGGATCCCTTCCTTTACCTTCATGGCCAGCGTGCGGTGGTTCCAGTTGCAGGGCGTGATCTCGATCCAGCAGTGCGCGACGCCCACCAGCGGCTTGGCCAGGTCCGCGTCCGTGAACCCGACGGCCTTGAAGTAGGCCCGCGCGGCCGCGCGGTCGGCACCGTCGACGAGGACACGGCTGTGGGCGCGGGGATCGATCGTCACTTGGGTTTCTCCTTGTGCGGATGCTACTACGCCTGGTAGTAGATCGGCCGGCGGCGGTACCGTCGGGTCATGCTACCCCTGCCGCCGATCTTCTTCGCCCTGGCTGCACCCGTCATGGCGGCGAGCCCTTCGCCGGTCCCCCAGACCTCACCCGCGCCGGCGCATTCCGAATACGTGGAGGTCACGGCCAAGGGCTTGCACGAAGAGGCGGAGACCATCCCCGCGATGGTCACCGTGATCGGCGGCGACGAAGCGCGGGCGCGCAACGCCGACGACCTGCGCGCGGCGCTGGCGGGGGTCGCGGGCGCGGATGTCGCGCCCGGCGGCGACGGCGGGCCTGCGAGCTCCGTGCCCGAGTTCTGGGGCCTGAAGGAATTCGACGCGTTCCTGCTCGTCGTGGACGACGTGCCGTGGGGCGGCGCCTTCAACCCCGCGCTCTCCACCCTGAGCGTCGAGGACCTCGACCACGTCGAGGTGCTGCGCGGCCCCGCGCCCGTCATGTACGGCGCGACCGCGTTCGTCGGCGTCGTGCACGTCGTCCATCGCGCGCCTTCGGATCGGGCGCGCGAGGCGCGGCTCTCCCTGGGAAGCTACGGCAGCGGGCGCGGAGACCTCGCCCTGCCCTTCCAGTGGGGCGGGTTCGAGTCGCGCGTGGCCGCCGAGGTGACCCGGCAGGGCTTCCGCGACGATCGCACCGGCTTCGACCGCTTCCACGGCCGCTGGCGCAATGCGCGGACCCTCGGCTCGGGCCGGTTCGGATTCGACGTCGACGTCCACGTCGTCAACCAGGATCCGGCGAGCCCGCACGTGCGCGAAGGCGGCGCCCTCTCCGCGGTCACGCCCCTCGACGCGAACTACAACCCGGAGGGGGCGCGCCTCGACGACCGCCGCTTCACGGGCACGTTGCGCTACGACCGGCCGTTGGCAGGCGCGGGCTGGTCCACCGTCGCCTCCTTCAGCCACGGCAGCCAGGACATCTTCCGCGGCTTCCTGTCCGAGGTGGCCAGTCCGGTGGCGCCCGCGCGCGGCATCCGCGGGACGGTGGACCTGACCGACATCTACTTCGACACGCACCTGGCACCTCCACGGCGAGGGGAAGGCGATCGGCGGCGACTTCGATTACGTCGCCGACATCACGGGAAGCCGTGTCCCGCAGCTCGGCATCCCCGCCGTGCCCGACGACGACCAGGTGGAGGATCGTCGCGAGTTCTCCGGCCTGTACGGCTTCGTCGCCTACGAGCCGGCGGCGCGCTTGCGCTTCGAAGGCGGCCTGCGGCTCAATCGCACGATGGAAGAGCGCGAGGATCCACGCGAGAAGGCCGCCCGCGTAAGCAATCCGAACGATCCCGGAAAGAGAACCGATAACCGCCTGTCCGGCACCATCGCCGCGGAGTGGACGGCCTGGAGCCGAGGAGCGGAGTCGCTGCGCCTCTTCGCCGACTACCGGGCCGCCTTCAAGCCCGCCGCCTTCGACTTCGGCATCGGCGAGGGCGAGGCCGGCGGCGCGGAAGGCCTGCTCGACCCCGAGACCGCGAACACGTACGAGGCGGGCGCGCGCACGCGGCTCGCGGACGGCCAGCTCGAGCTGGAGGCGAGCGGCTTCTGGATGGACTTCGAGAACCTCGTGCTGGCCACGACCGTCAACGGCGTGCCCGCCCTTCGCAATTCCGGCGAGAACCGCTTCAAGGGCCTCGAGGTCGAAGCGAAGTGGCGGACGCGCGAGCACCTGTACGCCCGCGCCGCCTACGCGCTCCACGACGCGCGGTTCCGGGACTCCGTTCAACTCTTCGACGGCGTGCCCACGCAGCTCGCGGGCAAGCGCCTCGAGATGTCCGCGCACCACACCGCGGGGGCCGCCCTGGCCTGGGCCCCGGAAAAGGGGCTGGTCGCGTCCGCGGACATCCAGTACGTCGGCTCGCGCTTCCTCAACAAGAGGAACACCGCGCTCGCCGACGGCTATGCGGAGATCTCGGCCGGGCTCGGGTGGCGCGTGGGACATCTCGAGCTGCGCGTCGATGGACGCAACCTGACCGACCGCCGGCCGGCGGTGTCGGAGAGCGAGCTGGGCGACGGCCAGTACTATCGCCTCCCCGCCCGTCGCGTGGACGGCACCGTCCGCGCGCGCTGGTGACGTAGGGTTTCGGGCATACAATCGCCGCCCACGAGGCTCGAAACCATGAAAGCGCTTGCAGGCGGCGCCATCGGTCTGGCTCTTCTGGCCGTGCTTCCGGCGCTCGCACAGGACACGGCGGTCTACCGCGACCGCACCCGGCCCGTGGACGAGCGCGTGCGCGACCTCCTCGCGCGCATGACCCTCGAGGAGAAGGTGGCGCAGACGCTCGCCCTCTGGAAGGGCAAGGAGAAGATCACCGACGCGCAGGGCCAGCTCGATCCCGCGGGCGCCCGGCTCCTGCTCGCGAACGGGCTGGGGCAGCTGGCGCGGCCGACCGAGCTGAGGGACAAGCCGACCAGGATCCTGCTCGGTCCCCGCGAGGACGCCGTCTTCATCAATGCCGTGCAGAAGTGGCTGGTCGAGAACACGCGCCTGGGCATCCCCGTGCTGACCCACGAGGAGGCGCTCCACGGCCTGGTCGCGCCCCGGGGCACGAACTTCCCCATCCCGATCGCGCTCGCCAGCACCTGGGATCCCGCGCTCGTGGAAAGGGTGATGAGCGTCGCCGCTCTGGAAGCGCGGGCGCGCGGGACGCACGAGGTGCTCTCGCCCGTCCTCGACCTGGCCCGCGACCCGCGGTGGGGTCGCACCGAGGAGACCTACGGCGAAGATCCGTACCTCGTCTCGCGTCTCGGCGTGGCCGCGATCCGCGGGTATCAGGGGACGAGCCGCACGCTGGCCAGGGACAAGGTCCTGGCCACGGCCAAGCACTTCGCCGGCCACGGGCCGCACGAAGGCGGCATCAACACCGCGCCCACCGCGTTCGCGGAGCGCCTGCTCCGCGACCAGTACCTGTTCCCGTTCGAGGCCGCGATCTCGGAGACCCCGGTGATGGCCGTCATGCCGTCCTACAACGAGATGGACGGCGTGCCCTCGCACAAGAACCGCTGGCTGCTCCAGCGCGTGCTCCGCCAGGAGTGGGGCTTCGACGGGATGGTCGTCTCCGACTACTACGCGATCGACCAGATGGTGTCGCAGCACGGAGTGGCCGCCGACCTTGCCGACGCGGCGCGGCAGGCCATCGAGGCCGGCGTGGACGTCGAGCTGCCCGACATCGCCGCCTACGCGAAGCTGGCCGAGCTCGTGAAGGACGGGCGCCTCTCCGAATCCGTCCTCGACCGCGCGGTCGCGCGCATCCTGCGCGCGAAGTTCCTGGCCGGCCTCTTCGAGGATCCCTACGTCGACCCCGATCGCGCGCAGCGCGTGAGCAACACGCCCGAGCACCAGGCGGTGGCGCTGGAGGCGGCGCGGCGCGCCATCGTCCTCCTGAAGAACGACGGGGCGCTCCTGCCCCTGGATCGCGCGAAGCTGAAGACGATTGCGGTCATCGGGCCCAACGCCAAGGGCCTCCGCCTGGGCGGCTATTCCAGCGAGCCGGGCCGCGGCGTGGATATCCTTGACGGAGTCAAGCAAAAGGCGGGGAGCAGCCTTCGCGTGCTCTACGCGGAGGGCGTCCGCATCACGGAGGAGCCGCCGAACTGGAGCGCGGACAAGGTCGTCTTCGGCGATCCGGTGAAGAACCGCCAGCGCATCACCGAAGCCGTCGCGGTGGCGCGCCAGGCGGACGTGGCCGTGGTCGTGATCGGCACCAACGAGTCCACCTCGCGCGAGGCCTGGGCGGACAACCACCTGGGCGACGTCGCGGACCTGGAGCTCTCCTCGCAGCAGAACGAGCTCGTCGACGCCGTACGCGGCACGGGCAAGCCGGTGGTGGTGGTCCTGATCAACGGGCGGCCGCTCGCCCTGAGCCACGTCACGCAGACCGTGCCCGCCATCCTCGAGGGGTTCTACCTCGGCCAGGAAGGCGGCACCGCCGTCGCGGACGTGCTCTTCGGCGACGTGAGCCCCGGAGGGAAGCTGCCGATCTCGTTCCCGCGGGCGACCGGCCAGCTGCCCGTGTACTACGACCGCAAGCCCACGTCGTTCCGCTCGTACCTGGACCTGACCCGGGAGCCGCTGTTCCCGTTCGGGTACGGCCTCAGCTACACGACCTTCAAGCTCGACAACCTGAGGGTGGCGCCGGAGCGGATCGGACCCGCGGGCGAGGCCACGGTGACCGTGGACGTGACCAACACGGGCGCGCGCGCGGGGGACGAAGTGGTGCAGCTCTACGTGCGCGACCGCGTCGCCTCGGTGACGCGCCCGGTCAAGGAGCTGCGGGGGTTCGAGCGCGTCGGTCTCGCCCCCGGCGAGCGCAAGACGGTCACGTTCAAGGTGGGCCCGGCCGCCCTTCGCTTCACCAACGAGCGCATGGAACGCGTGGTGGAGCCCGGCCTGTTCGACCTGATGGTGGGGACCAGCTCGAAGACGGCGGCGACGGTGCCGCTCGAGGTCGTCGAGAGGAGGACGCCATGACGGATGCGTATGAGCCGCGGCCCGAGCACAAGTTCACCTTCGGCCTCTGGACGGTGGGCAACCCCGGCCGGGATCCGTTCGGCGAGCCCGTGCGTCCCGTCCTCTCGCCGGTGGAGCTCGTCCACCTGCTGGCGGAGGTCGGCGCCTACGGGGTGAACTTCCACGACGACGACCTCGTTCCGATCGACGCCGGCCCCGCCGACCGCGAGCGCATCGTGCGCGACTTCAAGAAGGCGCTGGCGGAGACGGGCCTCAAGGTCCCCATGGCCACCACCAACCTCTTCGGCGACCCGTCCTTCAAGGACGGCGCCTTCACCTCGAACGACGCGCGCGTGCGCGCGTACGCGCTGCAGAAGACGATGCGCAACATCGACCTCGGCGTGGAGCTGGGAGCGAAGGTCTACGTCTTCTGGGGCGGCCGCGAGGGCGTGGAGACCGATGCCAGCAAGGACCCCCTGGCCGCGATCAACCGCTATCGCGACGCCATGAACTTCCTCACCGGCTACGTGAAGGACCAGAAGTACGACCTCGTCTTCGCGATGGAGGCCAAGCCCAACGAACCGCGCCACGACATCTACATGCCGACCACGGGCGCGCTCCTCGCCTTCATCGAGACCCTCGACCATCCGGAGATGGTGGGGGTGAACCCCGAAGTCGCGCACGAGCACATGTCGGGCCTGAACTTCATGCACGCGATCGCCCAGGCCTGGGACGCGAAGAAGCTGTTCCACATCGACCTCAACGACCAGGCCATCGGCCGCTACGACCAGGATCTGCGCTTCGGCTCGCACTCGCTCAAATCCTGCTTCTTCCTGGTGAAGTTCCTGGAGGACGTGGGCTACGCGGGCAGCCGCCACTTCGACTCACATGCGTACAGGACGGAAGACGTGGCGGGGGTGAAGGACTTCGCGCGCGGGTCCATGCGCTCGTACCTGATCTACAAGGAGAAGGGCCGCCGCTGGAACGAGGACAAGGAGATCCAGGCCCTGGTGAAGGAGGCCTCCGCGGTGCCCCGCGACGGGCTGCCGGAGCTGGGCGGATACAGCCGGGCCACCGCGAATGCGCTCAAGGGGCACACGTTCGATCGCAAGGCGCTGGGGGCGCGGGGCCTCAAGTACGAGCGGCTGGATCAGCTCACGATCGAGGTGATACTCGGAGTGAGGTAGGTCCGGACGGTCTCGCTGCTCCCGCGCCTCTTCACGGGACGAAATACCCTACGGCACGACCCTCACGGTCCGGACCACGGCGATCAGGCCGAGGCGGACCTGCCGAGAGCCATGAACTCCGGCTTCAGCGCGGGATAGAGCGCCCGATAGCGTGGGTACAGCGCGTCGTACGCGCGCTGCCATTCCCGATCTGGCGCATCGCGACCCGTCACCGCGATCGCGGCCTCACACGCCGACGCGGCATCCTTCCAGGCTCCCGCCCCGACACCGGCGAGAAGCGCCGCCCCATACGCCGCCCCCTCCGTGCTGTTCACGGTGACCAACGCGGCTCCGAGCACACTGGCCAGGATCTTCCGCCACAGGGCGCTGCGCGCTCCCCCACCCGCGACACGCACCTGCTTCACCGAAGCCAGCCCGGCCTGCGCGAACAGGCCCATGCAGTCCTTCATGCTGAAGGCCACGCCCTCGAGCACGGCGCGCGTCAGATGCGCCCGGCGGTGGCGCACGGTCAACCCCACGAAGGCGCCGCGGGCCAGGGGATCCGGATACGGCGTGCGCTCGCCCGAGAGATAGGGCAGGAAGATCAGCCCCTCGCTGCCCGCGGGCGCGGAGGCGGCCTCCGCGACCAGCGCCTCGAAGGACTCGCCGGGAGCCAGCGTGTCGCGGTACCACTGCAGCGAGCCCGCCGCGGACAGGGTCACCCCCATCAGATGCCACTTGCCGGGCACGGCGTGGCAGAAGGCATGCAGGCGCCCCTCCGGCTCGACCAGCGGTGAGTCCGTGGTCGCGAAGACGACGCCGGACGTGCCGAGGGTGAGGCTGACCACGCCCGGCGTGATCGCGCCCGCGCCCACCGCGCCCGCGGCCTGATCGCCTCCGCCCGCCATCACGGGCGTGCCCTCACGCAGGCCGGTCGCCGCGGCGGCCGCGGCCGTGATGGTGCCGGTGACTTCCGGACCTTCGTGCGTGGGCGGCAGCCAGGCGCGCGGGATGTCGAGGGCGCGCAGCACTTCCGCCGACCAGTCGCGCGCGGCCAGATCGAACAGCAGCGTGCCCGAGCCGTCCGCCTTGTCCATCGCGGCCTCGCCCGTCAGGCGCAGCCGCACGTAGTCCTTCGGCAGCAGCACCCGGCGCGCGCGCGCGTAGACGTCCGGCTCGTTCTCGCGCACCCAGAGGATCTTGGGCGCGGTGAAGCCGGTGAGCGCGTCGTTGCCGGTGACCTGGACGAGCCGCGCGCGGCCGCCCATGCGGGCGCGGATCTCGTCGCACTGGGCGCCCGTGCGCTGGTCGTTCCAGAGGATCGCGGGCCGCAGAACGCGCTGGTCGTCGTCGAGCAGGACGAGGCCGTGCATCTGGCCCGTCAAGCCGACGGCGGCGACGTCCCCTCCGCCCACCTTCGCCTGCGCGAGCGCGGCCTGGATGCTTTGGGTGACGCCCGACCACCACTCGTGCGGATCCTGCTCGGACCAGAGCGGCCTGGGAGTGGAGAGCGTGAGCGGCGTGGTCGCGGCCGCCACCACGGTCCCCTTCTCGTCGACGAGGAGCGCCTTCGCTCCCGTCGTGGACACGTCGATGCCGAGGAAGAGTCGGCCCATCAGCACACTCCGAACGTGAAGACGGTCGTGGAGAGGTAGGCCTGTCCCGGCGCCAGCACCGTGGACGGGAACTCCGGATGGTGCGGCGAATCCGGGAAGTGCTGGGTCTCGAGGCTCAGGCCCGCTCGCGCCGGATAGACGCGGCCGCTCTTGCCGCGGATCCGGCCATCGAGCCGATTGCCGGTGTAGAGCTGCAGGCCGGGCTCGGTCGTATGCACGTCGAGTCGCCGCCCGCTGGCCGGTTCGACCAGACGGGCCGCCGCGACCAGCCCCGGCCCGTGGCGACGCAGCACGAAGTTGTGGTCGTAGCCCGCGCCATGCGCGAGCTGCTCGTCGGCCTGGGCGATGCGGCTGCCGATGACGGCGGGCTCGCGGTAATCGAACGGCGTTCCCGCCACCGGCGCCACCGCGCCCGTCGGGATGGACGTCTCGTCGATGGGCAGGTAGTGGTCGGCGTCGATGGTGAGCTCGTGGCCGAGGACATCTCCTTGCCCGGCGCCGGCGAGGTTGAAGTACGAATGCTGCGAGAGGTTCACCACCGTGGTCGCGTCCGTGCGGGCCGCGTAGTCGATCCGCAGCTCGTCCTCCTCGGTGAGCGTGTAGGTGACGGCGGCGCGGAGCATCCCGGGATAGCCCTCCTCCCCGGCCGGGCTCGCGTAGCGCAGGGTCAGCCCGGCGCCGCTCGGAGCCGCGGTCTCCTCCACGTCCCAGACCACCTTGTCGAAGCCGCGCCGGCCGCCATGCAGGTGATGGGGAGGGTCGTTGATGGCGAGCTCATGGACGCGGCCGTCCAGCGGGAGATGCCCGCGCGCGATGCGGTTCGCGTAGCGGCCGACCACGGCGCCGAAGTACGGCGACGCGCCGAGGTAGCCGGCCAGGTCGTCGTGGCCGAGGACCACGTCCTCCAGGCGTCCGGAGCGGTCCGGCGCGTGCAGCGACACGATGATCGCGCCGTACGAGATCGCACGCATCTCCAGGCCGTGCCCGTTCGTCAGCGTGAACACGTCGACGGGCCGGCCGTCGGGCAGGCGGCCGAACGCCGCACGCGTCACCATCGGCGGAGCGCTCACGCTATCCGCCCCCGGGCGCGCCTGTCAACCGTATCTCACTCCTGCCGGCGCGGCCGACGAAGAGCATCGCGAGCAGGCCGATGGGCACGAGCTGCAGCAGGTGGTAGACGAGGCCGAGGGCCAGGGCCTTCTCCTTCGCGACCCCGAACCCGACGAGGGCCACGGTGGCGCCCAGCTCCAGGGTGCCGATGTTCCCGGGAGGGCCGGGGATCGCGAGCGCGAGGTTCACGGCCATCAGCACCACCACTGCCGTCGAGATGGGCGCGACGATGCCCAGGGCCTTCATGGCGGCGGCGATCACGTACACCTCGAGGGTCCACGACCCCAGGGAGGACAGGATGGACCCCGCGAGGGCCCGAGGATGGTTGGTGGCGGCGAGGCCCAGCCGCACGCGGGCCAGCGCTTTCCGGACGCGGCCCAGCCCTCCCTCCCCTCGAGACGGTGGCGCCGCGTCCGCGGACGGGCGCACGACCAGGATCAGCGTCACCACCGCGACGAACGCGACCAACAGTCCGCCGATGCTCCGGCGGATCCACGCGGGAACGGGCAGGAAGTAGGGCAGCACGGCCAGGCCGAGGAGGAGCCCGACGGCGTTGACCACGTAATCGAGCACGATCGAGCCCGCGATCGACGCCCGGGGAAGCCCGGTGCGCCGGGCAAACCATTGCATTCGAGCGAGGTCCCCCGCGCGCGCCGGAACCACGGCCGAGACCGCGGACCCCACGACCATGGCCTTGAACGCGGAGCCGAGCGTCGCCGCGGGCGCGAGCGGTCGCACGAGAGCCAGCCAGCGGCCGGCCTGAAAGCAGACGGCCCCGAGGTTGAGGACCACCCCCACGGCCAGCCATCCGAGCCGCGCGGCGGCGAGCGTGGACCACACCGTTCGCACATCGAGGCCGCGCAGAGCCCAGAAGAGCGCCCCCGCCAGGGCGACGCCGGCGAGCACGCGCAGGAGCACACGGGGCGGCTTCGGCCGCGCTGCACCCTCTCCGCCGACGTCGTCGCCGCCGCTCTCCTCCGCCATGCTCCTTGATCCTGCACGCTTCTCGCCTCGTTTGACAGGGCCGGGACCGGAAAGTAACGTGCCGGTTCACCTTGTTCTTCGACCGGCGGCGGCTCATTCGAGGTGCCGGCGCGCTCGGCTTCGGCGTCATCGTCCTGGCCGCCGCGCGCCCGGTGCACGCCGAAAGCGGCTACGACCTGTGGCTGCGCTATGCCCCGGTCGAGAACGCAGAGCGGCGCGCCGCCTATCGGGCTTCGCTGAGGTCGATCGTCGTACAAGGCGGGACGGCCACCACACAGGCGATCGTGGTCGAGCTGGAGCTGGCCTCTCGCCGGATGCTGGGGTCTTCGGTGCCGTTCGGGAGGACGATCTGGGATGACGGGGCGCTGGTCGTCGGCACGCCGTCCAACTCACCCCTGGTTGCAGGCCTCGGCTGGGACAAGGACCTCGCCGCGCTCGGCGACGAAGGCTACGTCATCCGATCGACTCGCATCGGCGCACACGCCGCGACCGTGGTGGCCTCTCGCGGCGAGATCGGCGCCCTGTACGGCACGTTCCATCTCCTGCGCCTCCTGCAGACGGAGCAGCCCATCGAGGCCCTCGACCTGAGCGAGCGGCCCCACATCCAGCGCCGCGTCCTGAATCACTGGGACAACCTGGACGGCACCATCGAGCGCGGGTACGCCGGGGCATCGCTCTGGAAATGGGAAGAGCTGCCCGGCCGCGTGGACCGGCGCGTCCAGGACTACGCCCGTGCCAACGCCTCGATCGGCATCAACGGGAGCGTGGTCAACAGCGTCAACGCGAATCCGAAGTCACTGAGCGCGGCCTATATCGAGAAGGCCGCGGCCCTCGCGGACGCGCTCCGCCCCTACGGGATCCGGGCCTACCTGTCCGCGAACTTCGCCGCCCCCAAGCTCCTGGGAAACCTGCCTACGGCGGATCCACTCGATCCCGGCGTCACGAAATGGTGGCGCGACAAGGCGGACGAGATCTACGCGCGGATCCCCGACTTCGGCGGCTTCCTCGTGAAGGCGAACAGCGAGGGGCAGCCCGGCCCCCAGGACTACCACCGCACGCACGCGGACGGGGCGAACGTCCTCGCCGACGCGGTGCGGGCACACGGCGGGATGGTGATGTACCGGGCCTTCGTGTACGACGCCGAGACCGACCCCGACCGCGTCAAGCGCGCCTACAAGGAGTTCGTGCCCCTCGACGGCCGCTTCCGCGACAACGTGTTCGTGCAGGTCAAGAACGGGCCGCTGGATTTCCAGCCGCGCGAGCCCTTCCATCCCCTCTTCGGTGCCCTCCCGGGCACGCCGATCATGGCCGAGCTTCAGATCACGCAGGAGTACCTGGGCCAGTCCACGCACCTCGTGTATCTCGCGCCGATGTGGAAGGAATTCCTGGACGCGGATACCTACGCCAAGGGCCCCGGGTCCACGGCGGCGAAGGTGGTGGACGGCACGCTCGAGGGACACACGCAGACCGGGATGGCGGGCGTGGCCAACACGGGGAGCGACACCAACTGGACCGGGCACGACTTCGCGCAAGCGAACTGGTACGCCTACGGCCGGCTCGCGTGGGATCCATCCCTGACCGCCGAAGGCATCGCCGACGAATGGATCCGCATGACCTGGTCCCGCGCGCCCGACGTGGTGGGCGCGATCCGCGACATCATGCTGCGCTCGCGCGAGGCCTTCGTGGACTACACCATGCCCCTGGGGCTGCACCATCTCATCGGCGGCGACCACTACGCGCCCATGCCCGAGAACACCGATCCGCGCCGCGCCGACTGGTCCGCGACCTACTACCACCGGGCGGACGCGAGCGGCATCGGCTTCGATCGGACGCGCACGGGCAGCGACGCCGTCTCCCAGTACCGGTCGCCGCTGCGCGAGCAGTGGGCGGATCCCGCCACCGTCCCCGAGCGCCTCCTCCTCTGGTTCCATCACGTGTCCTGGGACCGCACGATGCGCTCCGGCCGCACGCTGTGGGACGAGCTCGTCTCCCACTACACGCGCGGCGCCGAGGAGGCGCGCGCCTTCGAGGAGCGCTGGACGGCGCTGCGGGGCCGGGTCGACGCGGAGCGGCACCAGGCCGTCCTCGCGAAGCTCCAACGGCAGAGCCTCGAGGCGGCGCAGTGGCGTGACCGGATCCTCCGCTACTTCCAGACCCGGAGCGGGCGAGCTCTTCCGGCCGCGGCGGCGGCGCCGTGACCAGGAAGAAGGCCGCCGTCGAGCCCCCGCTCATCCTGGTGATCGACGTCGGGAGCTCGTCGGTGCGGGCCAACCTCTACGATCGCCGCGCCCGGCTCGTGGAGGGTTCCCAGGTCGCGCGGCACGTCGCCCTGCGCACGGCGGCGGACGGCACCGCGGACGAAGACCCTCTCGCCCTGGCCGTCGCGGTCGAGAAGGTGGTGGACGCGGTCCTGGCCAAGGCGCGCACGCGCGCGAAGAGCATCGCCGCCGTCGGCCTCGACACGCTCGTGTTCGCCGCCTGCGGCGTGGACGCGCGGGGCGTGCCCGTCACGCCTCTCTATACCTATGCGGACACCCGCGCCCGCCGCGAGGCCCAGGAGCTGCGCCGCGAGCTGGACTTCGCGCAGGTGTATCAGCGCACCGGGTGTCCCCTGCACACGTCGTACATGCCGGCCCGGCTGCGCTGGCTGGAGGCCGCGCATCCCGACCTCGCGCGCCGCGTGAAGCGCTGGCTGCCCGTGGGCTCGCTCCTCTACGGGCGGTGGTTCGGGACCTCGGCCGTGCCCGTCTCGTACTCGGTCGCGGCCTGGAGCGGGCTGCTCGATCGCCGCTCCCTCCAGTGGGACCAGGCGCTGCTGCGCCATCTCCACGTCCGCGCCAACGCCCTCCCGCCCCTGGCCGACTACGACCGCGCGGCGCGCGGCCTCGCGCCCGCCTACGCGAAACGCTGGCCCGCCCTGTGCGACGTGCCCTTCTTCCTTGCCGTAGGCGACGGCGCTGCCGCGAACGTGGGCAGCGGATGCGTCTCGCCGGAGCGGGTCGCGCTCACCCGTGCCCGCGGGCCTCTGGGCCTACAAGGTCGGGGCGAAGGAGACGCTGCTGGGCGGCGCCCTCAGCGAAGGCGGCAACGTGTTTGCCTGGGCGACCGCGGCCCTGCGCCTGCCGCCGACGGCCCGGCTCGACGCCGCCCTCCGCGCGCTGCCGCCTGACGGGCACGGCTTGACCATCCTGCCCTTCGTGGCCGGCGAGCGCAGCCCCGGCTGGTCCAACGACGCGGAGTCGATCACCGCCGGCATCCATCCCGCCACCAGCGCCCTCCAGGTCCTGCAGGCCTGGCTGGAGGCGGTGGCCTTCCGGGTCGCGATCGTGGCCCGCCTCCTCTCTCCGCACGCCTCGCCGACCCATGAGATCGTGGCCAGCGGCGGGGCGATGAGCGCATCCCCGTACTGGGTCCAGCTCATGGCCGACGTGATCGGACGGCGCGTCCACCTCTCGCGCAGCGAGGAGCTGACCTCGCGCGGCGCGGCCATCCTGGCCTTGCGCGGCCTCTCTCTCTGGCGAACGCTGGCCGACGAAGCGCTCGGCACGGAGGACGTCTACGAGCCCGACCCGTCGCGCGCGCCGCTGTACCAGGCGGCCCTGGAGAGGCAACACCGCCTGTACGAGAAGATGCTGGGCGCCGATCCCGCGATCGGGCCGGCGCTGGCCGCCGCCGTCTACCGCCGCTAGGGCGGCGAGGGGGGCGGGGCAGATTTCTCTACCCCGCCCAGGCAAGAACCGAAGCTACGGAAGGGCCAGGGACCAGGCGCTGCGCCCGTGCGTCGCGGCGTAGAGGAGGCGCGCGCTGGGCACGATGGTCAGGCCGGGAACCTCGACCATGGGCAGCCCGGACCCCGCCACCGTCCAGGTCGCCGATCCCCCGGCGAGGCGCGTGACGCCGAAGTCGGAGGCGGCGTAGAGATCGCCGGTCACGTCGTCCTGGACCACGGCGGTAATCGGGAAGTCGGGCAGGTTGGAGCTGACATCCACCCAGATCGCCGCGCCCGCTCCGCTCCACGTCACCTCGAACACGTGTCCCGGCTGGGCGGGCGTGTTCACGTTGTAGCCGTTGTAGGAGATCCACGCGTGATGCGCGTTCGCGGGATCGACCGCGATGGCGCTGATGGCACGGCTGGGAGTGTTGAGTTGCGGGGTCGGATCGACGCGGTTCCAGACCACGGACGCCGCCGCGGCATCCGCGTTGTCGGTGATGAACACGCGGCCGGTGCTCGTGGCCGCCCATATCGTGCCCGTGTTTTGAGGAGTTCGCGCGATCCAGGCCACCGCGCCGCCCGCCCGATTTCCCCACGTCGCCGCGGTCAAGTCCGAGGGGGTGCCGATCCGGACGAAGTCACCGCAACCGGGCTGGGCGGCGGACGTCGTGAACTCGGGGCAGTTGGCTTCGAGATAATCGCGATCGCCGCCCCAGTCCTGCGTTCGCCAGACGGAGAACGACCCCTGGAAGATGGAGCCCGCCCGGTCGGGGTGCGGGTCCGCGACGATCGGCGGGTAGAAGAAGGCCCCCTCCGGGCTGGTCAGGATCGGCGCCGAGATGATCACCCACTTCGTCGGGTCGCCGTCGCGGAAGTTCGCATCGTTTGCCTGGCCGGTGAAGGTGTTGAAGCGCAGCCCGTCGTTGGCGGCGTTGAAGCCGGACTGGCCACCGTCGCCGAAAATCACCTGGGGCCAGACGTTGCGGGAACCGTTGTACTGGAACGTCCCGTTGTCCTGGGTCCCGCCCTGGAGGAGGTTCTGCGGACGCTGCGCGCTCACGGAGAGGCTCTGGAACTGCAGAGTGGACAGGCCGTTGTTCATGTTGACGAGCTGGTTCGCGACCCGGCTCAGCAGGCTCTTGCACAACGCGTTGTCCGCGGCGTTGAGCCCGCGCTCGTCGCACTTGTACGAGATGTCCGCGAACTTGCCGTCCGATCGGACGACGCCGCCGTCCGAGCCCGTGACGAACTGCAACGGCTTGCCGGGCACGGTGACGATCGCATGCTGGTCGGGATGGATCCCCTCGGCATGGTTCGGGTCGCCGTCTTGCGTCAGGTCGCTGAAGGCCGCTCCGCCGTCGGTGGACAACAGCCAGGCGCGCCCGTTCGACTGCGCATGCAGTTGCCCGTAGGAGAACGAACCGCCGAGGTAGACGACGTCCGGTGACCCGGCCGGCGTGTAGACGACGTTGTCGTACCAGCACTGTCCGGTGCAGTAGCCGATGTTCTGGGCCGTCGTCATGTCGGCAAACACGGCCGCCCCCGAGGCATCGTCGGTGCGATAGAACCGGGCCCGGTTCGCCCCCGCGTCGGATGAGTTTCCGACCCCCACGTACATGCGCGTGTTGCCGCTCGTGAGCGTGGTGACGTCGAACTCCGCGCGGTCGGTGCTGAGGGTGGAGTTGAGCGGGGCCTTGATCTGGGTCCAGGTCGCGCCGTTGTTGACGGAGCGCCAGATCCCCTGCGAGAAATCGTTCACGTAGAGGACACCGGCGTGAGTCGGATCGACCTTGACCGTCGTCGATCCGCGCACCGGAGCCGACGCCCGGATCAGCGTGAAGGTGGCCCCGGTTTGCCGATAGAGCCCGCGGGTGACGAGCGGATGCCCGGTCGCGGCGCTCGACGACGCGCCACTGGTGACCGAGCTGACACCGCGCACGGAGCTGGCAATCGGGACGAGCAGGTTGCCGGCGTTGTCGAGAGCCATCTGTCCAATCGCCCGCTGGAAGAAGATGGCGCTCCCGGGGACGAGGGTCCAGGTCTGGCCGCCATCCGTCGTCTTGTAGACGCCGACGCCGGCTTCCGAATCGCCCGAGGCATTCGGCTCGCCCGTGCCCGCGTAGAGGGTGTTTCCGGAAGCATCCTTGGGATCGATGAGCAAAGAACCGATCGCGTTGATACCGAACCCGCCGGAGACGAATCGCCAGTTCGAGCCCAGAAGCGCCTTGTCGGTGCGCCAGACGCCGCCTCCCGCCGCCGCGACGTAGAGCGTGCACTGATTCTGGGTGCAGCTCGGCGCGATGGCCATCGCCGTCACGCGGCCGCTCGCGACGTACTGCGCCCCGTCGAACAGGAACGGGTTGAGCACCGCGGGGTAGGTCGCCTTGCTCGGGCCGATCAACTGCCAGGCGCCGGCCGAAGGCGCATTGGCATTGAGCGCGGCCCAGCCGCTGCGGGCATTCAGGGTGGCCTCTCCCGGCACCTCGGCCTCGGGGTACGCCCGCAGCAGGTAGGCTTCGACCTCGGGCGTGTAATCCGGCCAACGGGATTCGTTGGGCCCGATGCGCGCTCGCTTGTTGTCGCCCGGCTGCATGTCCGGGTCGCCTTCCTTGAAGACGAAGGCGCGCGCCGTCGGCGAGTTGTTCGGATGCGATTTCCTCACCGCCACGAAGGCCACGATCACGGCGGCGACTCCCACCGCGGCCACCGTGGCCAGGCGCAGGTGCGAGAAGCGCGTCCTCGGAGTCTTGTCCATATCATTTCCTTCCGCGTGATTGAAGGGGACGAGCATGGCTACTGGCTCCCCGCCGCCGCGTGAGGGATGCCGCGGAGGACTCACTGAAAACGGGAGATGCGATCGAAACTACTATCGCCCGTAGTAGTTGGTCAAGGGGAGTCCCGGAGATTGTGCGCACCCTCCAGGGTCACGCTGACCGCGGCCGGGGCCGCGGCCGCCCGCGCCTCCAGGGCCGCCACCCGCCGGGTCTCGTCGAACGCGCCTTCGCTCCGGCTGATCACGAGGGTGGCCACGCCGTTGCCGATGAGGTTCGTGATCGCGCGCGCCTCGGACATGAAGCGGTCGACCCCCAGGAGGAGCGCAATGCCCTCCACGGGCACGACCTTCATGGCCTGCAGCGTGCTGGCCAGGACGATGAAGCCCGACCCGGTCACGCCCGCCGCCCCCTTGGACGTGACCATGAGCACGGCCAGGATGGCGAGCTGCTGGCGCAGCGAGAGGTCCACGTCGTAGACCTGGGCCAGGAACACCGTGGCCATGGACAGGTAGATCGACGTCCCGTCCAGGTTGAACGAATAGCCGGTCGGGACCACCAGCCCGACCACGGAGCGCGCGCAGCCGTAGCGCTCCAGCTTCTCGAGCATCCCCGGGAGCGCGGCCTCGGAGGAGGAGGTCCCGAGCACGATCAGGATCTCCTCCGAGATGTACTTGAGGAACGTCCAGAGGCGGAACCCGTAGGCGCGGGCGATGAGGTTCAGCACCACGAAGATGAAGAGGAACATCGTGAGGTACACGTCGAGCATCAGCCGGGCCAGCGGCCAGAGCGTGCGCAGGCCGAAGTTCCCCACCGTGAAGGCCATGGCCCCGAAGGCCCCGATGGGCGCCACCTTCATGACGATGGCGACGATCCGGAAGAAGACGTGCAGGGTGGTGTCGAGCACCGCGGCCAGGGGACGGCCGCTCTCCCCCAGGCCGGTGAGGGCGACCCCGAACAGCACGCTGAAGAACACGATCTGCAGGATGTCGCCCTGGGCGAAGGCGTCGATCGCGCTGGAGGGCACGATGTGGATGAGGAACTCGGTGAACGTGAGCGCCTTGCCCTGGGCGGTGAGGCTCGAAGTGTCGCCCGCCGCGATGCTGGTGGCGGCCAGGCCCGCCCCGGGCCGGGTCACGTTGACGACGATGAGCCCGATGGCCAGCGCGAAGGTCGTCACGATCTCGAAATAGAGGAGCGCCTTCCCGCCCACCCGGCCCACCTTCTTGAGGTCGGCGATGTTCGAGATGCCCAGCACGATGGTGAGGAAGATGATCGGCCCGATGACCATCTTCACCAGCTTCACGAAGGTGTCGCCCACCGGGCGCATGGCGCGTCCCAGCGGCGGATCGACCGCGCCCAGCAGCGCGCCCAGGGCCACCGCGCACAGGACCTGGAAGGTGAGGTTGCCGGCCAGGCGTTTCATGCGCGGGTCAGGGATAGAGGGTCAAGAGATAGGGCGCGCCGATGCCGAGCAGCACGGCCAGGAAGAAGAGTCCGAAGAAGAGGCCGAGCGACCAGAAGGCCCGGCGCGAAATGTAGCCGGTGGCGTAGTAGACGGGGGCGGGTCCGGTCGCGTAGGGCGTGATCACGCCCATCATCCCGAGCGAGTAACAGGCCAGCATCACGAACGGCCGGATCGGCATTCCGGGCACGGCCACGCCGGCGGCCAGGAGCACGGGAAGGACCGCCGTCGTGTGCGCGGTGAGGCTGGCGAAGAAATAGTGCACGAGGAAGAAGAGCGCGACCAGGCCGCCCATCACCACCAGCGCGGGCAGCCCGCTCATGGCCTGGGCGGCCGCCCGCGCCAGCCAGGCCACGAAGCCGACCTTGTTCATCCCGTCCGCGAGCGCCACCAGCGTGGCCAGCAGGACCAGCGTGCTCCAGCCCATGCGGTTGCCGGCGACGTCGTCCCAGCTCACGATGCCGAGCAGCAGCATGAGCGCGATGGCGATCAAGGCGACGGTGGTGGGCTCGAGCACTCTCCCTCCGAACACCCACACGAGGACGGTGACGATGGAGAGCGCGCCCATCTGCCACTCGCGCGCGGTCACGGGCCCCATCTGCTGCAGCTCCCCCGCCGCCCACACCGGCACCTCGCGGCTGTGCTTCACCTCGGGCGGGTAGACCTTGTAGACGAGCCAGGGAACGCTGGCGACGAGGACGGCGGCCATGGGCAGGAAGCCCTTCACCCATTCCGACATCGTGATCGTCTGGCCGGTGGCATCGGCGACCATTCCCACCGCCAGCAGGTTGGGCGCGAGCGCGGTCACGAACATCGAGGGCTGCGATCCGTACAGGGGCGGGATGTTGCGGAGGACGGGGTAGATGGCGCCCGCGCTGCGCGCGGTGTTGGAGGGAGTGAAGGGCGCCAGCGTGACCTCGGCCAGCATGATCGCGTAGCCGAGGCCGAGCGTGTTCCCGCCCAGGGTCCGCACCAGCTGGAGCGCGATGCGCCGGCCCAGGCCCGTCTTCTCGTACCCCTGGGCCAGGACGAAGGCGGCAAAGACGAGCCAGACCGTGCCGTTCGCGAAGCCCGAGAGCGCCCACCGGAGGGAGCCCTCGGCGTCGGGAACCACCAGCCGCGTGGCCGCCGCCACCGCCATGCCCACGAACCCCACCGCGGCCGCGGGCAGGGGCTCGACGATCAGGGCGGCGATGACGCCCGCGAAGAGCGCGAAATAGCCCATCGCGTGCGGCGTGAGGCCGCTGGGCACGGGAAGCAGGCTGGCCGTCGCCACGACCGCGAGGGGGATGATCCAGCGCCATATCCTCACTCCGACAAGGCCCGCTCGAGCTCCTCCCGGTCCGCATCGCCGAGCTTCCTGGAGTTCTTCCGCAGCCGTGCGACCAGGTCTTCCGTGCCCGTGAACTCCCGGGCACAGCCCGGGTGCAGGTAGCCCGCGCCCGCCCGCGTCATCCCCGCCACCTCGACTTCGCGCTCCACCGCCACGCGGAGCGCGCCCTTGTCGACGGGCTGCGCGCAGTGGAGGCACTTGGATCGCCCGGTGGGCGCCCGTTCGGCGTAGGGATAGGCGGGGACGGTCTCGTCGGCCTCCGACAGCAACTTCTCCACTTCTTCGCGGCCGGGGACATCGCCTTCGAACCGCGAGAGGGCTTCCCGGACCTGGGCCGGCCTCTTGCGGGCGGCGCAGGCCAGGTGGTGCCAGGCCATCTGCATCTCGTCCGAGAAGGCGCTCGGCTGCTCCTCGCCGAAGCGCAAGGCCCCCTTGCCGATCGCCTGGCGGCAGGTGCGGCAACGGGCGCGGCCGGTCTTCGCGACCTCGATGACTTCCGTCATGGTGACCGTCATAGCGCGGCCGGGCCGGGGACGCAAGGGATGGCGGCGCAAAGGCACGAGGCTTGCAAACATTGGAGGGAACCGAGCCTTCAAAAGGGGGAAGTGTCCATGAAGTCCGAGCAGGGCGGCATCCAGATTTACAAGACCGCCATTCGTTGCGTTCAGAACGACGAGCTGAAGGAAGAGTGGGAGAAGTACCTCGAGCAGACCGAGAACCACGAACGCATCCTGCTCGACGTCTTTACGGCGTTCGGCCTCGATCCGGACAAGGAGACGCCGGGCCGAAAGGTCGTCCGTCACATCGGCGAGTCACTGGTGAAGGCCATGCAGCTGGCCTTGCAGTCCGGTCCGCCGGAGGCGGCCCAGATCGTGGCCGCCGAATGCGTCATCAGCGCCGAGACGAAGGACCACCTCAACTGGGAGCTGATCGGCCAATCGGTGGAGAAGCTCTCCGGCACGCAGAAGAAGGCCCTGAAGGAAGCCCACGCGGAAGTCGAGGCGCAGGAGGACGAGCACCTCTACCACACGCAGGGTTGGGCACGCGAGCTGTGGATCCAATCGCTGGGGATGAAGGCCGTGATCCCGCCGCCCGAGGAAGAGAAGGACGTCAAGACCGCGATCGGCGCCGCCCGCGCAAAGCAGTCGCGGAAGGAGATGCTCTAGGGGGTTTCAGGGGGGGAGCTCACTCGGATCGGAGTAAGCAGTGAGTTCCCCCCCTGAGATCAAAGCTGCTTCAGGAACTCGATGATCGCCTGCTGGTCGGCGGCGCTCAGGGCACGGAAGCGCCGGATGACCTCGCGGGCCTCACTGCGGTTCCGCCGGGAGAGGTCGCTGTCGTAGGGCGGGCAGATGTCGTTGGGCCCGGAGTAGCGGATCTCGCCGACGGCGCGTCCCGGCGGCACCGGACAGCCGCCACCCGACGGCGTGTTCGCGTCGTCCGGCGCCGGAAGGTCGTGCAGCTCGATGGCGGCGCGCAGGGCGTCATCGACCGTCCGCACCACCAGCGGCCCGTTCGTGACCGTCGCGTCCGAGTAAACAGTGCCCAGCGGGGCCGAGTCGCGCGTGTCCTTGCTCAGGAATATCCGCGCGTCGTGGAAGAACGGCGGGCCCACGCGTCCGATGCCCATGAGGGGTGGCGTGCGGAACTCCTTGCCGTTGGCCACCCCCTGGTTGGGCAGGGCGTCGTCGGTGGTGTTGCGCATCAGGTCGAGGGTCTGGAACCCGTTGCGTGTCATGGGCACCGGGAAGCGCGGGGTGGACGCGATGCGCTCGGGCGTGACCTCGGGACCCTCGTGCAGCAGCAGGTCGGAGAAGACGGGCGCCCACACGTTGCTGAGGTGGCGGCCGCCGATCTTCGACGGGGAGACCCCGGTGGTCTGCACGGGGATGTGGCAGGCCGCGCAGTTGACGGCGACGTCGGCGCGGTTGATGGCGTAACGGTCGCGGCCGTCGCCGCCGCTGGGCATGCGGCCCGCGACCATGCGGTTGGCGAAGGCGGTGAGGTCGATGCCGAAGAGCTGGGCCCCGCGCTGTACTTGTCCCTCGAGGCCGCTCCGCGCGGCGTTGGGATCGGAGGCGCGCAGCACGGCCAGGAGCTGCTCGCCGAACTCCGGAGGAGCGGTGAGGCGCACGAGCTGGCGGCAGGAGAGCACGGCCGTCACCGGGATCTCCGGCTCCGGAACCGTGTCCACGCAGCCGGGGGTGGTGGTGTTCCGGTTGTCGTTGATCTCGCTCATCACGAACTCGGTGGTGAACCCGAGCTCGCCCTGGATCCCGCCGACGATGAACTGCAGGATGGTCGGACCTGCCCCGCGCAGGCCGAAGCGTGCCACTCGCACCACGGGGTCGCCGCCGGTGAAGGCCTGGTTCGAGGTGTTCTCGTTGTGCCGGCCGGAGATGCAGTCGCCGGGACACTCCGGGAAGCGCGGCACGAACGCGCGCATGGACGAGTTGCTGTCCCGCGCGTCGGTCGGGTCGTCGTTCTGGATGAGGTCCTCGGCCGGGATCGCCTCCATCAGCCCGCGGCCGATGTAAGGCGGACCCGCGCGCTCGCCCGCCGCGCGCCGGACGCCCAGCGGAGAGAGCCCGGTCGCGGGGTCGACGCCCCCGCGCAGGATGGGATCGACCTCCACGGGCAGGATGGGATCGGGCAGGCAGGCCGGCAGCGAGGGCCGCGTGTGCTGCACGAACCCGGAGAACCCGGCCAGGGGGTCGAACGTGCCCGCGGACGGGGAGAAATCGCCGAAGATCGTGAAGGCCGCGGTCTTGCCCGTGTTGTTGAGCGCGTCGAGGTTGTCCGCCGCCCGGCCCCCGCCCGTCGCCGGGTTGAAGGCGGTGTAGCGGAAGTTCGTCGGCGTGGAGCGTGCCGCCCGGGTCACGTGCGAGTTGGTCGTGATGAAGCCCCCGAAGTTGTCGTCGCCGCTGAGGTGGCAGCCCATGCAGCGCTTCTGGTTGGCCACCGGGCCCAGCCCCTCGGAGGCCGTGTGCTCGGTCGTGAAGAAGCCCAGGCCTTCCAGCATCGAGGCGCGCTCGTCCGCGTCGAGGCTCGGATAGACGAAGGCGGGCTGGTCCCGTTCGCCCAGGGGCGCAGGGTTGACCACGCCGAACTGGCTGCGCGGCACACGCTCCACGGGCCGGAGCTGCCCGCCGTTGCCGGGGGTGGCGATCGCGGAGAGGTCACGATCGACGATCGTGCTGCGGTCGTCGGTGACGCTGCCGACCTGTCCGCAGCCGGAGAGGAGGAGCAGGGTGGCCACACCCAGACCGGCCGCCCCCCGGACCCGGTCGTCCCGTCGTTGCAAGCGCATTGCTCTCCTCATCAGAAGTCCCACACCACGCCGAAGAACAGCCGGTTGAACCGCGTACTGCGCAGCGGCGCCACCATCATGTGGAAGTAGGAGACGTAGGGCGCGAAGTTCTTGGTGATCCGGTAGTCGGTCGAGATCTCGAAGCCCTTCACGTCGGTGCCGGCGCCGAGATCCGAGTCGGCGAAGGTGCCGAGGGCGGCGTCGGCGTCGACCTTGCGGTACGTGAACCAGAGGCTGTAGGGGTGGAGCCTCCGCTTCAGGTCGCCGCCGGTGATCCCGAGCGTCGCCCCCCAGCCGTTCTTCTCCTGCGGGACGGAGAAGTTGTGGGCGTACTGGCCGAGCACGAACGCCTCCGTGCGGCCCAGCCCGGGCAGGCTCACGGGCACGCTGCCCTGGGCCGTGACCTCGCCGATGCGGAACCGGTCGCTCACGAACGTGAACGCGTTCCCGCCGATCTCGATCTCGGCGTTGGTGTGCTGGGTTCCCGGCCGGAGCAGGAACGCATTGGTGGCCGGGTACAACACCGCGCTCGAGCCGGGGATGAAGCTGGGAGCGCGCGCGCCCGAGTTGAGGTGCTCCCAGTCGTAGTAGCTCGCAGCCACGGTGACACGGTGCACCTTCAGCTTCAACTGGTCCGCGGCCATCCAGGTGTCCGCCGCGAGGCCGGCGAAGCGGTCCTGGCGGAACCACTCCACGATGAAGTACCCGCCGACGTTGTCGAGACTGACCGAGCTGTCGTTCTTGTGGTACAGGTTCAGGTTCACGACGCCGCCCACGGGGCTGATGTCGTCGTCCCACGTCATCTCCGCGCGCGCCGTCCCTTTGTCGCCGCGCCAGAACGGCATCGGCATCTTGCCCAGGGTGAGCCAGAGGCGCGCCTTGTCCTTGAGGGGACGCACGTCCACGTAGAACTGGTCCAGGCCGAAGGTGACGGGGCGGAAAGCGTCGCCCAGGCGCATGAAGGGCGCGGTCGGGTTCGGCGTCTCCCCGGCGCTCACACGGATTCCGCCGCTCACCGTGGCCTTGGCGTCCTTGAACTCCATGCCGAAGCGAAGGCGGGTCAGGAGCCCGTCGATCCGGTTGGGGTCCAGGAGCGTATCGGCCTTGTCCTGCGGCCGCTGGTAGTCCTGCCTCAGGTTCACGTTCGCGTACATACGGATGGGCAGGCTGGCCAGCACCGACGTCGTCGTGGCCGCGGGAGGCGGGGACGGGGGCGGGGTCGGGCTCGGCTTCGGGTCCTCGGCTCGTGCCGCGGCCGACCCGCAGAGAATCCCCGCGGCGATCGACACCACCGCCGCGGCTCGCTGAACTCTCACATGCACCTCCAACAAGGCCAGGGCCGCCTCATACGGGAAACGGAACGCCGCGTCGATGGCAGGAATTCCAGGGAGGGACTGCTAGCGGTGCCAAACGGCGAGCCTTGACTTAGCTCATCCGAGGGGCTCTCGTCAACGTCCGACCGAACCTCCGGGCACCTTCGGCTGCGGTTCGGCGTCCACCAGCACCTTCAGGGACATCGGCGGAAGGCCCACTTCGTCGAACGCGCCGAGCAGGTCGGCCACGTCGACGGCCTCTCCGTTCGACTGGTAGCGCGCGTGGACGGTGACACTGTGGCTCACGCGGTCCGTGGTCACGCTGTCGACCCAGCGCAAGCGGGTGCGCGTGCGGTCGAGGGTGGGGATCCTGTCCGTCGCATCCTTGCACATCCCGCAGCAGAGATGCCGCACCTTCGCCTCCAGGCGGAAGTGCTCGGGCCCGCTCAGCTCCATGCGCGAGGCCACCATCCCCTTGTCGCGCAGGGCGCGGTCGATCTCGACGAAGTCGATGGCGGCGACGTTCGTGACGCCCACGTCCACCCAGCCGCCGTAATCCGAGGCCGGCGTCGGATGCTCGTCCGCCTGCTCGCGGGAGATGACGTTCTGGCGCGGGTGGATCTGCGTGGCGTCGACCCAGGGCAGGGCGGCCAGCGCGTCGCGCACCTCGCCCAGGCAGCCCGTGCAGCAGAGGTGGTTCACCCAGAGGCTGAGGGCGGCCCCGGGCGCTCTCTCCGCCATGCGCTCCGCCGCTCGCAGGTGCGGGTTCTTCCAGTAGTCGATGGCGACGAGGACGCCCAGCCAGGCCACGGTCATCACGACCATCTGGGTACGGTTGGCGAGTCGGTATCGGGTCATGGTCTCAGCATCGCGCGGTCGGAGAAGGTGAGGCCCCACAGGATGGGCAGGATCGCGACGACGGCGATGACGACCGAGGACACCACCACCAGGGCGAACCTTCGCAGCGGACGGTGCCCGCGCATCGAGCGCTCCGTCTTCTGCACGATGTCGAACTCGGTGCGCAGGTCGTTGGAGGTCAGCACCGCCAGCAGCGCGCCGATGGGATAGATGTGCGGGATCTCGTCCCAGCCGAAGTCGATGAGCATGAGCTTGGTGAAGACCCACAGCATCATGCAGGCCCAGAAACGCGTGAAGATGCCGGTCATGAGCATGAAGCCGCTCATGATCTCGGCCATGCCGAAGGAGACGACCCAGGTCTCCCGGTGCAGCGCAGGATCGGTGCCCATGGCGAACATGTTCACCAGGGGGTCGTTCATGACCCCGGGATAGTTGTCGGCCACGCCCGCGGTGAGGTCGTGGTTGTAGACCTTCATCCACCCCAGCACGAGGAAGCCGAAGCCCAGGATGATGCGCACCCAGCGCGCCTGCGCCGGGTTGAGGCGCGTGATGGCCAGCTTGTGCGACTGCCAGGGCGCGGTGAGGTAGACGACGGCCACCGTGACCACGGGCAGGGCGTCGACGGCCACGAACGGGCCCCACCGGAAGAGGTACAGCCACGTGCCCACGATGAGCGCGCCGCAGAGGGGGAGCAGCGTCTGGGTGAGGATCAGTATCGCGAGCAGGGCCTGGATGAACTTGAAGTAGATCGCGGACGAGGGCTCGAGGGGGTAGCTCGGCATGACCAGCGAGTCGTTGGTGGCCGAGTACATGAGGACGAGGGCGGGCGCGCGCAGGAACATGATCACGGACCACTCGCCCAGGGAGTAGAACCATCCCAAGCGCACGGGCTTGTCCGTGATGAAGGCGGCCAGGTTGTGGAGGGTCCGCTGCACGCCGCCGCGCAAGCGGGACAGGACCTTGTAGCGGACCACCTCGTCCAGGGACTCGCGCAGGAACCAGATCGCGAGGAGGACGGCCAGCAGCCCCGTCACCAGGAGCCCGATGTGCAGCATGTTCGGGTTCATGCCCAGCATGGCGCCGGGATCGCGACCAAAGAACCAGTCCTGCATCCGGTGCTTGAGGTCGTGCCGGATGAACCGCTCGTGAGCGGACGCGAGCGAGGGGACGAGCAGAAGGGCGAGGGCGGCCAGCGGGGTGCGGAGCCGGGTGCTCATGATTCCGCGGACGCGTACTCCAGGGCACGCGTGAGGGCGCCCTGGTCGGGGATCACCCAGTTCGCGCCTTGCCGGCGTACGAGGCCCTCGCTCTCGTAACGGTCCAGGAGACGCCCCACCGTCTCCGTATTCGACCCCACCATCGACGAGAGGTCGCGCACGGAGAGCGGCATGCGAATGCGCCAGCCGTCGGGCCCGCTCTCGCCGTGGCGGGTCACGAGCTGCGAGAGCAGACGGAGCACGCGGTAGGGGACGTCCTTGAACGAGAGATCGAGGACGTCTTCGTTGATCCTCCGCACCCGCTCGCACATCGACTGCAGCAGCTTGTAGAGGAAGTCCGGATGCTCGCTGGCGAAGCGCTCGAAGTCCCTGCGGGAGAGCGAGAGCAGCTCCGTCTCCTCGAGGGTCTGCACGGTGGCCGAGCGCGGCTGGCCCTCGATCATGGCCAGCTCGCCGAAGGCGTCGCCGGCGCGGAGGGTCGTCATGATCCGGTCGCGGCCGTCCTCGGAGGTGCGGAACACCTTGGCCGAGCCGGACAGCACGACATAGAGCGAATCGGACGGGTCGTCCTGGAAGAAGACGGCGGTACCGGACGGGAATCGCTTGCGGCTGGTCAGCTTCGCCAGCTTCTCGAGCTCGCCGGCGCTCAACCGCTCGAACAATGGAACAAGGGCCAACTCGTGCACACCACGCCTCCGTAATCCCGGATCGGGCCCGCCCGGACCCGGATGATGGCCTGAGGGAGCGGCCGAGACTGTACCAGTGGTCCAGGGGAAGGGGCAACCCCTGTCTTTTTGAGGACGAACGGTACTGTTTGAGGTCGAACCTTCGCGGTTGATCTCAGGGGCCGACGGGTACGGGATCGTCTTCTCGCGCCGGGGCCGGCCGGCGCGCCGCCATCACGCGCTCGAAGCTCTCCCGCAGTTCGGGGAGGTTGGCGGCCAGGACCGTGAAGTCCCGCTTGGGAAGGCTCAGGGCATCCATGGCCTCGACGCAGCGCACGGTGGCGCCGCGCGTGGTCTGGTTGAGGAGGGCCATCTCCCCGAACCAATCACCCGGCCCCAGACGGCCCAGCGCCCGCATGCGGCCGTCCGCCTTCTGCCACACCTCCGCCGCCCCGCTGAGGACGACGTACACGCGGTCGCCCAGATCGCCCTGACGGAAGACCTCCTGCCCGGGCTC
>WNFM01111850.1_pt1 | contig 32447 bp, 26 predicted proteins | sample 5400271 | NCBI WGS metagenome assembly WNFM01 (sample SAMN13153352, study PRJNA577476) | soil metagenome | isolation source: 60 cm saprolite on Douglas fir-dominated hillslope | place: USA:California | collected 2013-09-17 | reverse complement strand
GGGTAGCCTGGAGGCTCAACAACGTCTGGTTGAAGCCAACTTGCGCCTGGTAGTCAGTATTGCAAAGCGTTACAACAGCCAGGGAATTTATCTGCTAGATCTAGTACAGGAGGGCAATCTGGGCCTGATCCGCGCAGCCCAAAAATTTGATCCCGCGCGTGGCTTCCGTTTCAGTACCTATGCCACCTGGTGGATTCGCCAGGCAATCAGCCGGGCGGTTGCTGAACATACCCGCACTATTCATATCCCTGTGCACGTGGTTGAGATGATCTATAAGATCAAGCGTCTTACTCGTTCGATGTACCAGGAATTGGGCCGTGATCCTAATCCAGAGGAAATTGCGCAGGCCGCACATCTGACTAAGGAACGTGTTGTAGAGCTACAGAGTATGGCAGAGACGCCAGTTTCACTCGACGCTCCCTTAATCGATGAAGAGCAATACCACCTGGCAGATATCCTGGAGGATACAGGGGCTGCCGCCCCTGTTGATGTGGTGACACACCATGTCCTGCGCGATCAGATTTCCAGCGCTTTGCAGGCGTTAAATGCGCGCGAACGTCAGATTATCGAACTGCGCTATGGCCTGCATGATGGCTATTGTCACACTCTGGAAGAACTGAGTTTGTATTTTAAGTTGACGCGGGAACGCATTCGCCAGATCGAGGTCAAAGCGTTGCGTACTTTGCGCCAGCCAATTCAGGTTCATCTCTTACGGGATTTTGCGTAGGGTGTAAGATCGTTTGAGAGGGTGCTCTTTTCTTCATGGGGGGCATCCTCGCCCTCAATCGTTTTTAGATCAGAGGGTACCAGCATCCCAGTAAAGATGCCCTCGCGCTTCTTTTGTTCCCGCTCTTCGAGAACACTTAAGAATGCCTTGACCACTTGTGGATCAAACTGTCCGCCTGCACAACGCTCAATTTCGGCCTGGGCCTCCTCAATGGTGCGAGGTTCCTGATAGGTGCGGCGCGCGGTCATCGTCTCATACGCATCAATAACCGAGATAATGCGCGCACACAGAGGGATAGCTTCTCCTGCTAGCCTATTGGGATAGCCATCACCATCCCAGCGCTCATGATGAGCTGCTACGCTGATAGCCACTTGCTGGAAAATGCCACCCGTTTGTACAAGGATCTGGCGTCCAATCTCGGGATGCTGGTGCATGATCAGCCATTCATCATCTGAAAGTGGCCCGGGTTTGTGTAAAATGACATCTGGGATACCTATTTTGCCAATATCATGGAAGAGAGCTGTCAGATAGAGCAAGGGTAGTTCCTCCTCGGGCATCTGAAGCTTGCGTGCTGTGATCTTTGCTAATTTCATCATACGATGCGCATGATTGTAGATACCCGGGTCGTGAGCTGAGACTACTGCTATCAGGGCTTGCACTGTTTGCGCAGGAATGACGTATTCGCCAGGGACTTTTTCTTTGTCCTGTGTAGTTTCTTCTTTGCGCTTCTGAGTCTGCACCGACCATCTTCCCATGCCTGTATCCGTGGCAACATCAGCAATGCAGACACAGTTGCGTCCCGCGTGTTTGGCCTGGTACATGCCTCGGTCTGCATAATCGACCAGTTCTTCACGCGTCTGTCCATGGAGGCCATAGATGGCAATACCAATACTGGCCGCGACGGTTATGGAAATAATAATCTGCGAGTCTTCAATAAGCCATTTGCAAGGCTTATCGGCAATGGCCTGGCGCAAGCGTTCGGCTGTGTAGCGTGCTGCGATAACATCCGCGTCGGGGAGCACAATCGCAAACTCCTCGCCACCATAACGGCCCGCAAAATCTTCCTGGCGCAAAGAGGAGCGTAAACGTGCTCCAATCTCGTGCAATATAGCATCACCTGCACGATGTCCCCATGTGTCGTTAATAAGCTTGAATTGGTCCAGATCTACGAAGAGGACGGCGCACGTGCCCTGCGTTTCCTGGCAATATGCTATTTCTTCTCCTAAACGACTCATGATTGCCCGGTGATTGGGTAGGCCCGTAACCGCGTCTGTGACTGCTGCTTGACTCTGCTCGTGGTATAAGCGACCCACTTCGGCTAACAATATTTGTTGCTGCTCTACAAGCAATTGCTGCTCTTTATATGAATCCATGAGTTCATCTCGCAGTTCCTTCTCGCTGGTATTGGTCCGTCGCTGTTCGCCAAAGAGAGTTCGCATACGCGGTACATCACTGACCAGCCAGCCAAACATAAATGATAATGAGATGATACTGGTGACGAGCACCATCCACCAGTTATCTGGTATCAAATGGGGGACCCAGGACCTGGAGATTGTGTACCAGATGCCGATGAGCGATGCGCCAATACCCACCGGAGCCGCAATTGTTAACAGAATCTGCTCAATTACTTGCTTCCTTCCTATAGTGCCCTGATAGGTTTTGACCCGGTAGAACTGCCTGAGCGCCAGGATAAAGAGTTGGATAATCGAGCTTACCCAGACGATTTCTGTTCCAGCTAGTGTAACGGCGTATATTTCTCTGGTTATGTCTGACGGCTGAATAATCGACCCAAAGAGGATAGGCATAGCCATAAAGATCAGCAAAGTAGCGCCGGCGACAATTGCGCTCTGCCAGATAATGCTATACACGGGAACCCCATAACGATTAATAAATCCAAACCTGGCAGGCAAACGTCGATCACGGGCAACAAAGACAGACACGCGGGCGAATATAAGTATGTAGGTAATAGCAATGGCCATCTGACTGGCAGATAGTACAATAGCAGCACTGTTGCCAGCCAGGGGGCCGAAGACGGCCTGCACAGCCAGCGCGCTGGCTGTCACATTACCGGCCCGCTGGCCAGGTATGATAACCATGATGCTAAAGGTGCCAGCAATATAGGCGAGAAATGCCAGCGCACTTCCCCACCAGACATATCTGCTGGCACGTCGCACGTGCGCAGGTCCTCCACGCACCTCAGCACTCAACAACAAGGGTATATCTACCCCAAGAAAGGCCAGTACAACAACGCCGAATAAAGAAAAGTTGCCCGGGCTGGGTAGCCAGTTATGCAATGTCGTAAATGTGCCTGGCGCTACAGCTGCTGGGTGTCCACTTATGAGCCACCAGATGCCGACACCACCCAATACAACAAAAACTCCCAGGTAGAGTATTGCCATCCCTCCTAATAGATCTTTGAGCCAACGCAAGGGTAAACATGCCAGCGCTGTCGCGATGATTAAAAGACAAATAATGCCTATTCCCTGTTGTAATGGCGTGACAAACCAGCCAGGAAGCAGATAGCGACTCAGGATGAGCCCATTATCGATAACAGATATCAGGGCAAGCACGCCAGGGAGCCAGATACAGAAAGCCGAGATGAAAGACCAGTTGGGGCCAGCAATACGTTTGACCCAGAGATATGGAGCCCCTTCACCCGGATAGCGCCGAGCGAGCCACTGCGTAACGAATGCACAGGGAAGCAGAAAAGTGACCAGCCCTATAAGCCAACATATAAAGGCGCCAGGACCCCCCGACTGGATACCATTAGTGTTGGAGATAAAGACGACAATAAGGATCATAAAGAGCGCCAGGTCACCTTCGCCTAGCGTTTTTGGAAATGTGGGCCAGTTTGAAAATCCTGTTATGCTGCGCTGCTCTGTATGCAGCTTGATATTTTCTTTCTCCGCTAAACGCTTGGTGACACCAGGAAGATCTGGCGCCTGACCTTGGCGTTCGACCATATACTCCTCCAGATTGCTACACAATATACATATATATTTACCTATCAATATGTATTATCGGCACAGTTTGTAAAGAGCACAGAGAGACCACAACAGAGAAATATGCATTGACAAGGAGACGTGTGCAGAGTATATAGGAGATATGCAATCTTTTCAATCTAGTGACACAACACCTAAGCCTACTGCACCCGATCTTTCACAAATGCAGTTACAACAATCTTCATCACCGAAAGAGATGGAGCAGAGCGATTTATCCTCGACCAGGACCGCAGAATCCTTTCTACGCCTGGCTCATCACGAGTTACAGAGTCCGCTTACGGCCATTCGTGTGCAGGCGCAACTGGCGGAGACATATTTACAACGGCAAAATACGGCAGCCGTAGCTGCAGCTCTGACAACCATCCAGGAACAGAGCGTGCAAATGGAACATCTTTTGAAGGACCTGCTCGATGCTGCGAGGTTACAAGGGGGAAAATTAAGTATCCGCCCTACCACGCTGGATATTGTGGGATTGTGCCGTCAAATGGTTACCTTGCAGGCTCAGGTTACAGGACGTCCTATCCAGTTTTTGAAGCCTATGGAATCCTTACTTGTGCAGGTCGATGGACAACGCCTACGCCAGGTCCTGGCGAACCTGCTAGCTAATGCCTGTAAATACACAGCCCTCGGACAACCGATTGAAGTCGAGCTTGTGCCTACGACAACGAAAGGAAAGAATGGGGATAGTCACTCCTGGGTGACGATATGTGTACGTGATGGGGGCCAGGGTATCTCTGTGGAGGAATTGCCTCGCATCTTTGGATTATTTTATCGTTCGCATCAGGGTGTAGATGCCAGTGGTGAAAGAAGTGGTCTTGGGCTGGGGCTGGCTTTGTGTGCTGAGATTGTAACTGTCTCAGGTGGATGGTTATGGGCTGAATCTATACCTGGTGGAGGTGGATCGACCTTCTTTGTTCGTCTTCCCGTGCTGAATCCGTCCATAAAAGTTGAGATAAAGTAAATTTCTCTTAACACCTCTCGACTCTTAAATCCTTTTGTGCTATATTCTTCCCATACTGTGCGTGAGAGCATAGTAGTTGAAAAAGTGTTGTCTGGACATAAGGGAAACCGTATATGCCTACGTTAGAACGCTCCAATCCACTTCCACTTTATTACCAGCTAAAAGAAGTGTTGAAGCAACAGATTCGTGCTGGTCATCTTGCGCCTCACACGGCCATTCCATCGGAACCAGAACTAGTTTCAAATTACCATGTCAGTCGTGCCACTGTTCGTCAGGCGCTCTCAGAATTGGTGCATGAGGGTTTACTCTATCGTCAACATGGTAAGGGAACATTTGTCTGCGAGCCGCGTGTTCAACAGACCCTGAGTGAGCTTACTAGCTTTACCGAAGAGCAACAACGGCTTGGCAAGCGCCCAGGAGGATTGCTCCTTGTCAGTGAACTTGTTCGCGGTAGTGAACAAGTTCGGAAGCAGTTGGGCCTGACCGATACCGAACAGGCTATCCGCTTAGAGCGATTGCGTACCTCCGATGGGACGCCAATTGCTTATGAAATTGACTATCTACCCTATCCACGGGCTGCCGGAATTTACCAGCGAGCAAAAGAAGTCATTGATGGTTCGCTTTACAACCTGATGGCTTCCGAAGGGCTGAATCCATATATCGCTGAGCAGAAGATTACAGCGGATCGTGCTAATCAGCGCGAAGGGGAATTGTTACATGTAGAACCCGGTGAACCGGGGTTGCGCCTCGTTTGCACTATCTTTGATCAAACGGGTTCGCCAATCGAATACTCAGAATCTTTTTATGCACGCGCGCGTTATGAGTTTCAAGTCACGCTACGGGTTGCCAAATAGCGTTTGAAGCTCAGAATAAAATACTGGTAGAAGCATGCCATGCGTGCTATACTACGCAATGGCTAAAAACAATTTTGGGAATAGAGAGAGTATCGACTGTTTGATTATACTGATGGTCCTTAATCATTAACCATCGACTCTACACATGTGTCTCGTACACTGACGAAAGCGGGTGCGTAGCTCATGCACATGGGGAGTGGCACCTGCTATGTGTGCCTGGTTATGCATTGGCCCACCACATAGAGGAGAAATAGTTTTTAATATGGATGAGATGCGCAATCTAGCAAACAACAATACCAACGGAGCCTCATCCCAGGTTGGCAACCTGGCTGAGCAAGAATGGACTGACAAAGGCAATCTTGCTGCCCAGCAAGGTGATTATGAAAGTGCCGCCGAAGCTTTTGAACAAGCTGTCGCTATAAACCCCAATGATGCCAGAGCTCGTTATAACCTGGCTCTGGCCCAACAATATTTAGGTGACTCCGAGTTGGCGCTGGCAGGCTATCGCCGGGCAATCGACCTTGATCCTCAACTTATCGATGCATACATCAATCTCGGTAATCTCTACGGAGAACTGGGCCTGTATGAAGATTCCTTGGAAACCTTTCAGCAGGCTCTTGAATTAGATCCCGAGAATGATGAGTTGTATCTCAGCGCTGGTGATGCCTATCGCACCTTGAATCTCTACCAGGACGCGATTCAGTCCTATCGTCAAGCGCTTATCTTGAATCCTAATAATTCAGTTGCGCGCGATAACCTGGTTGATGTTCGTGAACGAGTCAATGATCAGCTACGCCGCTTGATGGACCAGGAGCGGTATATCGACGAAGACCCGCGCAACGCATCACGCTATGCCGATTTAGCTAGCTTGTATCTGGATATGCACCGCTATGATGACGCTCTCTCGATGGCCAATCAGATGCTGGCCCTGGAACCGGAGGGTCGAGCTGCATATGACATGCTTGCGTCCGTCTATGAACAGATGGGCGAACGGGATCAGGCAGCGGACGTATATGCACGGATCGTGACGCTTGCTCCTGATGACGCGGACGCCTGGGAACACCTGGGTACCTGGCTCTCATTGCAGGACAATACTGAGGAAGCCATTGCAGCCTACAAACATTCTATTCAGCTTGACCCGACGCGTAGCTCGGCACGTTTTAGCCTGGCAGAGACCTACTTAGAGGCTGAACGCTATGAAGATGCTATGAACATCTATCAAGACCTGGTTCTACAGGCTGATACTCTGCAGCCCGATGATCTTGCTGCTGCCTATGCTGGTCTGGCCGATGCCTACAACTCACTAGGCCGCTATGACGATGCCATCGCAACATGCCGGACGCTACTGAGTGAGTTTGAAGACGATCCAGAGGGCTACTACCAGCTGGCCACAGCCTATGATGCTCTCCACCAGTATGATGAGGCTATTGAGAACTATCAGAACGCCATCGATGGGGATCCTATTAATGCTGATTATTATAATGATCTGGCCGATACCTATCGTGAGGTGAAACGCTACGATGAAGCTCTTGATGCAGCCCAGCAAGCTATTGCCCTTGAGCCATCTCTCGTTCTCGCCTATGAAACCCTGGCTCAGATCTACGAAGAGATGGGACGACCAGAGGATGCTGCTGCTGCCAGAGAGCAAGCCACTGCTCTCAGTCTTGTAACTGAATAAGCTAGCCCGCGTAACAAAAAAGTCCTCAGGAGCAGGTATTGTACTGCCTGCTCCTGAGGACTTTTTTGTTGCCTCATATATGGTACCAGAATATTGACCACTAAATATACCATTACTTTGCCTGTTTATCTTCCAGGATATCGGCAAAGGCTTTCAGATCATCGAGGCGTTGATGGATGTGGTCATATAGCAAGTCACGGTTGAGCGCACTAGGATCGTGTACAAGCGCATCACGCAAGTTTGTCAGGATCTCCAGGCGATATGCCAATGTCTGAGGTATAATTTGTTGCGCGGCAACTATGCTCAATAGTTCATGATAGCCTTCTGGTCGACGTAATCCAAAGGATGCCACCAGCGAACCACACATATGCAAACAGGCTTCAATTGCCAGTTGTAGGTAGCGCTCAGCCAATCCATACACGCGATAGTCAGTCGTAAATTCCTCACGCTGCGTCTGACCTAACTCATGCAGAATAGTAATAGCTTCGCGCAATTGTGTCAACTGCCTTTGCAGCACTTCTTTATCCAGTTGGAGGGCCTGTCCATACAGGCGGCGGCTAAGGGCCTTGTTCTGAATATCATCAAATTTTTTGAAGTCTAGATAATCCATGACGGCTTTGGTCTCAAAAGACACGCGCTGTTTCTCATCTCGACTAAACAGGATCTGGCCATATTTAATGACCTGCAATTTGAGGAGAAGTGAGGCTTGATTTAAGATCACGACATCGATGCTTTCAGACTCTAACCGCTTTGCCAACTCGCTAAAAAAGTAGAGTTGGTAATCAAGGAAATGATCAGCCTTGATTTGATCCATCAGGAGAATTGCTATATCTACATCACTGAGATGTCCAAAGGACGTACGGCTGGAAAGTGAGCCAGCGAGGTAGGCGGCATTCACGGGACTTTGGACGAAGAGTTGGTTGAGTTGCGAGTGCTTTTCGAATAAGTTCATTCACTACCTCCAAGAGAAACCTTGACCGATATGAGACCTATAGCCTGTCTTTGCAGACGAGCTTGCGGGTAGGCAATGATTACTTGTATCAACTATAACATATAATCCTTCAACCTTCTACCCATTCCTCACCATTTGTTGCTACCTCTTTCTTCCAGATGGGCACGGTTGTCTTGAGCGTGTCGATGATATAGCGACAGGCCTCAAAAGCTTCTGCGCGATGAGGTGTGGCCACGACGATGATTACACTAGCCTCGCCAATCTCTAGTCGGCCAAAACGATGAGCAACTGCTACGTGTTCAACGTCCCAGCGTTTTTGTGCTTCGTCCACGATCACTCGAATCTGCTGCTCGGCCATCTCTGGATATGCATCGTACTCGAGATAGCGTATCTGTTTGCCGCGCGCATGATCACGTACTACTCCCTCAAAGATAGCAATACCGCCTACGCTGGCGTGACTAACAGCGGCAATCAATGCATTTCTATCTAAGGGCTCTCGTGTAAGCTGAATCAAAGGCTCCATACGTCCAACTCCTGAAAGGATCCTCCACCCATGGGGGGAATAAACACCAGTTCATCACCTTCATGAAGCGCTGTATTCGCTGGCACATAGCCACGATTCACTGCGCACACACAGCGGGTCAGGATAGGTTCCAGGCGAGGAAAGCGCTCAGCCAGCAGCGTACGTACATCGCTGGTGGTAGCTCCATCGTGCAGAGTCAGTATTTCCTCTTGCCGTTCTGTAATTTCGCGCAATGAGGCAAAATAACGGATGCGAATATTCATAGACTAAAGTATAGCATAAATGTAAGTTGTAATGTTTCCTACACGCCGTCGGTTGTAGTTAGTACGGCTATTAATGGGTATCCTCAACCCTCCAACGTCCTTTCTCCCTCAGCAATTTCTCAATATATGGCGTTACGCCCCAAAAGTTCTTGAGTTCTTCATATTCTTGCATTACCTTTGCATCACCAGTCTGCGAGCGTTTCACGGCGCGGATCAGCAAATTCCTATCGGTATGTTCAGATGAGATAAACTCAACCACATCTGTTTTATAGCCCATGCTGCGTAAAACATGGGCACGGAACGTATCTGTGAGAATATCGGCCAGGCGTTTTTTGAGAATGCCATCTTGTAATACTGGCTGAAAAGGGGCTAGCGTATGCAGTTGTTGATGCAACTCGTGGTGGCAGCAAGGCACACACAAGATCAAACGGGCATTAGCCAGTATACCTTGCACCAGAGCCTCGTCAGTAGCTATGTCACAGGCATGGAGTGCCAAAATAATGTCAGGAGGTACCTCCGGTGTGTAGTCTATAATGGTTGACTTCTGGAAGCACATCTGCCCAAAGTCCAAATTTTTGCCTTGTAAAGCGCCCTTCGCTATTAATTTCTCGTTAGTGTCGATGCCTACTAACCTGGTAGGCAACTCGCGTACATGCGTGAGGTAGTGATAGACCGCGAAACTCAGGTAGGCTGAACCACAGCCGCAATCCAGGATTTGGACAGGTGTTTGCTCCAGGCGCTCAAGCTCACCGGTATGCTCAAGCAACTTCAGAAACTCGTTGATCTGTGAGAATTTATCCTGCATGCTGGGGAAAACTTTGCCCTGCTTATCCATAATGCCCAAACTCTGCAAGAATGCATCTGGCTTATTAGCTGGGAGTGGCAACTCTTTGTGAGCATCATGGGTGAGATCAGGTGCTTTTGCGCTACTCGTTGGTTTGCTCTGATTGATAAGCGCCCTGCCCTCTTTTGTTATCTGCACATGGATATCCTCTGTCGTAGATTGGGCCAGTAATGTTTTGAACGGTAACATGAGCAGTTCATCTAGCTTCTCTTGCGCCTCTATCCCACGATAGTTCTTAGTGATATCCTGTTTGGCATCAAAGTAGGAAAATTGCAGGTGCCTTACGTTTTTGATAAGTACAGGACGCACCACGACGCAGCGCCACGGCATAAACTTTTCGCGGATCTGACCCTTTAATGTCAGCCGCAAGAACGTGTTCTCATCCTGTACCATCTGGGTAATTGTTCGTTTAAAATCCTTTGTCATATACTGGGCATCTCTTTTTGTAAGGGAGGACGTCTTGCCAGCTGTAGTACTCAATTGACAAGACATTCTCCCTTACAAAACTCTATTTTGCGCGCCGCAAGGCAAATTCTGCCAGGGTACGCACAGCGAAGCCTGTTGCGCCGCTTTCTTGCTGCGGCTTCTGGCTATCAATGTAGGTAGTACCGGCAACATCCAGGTGTGCCCACTGTGCATCTCCCACAAAATTCTCCAGGATCTTGGCCGCCGTCACCGCAGAGGCGCCTCGTCCACCAGTCTGCTTGACATCTGCAATTTCACTTTTAATTTGCTCGGCGTACTCTTCGTCCAGGGGCATGGGCCAGAACTTTTCACCGGCCGCCTGGCCAGCAGCAATGATCTCATCGCAGAGTTCAGTGCCGTTACAAAATACGCCTGACATTGTTGAGCCCAGCGCAACCACTATTCCTCCGGTCAGCGTGGCTACATCGATAATGGGAGACAATCCTTCTTTAACAGCATATGAGAGGCCATCGGCCAGGGCCAGGCGTCCTTCGGCATCGGTATTCACTATCTCAACCGTTTTCCCGTTCATAATACGCAGAATATCACCTGGACGATAGGCTGAACCACTGGGCATATTCTCGGTTGACGGTACTAGCGCGGTCACATTGATCATGGGTTTTAAGGCGGCGATAGCCTGAATGGCTGCTAGCACAGCCGCCGCTCCTGCCATATCACCTTTCATCTCATGCATGCGTTCAGCTGGCTTAAGCGAAATACCGCCAGTATCAAAGGTGATGCCTTTGCCTACCAGGGCAATCCCTTTATCTGTACTATCAGGTGCACCACGGTAGCGCAGAATGATAAATTTCGGTGGTTCTACACTGCCCTGGGCCACACCCAGCAAGCCACCCATGCCCAGTTCCTGCATCTGAGGTCGATCCAGTATCTCACATTCCAACCCAAACTGTTTTGCCATAGCGCTGGCCCGCCTGGATAGCTCAGTTGGGGTTAATACATTCGGTGGTTCGTTTACCAGATCACGGGCAAAATTCGTTGCCTTAGCCATAGCGTTTCCGCGCTGGACTGCCGCTTCCACTTCTGCTTTGGAGGTTTCATCTGCTAGTAATGTGATTTTTGTAACGCCTTGTCCATTGGCGTTGTCACTTGTCTCCTGATACTTTCTAAAAGTATAGAGGCCGAGCAGCGTACCCTCGGCCTGAGCCTGGACCGACGCAGCCTTGCCGACGCCAAATGTTTCGCCATCTAAGGCTAGTGCTATAGAGTGCGCCCCTGTTTTCTGCGCGTGCCGGGCGGCGATAGCGCTGGCTCTGCGCACCGATTGGGCGTTCAGCGTTTCCTGCTTGCCCAAACCAATCATGATCAAGCGTTTGGCTGACAACTTGCCCATCGTATACACTGTCGTCATTTCTCCAAGATTGCCTTTGAATTCCTCATCAGCACAAATCTGGGCTAGCAGTCCGCCCAGCAGATCATCCGCATGCCGGGCGGACTCCGCTAGCACAATCTTTGGCTTTCCCTCTGCAGTCTTTGTGCGCGCTGCACTCACCACGAGCACATCACAAACCACCTTTTTTACTGCGTTACTTGTGACTTGAATATCCATGAACTGACTCTCAACCTTCTAGCAAAATAGAGGTGATCCAAAACAGCTTGACCGGCCAGGATAACTTTGGCCGGTCAGGTATGCATGATCGCCTAATACAGGCTATGATAGCAAATTTTTGCTCAAATTGCTAACTCAGGAGTATCAGACGCCTTTCCCCTTTGGTCCCCTCCTAGGATCGTGGTAACAGCCGATCTACAACTTCTAACAACTGCCGTGGTTTGAATGGTTTGGTCAGGTACTCATTACAGCCGATTTGCATCGCCGCTTCATTTTCATCGTTCAAGGCATAGGCTGTGACGGCAACGATGGGCACCTGGCTTAGACCTGGACGCGCTCGGATCAATTGAATAGTGCGATAACCATCCAGCACTGGCATTGAAAGGTCGGTGAGGATCAAATCAACTACTTCTCGATCCAGCAAATCCAGAGCTTCGCGCCCATTTGAGGCTGAAAGGCAACGATACCCGCGCGTGGAAAGAACTTTTTCGATCAAAATCCGATTTGAGATTTCATTTTCTACGATTAATATAATTGGTTGGCGCGTGCCAGAGATGTTATCTGCCGAAGGTGACCGCGTGTTCATGGTTATTCTCTTTCGACTTTTCCCTTTGTTGAGTTGTACTGTGTCCCACCAATGCTAACTCGCATTGGCCCAAATAGGGCAAGCTTATGCCACTGTAACCCTGGCAGGAAGCATTGGCAACGTGAATGAGAACGTCGAACCCTGTCCCACGATGCTCTCCACGGCTACTTCGCCGCCTTGCAGCTCAATTAGTTTCCGAGCAATCGTCAAGCCCAAACCTGTTCCACCAAAACGACGTGTAGTACTGCCATCTGCCTGGCGGAAGGCTTCAAAAATGTAGCCCAGGACTGCTGGTGAGATGCCAATTCCTGAGTCATGGACCGAGACACGCAGCATATCATAGCTCTCCAATGGCATGCAACGAATGCTTACTCCACCTTGTTCTGTAAACTTCAAGGCGTTGGAAACCAGGTTAATTACAATCTGGCGAATACGGTGACTATCGGCTAATACCATTGGTAGTCCATCAGCCATATCCAGGGCAAGATATAATCCTTTGTTATTCGCCAAGGGTTTGAGCTGATTGATGACTTCTTTTAAGCACGGACCGATTGATAATGGTTCAACTTTGACCTCTAAACGATCCGCTTCAATTTTAGAGAGGTCGAGCATATCATCGACCAGGTGTGATAGATCCTCGGCACGATGAACCATAAACTGAATATGCTCTTCTTGCTCGCTCGTCAATTCTCCCTCAACAAACCCCTCTAAAATAAGCGCACCATAACTAATTATACTATGCAACGGAGTGCGTAACTCATGTGTAACTGTCGCCAGGAATTGCGATTTCAAATGGTTAACGCGCTCTAAGGCGGCATTTTTATCCTTGACTTCCGCGAAAAGCAGTGCGTTTTGAATAGCCATCGATGCCTGAACCGCGGCCGTACTAAGCAGGAATGTATCTCGACTTGTGACTTGATGTGGCTTATCATCATACAAGATGAATACACCTATGGATTGATCTTGTAAATAAAGAGGCGCCGCAATAGCGTAGTTGTAACCCGCCTCCAAGGCCATAAGTGACCATGCATCGCCGCGTTCTCTGTAAATTGTCGTGATATCTTCCCCATAAATGATTTTTTTCTTCTGCATAGCCATGCGCGCCAGCAGCAGGTCCAGGTCTCGCAAGGCGGGGCGGGGAACTCGTGGACGACGTAAGCCGTACGTGGAAGTTGGCTGAGGACGTCTTGTAGCTCCAGAATCACCACGTTTCGCGGTGTTTGAAACAGGGATAGCAGCCATCTTGGTTGTGGCAGCGAGCGTAATATCTCCATCCGGATCGGCATGTACTGTTACTGCGCCATGCTGTTGCGATACGGAGGTAGCAGAAAGATGTGGGTTTGAAACCTGTCCCTGATTTGTCCACTGAGCTACCGCCCAGGGTGAAGGCATCTCACGCCCATAAAGGAGCATTGATACATTTTTCACCTGTGTGATTGAACCAAGGCGCGATACTATTTCCCCTAGCAGGTGTTCCAGATCCAGCGTGGAGATGAATGCATCACTCATGATTTGCAGATCTTGCATCTGTTTTGTTCTTGCCAGACTTTCGCTCTCTTGCACATGGAGAGACTCAGACAGGAGATTAAATGAGCGTACCAACATACTCAACTCGTCATTTGTACGTTGTGCTACCTCTGGGTTCTCTTGATATGCCGTCAGTGTGCGCACACGCGTCTGTAGTCGACGCAAAGGACGGATAAAGAAAAGGCGCGTGATAAAGGTATAGGCAATTATGCCTAAGGCAAACACAAAGATGCCCATAGCTACAAGGATCTGTATGGATCGCCCTATATGGACATTCATATTGTACAATGGCTCAATGTCCACCAGTACGAGCGAGGAAGAATTCGTCCATTGGCTGTCCGCCTGGACGCTGTCAGCCCGGGTCATAAAGTGCTGTTGGCCATCTGTCTCGTTATTTACCCCGGACGAGGGCGAGCAGAATTGCTCGTTAGACAGAAGTTGGGTGAAGCTAAGCCGGTGTATAGTCGTCCCCAACACATGCTTTTCTTGGCACAAGGCCACATTTAAGCCCGTTTTTTGCACCAGGGTTTGCGCAAAGGCATCATCTACCGGCTGATCAGCGGACAACACTCCGATAGGTGTATGTTTCGTCTGGCTAAAAATAGGCACTACGATGCTTAAAGTCCAGTCATTTTCTCTTAAAGATATCAATTGTAGGGTGGAAACCGGATGTCCTTGCATAGCTATATTGAACAAGGCGAGACTTCCAGGGGGCTGCTGGTTGTTGCTTGCGTCACTAGCTGTTACCTGTCCCAGGAGTTGCTGCTGCCTGTTATAGATTTCAAGGCTAGATAGAGACACATGATAATGTATAGGCACAAGGGCCAGGATCTCATTTAATTGGAGACGTGTATTTTGCGTAGGCCGTTGTGTGATAGATGCGCTGAGCTGATTACTCCGGGCTACTTGCTCTAAATCCTGTAGCAAAGTTGCTGACTGGACCTGGTAGGCTTTTTTAAGCAATGCGAGGTGTGTTAATGCATCACTTCTTGCGTCGCGCTCGGATAGGTATTTCAGTAAACTCCATGATAAACCTGAAAATAGAACCATGCACAGCAAAAGCGTTAGTGCAGCAACAAGTATTAATTTTCCCCCCAATGACCTCACTTTAAATCTCATGCGAACCTTCCTCGCGGGCTAAAAAGTAAAGGGAGGACGGGGTGCCAGCTCGTCCTCCCCCTACCACGCGTTGCATAAAGCAGCGCGAAACTCTAGGAGGTGCGCGTACGAACCCCATGGGGAAAAGGTCGCACGTATGTCAAGTGAACGCTGCAAGCCGCTCGTCGAGGTGGATCTGCTTGCTCACGGACACTCCGCCTTCCATCCCAGGCCTATGTATTATAACGTATAACCGGGCATTTTAATATCCCTTTTTAGGAGCAATTTTCTCATCCATGATAAATTCAGGAGGAAATGCAAGTATATTGAGATTTTGGCTCTTTTTTGCATTGTTTTGCTACTAAAAACGTTTGCTCAGGCCCCTATGTATTCGATATAACCTTGCTTCAGCATACGTGCCAGCACCTGGGCGATGTCCAGTTCGCTCCGATGTACTAGCCGCGCGACATCTTGCAGTGTACGCTTTCCATCCAGGAGTAACAAGACAATTCTATCCCTGCGCTCAAGATGCTTGAGGACAGCAGGCGCTGTTACATAAGGAAGTGTGCGAAAAACGGCAGATATGCCACGATTGACTATATTTTCAACCTCTGGCGCTAACGGGGGTGGTAAGGCCAGTACTCGAGGCGAGATGGAGACATGTGACATTGTCACAGGTACCGGAAATGGTTGAGTTATATTTCTGGAGATTGCAGGTATGCTGATAGATCGTTCCTCGCGCGTCTCCTCCATCTCAATGGGTAATAGATGGCGTATAGTGGAAGGATGTGAAACGATAGGGTTGAGCTTGCCCCCTTTCTGTTGAACCGGCTCACCCACTGTGAAAACATAACGAATCTCGGGCCAGGTCAGCATTTGCCCAAATGCTTCCTTACCCGAAGCATGTTCTGTGCGTGCGAAAATCGTATCTCCATGCACAAAAAAAACCTCGCCTTTTTCGCTTCCCGTGGCTGTCATGTGCTCGATACTCAAGCAGCCTGTTTGTTGTTTGAGAGCGATACTCCGCAAGATTGGTATTAAACGTTCCGTAGCAGTAATTGCGTGCGCAATGGCCATATATTTCCTCCATAACACATACACCCAACATCCCTATATACTACAATAAACGTACTATCCTTCATTATAAGAAGATCGTATAAAAATTGCGTTAAGAAAGTTCTACTACATGTGAAATACGTGTGAATATAGATACAATTGTATATTTCTTATAAACATGAAGCATCTCCGCAGAATGCAAAGAAGCGGTCAACCTGGCTAGCCGGGTTGACCGCTTCTTTGCATTCTGCGGAGGTGCGCAATTTTAAGGTATCTCAGTCCACAGTACAGAACCACTGACCTGCTGTTGATCAACCTGGTGAGCTACATTCTGCTGAGTATCTACGATGTATGTACCTTGTGAACCATCACGCAATGCCACAACCAGTTGCTGGGACGTAGTAGCGGACCAGAGCAATGCAGATGCCGGGCCATGGGGTTTAATCTGCATTGGATGTGTGTTGCCCCGAACGTCCATTACAGCTACCTGTGTACCCGTACTATACGCCAGGTACTGCCCATTTCCTGACCAGGCTGGCGCAGGCTCATCCGCAACTCTTTGAGCTATGAACGTATCGACAGCCGTTGTGGCATTTACAACATGGAGTGTACCGACGTTTGAGATAATACTATCCAGGTAATCGGCCTGTGTACCATCGGCTGACCATTGGGCAAAGCCGATCTGTTTACCACTTGTCAATATCACAGGAAATGCCCCGGCTGTTACATCCATGCGTAGTAGATTGGCCGGGTGACCCGCCAGTGTTGTTACTACCAGCCAGCTTCCTAGTCCGCCGTGACCATTACGGCTATAGATTGCTTGTGCATACTGGCCGCTAAGAATAAGTTGTGAGGTAGCCGTAGTCCCCATACCCACGTGATGTACCCAGATACTATGCACTTGATTCGTGTCTCCTACGCTCCATGTGATAGTGGGAGCATCGATACTTGGTGACCAATCCAATGTCAGCAGAGTGTCATTGGGATAAGCCTGCGAATTTACGCTGTTTGTAATCAGCAGGAGTCCATTATTTTGTGTATTATAGTCCAGAACACTCACCAGGCTACCATGCGTTACTGCGAAAGCGATGCGTACACCGTCAGGAGACCAGACGGGAGAGATAACGTTCCCTTTCATTGGCGTATGCACCATTTGTATGTTCCCAGTTGCCAACGAAAGAATATACAGGCTGGCGGTACCTGTACCTGTAGGATCAGCTACAAATGCGAGCATACTTCCATCTTTTGACCACATCAGGCTCTGTAATATAGCCTCTCCCGATGCTGTTTCCCACACAGATGCAGGAGAAATGCCAGCTTTCAACAGCGCTTGTGGGACAACTGTATCGCGTTGCCCATCACTACGAATGGTATGTACCTGCGCACGTTGCAAGTCAATATAAGCGATCATATCGCCAGCAGCGCGTCCCGGTATGGGGGGGCTGATGGACCAGTTAGCTGCTACTGTGACATTCATGGGCGTTAAACGCGACGAAGGAGTGCTGCCATCAGCGGGTGCGCTCCATAAAGCGCCATCACGTAGAAACACAAAACGCATGCCAGCCGAGAGGGGTGTATGCTGATCGATGCCCGCTGGGGGAGTAATCGCCCCACTATTCGTTAGCTGTGCTTGACTTTGCAGCCAGAGATTCCATCCAATCAGACTACCAACACCGAGTGTGAGCAGCAAAGCAGCCGCAATCGTTACTTGCATAGCCCTCAGACCCCATCTACCAGGGCGTTTCTCCGTAGGAGGTGGAACCGCCGGGCTCATAGGTATATGGGGAGTTGTTTGTGATTTCGCGGTGGAGAAGCGACGTCCTCCCGGTAGTGCGACCAATTGTGGACGTCCTGAAGCAGCGCGCCGCACACTTTTATAGGGGCGCGTTGTCGCAGTGTCAATGCTATTGTTGGTACCAGTGAGCTCAAGGTACTCGGGTGAAGAAAAAATTTTATCACGGAGGGCAGGACTGGGACTGATACGGGGCATGTGCGCGAGGAGGTTGTCAAAGCGGCGAAAATCAGCGAGGATTGTACTACAATGGAGGCACCCTGTAAGGTGCGTTGTAATAGCCATGTGAAGCTGGCTTCCAGCTTTGGCCGCTTCCTTCTCCCCTACCGCGAGCGTATCGTCAAGGTAAGCACTCAATAGCTCCTCGACTTGCTCGCAGTTCATTTTGTGCCTCCTCCATGCTCTAAAGCACGGTAATGCTCTCTAAACGATTGACGCGCACGCGATAAATACATCTTGACACCACTCTCAGCGATATTCAATGCATGGGCAATCTCACTATACGAGAACCCCTCCTGTGTGTACAGGAGTAAAGCTGCTCGATATTGTTGGGGCATGCGACGAAGCGCGGCGCGCACTAGCTCTGTTGTGCCATATATCTCTTGTGGGTCCGCACTTTCAACATCTGCTGGTTCGTGGTCGAGATCTTGCCATGGCAGCCATGCAATTAATTTGCGCCGCCGTAAGGCATCGTAAGCTGTATTTGTTGCTATACGATAGAGCCAGGCTGACAATTTCAAATTAGCATCCATTTTGGGCAATGCCCGGAACGCTTTTAGAAAAGTGTCCTGTGTCAAATCGTCAGCTTGTTCACGATCCCCTACCAGGTGATAGACATAATTATAGATCGGCGTCTTATATTCATCGTAAATCTGGTCAAAGGACCAAGTACTTTCCTTGGTTTCCACCCTGGCCATGCGCTACAATCCCTTCGATGGCTATGGCTATCATCTTGTCCGTTCCATGCAAGTGATAGTAGCTCATCTCCGAGTAATGCAAGCAGGCTTTTCAGCTCTTTTTGCTGTCTTCGGAAAGGCTTTCATCCTTCTGTCTAGTGGAACGGACAACCAACGCTTTCAGTAACATGGCAAAGCATTCCGTAAGCTTCCCTTTGCCCGATACGTTGTATTCCATGGTAGCATACTTTTGCGCTTTCCCTGAATTAATAGGCCTTTTAGTTAGTACTATTGGGGGAAGCTTGCTTTGAAGCATGTAACTGGCTTGCTCGTGAGAAAGTCCTGTCAAGTTGCCGCCACTGCATGGGTATGGTACCATACAGCATGTAGCAATTAGTCATATCCATTTTTTGAACTGGGAGAGGCATGCACATTATGTCTGACAACGAGCAAACGCAGGGCGTTCGCACCGTCTGGTGGGAAGATGATGCCCATAGCGCCGCCGTCTACCTCCTTGATCAGTCACTCCTTCCTCAAGAAGTTCACTACCTCAGGCTCACTCACGAAAATGAAGTTGCTAATGCTATCAAAACTCTCAAGGTCCGAGGCGCACCCGCTATTGGCGTAACTGCTGCTTTTGGTATGGCTCTTTCTCTTTATCGCCTACTGCGCGAGCAGGGAGATGCAGCGACGCTCATCCAGGCGCAGCAGCACCTGCGCGAAGTGGGCAGCATGTTGAGCCGCACCCGACCTACCGCAGTCAATCTCTTCTGGGCTATAGAGAGGATGCAGGCTTGTGTTGACAGTGGTATAAAGGCGCAGTATACCTTGCCATATCTTGCGCAACGTATGCGCGATGAAGCACAGGCTATCGCTGATGAAGATGCTGACGCGTGCTTAAAAATGGGTATTCTCGGTGCCGAACTCATTGCTGAGGGCGATATGCTCTTGACGCATTGCAACGCAGGAGCTCTGGCTACCACAGGTTTGGGTACGGCCCTGGCTCCTATGTATGTAGCCCACAGAGCAGGCAAGCATTTTCATGTTTTCGTTGATGAGACGCGCCCTGTTTTGCAGGGAGCTCGTCTCACCGCCTGGGAACTTCAGCAGGAAGGCATCCCTATAACCCTGATTACCGATAATATGGCTGGCCATTTCATGCGTCGTGGAGGTATCAAGGCCGTCTTTGTGGGTGCGGACCGTGTCGCTGCCAATGGAGATGTTGCTAACAAGATTGGTACCTACAGCGTCGCCGTGCTGGCTCATGTCCATGGCATACCTTTCTATGTTGTGGCCCCATGCTCCACGATAGATCTGCAACTTCCATCAGGTGAACATATTCCTATTGAGCAACGACTTCCTGAGGAAGTGACCAATATACGTGGCGCGAATATTGCCCCTCTCGGCGTACAGGTAGCCAACCCTGCCTTCGATGTCACACCTCATAGTTATGTGCAAGCCATTATCACTGAACGAGGCATTGTCCGCCCACCATTTGTGGAAGGATTGCGCCAGGTCTGTTTAAACACACAAAAAGTTAAGGCGGATAAGTAATGGAGAACGGTGTTGTGTTAACAGTCGCGCGTTATGCGGAAGAGATCATGGGCAGAGAAGGCTTTCGTTATGTCAGTGCCGTTGTAGCCAATTGCAAGATGCTGGCCTTGGAGCTGGAGGTAGAGGAGGACAGTCCAGAGGCGATAGATACGGAGGCTCTTGTCCTCGCTGGCTATCTGCATGACATCTCTACCATGGAGCATGGTTTCCATGACCACCACCTGAAATCCGCTGAGATGGCTGGCGCATTTTTACAGAAAATCGAGGTACCGGCTGCATGCATCACAAAAGTTGAACAAGCCATACGCGCTCATACCACTGTTTTCCCTGTTGAACAGCGCGACTCAGTGTCGATTGAGGGGCGCATTCTCTATGATGCGGATAAGCTTGGTCGTTTGAGCGGCCTGGCCGTTGTGACATCGCTGATCGAGTTTGGTGCTCGCTACCCTAATCGTGCCGTTACCGGTGAAGTTCTCACCGCCATTCTGCGCCATATTGAAGAGCGTTTTGTCGAGCTCTATCAATCGCTGAATACTGCCCCTGCACGTGAAATGGCTCGCGAAAAATTCGGCAATACACTTGCTTTTCTGGACGGTATCATCGAACATTTAAGCGATGCTACCCCTGTTTAATAGATTGTCTTACAGGTGGGCTTGACCCGCCATAGTAGTATTATCTTAATAGTATTATCTTAATTGGAGGACGTGAGGAAGTGACTATTTTGGTTGTTGGTTCTGTTGCCCTGGATACTGTGGAGACACCGTTTGCCAGGGTAGAAGAAGCCCTTGGTGGGGCTGCTTCATATTTTACGACTGCCGCTTCTCTTTATAACCAGGTCAACCTGGTTGCGGTTATCGGTAGCGACTTTCCCCCTGAGCACCTGGATTTTTGGCGAAGTCGTCCCGTCGATCTGTCGGGTTTGCAGGTACAGGAGGGGAAGACCTTTCGTTGGGTTGCGCGTTATCACATGGATATGAACGCCCGTGATACCCTGGATACACAGTTGGGTGTCTACGCCGGCTTTCACGCTAGCATTCCTCATGAGTATCGCAGTACCCCATTGCTTTTCCTGGCGAATATCCAGCCCGAATTGCAAATGGAAGTCCTGGAACAAATGCCTCGCACTCGCCTCGTTGTCCTTGACACCATGGAACTATGGATCATGACGGCTCGACCACAGTTAACCGACGTTATCAAACGTGTTGATATGCTCTTAATGAGCGAAGAAGAGATTCGTCAGTATACGCATCAGTCTAGTATTATTAGTGGCGTTCGCCAACTCTTTGCTATGGGGCTGAAATATGTTGTCGTCAAGCAGGGTAGTTATGGTGCTATGCTCTTTGGCGCGGATGGCACCTACTTCAGCGCACCATCCTATCCTCTCGAAGAGGTGGTTGATCCCACTGGAGCAGGCGATGCTTTTGCTGGCGGCTTGCTCGGTTATCTTTCAACCGTTGAAGCAGGTGAGGATGGTAGTTACTCTGTTGACGATATCAAACGCGGCGTTGTCCACGGGAACATTCTCGGCTCATACGCCTGTGAAGATTTCAGTATTGGGCGTTTGCGTACTTTGACTATGGATGATGTTGCCACGCGCTATAATGCTCTCGTAGATTGTTCTCATTTTGACCCCAAATGGCGACCTGTACCTGCAATGTAGGCGGATGCTGCTTTGCATGCGATGCCTTGTTTTATAATATACAAAGGGGCACATCGAAGAACCTTAAATATGGTATATTGATTGTCAGTGCGCAATTATGCACTTTGACAAATGAGCAGGTTATATCTGTTTAAATTGTAAAACATATATAATTGTGCCTCTACATCTACCGCATTTAATTGTAATTATGCATGAATGTGTGGCGCCCCAGGAAGGAAAACATAACTTTATGACCACTTCAACTCGTGGAGACGTTAAAGATAGCTCCTTGACCCCACGCGGTAAAGACCGTATCGAATGGGCCGCGAAAGAAATGCCGGTCCTCCGTCTGATCCGTGAGCGTTTTGCCAAAGATCTGCCTCTCAAAGGCGTGCGTATGTCTGGCTGCTTGCATATCACCACCGAAACAGCCAACCTTGCGATTACCTTAAAGGCCGGTGGCGCAGATCTCGTTTTGTGCGCCTCCAATCCGCTTTCGACGCAAGATGATGTCGCGGCAGCGCTGGTAAGCGAATATGGTATCCCTACCTATGCTATCAAAGGCGAAGATGAGCAGACGTACTACCGTCATATCAATACAGTTCTGGATCACAAACCGAACATGACCATGGATGATGGCTGCGATCTTGTTTCAACCCTGCATACCACCCGCACCGAACTCATTCCAGATATCATCGGCGGTATGGAAGAGACCACCACAGGCGTTATTCGCCTGCATAGCATGGAGAAAAGCGGGGTCTTGCGTTTCCCTGTGCTGGCCGTCAATGAATCTGATACCAAGCACATGTTCGATAACCGCTACGGTACAGGACAGAGCTCAATCGATGCTATTATCCGCTCGACCAATATTCTACTGGCAGGTCGCACTTTCGTTGTCTTTGGCTATGGTTGGTGTGGACGTGGTGTTGCTTCACGTGCGCACGGCATGGGCGCAAACGTTATCGTGACTGAGGTTAATCCCACACGTGCCCTGGAAGCCATGATGGATGGTTACCGGGTTATGCCCAGCGTTGAAGCCGCTGCCCTTGGTGATATCTTTATCACCGTTACCGGCAATATCAATGTTATTGACATTGAGCACCTTCAGCGCATGAAGGATGGCGCTCTCATCGCCAATTCGGGCCATTTCAACGACGAGATCAATATTCCGGCCTTAGAAAAACTGGGCACGGGCGGCAAGCGCCGCGTGCGTGACTTCGTCGACGAGTACACCTACGCCGATGGTCGCCGCGTCCATCTGCTGGCCGAGGGACGTCTCGTTAATCTCTCTGCTGCTGAAGGTCATCCTGCCAGCGTGATGGATATGAGCTTCGCTAATCAGGCCCTGGGTTCAGAGTATATGCTGCAATATGCCAGGGAGATGCAGCCTCGCGTGTATACTCTCCCTGCCGAGCTCGACAAAGAGATTGCACGTCTCAAGTTGCATGCAATGGGTGTTCGCATCGACACGCTCACACCTGAGCAGGACAAATACCTGAACTCGTGGGAGTCCGGCACCTAGAAGCTCGTTTGCTCCGCAAGCATTTTAAAAGAAACAGAGGTAAAGGCAGACTCAGCTTTCCCTTACCTCTGTTTCTTTATTTATCTTCTTATAGAGGAGGCATAGCCAACGAGAAGCAGGACTTCCTCTTGCTTGCGTTTGTGCCTTCGATAGAGATGGATAAACGAGGAAAGGTGAGGTAGTGACTGAAGGTCCACTCAGAGGGAAAGCTGATCTGGAGCTATCTGAGCCGGTCCTGTTCCCTGAGACGGTAGATCTTGGATCATGCGTGGGATGGTGATGAACTGAAAGCCTCGTTGGTCTAACCTGGTGATAATTGTTGGCAATGCGGCGACCGTTTCTGACCGATTGCCTCCTCCATCATGCAAAAGAATGATGGAGCCGTTGTGCACCGATTTGAGGACATTTTGAATGATCGCATTGGTCCCCGGCCGCGACCAATCTCTCGGGTCTACATTCCACAACACTGTGGAAAGACCAAGACTTGCTGCGATCGACTGTACCGAACTATTGAATTCACCGTAGGGCGGGCGGAATACGGTTGGCAACACACCAGTGTCTGCTTGAATCTCATTTGAGGTGCTTTGTAGTTCGTGGCGCACGGCGGCAGGCGAAAGGTGGGTCAGCTGTGGGTGCGTCCAGGTGTGGTTTCCTATAATATTCCCCTGTTGGGACTCCTGCTGCACGAGAGCCGGATAGGCCGCAGCCTGGGAGCCGATCACGTTGAAGGTGGCTTGCTCACCATAATCCTGGAGAATGGCGAGTATTTGAGAGGTATAAGGGGGATTAGGGCCGTCGTCAAAGGTCAACGCGATTTCTGGAAGATAAGGATTGCCACTGTATAGTGGGTACCGTAACACATCCGGAAGGGGAGATAGAGTTGGCGATGGTCCTGGTGTTGGAGAGACAAAGACAACCGGCGAGGGAGTAGGATATTGCTCACCCATATCAGGGCCATATGATGTCTGAACAACCGTGAACAGTAAGGCGGTTATTCTCACGAGGCTCAGGATAATGAGGATAAGCAGAATGCGCTGCAAGACGGCCCAAAGATCCCATCGCCTGGAAAGTTCATGTTGAGTTTGATATGTACCCATATTCAAGGCACCCTTTTTTGATTACAACAACCTGGTTCACCTCAAGTTTGATTTGTAACAAGGCTTGCTTTATTGTAGCTTCTTAAGCTATACTGGGATATAGGATAAGACTCAAGTCCAGAAAATTCTTAAGAAACATGGTGTTCCCATGAAGGTAGCAGACATACCAGGTAAAAAACGCGGACGTTATATACCGAGATACTACGTATTTCGGGGCTTCCACCTTTCCACCTGCTACCCGTGATCTCTCCTCTTCTTTCAACCTGGCAACATCCAGCTTGAGCATCTTCTTTCTACACTTTTTTTGTAGTTTTCAAAGCTTTCTTTTTGTAGGTTTAGTATACTCATAAGCAAGCTTGCTTAGTTTCCTGATTTAGCTATCCGGAGGGATAAGCCAAACATACCCACAAGCATCGCTAGTATGCACAGTTCCTTTGTATTCATACAGCAAACGCTAAACCGGTAGGCGGGCCGGGGTGGGATGTCTTAATAGGCCGCATGTTCAGAAAGGATTTTTATGAGTGGCGATGGTTTACTCAAGGCCCTCAACGATTCCCAACGATACCTGGATATCGTCCACAAGCAGCGATTAGGTAAAAGTGAAGCCGAATGGTTAATAGAAACGACCGTTAGCAACTTTGCCAAATACTACAATAGTGGCTTCATTGAGTATCGTAAGTCAGTCGCTGAAGCTGGCGACTTTGCAGCAGTCGAATGGACGGGGCGGGGTGCAACATTCAAAGATGTGCTGGGGCGTGAATACATAGACTGCTTAGGTGGCTTCGGCCTATTCAATTTAGGCTGGGCACATCCCAAAGTCGTGAGGGCCGTTCAAGCGCAATTAGAGAAAAGTCCCCTGCCCACGCAAGAACTCCTTGATCCCCTGCGTGGTATGCTTGCTCATCTGTTAGCCGAGATTACCCCTGGTGATATTCAGTATAGCTTCTTTGTCGGCAGCGGCACCGAGGCTGTCGAAGGCGCTATGAAGCTCGCCAAACTCTACACCCGTAAGAGTGGTTTCATTGCCTCTGTCCGTGGCTTCCACGGCAAAACAACTGGCTCGCTCGCCCTTACCGGTAAGGCCATTTTCCGCCGTCCAGCAATGCCTCTACATAATAATGTCTTTCATGTGCCATATGGTGATGCTGACGCCGTTGAACAGCAGTTGCGCATTGCGCGCGAAGTAGGCAATGATATTGCTGCTGTCATTATGGAGCCTGTCCAGGGTGAAGCCGGAGCCATTGTTCCTCCTGATAATTTTTGGCCGCGCCTGCGCCAACTATGTGATGAGTATGAAGTGTTGTTGATTGCTGATGAAGTACAAACCGGCATGGGCCGTACCGGCAAACTCTGGGGGGTCGAACACTGGGATGTTGCCCCTGATATTATCACCTCGGCCAAGGCCCTGGGTGGTGGTGTCATGCCCATTGGTGCCTTCATGTCCACACCTAAAATCTGGAGTGTCATGAACAGCAATCCCTTCATTCACACCTCTACCACGGGCGGTAATCCCCTGGCATGTGCTGCCGCTATTGCTGCCATCAATGTGACTCTTGAGGAGAGCATTCCTGAGCAGGCTGCTGAAAAGGGTGAATACTTTATCCAACAGTTGCAAGATATCGCTGCTCGCCATAGTGATGTCTATACCCATATCACCGGTAAAGGTTTGCTTATCGGCCAACACTTTGTCAATGATGATATTGGCTATGCCGTGGCCTCCGGTCTTTTCAAACGCGGCGTACTCATTTCCGGTACTCTTAATAATTCGCGCGTTATTCGTGTCGAGCCGCCACTGGTTATTACCCGTGAGGAGATCGACACCATCTTGAACCGCCTGGAAGATACGCTCCAGGAACTGCATGCAACCGTCTCGACGCCTGGCGTTTCTGTCAGCAATGAACCTATCATCGTGACGCAAGCTGAAGACAGTAATAGCGCCGTAGCGTAGGATATCACTATCATACAGGGAGCGATGGCTATGCATATAATTGTTCTCGGTGGTGCTGGTGCTATGGGACGCGTAACCGTGCGTGCTTTGACTGAGTATACTGATGTTGACCAGATCACCATCGCCGACTATAACGAAGGACGTGCTCGCGAGGTCGCAGCCTCCCTCAAGAGTAGCAAGAGTAGTGGGAGTAGTGAGAGTAGCAGGATTGCGGTCAAACAGATTGATGTGAATGATGCTGAGCGCCTGGCACAACTCGTACGTGGAGCGGATGTTGTCCTGAGCGCAGTTGAATATGTCTTTAACCTGCCCATTCTCAAGGCCTGTATGCAAGAGAAAGTGCATTACGCCGATCTCGGTGGCCTCTTCCATATGACGCGCAGGCTTATGGATCTGCATGCCGAAGTTGAGGCCGCGGGTATTACTGCTATCCTGGGCATGGGCGGCACCCCTGGCGTTACTAATCTCCTGGCGCGGGCTGCTGTTGATAAGCTTGACCGCGTTGATAGTATCAAGGTGCAGCTTGGTTGTAGTGATACGACTCCATCCACTGCACCCTTGATTGCCCCGTATTCTATTCGCACTATCCTGGACGAATTTACCAAACAACCTCAGGTCTTTCAGGATGGTGCGTGGTATCCACAACCACCCCTTTCGGGTCAGGAGGAGATGATTTTTCCTTTGCCCGTGGGACGCGCTACAGCTATTTACTCGTTACACTCTGAATGTGCAAGCTTTCCTGTCTCGTTCCGCGACAAAGGTATTCGCTATGTCTCATTCAAAATCGCTTTTCCCAGTGATTTTCTGACCAAATTGAAATTCCTCGTTGACATTGGCTTTGGCAGTGACGAGCCAATCAATGTACAGGGTCTCAAGGTTTCACCGCGTGAAGTCCTGGCTCGTCTGCTGGAAACGGCTCCCGTTGAGGATGTCGAACCAGAGGATTGTGATGTTTTGCGTATCGTTGCCAACGGAGAGTCCCATGGTCAACAGGTAGAAATTGCCAACCAGGTGGTTGTATTGCCTTATCGCCGCTGGGGTATTGGCGCTGGCGCGCTGGATACTGGCACTCCGCTTGCCATCGCTGGTCACATGCTGGCTACAGGGGAAATCACGCGCCGAGGTGCCTTCGGTCCAGAAATGTGTGTGCCCATCGAGCCATTCTTCCGTGAATTGGCCGGATATGACATGCACGTCAGCGAGACCCGTACCGTAGCCGTCTCGTAAATGCTTGATGTGTAGGGGCGTGAAGCATTGCACTCCTACAAATATATTTGAGCCTGTGGTAAAATAGCGTTGTGATATCGACCAGGGTTTGAAAAGATCGTAGGTATTCTGAATAAATAGCACGAATATCGAATACCTATACCCAGTAACATTGCGAAGTCACTTTATTTTTTAGGCTTCTAAAACCGAAAGGAGCTATCTGATGAGCGAGTATAAACTGCTTATCAATGGTGAACTCGTTAATAGTAGTTCAGGTAAGATGGCGAACGACATTGGCCCTGCTACAGGCGAGACTATTGCTCAGGTTCCTGAATCTAGCGTAGAAGATGTAAACCGCGCAGTTGCCGCTGCTCGTGAGGCGTATGATGATGGACGCTGGTCGGGCCTGACTCATGGCACACGTGCAGCTATCCTGGAGAAACTGGCTTCACTGGTGGAAGCACATGCGAGCGAATTAGCAGAATTGGAGTCGCAAGATGCCGGTAAACCGATTAAGCTAGCGCGCGATAGTGACATCCCTTTCTCTGCTGACAATCTGCATTTCTTCGCAGGAGCTGCGCGTCACCTGTCTGGTACATCGGCTAGTGAGTATACAGGTGGGCATACTAGCATCATTCGTCGTGAGCCTATCGGTGTCGTTGCATCGCTGGCCCCCTGGAACTATCCTTTTATGATGGCAGCCTGGAAGATAGGACCGGCTCTTGCAGCTGGTAATACCGTTGTACTCAAGCCGTCAGTTGAGACACCGCTGACAACCCTTAAACTGGGTGAAATCGCCCTGGAGGCTGGTATACCTGCTGGCGTGCTTAATATCATTACCAGTGGTTCTGGTGTAGCCCAGGCCCTTTCTAGCCATCTCCAGGTGAACATGGTCTCCGTCACCGGCAGTACCGAGAGTGGTAAACATATTATGCGCGCCGGCGCTGATACCATCAAGCGCGTTCACCTCGAACTCGGCGGTAAAGCTCCTTTCATCGTTTATGAGGATGCTGATATCGATGCCGCGACCAGCGGCGCCGTGGTTGGTGGCTATGTGAACTGCGGTCAAGACTGTACCGCCGCCACGCGCATCTATGTACAGGATAGTATCTACGACAAATTCCTGGAGATGTTCGTGAGCAAGGTTAAGACCATCCGCGTCGGTAACCCGGCAGACGAGAAAACCGACATGGGTCCATTGATCTCCGCGACCCAGCGTTCCACTGTCGAAGGCTTTGTTGAGCGCGCCCTGCGCGCGGGCGGCAATGTGCTCGTTGGTGGTAAGCGTGCTACGGTAGCCGGTCTCGAAAAAGGCTTCTTCTTTGAACCCACCGTTATTGCTGAGGACCGCAACGACGCCGAAATTGTCCAGCATGAGGTTTTTGGACCGGTGGTCGTCGTGTGCCGCTTCAGTACAGAGGAAGAAGTGCTCAAGAAGGCCAACGATGTCGTCTTTGGTCTAGCGGCCTCGGTTTGGACACGTGACATCTTCAAGGCCATGCGTGCGAGCCGCGTGCTCCAGTTTGGCACTGTCTGGGTGAATGATCACCTGCCTCTCACTGCGGAAATGCCCCACGGTGGTTATAAAGAGAGTGGCGTTGGTAAAGACATGTCGATGTATGCCTTTAACGACTATACTCAGATCAAACACGTGATGATCGAATTAGACGGTGAGGCCCGTAAAGGCTGGCACTATACCATTTTCGGTGATGCTGAGTAGTTCGGCTTTGCTTAAAAAGCGCCAATGCCGTAGAAGCAGGCGCCTGCTTCTACGGCATTGGCGCTTTTTAATCTCGCAAAAATAGGTCTTCATACCTACAAAGTAGGTGAAGACCTATCCCAGAAAGGCACCCACCGCCTTCCTCTGTTATTTACTACGCGATGAGGTTACAACCTACATTCCGAGGATTCAAGAAGACAAAAAATAGAATTGTTGAAAGGGAGGTAAGTTTATGATAGAGCGCGATCCTCATCAAGTAATCTTAGAGGAACTTCGCTCTTACGAGCAATCTCCATCTGATCTTCTTACTGTTGTGGGTGAGCACGATGAGCTGAATAGGTTTATACGACCAATAAAATACAAATTAGGTCTTCCTCATGGAGCGAAGATGGCAACCGTACGCTTCCTCAAGGAACGCTCTCTCCCTGGCTATCAAGTTCACGCGATCGCTTTTGAAGACACGGCAGGGCTCTGGTGGCGTCTATTCTGTCTTGTTGTTCAAGAATCTTCAGGGAACTGGTTTGTAGGGGGGTGTAGTGGTACTGCTGGCAATGATGCAATTAGTCGTCCTTTCAGTCGTTACCCCAAACTCATCCTCTCGGGAGACTCAAATGGTCATTTCTACGCTGGCGGCTCTGTTATAGATGATGCTCGACTTGGTATAGTACGAGTACGCTTGCTTTCAAATGGAGAGTTGATAGGAGAGGATACAGTTCAGGATGACTTAGTTGTCTTTGTCAGCGATCAAAGCGTACAAATGCCAGTGCAGTCTGAGTTTTATAATCAATCAGGTGAGTTTGTTGGTTGCCATCAGGTATCATTCATGCTATAACTTGTACGCCTTAACAGTGCTGGAGTATTTGATGCCTTTATTATCTGAGTTCATCGCGTTGCCTGCATTCCCCCTCATTTCGCTGGTGGGAGCAGGCGGTAAGACGACGACTATGTATACTCTTGCCAGCGAACTGGCGCAAAAGCATGAGCGTGTAATTACCACCACTACCACCAACATATATTTCCCCAGGCCAGGAGAAACGGATACCCTGATTGTCGCCGCTGAAACGCCTGCCCTGATCAAAATGGTGCAAGCTGCCTGGAAGCAACACCAGCGTATCACTGTGGCGGGCAAGATGGTTGGAGCGGGAAAAATGGGTGCCCTGGAGCCAGGCCAGCCCTACGAACTCCTCACAAAAAGTGGTGCAAGTGTGGTTATTGTTGAGGCTGATGGTGCACGCCATCACATGATTAAGGCTCCAGCAGCATATGAACCTGTCGTGCCTCCTCAAACCAACGTGGCTCTCTTGCTTATGAGCGCCGAGGCTATCAATCAACCCCTCAGTGCCGAGGTGGCTCACCGACCGGAGCGCATAGCTTCCTTACTGGGAATACAGCAAGGGGATATCCTTACACCAGCTCGTATAGCAAAATTGATGACAAGTGCGCAGGGAGCTATGCAGGGTATCCCTAATGGAGCCCAGGTATATCTACTGATTACACATGCACCAACGGAGAGGGGAGCAGGATTGCATGAACTTGTGCAGATAGCTGCGCGCTCATCTCGCCTGACCGGTATTTACTGCTCACCACTGCCGGGAGAGTGGTTGGCAATCGAATGAAACTTGCGCTCTATTGGTCGTACTCTAGTCGTTCACTGCTACGAGGGGGACAGCGTACTATCCTGGCAACCTTCTGTGTCGCGGTTGGCGTCATGGCTATAGTCGCCTTGCAACTGGTAAGCTTGAGTGTCAACCAGGCTCTCATTGGTAATGTCCTTGAGGCGAATGGTGGTGATATTCGTCTCAATGCAGATATCACTCCACTGCGTAGGCGTGACCTCGCAGTGCTTGATCGTCTCAAGCAGGATGGGCAGATTACTGACTATGCCACCTCATATGATGCCGGGGGCAGCATCACCTTATCTTCAGGCGACGAGGAAAATTTCAGCTTCTACGCCGTCTCGCATAATTTCCCCCTGGTCGGGCAGGCGAATTTTGTCGCGCCATCCCACGATCTGACCATGCCGCAGGTGGTCAATGGGCATAATGTTGCTATGAGTTCGCTTGTCTTCCAGCAACTGGGAGCTCATATTGGCAGCAATTACAACGTCAAAACGTTGGATGGTCGCCTGGTACCGATCACCGTTGCTGCGGAATTTCAAGAGGGGGGAGCTTTTCTGGGACCGCAGGTTATTATTGCACAGGATGCCCTGGCGTCTATCCCGGGTCCAACAGGCGCTCTACTGCCCGCGCAATATAGCACGGTCTATACAAGCGTGCCTCCTACCAACCTCAATTCTGTGAAGAAGCAGTTGGAGCAGTCATTGCCATCAGTACGTGTGATCACCGCTCAGGATCTGCTTAAGCAGCGCCAGAAACAGGTTGATCAGATCGAACTATTTCTGCGTATTGTAGGATTGCTGGCCCTCTTTATTGGAGGGATCGGTATCATCAACACCATGCAGGTCCTCTTGCGCCGGCGCCAGGTCGAGATAGCCATGCTCAAAACAACCGGATATCGTCAAGGCAACCTGTATGCTCTCTTTGGTCTTGAAGCTGCTCTCCTGGGCATTGTGGGAGGATGCCTGGGCACTGCGGCCGGTGTAGGCGCCAGTTATGTGGTGCGAACCGTCGTTGAAAATGCGTTTTTCCTGCATCTAACCGTCGTGTGGGATCCCGTGACGATCAGCTCTGGACTTGTGATAGGCCTGGCAACGGCCCTTATTTTTGGATTACTGCCCATTGTCCAGGCCAGCCAGGTGCGGCCTCTTACCGTTTTGCGCGAAATCACTGAAGGAACTAAAACCACCTCACGGCTCACCACGCTCGGCTTGCTTATCCTGCTTTCGCTGCTTTTCGTGGTCCTTGCCTCAGCTATCCTGGGCGATTTGTTGACTGCTGTAATCGCCGTCTACGGTGGCTCTGGTGCTGTGTTTGCCCTGGCTCTGGGTTTTGGTTTACTGGTGCTGGCAAT
>WNFM01175621.1_pt1 | contig 32458 bp, 31 predicted proteins | sample 5400271 | NCBI WGS metagenome assembly WNFM01 (sample SAMN13153352, study PRJNA577476) | soil metagenome | isolation source: 60 cm saprolite on Douglas fir-dominated hillslope | place: USA:California | collected 2013-09-17 | reverse complement strand
CGTGGTGAGAAGTAAAATTGTCTGAGTTAATCGACGAGGAAGACACTCCGCGCGGCCTTTACCGCGCCTACGTCGTCTCCCTCTCCGCGGACGCGATGGCGACGCGCAAGTTCGCCGAAAAGAACCCCGCCTACCGGCCGGGGCAGCCGTGTTACTTCGTCGACGTAACCGACCTCGCGCCGGATCTTCGCTTCGACCAGCACATGGCCGGGATCAAGGACAACGCCTTCGTGCGCATGTACGGCGTCGCGCTCAGGCCGGACTTTACCGTCGATTTCCCACCGTCGCCATTCGTTGTCGCGGTTGAGCAGGAGGCGACGATCGCCAGGAGCCTGCGAGGGGAGGGATGTGGCGTGTGGGCGCCGGTGCTCGATGCGCCGGAGAGCTCGAGTGTCTATGTCATCGGCCTCGGAGCGGCGGTCTTGAAGAATCGCCGCTTTCGCACGGCGAATCCCGGTTATGTGAAGGGCTCGTCTTGCGTGTACGTTGGGGCCACTGGCCTCACGCCGGAGGAGCGCTTTGCCAATCACAAGGCGGAGCACAAGGCAAATTGGTATGTGGAGAAATATGGCGAGGAGTTGTTGCCGGATTTGTTTGCGCATCTGAATCCGATGACGCATCAGCGGGCGTTGGCGACGGAGATTGCGCTGGCGGAGGAGTTACGGGAGGAGGGGTTTGCGGTGTGGCAGAACTAAACCAGGCCGGGGGCAGCCCGGCAGCTGGTCACCGTCTTGCGCTTGCCAAGAAAATCGAAGATTTCAGTGGAGGCTAATCGGCTTGACCGGTTATGCCGCCACTAAAAGCACCACTTTTAGTGGCTAACCTGCCTGATAGGTTGCCGAAACTAAAAACTCTTCTTCGTGAAGGCGGCCTGTCAGGCAGGTTATGCCGGAGCTAAAGGTAACCGAAAGAAGGCCGCCCCTTGGGTTACACCTTAAGGCCGAAATCCCCTGCGGGGAATCCCATGATGCGGAGCACTCTTTACTGCCCCAACCGGAGGGGATTGAAAATGATACGAATATTCGTATAATTCAATGATGAAACCCCTGCGCTTCGTGGGCAGTGCAAGGGAGAATCTTTCCGGTTTTCCGGACAAGGTTCGGACTCGTGCCGGTTACGAGTTGTTTATGGTTCAGGTGGGCCGAGAGCCGAATGACTGGAAACCCATGTCGAGCGTTGGTCCTGGCGCTTCGGAAATCCGCCTTCGGGACGGCGACGGCGCATACCGGGTCATTTACGTGGCGCGCTTTGACGAAGCGGTTTATGTCTTGCACGCGTTTCAGAAGAAGACGCAAAGGACTGCTCAGAAAGACTTGGAGCTGGCAGCGTTACGGTACCGACATGTAATGGCTCTCGCACGAAAGGAGTAGGGCATGGCAAAAATCAGAAAATCCAGCGGCAATGTGTTCATTGACCTTGGGTTCCCGCCGCACGAGGCAGCGGTGATGTTGCTGCGCGCGCAGCTGGCCGAAGCCCTGCGAAGTTGGGTGGAGCAAAACGAACTGACGCAAGCTCAAGCCGCTCGCAAGCTGGGCATCTCGCAGCCTCGGCTCTCCGAAATCACTCGCGGCAAGGTGGAATTGCTTTCCCTCGATTACCTCGTGGGACTTTGCGCGAAAGCAGAGATACCGGTCAAGATGCGCCTTGCGGCTTGACATTACGCGACGGTGAGTCGGGCGGTAAATGGGAAGTGAATGCTATGTTGCAAGACCTCAATGGTGCGCCATGACCCCAATGGTGCGCCAATGGTGCGCGCAATGGTGCGAATGGCAAAGCTTCCGCACCCGCCAAAGCCGCGATCTGGAGCTGAAAACAGCCCAGCATACCTATGATCGGCCAGGGCGTTACACGGTGGCCGTCAAGGTTATTGACATCTTAGGCAACGATACGATGACGCTGGTGTCGGTGAACGTGGGCTAGGACAGGAAAAAGGTAAATCGATGACAGAACCGATAATTATCTGCCCGAATTGCAAAACCGAAATTCGGTTGACAGAGTCGCTTGCGGCTCCATTGATCGCAGCGACGCGCCAGCAGTACGAGGAACAGCTATCTCAGAAAGACGAGCAGATAGCCAAACGCGAACAGGGTGTTCGCGATAAAGAAAAGCAGGTTGCAGAGGCGAAGCGAACCCTCGACACGCAGATTGCCGACCAGGTTGCGGCGCAACTGGCGACAGAGCGTACACGGGTGACTGCCGAAGAGGCCAAGAAGGCAAAGCTCGCGAGTGCCGCCGAACTGGAGGCGAAGGCACGCGAGTTGACGGAATTGCAGGAGGTATTAAAGACGCGCGATGAAAAGCTGGCGGAAGCCCAGAAAGCACAGGCCGAACTCATCAAGAAGCAACGCGAGTTGGACGACGCCAAGCGCGAGCTGGAACTCGCTGTCGAGAAGCGGGTTCAGGATGGCCTGAATGAAGTGCGTGCCTCAGCGAAGCGTGAAGCCGAGGATGGACTGAAACTCAAAGTGATGGAGAAAGACCAGACCATCGCATCGATGCAACAGAAAATCGAAGAGCTGAAGCAGAAGGCCGAGCAAGGCTCCCAACAACTGCAAGGAGAAGTGCAGGAGCTTGAGCTTGAGAACTTGCTGCGCGTGAAGTTTCCATTTGATTCCATCGAACCCGTCGCAAAGGGCGAGTTTGGAGGAGACGTGGTTCAGCGTGTGGTCAGCCAGACCGGCCAGCAATGCGGTTCAATTCTTTGGGAATCGAAGCGCACGAAGAACTGGAGCGACGGTTGGCTAACCAAGTTGCGCGAGGACCAACGAACGGCAAAGGCCGAGATCGCAGTGCTCGTGAGCCATGTGCTTCCCAAGGACGTCGAGACCTTTGACGTCATTGATGGAGTCTGGGTCACCAGTCCTCGCGCCGTCCTACCCGTCGCAACCGTACTACGCCACACGCTTCTGCAAGTGAGCACGGCAAGGCAGGTTAATGAGGGACAGCAGACCAAAACGGAGATGGTCTATCAATACCTCACCGGCCCCCGGTTCCGGCATCGCGTCGAAGCGATCGTGGAGGCCTTTTCTTCAATGAAGGAAGACTTGGACAAGGAACGCAAGGCCATCATGAAACAGTGGGCCAAGCGAGAGGAACAAATTGAACGTGTCATGGGGGCGACGGTTGGCATGTATGGGGACCTGCAAGGAATAGCTGGCAAATCAATTCAAGAAATCGAGGGCCTTGAATTGGTTGCGCTACCTAGCCCGGATGAAGAAAAATGAGGAGTTGCCAACTGTGAGCAAGGATCCAATTGTAGATAGCGCATCTTCTGGCGTGCCTCTCACATCGGCGGCACCCGCACTTACGACCGCAAAAGCGCCCTTGGATGCAATCCATGACGCCGTGCAGCAGGCAAGAAACCTACGTCAAGTTCTCCAAGACGATAAACAGCGGATTGGCTGTTTCCTCGGCGCCGGTTGTCCTCTTGGTATCTACGATGCGGCAGGCAATAAAAGCGTGGTATTAATTCCTTCAGTTGTAGAACTCACGAAGCGGGTTGCCGCAGGGCTTGTCGAAAGCGACAAGGTTGCGGGGGCGACTTCGACGTACAGGGTAAATTGGGATTCGCTCTGCAACGAGTGTAAGCCGGACGACGGAAAAGACCCTACGGTTGAAGACGTGTTAACCGAACTTCGTACTCTTGCCAGCCGCAGGGGAACTGCGGAGGTTCTGGGGATGACAAAAAAGATTTTGAACGATCTCGATGACAAGATCTGTGCCTTGATCGCGGAGCAGATGAGGAAGCCACTTCCCGGGTATCGAAGTTCGTACAATCGCTTCGCGTCTTGGATCGACGGTGTCCACCGCGATTTTCCAGCAGAGATATTTACTCCCAACTATGACCTGCTGTTTGAGCAGGCTTTCGAACAACACCCACTTCCACACTTCGACGGCTTTGTTGGATCGCGAGAGCCATGGTTCGATCTGGCTTCCATCGAGCACGATGCCATACCTGCTCGATGGACGCGGCTGTGGAAGCTTCATGGCTCCATAAATTGGGAGAAGAGCGAAGAAACCGTAAATGGGATTAAGGTCACGCGCGTCGTCCGCGTTACACGGGAAGCCGCAGCTGGCAAGGTAATGATCTTCCCTTCCCACCTTAAGTATGACCAAAGCCGGCGGATGGGTTCCTGGATAATGGGCGCCTGCGACCCTGGTGCGGAGATTCGAAAATGGCCGAAGCAAGACGATGGACCCGTGACGAGTTATTGGTCGTTCTAAATCTTTACGAAAAACTCCAGTTCGGCCAGTTTCATTCTAAACAACCCGTCATCATCGAAGTGGCTGCCCGGATGCAACGCACACCGGGCAGCGTCGCGATGAAGTTGAGCAATCTCGCCTCCCTCGATCCAAAGCTACGAGCGCGTGGAATCGTCGGGTTGGAAGGAGCGAGCAATCTCGATAAGGAGATGTGGGAGGAGTTTCAGGCGAATCGGGAAGCTCTCGTTCCGGCGAGCGAAGAAGCCATGCGCAAGCTCTTCAATGCGACCGAGCAAGAAGAGGTTGAGATCATCGGAAACGTCGGTGTTGCCGTTCAACCTGCTCTATCTCCGCCGGAAGGACCAACATCCTCTACTGCTCAGGTGACCGTAAGGCGCGGACAGCAATACTTCCGTCAGGTCGTTCTCAATGCCTTCGGCGGACGCTGTGGTGTAACGGGGATCGCCGTTCGTGAACTACTGGTTGCCAGTCACATTCTTCCCTGGGCCACATTTCCAAAGTCGCGACTCGAACCTCAAAACGGAATTTCTCTGTCTCGCTTGCACGATGGGGCTTTCGATCACGGGTTAATTACGTTTGACGAAAATTATCGACTCGTCCTCAGTGAGCGGCTGCGTCGCCATTTGCCACAAAGTGCGCTGGACGCGAATTTCACTTTGTACCAAGGAAAGGCGTTGAAGCTGGCACTCGATGTCCCGCCACCCAGCCAGGACTATTTGGCCATCCATAGAGAAACATGGGGTTTTAGCTGATACATTTAGAGTGCTATCCAGAAAATATATCAGTCTCGAATCCACTGGAGCAAGCAGTTAGATTATGGGAGAGGTCCATGGACTTCAGTCACAGTTCGAGAGTCTTGACGTTTGTTTTCACCGCTCTCATCTTCGGTTCGATCAGCGTCAATACGATGGGAGCGGACAACATATTCCATGCTCGCGACGAGGCTGAACGTGCTCGAAAGGCGAAACCAAAGGGGTCAGGTCTTGCAATATAGCACTTCTCCCACTAGACTCGGTGCATGTCCCGTCCACTGCGACTTGAACTCTCGGGAGGTTTGTACCACGTGACATCGCGCGGCGATCGCCGCGAGGACATCTATGTAGACGACACCGATCGCGAAGCCTGGCTGGAAACGCTGGCCCAGTGCTGCGAGCGCTTCAACTGGGCGATCCACGCCTGGTGTCAGATGACCAATCACTACCACTTGATCATTGAGACCGCGGAGGGCAATCTCGCGGCAGGCATGCGGCAATTGAACGGCGTTTACACCCAGAAGCTCAATCGACGGCACAAGCGGGTGGGCCACGTATTCCAGGGGCGCTACAAGGCGATTCTGGTCGAGCGCGACAGCTACCTGCTCGAGCTAGCTCGCTACGTCGTGCTCAACCCGGTGCGCGCCGGCATGGTCAAGCAGGTCCGCCAGTGGAAATGGAGTTCCTACCCTGCCATGGTGGGTAGTGCGCCACGGCCGGGATGGCTCCACACCGACTGGCTGCTCGGCCAGTTCGGGTCCCAGAGGTCACGACAGATCGAACGCTATGTCGAATTCGTGCAGGCGGGCATTCGCGAGCCCCGCATCTGGGACAATCTCAAGGGGCAAGTTTTTCTGGGCTCCGAGGCGTTCATCCAGACGATGCAGCGCGAGTTGGAGGCGGCGGCCAAGCACACCGTCAAGGAGATCCCCAGAATGCAACGCCGCGCGCTGGCCAAATCACTGGACTTCTACCGCGACACCTTTGATGATCCTAAATCAGGCATGGCTGCGGCCTATGCAACCGGGGATTACACGTTGCAGGCGATCGCCGATGCCTTTGATGTGCATTACGCCACGGTGAGTCGGGCGGTAAATCGGAAGTGAATGCTATGTTGCAAGACTTGACCCCGTTGGGCGGGTTCTTGACCCCGTTGGTCGGGTTGCAAGACTTGACCCCGTTGGTCGGGTTGGTATCTCTGCGATACAAACGATTTACCTTGCCACGGCCTCGCAATCTTAAAGTCAAGAAGACTCCACATTTTCACCAATTCGCCATTTCTACGAATAGTGGCAGGATCGACGTAGTAGATGTACGTGTCGGTTTTGCCAATTTCAACCCACTCCGACGTCGCACTACTGCTCACGACAACCAGTAGTAGTATCAAGACAGGTTTACGCATTGCATCCCCGCATTGTTCAAAGGCGCTTGGGCGTCTGACGGTGCCATCGCTCGGAACTGGTTGTCACTTCTTGTCGCAGACAATCTTGAATACATATTCGGAAATGCTTCTTGGTCGCACTGGTTCCCATTTGCCAGGGCCGCTGAAGGAAGAAACGACAACGCCTTTGCCCATGTTCTTTGAAAAATAAGTAAACGCCAGTCCCTGTTCTTGTTCCTCTAGACAGTCATATTGCCACTGAGACTTGCTAGATAAGAAACGGACGCCAAGAAGTTTTTGCGTTGTCTTGAGGTCAACCAACCGCCAAAACTCAACGAGATTGCCCATCCGTCGCATCGTCTCGTAGTCGATATAAGCAGTGAGGCCAGTATCGGGATCTTCTCCAACCCACGTCCATTCCGCCCACGCACTACTCGCACTCAGCATCAATACAATCAGCATCAGTAGTCGGCTCATGGACTGCCTCGTCACGGTTCCGTTCCATGGTCGCAGGGCGCTTGCATTGCCCAATCATTATTTCTTTGGCAATCTTCCCCTGCTTTTCAGACTTTCATCAAGGGTCTTGTAGGGGATGAGGAGTAGCTAGTAGGAGATGATTTTTACACCCACTACTCCGGAGAATGGCTCCAGCTCTGGCTTCCAAGGCAACTGTAGGGGGTGTAGGGGATGCTTTGAAAATCTTTTTATAGGATATTCTTTTCCGGCAAGTAATGGGATCTCCACCCTCTCCTAGATCTTTTTTCTTTTTCTACCATCATTATCAAAACATCCCCTACAACCCCTACAATCTCTCTGAAAGCCGCTCTAGGCTTGGGTTTCCGGAGTAGGGGATATGAGTGAACGATGAGGGTCAGGCTTGGTATGTTGCGTAAAGTCGAGTAGCCGCGCCAGCCTTGTAGCGTGCATATTCGCTTCTTCTCAAACCGTCTCGTCGAGTACTTCGCATCCACAGACGATGGAATCAAGTCCGGTTTCATGTTCACGCCTGGCATTGCTCACCGCCGCTGATCAAACCTCCTCCCAACCAGCGCTGACGCAATATTCGTCTTCTGGATATCGATCGCGCCGCCGGCAATGCCCCATCCCCAAGCGTCCCGCATGCGCTGTTCGATAGGGAAGTCCTTGCTGTATCCATAGGCCCCCATCATCTGCAACGCGTGGCCGGTGACTTCGCGGACCATTTCATTGGCGAAGCATTTTGCGATCGAGCTCTGCTGGATGGAAGGCAGGCCTTCGGAGGCGCTCCAGACAGCCTGGTAGATCAGCAGGCGAGAGGCTTCGACTTTCATGGCCATGTCGGCGAGCCGCAGTTGCACGGCCTGGAAGTCGACGATCGGCTTGCCGAATTGCTTGCGCTGCTGCACGTAGTCGAGGACATAGTCGAGCGCGCCCTGGGCGATGGCCAGGCTCATGGTCGCGTTGCCGCAGCGCTCGAGGTCGAAAGCTTCCATAAGCTTGCGAAAGCCGCCGCCGGCCGAGACGACGACGTTATCCACGGAGACTTGCACGTCATCGAACATCATGTCCGCCGAGGCGATGCCACGAAAGCCCATCAATTGCTCGCGCTTGCCGAAAGTGAAACCCTTGGCGCCTTTCTCCACGTAGACCGCGCCGATGCCGGCGGCGCCGGGAGCATCGGACATCTTGCAGTACACCAGATAGCCATCGGAATGGCCTGCGCCAGAGCACCAGCGCTTCTGGCCGGTGAGATGAACAGTCTGTCCTTGCACCGTCGCCCGCGTGCGCAAGTCCGTCAGCGCGGAGCCGGCATCGGGTTCCGACATCGCGACTGCGACAATGCTTTTGCCGGCGACGACTTGCGGGATGAGGCGCTTGCGCAAGGCCTCCGGCGCGAAATGCGCAATGGCGAGGATGGGGCCGAAGCAGGACTCGAAGACGGGAAAGGCGACCGCTGGAGAAACCTTGGCGAACTCCTCCAGCACGATGACGGCGTCGAGATGTGAAAGCCCGTGGCCGCCGTATTGTTCCGGGAGATTGATGCCCAGGTAACCGAGGTCGGCGTAGCGCGCCATCATGTCGGCCGGGACTGGTTCGTTTTTCTCTTCGAGCTCTTTCGCGAGCACGGGCAGTTCCGCCTGCGCGAATTTGCGCGCCGCATCGCGCAGGTGTAGTTGCTCGTCCGTCAGGCGAAAGTCCATGGCCGCTCCGTGATCGGTAAAGGGTCTCATCTTATCTTGTCTACGTCTCACCACGGAGACACGGAGAACACGGAGATACACGAAGAAGGGCAAAGACGAAATGGTATGTCCGGAGTGTGCTTTGGGTCGTGGTTGTTAGTAAACTTTCAACGTGCGCGCCGGACTCTAACCACCACTGCAACGATAACGCGTCTTTGTTCCAAATCATCTTGCCTTTCTTCGTGTATCTTCGTGTTCTCCGTGTCTCCGTGGTGAGACTTAGGCTTGAGGAGTGAGACGTTAAGGTTAGGTGGAAAATGATTGCGTATGCCAGGGGAGGCGGCGACCCGCCTCTTGTCTTGCTTGTGCATCTGGAAGCGCATCCTAGTGAGCCCACCGATAACCACCTCCGTCCATTCCTTCCCTACAAATCCCTCTGCCTTTCTTCGTGTATCTTCGTGTTCTCCGTGTCTCCGTGGTGAGACTTAGGCTTGAGGAGTGAGATCATGATCCAGACCCGCCCCTTGTTCACCCTGACGCTGCAGGTGCTGCGCATCGTCGATCTCGGTGCGACGCCGAACGGACATCGCCGCATCGCCACCGTCTCGGGCGGCACGTTCAAGGGTGAACGCATGAACGGCACGGTGCAGGCACCGCCCGGTGGCGACTGGATCCTGGTGCGCACGGATGGCACGATGGTGCTCGATGTGCGGCTCACGCTCGAAACCGACGACAAGCAACTCATATTCATGACCTACCGCGGGCTGCGGCACGGACCGAAGGATGTGATCGCGCGCCTGAATGCCGGAGAGGCGGTCGATCCGTCGCTTTACTACTTCCGGTCGACGCCGGTATTCGAGACCGCTTCGCAGAAGTACGATTGGCTCAATCGCATTATTGCCGTCGGAACTGGCAGGCGTGAACCGGGCGGGCCTATCTACGAAGTCTTCGAAGTACTCTAAAGACTACATCTCACCACGGAGACACGGAGAACACGGAGATACACGAAGAAGGACGGAGAAAAGAAAGATGAAATAGAGGGGGTGAACGGGAATCGCTAACGGATGATTCTTTTGACGCCTTCCTTGAACATCAAGACATTGAAGTTTATAAGTAGGCCAAGGCGCAGGTTCGATAATTTCAAGTAGGTGAGCAACTGGCTCTGGTGGATAGGCAATAGCTTATCCACGGCTTTGATTTCCAGAACGATGCTTTTCTCTACAAGCATATCCAGCCGAAAGCCGCCTTCGACTTTTACGCCCTCGTAGACCAGCGGAATTGTTGCTTGCGTCTCGTAACTGATCCCGCGCTTCGTGAGTTCGATGCCGACGCAGGCTTCGTAGACCGACTCGAGCAGACCTGGTCCCAAAGTCTGATGAACTTTGAATGCCGAGTCGACCAGTTCACCAGCCAGATCGTCCATGTGCGATGGCAACGCAATAGGTGAATTCATCCTCGACTCCTTGGTCGTCCAGATCGATTACATTGGCATTCCGTCCACCCAAATGCAACAACCTATCGCCTCGCAAATATTCCCCCGCCTTTCTTCGTGTATCTTCGTGTTCTCCGTGTCTCCGTGGTGAGATTGAGATGAAAGTAGTAGTCGTCGGCGCGGGAGCGCTTGGTTCTATCTATGCAGCCCACCTGGCCAACGCGGGGCACCAGGTCTCGCTGGTCGCGCGGGGTGAGCGCGCCGCTGGTTTGGCAAAGCACGGCATCGGCGTCGTAGGGGAGGGGACGTTCACGGTTCGCTGCAGCATCGTGATGCAACCGGAAACGTTGCGCGAAACCGATGTCGTCATCCTGGCCGTCAAAACCTACGATATGGCGCAAGCCTTGGCATCGTTGCGCGGGCTCAAGGTCAAGAGCGCCCTGTCTGTGCAGAACGGCGTCCTCAAGAACCAGATGCTCAGTGAAATCTTCGGGCCGCAGGCAATAGTCGGCGCGATCAGCATGATCGGCGGCGACGTCCTGGCGGCCAAAGGCGGACTGCCCGGTGCAGTTCGATACAACATAGCCGGCCCGACCGTAATGGGCGAACCTGCAGGCGGACAGCCCGCGCGTGTCAAAGAGCTCGTGGAAACCTTCGAGCAGTCGGGCCTGAAGGCAAAGGCGTCGGACGACATTACCTCGGTTGAGTGGTCCAAATTCGTCGGTTGGTCGGGCTTCAGCACCCTGGCCATCATGACGCGCCAACCGACGTGGCGCTTTATGCTGGATGCCGATACGGCGCCGCCGTCGCGATCCGGCATGGCGTGAAGTTGCAAGATAGCGGCTTCACCAGCAAGGCCTTCATCGATGGCAACGAGGAAGAGGCCGTCAAGGCCGTGCAGGCCTATGGTGAGGAGAGGAAGATAGGCGCGCCCACCTTCCGCCAGTCGATCCTGCAGGACGCGGATCGCAATCGGCGCCTGGAGGTCAACGAGACCCTGGACTACACGCTGGCGCTGGCAAAGGAGTACAGCGTCGCCGTGCCGACGCTTGACCTGTGCTGTCGGGTCCTGAGGGTTGTTTCGCGCTCTGCTTCTACATAACTGCGCATCACGAAGACACGAAGAACACGAAGAAACACGAAGAAGGGCCAAAGTGCTTTTTCGTGTATGGAGTCCAGTATTGTGATGGTTTGGTTATCGTCGATCGGTTCGTTCGGACTTCGCATTTCCTCGCATTCCTTCGTGTCCGTGCCACCGCACGCTGATGTTCGCCGTTTCCCTCCCCAATTCTTCGTACTTCTTCGTGTTTCTTCGCGTTCTTCGTGTCTTCGTGATGAGATTTTCGTTGTAGAAAGAATAAACCCCTGAGAGAGAGCGAATTCTGTTATCGGATGAGTCGTTTGACGCCTTCCTTGAACATGCCGACATTGAAGTTGATGAGCAGGCCGAGGCGCAAGTTGGTCAGTTTCAAGTAGGTTAGTAGCTGGCTATGGTGAATTGGCAGCAGCTTGTCCACGGATTTGAGTTCCAGGACTATGCTTTTCTCAACGAGCAAGTCGAGGCGTAGACCAGCCTCAATGTCTACGCCTTCATAGACAAGCGGAACGGGCGCTTGCGTCTCGTAGCTGATTCCTCGCTTGGTCAGTTCAACGCACAAGCAGGCCTCGTAGACGGATTCGAGCAGGCCAGGGCCAAGTGTTTGATGGACCTTGAAAGCCGAATCAACTACGGCACGGGACAAATCGTCCAACTCAGGCGGAAGCGGTGGATGCGCGTCCATGGACGATTCCTTGGCGGATTAGTTCAGTGCACAACTACTCGATAACACCAGAATACATGCTGTGCTTTTCTTCGTGTTTCTTCGTGCTTCTTCGTGTCTTCGTGGTGAGAATTGCAGTGTGTTTGATGCACCTTGAATGCCGAGTCGACCAAAGCTCCGGACAAATCTTCTAGCTCTGACGGCAAAGGTGCGGGTGCGTCCATGGCTGATATCCCTTGGGCGGCCAATCTGGAGTCACAAAGATCATAAAGGTTTACACGAAATAATGCTGCCGCATCTATACGAAATAGCGCCTTTGGCCTTCTTCGTGTTTCTTCGTGTCCTTCGTGTCTCAAGGGAACACTTGTGCCGCTTGCGGCGCGTGGTGAGATGTAGACTCAAGTAAATGAGTGTATTGCCTTACTGCAAGGAAAACTCCTCCAATCCAGAACCGGTGCTCGCGGCACATTTCCACTGCGTTTTCCATTGGGTCATCCCCGAATCGCAGTTATCGGGCGTGCTCGCACGGCGATAGCAGAGCCGGTCCGGTTTGGTGATCGTCCAGTTTCTCGGCACATCGGTATGGAACTCGACCGGTGTGCCGTTCGGGGCGTTCGGACCCCAGCTGATTTCCACGCCGCACACGGTGTCCAAAGTATCCGACACGAGTTTGACGTCGCCGGCCAAGGCGTCGGCTGCGCAGCCCAGGACCAGCATGCAAGCGAATATCCCGGGAAGAAAGTTGGTCCTCTTCAGCATTGCCGTTTCCTTTTAAATACTCACGCCTACATCTCACCACGAAGGCACGAAGGTCACGAAGGTACACGAAGGAAGGCGAAAGAATATGGGAGTAAATTTACAATATTGGCAGGTTCCCAATATTTATTTGGCGTGAACGATAACGTTGCCGCCGCAACACACATCATTTTATCCCTTGCCCTTCTTCGTGCCACTTCGTGTCCTTCGTGCCTTCGTGGTGAGATTGAAAGGTGCTGAGATGTAAACTATCCAGGATTTCGCGCTCAGCGAATGATCCGCTTTATGCCCTGTTTGAATACTTCGACGTTGAAATTGAGCAACAATCCGAGACGCAGGTCTGCAAGCTTCAGGTAGGTCAGCAACTGGCTTTGGTGAATAGGCAAGAGCTTGTCCACCGACTTGAGTTCCAGGATTATACTTTTCTCGACGAGCAAATCGAGACGCAGTCCGGCGTCAATCCTGACGCCCTCGTATACAAATGCAATCGGTGCCTGGGTTTCGTACGCAATGCCACGTTTGTCTAATTCTATACAGAGACAGGTTTCGTAGACCGATTCGAGCAAACCCGGGCCAAGTGTCTGGTGAACCTTGAAAGCGGAATCCACCAGCGATCGAGACAAATCTTCCAATTCCGATGGCAAGGGTGAATGTAAATCCATGGCTGACTCCAGACTGACTGATTTCATCACTTGCGAAGAATATCGGTTGCTGCGAAAAGAAGCGACACTGCCAAACGGACTTTACCTCCCTCTATACTTTTCTTCGTGTACCTTTGTGGCGGGAGGTTTAAATCTCACCACGTCTACATCTCACCACCCAAGAATTAATTCTCACCACGAAGACACGAAGGTCACGAAGGGTCACGAAGGAAGGCGAAAGAGAACGAAAATAAAATTGTTATATCGGCATGGCTACCAATATTCGACGCCAACGAAAATGTTCCGCCGCAACACACATCATTTAACCCTTGCCCTTCTTCGTGCCCCCTTCGTGTCCTTCGTGTCTTCGTGGTGAGATTTAAAAGCCCTAGAGTAATACAAGAGAGTAATCTAGTCAGTGAGCGGCGATCGTTCGTTGTTCCGTGACGGCGGCGCGCCGCGATACATCCATACGGGTGGGCCGGTGCGCGCGATTTCGATTCTGCTGTTTTGCTGGGTCTCTGCCGCGGCAGCGCAGCCGGGCGGACCGGTCGTGGTCCTGACGCAGTCCGGCGCGATCGGGCCCGCCAATGCCGACTACCTGCACCGCGGCATCGAGCACGCGGCCAAGCTCGGCGCGCAGTTGATCGTGCTGCGCATGGATACGCCGGGCGGCCTGGACCTTTCCATGCGCGCCATCATCCGCGACATCCTGGCGTCCCCGGTGCCGGTTGCAACCTTTGTGGCGCCGAACGGTGCGCGCGCTGCCAGCGCCGGCACCTATATCCTCTATGCAAGCCACATTGCTGCCATGGCGCCGGCGACCAACCTGGGCGCTGCGACGCCGGTGAACCTGGGAGCGCCGGACGACACGCGCGAGCGCAACTCGAAGCCTGGCACCAAGTCCGACGACGCGCAGGAAGCACCGTCGAGCGAACAGGCCATGATGCACAAGCAGATCAACGACTCGGCCGCCTACATCCGCGGCCTGGCGCAACTGCGCGGGCGCAATGCAGCCTGGGCCGAGCGCGCGGTGCGGGAGGCGGTGAGCCTGTCCGCGCGCGAGGCGCTCACGCTGAAGGTGATCGACCTGCTGGCTGACGATCTGCCGCAGTTGCTGAAGCAACTCGACGGCCGCACCGTGTCCGCAGCGGGCGGGAAAACCGTGTTGACCACGCTGACGGCGGAGATCGTGCAACGCGATCCGGACTGGCGCACCGAGCTGCTCGCGGTCATCACCAATCCTGCCATCGCCTACCTGCTGCTGCTGGCCGGCATCTACGGCCTGTTCTTCGAATTCATGAACCCGGGGTTCGCTTTCCCGGGCGTGTTCGGTGGCATCGCGCTGCTGCTGGCGCTGTTTGCGCTGCAAATGCTGCCGGTGAACTATGTCGGCCTGGCGCTGATCGGCCTGGGCGTGGCGCTGCTGGTGACCGAATTTTTCACGGGCGCGTCCGGCGTGCTGGGCGGCGGCGGGCTGCTGGCATTCGTGGCCGGCTCGGTCATATTGATCGACACCGATGCGTCGAGCTATGCCATCCCGCTGCCGTTGGTGGGCGCCGTGGCGCTGGTCGGCGCAGCAGGCCTGCTGATCGTGGGAAGGCTCGCGTACGTTGCGCGAAGGCGGCCGATCGTGAGCGGCCGCGAATATCTCATCGGTGCGATCGGGGTGATGATCGAGGGAGAGGGCGATAGTTATGCGAGCGTTCAGGGTGAAACATGGAAGGTCCGTTCGGGCCGCGTTTTGCGGGCCGGCGAGCGCGTGCGGGTAACCGGCATCGAGGGCCTGGTGCTGGAAGTCGAACCAGAATAAAAGGAGTAACGAACATGGGATCGATCATGAGTTTGGGCGTCCTGCTGCTGGTCATCATCGTTTTTGCGGTCACGGCACTGCGCGTATTGCGCGAGTACCAGCGCGGCGTGGTCTTCACGCTCGGTCGCTTCACGGGGGTGAAAGGCCCGGGGCTGATCGTGCTGATCCCGGGCGTACAGCAAATGGTGCGGATCGACCTGCGCACGGTGGTGCTGGACGTGCCGAGCCAGGACGTCATCTCGCACGACAACGTCTCGGTCAAGGTCAACGCGGTGGTGTACTTTCGCGTGGTCGACCCGCAGCGCGCGGTCATCCAGGTGGAGAAATTCCTGGAGGCGACCAGCCAGCTCGCGCAGACGACGCTGCGCTCGGTGCTCGGCAAGCACGGGCTGGATGAAATGCTGGCGGAGCGCGACAGGCTCAACGCCGATATCCAGCGGGTGCTGGATGCGCAGACCGATTCCTGGGGCATAAAAGTCTCGAACGTGGAGATCAAGCAGGTGGACCTGAACGAAACCATGATCCGTGCGATCGCGCGCCAGGCCGAGGCGGAGCGCGAGCGGCGCGCCAAGGTGATCCATGCGGAAGGGGAGTTGCAAGCCTCGCAGAAACTGCTCGAAGCCGCACAAATGCTGGCGACGCAGCCGGAGGCAATCCAGTTACGTTACCTGCAGACCCTCACGCAGATCGCGGGCGACCGGTCGTCGACGATCGTGTTTCCGCTGCCCATGGATTTGCTCTCGGCCTGGAGTCGCGGACCGCAGCGGGCAGGAGGAGGGGTGAACGGTGAACGGTGAACGGTGAACGGGGAACAGTGAACGGTGAACGGTGAACAGTAAACGGTGAGCGGGGAACGGTGCGCCGCGTGGCGGGACCACTCATGAGTCTCAATCTCACCACGAAGGCACGAAGGACACGAAGGTACACGAAGGAAGGCGAAAGAGAACGAAAATAAACGTGATATCGGCATGGCTACTAATATTTGACGCTAACGATAATGTGCCGCCGCAACACTTACTATTCTTATCCCTTGCACTTCTTCGTGCCACTTCGTGTCCTTCGTGCCTCAAGGGAACACTCATATGCACCCGCAGGGGTGTGTGCCGCTTGCGGCGCGTGGTGAGATTGAAAGTTGGTGAGATTGAAAGTCCTCGCTTCACAAAGTCAAAGATACGGCTGAGCGAGGCGCACGATCCCGTCGCGCAGCTTGACCGGAAGGCTGCGCCCATCCAGATCCTCCAGCGTGAGCGGTCGCGCGGCGGCGAGCTTTTCTTCGAACACCTTTTCGAGCCGGGCAACGAATTCGCTCGAGTAGCATTCCACTGCGTATTCGAAGTTCAGGCGCAGGCTGCGCGGATCCCAGTTGGCGGAGCCGATCAGGGCCCAGGCGCGGTCGACGAGGAACAGCTTCGAATGGTCGAACGGCGGTGGCGACAGATGTACCCGGCAACCCCAGCGCACGATCTGCGGTAGCTGGGCGGTGGCGGCCCACTCGACGAAGCGGAGGTTGCCGCGCGCCGGCAGCAACACGTCGACCTGCACGCCGCGCAGGGCCGCGACGCGAAGCGCATCGATCAAGGTCGGGTCGGGCAAAAAATACGGCGTGACGATGCGCACCGAACGTGTCGCTTGCGATAAGGCGCCGAGGATGGTGATGAGCAAGGCCTCGTAGTCCTCATCGGGGCCGTCGGAGATGCCGCGCGCGAACACGTCACCGGCGGGTGCAAGCGGCGGAAACCAGTCCTGTCCGGCGAGTCGCTCCCGGGTCGTGAACTTCCAGTCGAACGCGAGCGCCGTCATGATCTGGGCGACCACCGGGCCGCGAAAGCGGAAGTGCAGGTCGAGTACCGGGGAATCCGTCTTCAATGCGAGCACACAAGCGTCGCGGATGTTCATTCCGCCGCAGAAACCGACCGCGCCGTCGACCACCAGCATCTTGCGGTGGTTGCGCAGGTTGAGGTAAGAATGGCGCCAGGGCAGGAGGGTGGTTGGCAGGAAGCGCGCAACGGGGATGCCGTGCGCGCGCAGGGCGCGCACGATCGGCGGATGGCTGTAGCGCGCGCCGACGCCGTCGATCAGCACCCGCACTTTCACCCCGCGCTTCACGGCCCGCGCGAGGGCAGCGATGAATTGGTCGGCGGCCTGCCCGCGATCGAAAATATAAGTCGCCAGCGCGACGCTGCGCGTCGCGCCTTCGATGGCCGCGATCATCGCCGGATACGCCTCGTCGCCGTTTACCAGCAAGTCCACCGCGTTGCCGCCCACCAGCGGCGTACTGGTGAGCGTACCGACCAGCGTCGCCAGCGGCCGGGTGCCGAGGGAAATGCCCTCGGGCAGCGCGACCTGGTTTTTCGGCAAGATGAAGGTGTCGGGCGGCGCCAGCCACAGCAAGGAGCGGCCGCGGCGCATGCGCCCGGCTTCGCGGCGCAGGCGATTGATGCCGAGCAGCGCGTACAGCACCGAGCCGACCACCGGCGTGAGCAGTACCAACCCCACCCAGCCGATCGATGCGCGCACATCGGGCTTGGTCAGCACGATGTGCGCGCAGACCGTCAGCGCGAGCAGGACATGGACCGCGCTGATGAAAACACTGAGGCTCCAGAAATTCATGTAAAGGCCGTGAATGTCGTGAATATCGTAAGGGCCGTGAATGTCGTGAATATCGTAAAGGCCGTGAATGTCGTAACGCCGTGACTATCGTGACTGTCGAATGCCATAACTGTCTACAGGCCTGATTGCTGCGCTGTTTTCCTGTAGTTTCGCGCATTTATCTGATCTCGGCCAGATAACCACGGGAGTTGGGAGTTAGCCTTGCGACATTCACGAGACATTCACGATATTCACGATATTCACGATATTCACGGCGTCACGACAACCACGGTATTCATGCATACTCATGACATCCGCCTCGCTCGCCGGTCTCCATGTACCAACAATATTTTGGCCTCGCCGAAGCGCCGTTCTCCATCGCGCCGGACCCGCGCTATCTCTACCTGAGCCAGCGCCACCAGGAGGCGCTGGCGCATCTGCTCTATGGCGTCAATGGTGATGGCGGGTTCGTGCTGTTGACGGGCGAGGTGGGGGCGGGCAAGACCACGGTATGCCGTTGCCTGTTGCAGCAGATTCCCGCGTCCTGCGACGTGGCCTACGTCTTCAATCCCAATCTGACGGTGGGGGAGTTGTTCTCGACCATCTGTGTTGAATTCGGCATTGCGGTCCCACCCGGCAATGTCAGCGTCAAGGTGTTCGTGGATTGCATCAACGCTTACCTGCTCGATGCCCATGCCAAGGGCAGGCACACGGTGCTGATCATCGACGAGGCGCAGAATCTTTCGGCCGTCGTGCTGGAGCAGTTGCGTTTGCTCACCAATCTGGAGACGAACGAGCGCAAGCTGCTGCAGATCATCCTGCTTGGCCAGCCCGAGCTGGCATCGGTGCTGGAGCGGCCCGAGCTGAGGCAACTTCGCCAGCGCATCGTCGCGCGCTATCACCTGGGCCCGCTGACCAAGCCGGAAGTCGCCGCTTATGTGCGGCATCGGCTCGAGATAGCAGGTGCGCAGCGGCAGTTGTTTCCGGAAACTTTGATGGGTCGCGTGTACCGCTTGAGCGGCGGCGTTCCCCGCGTCATCAATCTGTTGTGCGACCGCGCGTTGCTCGGCACTTACGTGCAGGAAAAGGAGCGGGTCGATCGCGCAACGCTGGCGCAAGCCGCGCTCGAGGTATTCCCCAATGCACCGCGCCGCAGTCTGATGCTGCCTCTGCTGTTTATCCTGATCTTCGTGCTTGGCGGTGCGCTGGCAACGACGCTGTATCGGCTGGAACTGCGTGAGACTGGAACGGCAACGGTGCCTGCAAGCATGGCAAAGCCCGCTGTCCAGGCCGTTGCCGCGAATCCAGCCAAGGCGCCGGCGAAGGCGGCCGAGCCGTTGCCGGAAACGCTGGAATGGCCAGCGACCGAACCGCGCGCGCGCAGTGAGCAGATCGCTTATGCCGCGCTGTTCCGCGCATGGGGCGCCGATTATGAATGGGCGGACGCATGCCGGCAGGCTGAAGGCCTGGGCCTGCGCTGCCGCAGTGCCCGTGCCGGACTGGATGAACTGCGCCAGTTGAACCGGCCCGCGGCGCTTCTCATGCACGACGACCAGGGGGAGTTCCATGCTTCGTTGATTGCACTCGACGACAAGACCGCCACCTTCGTCATCGGTGCCGAAATCAGGAAGGTCGCGCTCGGCGCCCTGGCGGCGCAATGGACGGGACAATACACTTTGTTCTGGCGCCTGCCGCCGGATGCGCGCGAGATAATCCGCAAGGGCGAGCGTGGACCGGCCGTGCAATGGCTGATCAATCAACTCGCGCAGGCGCAAGGGCAGGTTGCCGACACCAGCAAGGCGCCGGTGTTCGATGACGTCGTGGAGCGCCAAGTGAAACAGTTTCAACTCGCCCAGGGATTGATTCCGGACGGCATGGTGGGACCCCAGACGGTCATGCGCCTCGCCGCCGTGGGAGATCGAACGGCGCCGGAATTGCTGCCCAGGCAAGGGAGCCACTAGTGTCCTGTTCCGCTAATTCGTGGCTGAAAACCCGACGAGAATCGATGCCAGGCTGTGTTGCGAGTCCTTGCCGTGCGTGTCGGAGCGCGGAAGAGGGGCCCCTCCGGCGCGGGCATCGTGATCGGCTGGCTGCATCCATGGCAATCGGAGCAAGCAACGCCCGCGGCAACCGCCGTGGCGCCGCAGCCGGCACCGATTCCGAAGCCGGAACTCCCCGTGAACGCGAAGCCGCAAACCGATGGCGCAGCGAGCGAAGCGAATGCGGTCGCCCCAGGGGGTACGGCGGCACCGCCGGAGCGGCGTGTCGACATCGCCGCGGCCGATGCGGCGGGCGAAACGGTCATCTCGATGGAACAACTTCCGCTCGCGATCCGGCAGGGGCTGCCGGCAATGACGATCTCGGTTCATGCCTATTCCGGCAATCCCAGGAATCGCATGATCGGCATCGGCAGCCGGATATTTCGGGAAGGCGACGCCGTCGCCCCCGGTCTCCAACTGGAGGAAATCACGCCGGATGGCATGATCTTCGGCTACAAGGGATACCGATTCCGTCGCGGGGTGAAGTAGGCTTTCATGCATCTCAATCTCACCACTCATGAATCTCAACCTCACCACGAAGGCACGAAGGTCACGAAGGGTCACGAAGAAAGGCGAAAGAGTACGGGAATCAATTGGGATATTGGCAGGCTCCCAATATTTGACGCTAACGATAATGTGCCGCCGCAACACCCATCATTTTTATCCCTTGCCCTTCTTCGTGCCACTTCATGACCTTCGTGTCTTCGTGGTGAGATTTAATCCCGGTGGTGAGACTTAATCCGCTCCGGGTGGTACGGTGGCGCACTTAGGGATAGTTCTATGAGCACAGGGGAAAGGCGGAACCTCGGGGGCTGAACAGGACTCCAATTCTCTGCAGGTGATTCTCCAGTAATCTTCCCGGCTCCGGACCATAACGTAGCGACCCTCCCGAAAAACTGCAATGTCAGAATTAATGAAATCCAGCGACGACGCGTCGGCCCCGGTGGGCTTGTGGGCCGCCGTCAAGAAGGCGGCCAACCGCTTGCAGGACTGGTTCGCGATCCAGCCGGTCGCCGGCCAGTTCACGGTGCTGGCCATCGCGATCCTGATTCCGGTGACCGGTCTCTACTCGTTGATGCTCGTGCAGAAACAGGCTGCCGTGGCCGAACAGGTCAAGGCCATGTCCGCCGATGCCAAGGCGGGCGAGGGAATCTGGAAGCTCAACGACAAGCTGCCCGTGGTGTTCGGCACGGGCTCGATGCTGAGCTTCCTGGAAACCAACCCGGTCGAGCGCATCACGGTGATCTACCGGCCGCTGACGTGGAGCGTATCGGAGCGCATCATCCTGATCGAATCACAGGGCAAGCAGTACGCGTATTACCCGAGCGACATGGAGACCAAGATCTTCACCGACAAGGCCGTCACCGCACCGTGGGGCGGCAAGCTCGCTTTCGTTCCGCGCGGCGAGCTCAGTGCCGGCAGTCGCGAACTGGTCGAGCGCCTGGACCAGCGCTTTGCCGGCGCCCGCCCGCAATCGGCGAAGGACAGCTGGATCGCCGGTATCAGCGCGGCGTTGTCGGCCGCGCTGACGATCGGCCTGCTGGCTTTCCTGTTCTACCAGCTCAAGCTGCAGTACAAGTCGATCAAGTTCATCGAGCCGGGGCAGGTGCACGGTTCCATCGATGACCTGGTCGGCATGGACGACATCAAGGCCGAAGTGGCGCAGATCAAGGACCAGTACCAGCGCCGCGCGGCGTACGCCGAGTACGGGATCAGCAAACCCTTCAACGTAATGTTCAGCGGCCCGGCGGGGACCGGCAAGACCAAGCTCGCCAGCTACCTGGCCAAGGAGCTGCGGCTTCCCATTTTGTTTCATTCCGCGGCCAACCTGGAAACGGGCTTCGTTGCCGGCGGCTCGAATACGTTGAGCCGCATCATGGCCATGGCCAAGCGGCGCAAGCGCTGCATCGTCTTCCTCGACGAGGCGCAGGATCTTTTCATGAAACGCGGCGGCCGCCGCAAATTCGACGACGACACTTCGAACACGCTGCTGTCTGTGCTCGATGGCGTGCGCAGCAAGCACGCGGGCGAGATCATCTGGATCGTGGCCAGCAACTTCAACAGCGAAACCATGCAGATGGACCCGGCCATGCTGCGCCGTTTCCAGATGAAGGTGGACTTTCGCATGCCCAACCGCGAAGAGCGGCTGGCCATCATCCACCATTACCTGGCGCAACGCGCGGACAAGGTGCTGCCTGACCTGGACCTGCGCCACGTGGTGGAAGTGACCGAAGGGCGCAGCCCGGCCGACCTGGAGACGATCGTCAACCAGGCGGGCATCTCGGCCGTGCAGACGGGCGTGATGATCGGCGACGATACCCTGATGCAGGCCGCCGAGCGCATGCTGGTGGGCAACGTTAACTCCGACACCACCAAGGAACGCGAGCGCGATCGCCGCATCATCGCCGTGCACGAATTGGGCCATTTCCTGGTGGACCTGGAGCACGAGCGCAAGCTGGCCAACGACGACTGGAGGCAGATCCTGGCGGACATGAAGACCATCAAGATTTCGCTGAAGGCCAATCCGCGCAACAACGCATTGGGCTTTGTCTTCCACAAGCAGGGGATCAACCTGCTCAAAACCAAGGGCGATATCGAACACGACGTGCGCGTGCTGCTGGGCGGCATGGCCAACGAGGAATTATTCTTCGGCGAGGAGGGCACGACCAACGGCGCGCACAACGACATCACCCGCGTGACGCAGTTGCTGCATCACGCCGTGGGCGAGATGGGCATGTACCGCAAAACCCGCCTGAACTTCGGCGCGCTTACCCGGGACAGCCAAGGCGAGGGCCGCGAAGTGGACGAGGAAACGCGCAGCATCATGGAAGCGCAGAGCGAGCGCCTGTACGCCGAAACCAAGGCCGTGCTGGCCCGGCACAAGCCGCTGACCGATCACCTGGTCGGCAAGCTCCTGGAAGCCGGCGAGATGAGCCTTAGCGACGCGCTGTTCGAGATACGCAGCTTCGAAGCGGGCGCATATGCCCCGAGTCCTGAAGAAAACGAAACGTTCACCACGACCGCTCCAGCTTCAAGTGTTCCTTTAAGGCACTAAACCTGAAATCTCACCACGTCTACATCTCACCACGAAGACACGAAGGACACGAAGGGGTCACGAAGAAGTGCAAAGGACAAAAATGTTGCGTTGGGCGGCAGAACATTATCATCGGTGCCAAATATTCCGAGCCTGCCAATATCGCCAATTGATTCCCGTCTTCTTTCGCCTTCCTTCGTGACCCCTTCGTGTCCTTCGTGTCTTCGTGGTGAGATTTAATTCTTAGGTGGTGAGATTTAATCCCTGTGGTGAGATTTAAACTCGGAATAAAACCGACACTCGTGTGAGTTTCACGCGTGCGCATGGGGGTCAGTCCGATCGGCCCATGGGTCATCATTTCCGCGGTGAATTTTTTTGTAGGAACCTGCGGTCTCAATCTCCAAGGCGTCCGATTTTTTCCTACGCCGATGTCCTACGCCGGTGTCCTGCCCCGGTGCGGGAGACGGGACCCGGCATCGCGACCAAAGGAGATGAAAATGCATACCCCAAAAGTCAACCGTCAGACATTCGGCCTGTATCTGGTCGCCCTTCTTTCTGCGTTGGTCCTGGCGGCGTGCGGCGGAGGGGGCGGGAGCGACAGTGGCAGTAGCGGAACGGGAACGGTGGCCGTGTCTTTGACCGACGCCCCTGCCTGCGGCTTCGACGCGGTCAATGTGACGGTGCGGCAGGTCCGCATCCACCGGCGCGACGATGCAGAGGACAACGAGGATGGCTGGACGAACATAAACCTCGATCCGCCGCGCAAGATCAATCTGCTCGATCTGAACAATGGCGTGGCCCAAGGTCTCGGCGAAGCGCCGCTCGGGGCGGGCACGTACTTGCAGATCCGGCTCGTGCTCGTGGCGAACAGCAATGGAGTCCTCGCCAATTCGGTCGTGCCTTCCGGGACGGGCACAGAGATTGCGCTCGACACGCCCAGCGCCAAGCATTCGGGCCTCAAGCTGGTCAATCGGTTCACGGTTCCTCCCAACGAACGCATGGACCTGCTGCTGGATTTCGACGCCTGCAAGTCCGTCGTCAAGCGCGGCCACGACAAGGACGATGACCATGGCAAAAAGGGCGCTTATTCGCTCAAGCCCGTGATCAAGGTCATCCCCCTCCTTGTGACTATGAATGGCATCAAAGGCGTGATTGCGCCGGCCCTTCTGGGGTCGAACGTGGTGATTTCGGTGCAGCGCGACGGGCAAGTCGTGCATAGCACCGTCCCTAATCCGCAGACCGGGGAATTTCTCGTGGCGCCGCTGGATTCCGGTACTTATGACCTCGTGGTGACCGGCGACGGCCGTGCGACCGCGCAAATCCAGGGGGTGCCGGTTGCGAGTTCGTCTTCGGTAGCGACGGTCGGTACCACAGCGCAGCCGATCACGTTGCCGACATCGACGACCCACACGATTTCGGGCGTCGTGACGTTGGACCCCGCCAGTCCCGATACCGTCATCTTCGTGACTGCAAAACAGACGATCGCCGCCGGCGGTTCGGTGACGGTCAAGACCACCTCGGCAGATCTGCTAAACGGAATGTACGCCCTGACCTTGCCCGCCGGGGCGCCGCTGCACGGTACCTACGGGACGGGTGCTCTGCCGATCGCGCTGACACCCGCGCCGACTGCGGCGGGGCAATACCTCATCGAGGGTTCGGCCGCTGGATACACAACGCAGTCCGTGACGAGAAATCTCGCCAGCGCCGACGCGACGCAGAATGCAACCTTGGTTCCGTAGTGGGTCGCCGCGAGTCTCTCAAACTTAAATCTCACCACTCACGCTTCTCAATCTCACCCCTCATGCGCCTCAATCTCACCACGAAGCCACGAAGAACACGAAGGGGTCACGAAGAAAGACTGGATGAGGTTACCGCCGTTCAGTAATGTCGGTAAGAGGTTTCCTTGGCAATGGCAATATGGTGCAATCCGGGAAACACCGCATACCTTAATTCGCGCGGCCCGTGAACCTAGATCACGACTGCAGCTATTGCGACGCGGCCCACACAATAAATTCACCCTCTCGCTTTTCTTCGTGTCCTTCGTGATCTTCGTGGTGAGATTTAATTCTTAGGTGGTGAGATTGAAGGTTTAGTAAATAATGCGGGCCGGGTGCCGTTACCGGCAGCCGGCCCGCGGGACCTGCCTACTTCAATTACTTAGGGATGGCGAATACCCATAGCACGCCGCCTTGGGGAATCGGCACATTGGGATCGTAGTTCTTGCCCTTGTACCCCGCAGCGATGAGCGAGCCCTGCATGCGCTCCGCATCCACGCCCCAGCCCGACTGAACCGCCACGTACTGGACGCCGTCGACCATGTACGATATCGGCACGGCGGTCACGCCCGAGTTGGTGCGGAACTGCCACAGTTGCTTGCCGCTCGTCGCGTCGAATGCGCGGAAGTAGCGGTCGTTGGTGCCGCCCTGGAACACCAGGTTGCCGCCGGTCGTCAATACCGGCCCGAAGCTGTGGCTCACGAAGTCCTGCGCCCAGACGCGCTGGCCTTTGGCCATGTCCCAGGCCTGGAGCTTGCCGATGCTCTTGGTCTTCGGGTCGACGATCATCTTGATATCCGGGATCTCGACGCCGAGCTTCAGTTCTCCGGCAACCATCGGCTCGTCCGCCTTCGACTTCAAGCTGCCGCAATGATTGTCGTTGGACGGAATGTAGACGAGCTTCGTCATCGGATTGTATGCGGCTGGCGGCCAGTCCTTGCCGCCCCACAGCGAGGGGCAGAAATCGATCAGTACGCCTTTGCGCGGAGTATGTTCGGCGGCGTATTCCGGCCGGCCCGTTTTCGGGTCGATGCTCTTGAACGCATTCTGCGTCACGTAGGGCTTGGCGGCGACGAACGAAATCTTGTCCGCTGAGCGCTCGAGCAGCCACAGATACCCATCGCGACCCGGGTGGACCAGGCCTTTGATCGTGCGTCCATCGCGCTGCACGTCGATGAGCATCGGCGGGGTTACTTCATCCCAGTCCCACGAGTCGTTCCAGTGGTACTGGTGATAGCCGCGGATGTTGCCGTTTTCCGGATCGATCGCAATCACGGAACTCGTGTAGAGATTGTCGCCGGGGTGGAAGTCGCCAGCCCAGGGTGCCGCATTGCCTACGCCCCAGTACGCCAGCTTCAACTGCGGATCATAGGTGCCCTGAATCCACACCGACCCGCCGCCGGTTTTCCAATCGTCGCCTCTCCACGTTTCCGACCCCGGTTGGCCGGGCTCGGGAATCGTGTAGGTCTGCCACAGCATGTTGCCGCTGTTCGCGTCGAAGGCCGCGATGAAGCCGCGAACCGCCAATTCGCCGCCGGAGGTTCCCACCATGATTTTGCCGTTGGTGACAAGCGGCGCCAGGGTGCAGTAGTAGCCCTTCTTGTAGTCGCCGACGACTGTGTCCCAGACGACCTTGCCGGTGCGCGCATCGAGCGCGACCAGATGGGCGTCCACGGTGGCGAGGTAGACCTTGTCTTGATACAGCGCGACCCCGCGGTTGGTCGGATGCAGTTGCAGGAGGTCATCGGGCAGGGCCTTCTTGTAAGACCACAGCACGTCGCCGTTGCGGGCATCCAGCGCGATCACCTGGTTCTGCGGCGTGCTGAGGAACATGACGCCGTTGTTGACCATCGGCGGCGACTGGTGTCCTTCCGCCACGCCGGTGCCCAGCGTCCAGGCCGGCGTGAGTTTCGCCACGTTGCCAACATTGATCTTGTCGAGCGGACTGAATCCCCACCCGGCATAGTTGCCCCGGTACATCAGCCAGTTCTCTTTCTCCGGGTTCTGCAGTCTGGCATCGGTCACCGGGCTGTAGCTTGTGACCTGTGCTGCGGCGGCGATCGGCAGTGCGCCGATCACGCCGAGCAGCAGTGCTGCCTCGACATGTTTCCACAAGGTCTTCATACGGGCCTCCTCCAATTTTATAGTTGGTTGACTCTCCTGCGTCCTGCGCCTGAAGGCTCAGCGGTTCTGGAAACCCACCGGGCCGGTAAAACCCCCAGCCACGGTCAACGCTCCATCCACCAATTTCAGTGGCAGGGCGGCGAGCCGTTTGGGGGCGGGCCCGCCCACGACTCGACCGTTGTCCCTTGGGTCGTATTTCGAGTCATGGCACGGACACCATAAAAGCTTCGTTTGAGCGTCCCAGGTCCCGACCTCGCAACCCTGATGCGTGCAGATGGCCGAGTACGCGGCGACGCCTTCCACCGCGCGCTTGCGCGTTTCTTCGCTGAGACTTTCGGGATCGGAATGGACGAGCAGGATTTTGTTGAGGCGCGAGCCGTCGCGGATCAGCTTGGCTCCGGGTTCGAGCGCGAACGCATTGACTTGAGGGCCGCCCGGCTGGATATCCGCGACCGAGATGATTTCACCCTTGCGGGTGCCGTCGGCGAACACCAGTTGATCGCCGGGCTGCGGGCGCGCGCTGCTCTGATCGGTGCCCTGTGCGATCGCGTAAGGCGCCAGATCCAACCCCAGCATCACGCCCAGCGCCCATTTCAGGGCGGTGCGGCGTTCGAGCGGCTGAATACAGCACACACACCCGGCAGACTTGTGCTCCACGATGCTCCCCCGACCAACGCAGACGGCCTACCAACCAAGTTTCGACAAGCATATCATCAAAAAATCAGGCACAGCTTCGAGCGGCGCAATCAGATTGAGCGCGCGCCGCCCGAGGAGGACTCAGGACTGAGGACTCGGGACTCAGAGGAAAAAAGGCAGGACTCAGAGAAAAAAACTGGGCTCAGGACGTAGGACTCAGGACTCAGTAAAGCCAAAGGATTTAGGTCTTGTACTTCCACTAAGTCCTGAGTCCTACGTCCCGCCCGACTTCGCTGGATACCGGGCGACGCCCATAAGTCCTGTTCTTCCCCTCTAAGTCCTCAGTCCCGGTCTGGTAGACTTCCCGTGAATTTCCCAACAACAAGAGACCCGGCATGAAACTCGAATTCAAAGGTGTGTTCCCCGCGCCGCCCACGCCAACCACGGAAGACGGGCGGATCAATGAGAAGGGCTTGCGCGCAATGCTCGACGACAATATTTCGCACGGCTGCGGCGGGTTCTGGATGGCGGGGAGTACCGGTGAAGGACCGGTCCTCACCGATGAGCAACGCGACGTCGTCGCCAAAATCTCCGCCGAAACCTGCAAGGGCCGCGCGCTGGTCATCATGCAGGTGGGCTCGATGACTACCGCGAGCGCGGTGAAAGCGGCGCGGACCTCCCGCGCGGCGGGTTGCGCCGCGGTGTGCTGCCTGCCGCCGCTGTTCTTCCGGACCAGCGAGCGTTCGATCATCGATTACTACAAGGCCGTGGCCGACGCGGCAGGCGAGCTTCCGTTTTTCGTCTACAACCTGCCGCAGCTCACGCAGATCGAGTTTTTTCCGGCGATGATGGAAAAGCTCAAGCGCGAGATCCCGACACTGAAGGGCCTCAAGCATTCGGCGCCCGATTTCACCCAGATCCGCGCGTTCGCCGACATGGGCCTTAGCTGTTTTTCCGGCAACGGGGCGTTGCCGTTGCCGGCGCTGACGATGGGCGCGGTCGGCACGATCGATGCGCCGCTCACCCTTGCGCCGTGGCACTACGCGGAACTCTTTGCCGCCTGGGAGGCGGGCAACATGAACCTCGCGCAATCGCTGCAGGATGGCGTGCGCAAGTTCGTCGACCTGGTGTGGATGTTCGGCGCGCCGGCCGATGTCTGCAAGACCGTGCTCTCGGCGCGTCTCGGCGTCGATTGCGGACACTCCATCCCGCCGGTGAATCGCCTGACCGACGAGCAGCGGCGAGAGGTGCTGCGTGCCGCGGAGGTGTTGGGGGTGACGGAGCAGCGGCGGAGCAGGGCGGTGGGGTGAGGAACGAAGTGACGAGGTGGGGCCAGTGACGAAGTGAGGCCAGTGACGAGATGGGGCTCGTGACGGCGTGACGGGGTAAAGGCAGGACTCAGGACGTAGGACTCAGGACTGAGTAAGAGCCAAAGGCGGTGCTTTTGCTCTTTCCCCCTTTTGGCGTGCCGAGCAGCTCGACTCGACAAGGGGTTGTCGGCGAGGACTGTGCGCCTGTCGACACGTTAAGCGCAGCTCCGTTTGCGGGAGCAGGTCGAGTTCCGCAGCCGCCTTGTCGAGTCAGGCAGCGCAGGGTTACCTCGTGAATACGAGGCGCGACATCAGGGCGGCCTTCTTTTGGTTCCTTTTCTTGGCCGCGCAAGAAAAGGAACTAGCCGCCGGGCTACCCCCGGCCGAATGCAAAATTCACGGCATTCACGACAGTCACGTAGTCACGACAGTCACGATACATTGAAGCGTATGCGCAATATCTTCGTTGCTCTTCTGCTGTTTGCGGTGGCGCCGGCATTCGCGGCGCAGCTGACGCTTGAGCAGGTCAAGCAGATCCTCTCCGCTCCCGAGCATGAGGGCAGTGATGCATTGGCCGGAAAAGATCTGTCCCGCCTGGACTTGAGCAGGACGAATTTCGAGCGGATGAACCTTGCGCGGAGCAGTCTGTTCGCCAGCAAGCTCGTGCAAAGCAATTTCTCCGGTACCCGACTCCAGGAGGCGAATCTGAACGGCGCCTGGCTGATGGGGACCGATTTCTCGGAAGCCGACCTTTCCCGTGCCTCGCTGATGTCCGTCGTGATCCTCGGCGGGGATATCACCGCGCGCCCGATTTTCAGGAACGCCAATCTCTCGGGGGCCCGCATTATTGCGGAACTGGATGGTGCAGATCTTTCGCATGCCAACCTGTCCCGCGCGCGCCTGGGTGTCGACATGAAGAACCAGGGCATGGGACAGATGCGCACCAACCTCACCAAGGCCAACCTCGAGGGCTGTTGCGGTTTGCCAACCTCAAAGGCGCCAATTTGCGTGGCGCCAATCTGTTTCGCGCGGATCTGTCGGGCGCGGACCTGAGCGGCGCGGATCTCACGCAGGCGAATCTGGAGGAAGCCAACGTCGGCGGAACGATTTTCACTGACGTGCGCGGGTTGGATACGGTGAAAGGCATCGACGCGCGCCGGCACTAAAGGCAGTACCGCTTGTCGGCTAAATCTAATTCTCACCACGAAGGAACACGAAGAAGAGCAAAATGAATACGGACCGCAATCGCACGAATCGCGAGGATATTGGTTATATTCGCAATGCCAACGATTCACGGCTCACGAGCATTGCAGCCTCTTCGATGCCGCTGTTCCAACATCCCTATTAGTTCAACTCTTGCATTTCTTCGTGCCACTTCGTGACCTTCGTGTCTTCGTGGTGAGACTTTCAGTTGTAAAAAGTCAGTACTGCATTTTCGGAGGCGTGTCATGAACATCTCCCGACGCGAAGCACTTTGCGTCATCGGTGCGACGGCACTTGGCGCCGCGCTTCCGTTGCGCGTAGCCGCGCAATCCGCGCGCGTGCAATCCTGGCCATTGAGGACGGCTCACCGCACCGGCATCCACGACGTCGCGCCGGCTGCCGATGGCGGCGTCTGGTTCACCGCGCAGGCGAGCGGGCATCTCGGCTATTTCAATCCCGCGACGGGCGGCACTGAACTCATCCCGCTGGGGTCCGGCTCGGCACCACACGGTGTCATACAGGGTCCCGACAAGGCGGCCTGGATCACGGACGGCGGCCAGCAGGCGATCGTGCGCGTCGGCTGGCCCGATCGCAGCGTCAGATTATTCCCGCTTCCGGATAAAACGCCTTATGCCAACCTCAACACCTGCGCCTTCGATGGCGACGGAGATCTCTGGTTCACGGGACAGAGCGGTATGGTCGGCAAGCTCGCCATGAAGAGCGGAAAAACCACCGTGTGGGAAGCACCGCGCGGCCGCGGGCCCTACGGGATCTGCAGCACGCCGAAAGGAGAAATCTGGTGGTGCTCGCTCGCGGGCTCATTCATCGCGACCATCGACCGCCGCACCGGGCAGTCGACCGTGGTGGAACCGCCGACCAGGAATCAGGGCGCCCGCCGTGTCTGGAGCGACAGCCGCGGGCGCATCTGGGTGAGCGAGTGGCTGAGCGGCAATCTCTCGATGTACGATCCCGCGCCGAAGAACTGGCGCACCTTCAAGGTCCCCGGCGACAACCCGCAGACCTACGCTGTTTACGTGGACGAGCGCGACAAGGTGTGGGTGAGCGAGTGGGCCGGCAATGCGGTGTATCGCTTCGATCCGGCTACCGAGAGGTTCGAGCGCTTCGGATTTCCTCGCGAGGGCACGAACATCCGCCAGATCCTTGGCCGCCCTGGCGAAGTGTGGCTGCCCGAGAGCGGCACCGAACACCTCTCCGTCATCCGGACGGCGTGAAGCGCGGCGGAAAGCGGGGCTACGGGGTAAGCGGCAAAATGTGCTGCGTGCTGGGTAGGGTAGAAGCAGAGGAAAGAGAGAAGGGGAAAGGGAGAAGAACGAGGACTCAGGACGTAGGACTCAGGACTCAGTGGGAGCAAAAGGCCTAAATCCCTTGCCTTTACTAAGTCCTGCGTCCTTTTTCCCCACTGAGTCCTGAGTCCTACGTCCTGAGTCCTGCATTTCCCATCAGTGGTCATCTCGAGCGGTGTTCGTACGCAGTGCGCGCAGAAGGCGGTGCATCAAATAAGCCCGTCGCTGCGCATTCTTCGGCACCCCTCTGCGGAGTATTCGCCACAATTCAATGAAACGTCCGCCATGGCGAAGCCATGCCCTTCTGCGCGCCACGTCGGCGGACAGCGCTTTTTTGCTCCAGGGAAAGCTGTGCTTTTCGGCGCGTGCCCGTGGCGGCAGATCGAAGACAAGGATGTATGCCCACCGCGGAACGCCGGATGCGTTGGGTCCGGTGTAATGGAGGGTGCGGCCATCGTGGATCGTGCAGCCGCCGGCCGGCAGCGGGCAGGCCACCGCGTCAGCGGGATTGAAATTTCCACAACATTCGTACGCGTGATTCTTCGGGTCGTTGTTCGCCGGGCGATGCGTCAGGACTTCGCCCAGATTCGATCCGGGGATGAATTGCATGCATCCACTGCCCGACGTCACGTCCAGAAGCGGCATCCAGATACTGAGTTGCCGACAATCGAAATTCGGTTCGAGGCGATAAGCCTCGTCCTGGTGCCATGGGGTGGCGGGGCCCTCATGAGGGGGCTTCAGAATGGCATGCTCGAAGAACGGCTCGGCTTCCGCGCCCAGCAGTTGTTTCGCGATCGCAAGCGCGTTGGCGCGGAAAAGCGGATTCATGATCTCCGGAAGGCTCGCAGGGCCCGCGCAATCGCCCCCGCTGATCAGGTCAAATTGCGCGCCCTCATTGAAGCCCGCCTTGCTGTCCAGAAGCCGGTCGAATATACCGCGCAGTCGGGCAACTTCCTCGGGAGTGCTGATTGCCGGGAGCACCAGGAATCCGTTTTCGCGAAACGAGCGGATCTGATTGTCGTCGAGAATGACGGCCGGTGAGCGCATAAATCAACGGGTCCTGATTCAGGTCAAGAACACGCCTCTTCTCGCCTTTGGTCGCTGTGCGCACGGCACGATATCCTCGACTGCCTGGAGATACCGGGTAATGATAATGGAGGCGGTGAAGGGAGTGAAGGAGATTCCGCGACCTCACCACTAAGGCATCAAATCTCACCACCGAAGCCATTAAGTCTCACGACCGAAGCCATTAAGTCTCGCCACCTTTCAATCTCACCACGAAGGCACGAAGGACACGAAGTGGCACGAAGAAGTGCAAGGGATAAAAATGATGAGTGTTGCGGCGGCACATTGTCGTTAGCGTCAAATATTGGGTGCCTGCCAATATCCCAATTGCTTCCCGTACTCTATCGCCTTCCTTCGTGACCCTTCGTGACCTTCGTGCCTTGTATGTTCGTTTTTCGTTGGTGTAAGTTGTAGTTGTTCTCGAGCGTAATAGCTTGAGGACGGGGAAGCGGCAGATCGAT
>WNFM01134141.1_pt1 | contig 32556 bp, 22 predicted proteins | sample 5400271 | NCBI WGS metagenome assembly WNFM01 (sample SAMN13153352, study PRJNA577476) | soil metagenome | isolation source: 60 cm saprolite on Douglas fir-dominated hillslope | place: USA:California | collected 2013-09-17 | reverse complement strand
CGACCGCCGATAGAGGTTTGCCCCCCAGGCCCAATCCAGCAGCCAAGCCGCTGCTGAGGGAACTCTCAATGAACCGGCGCCGCGAGAGAGTTCTGTGAACCATAAGTTTCAGCAATGCCTCTTCTTCCATCGTGACGAAAGGAAATCAGAACCTTAAACCATGGGGAATAATACGGATAGTCGGACGATTTGCGGCACAATTCAAGAGTTTCACAGGTGATTAACCGGTGTTTGCACCGGCGTCAACTGCCAAGATCATACGGAAGAACCGGCTGAGCGTTCCACTCGGTAAAACTATGTGGTAGCATCACTGCGTCCAATCGAAAATTCTGATAATCGTTGACCTCCCGCACTATGAGCGTCGCACACGCACCGGCACTTGTGGACCTGCAAACGGACGAACGCTGGCAGCTCGTCAAAAGAATCGTTTCCAGCCCGCATTTTCAGAAGAGCACCCGGCTGCGAGAACTGTTGCAGTACATTGTCGAACAGACCCTGCGCGGAAATGCCCACGAACTGACCGAGCAGCATATCGGCAACGCATTGTTTCACAAGCCTTCCGATTACAGCCCGTTGGAAGACAGCTCCGTGCGAGTGCACGTGCGGCAGTTGCGGCTGAAATTGCACGAATATTTCAACGAGGACGGCCGCAATGAGCCCATCGTCGTTGAAATTCCCAAGGGATCCTACGCGCCAGTTTTTCGGGCAGCTCTGAAAGCAGAAACGCTTTCCGTGGCGGTGGAACCGAAAGCAAGTTCTGCCGTGGCTTGGCCCGGCTGGGCAATGCTGCCTTGGGCGCTTTGCGCTGTGCTCACTTTGGCTTGCGGAGTGCTGACGTATAAAACGATTACCCACCGGGGTGGCACGGGTGTCCCGGCTCCGCCGGCTCTTTCCTGGCCGTTTTCTCAGATTTTCGATACGCGGCACCAGACAATTATGGTGGTGGCGGACAGCAACTATGGAATGGCCCGCATTCTTTCCAGCCAGCCCGGATCACTGGATCAATATCTGCGACGGGAATTTCTGCAGGGTCCGGACGCCGGCAAAATCGGCGCGGCGAGTTCCCGGCTGAGCGAGTATCGTTCCAACTCTACGTTGACATCGTTTGCGGATGTGGCGGATGTAGTGGCGTTGTATCGGATGGCGGGGCCGCTACAGACTCAAGTGCTGGTGCGTTACCCGCGGGATTTAAGGCTGCGCGACCTGGACCATAACAATTATGTTTTCATCGGCAGCCCGGGGTCGAATCCTTGGGTGACGTTGTTTCAGGACAAGCTGAATTTCCGCGAGACCGAAGGCGTGGTTGGGAACAGCGCCAAGGTATTTGTGAACAAGAATCCGTTGCCCGGGGAACTGGCGCAGTATGAGGGACTCCGCTGGACCGGCACGATGGGCGAGGACTACGCAACGATTTCACTGCTGCCGAATGCCACGCACGACGGCAGTGTGCTGGTTCTGCAAGGACTGCAACAGGAAGGGACCGAGGCGGCCGGACGGTTTCTTGCGGATGAAGAAAATCAACGCCAGCTGATGAATGCGTTGCGCATCTCCGCCGCGGACAGCCAGTCGCAAAACATCTGGTTTGAGGCGTTGATTCGTTCGCGTACGGTCTCCGGAGCGCCGAATACCACCACTCTCGTGGCCGTCCGCAGAATACCCAGCAATTGAACGCGACTGCCAGACACATGGCGGCTGCCGCAAATTCAATTCTTGATTGCGAGGGCTTGTTATACTCTTGCGAGAGAATTCAGTTTTTGTGAGCTCTCTGCGAGCGAAGGACCCAATTTTGTCCGGCGACCGTTCAATGACGTCCATTCATGCAATGCCGGGCCTTGATCCCCGGCGGCGACGCGTCGGCTGGCGCGTGACCACAGCCCTGCTGCTGGCCACCATCCTAGGAAATGGCGCAACCACCACGACCGCGATGCAGACGCCTGGCCGTGTCGATGCACTACTTGATAAAGCACGTGGAGAAGAAAACGCCGGGAACTACGACGCTGCGGAAAACACATACCGCCAGGCGCTGGCCATTGCTCCCGAAAACCTTGAGACCCTGAAGCGGATGGGTGTCCTGGAACAAACGGAACTCAAGTTCGATGATTCCATCCTGTTTTTCAAAAAAGTTCTTGCGGGTGACCCGGACTACAAAGGCGTCAATTTTTTCCTGGGCCTTTCATATTTTGGGAAGAATGAGTTTCTCCCCGCTATCGATTGTTTTGAACGCGAGCTTAAGACGCCAAAACCCCATCCGCGCACGCAATATTATTTGGGTTTGGCATTGCAGTCGACCGGCGGCGCGAATGAAGCGATTGCCCACCTGAATCAGTCGATTGCGCAGGATCCGAAGGACGCCGACGCGCTTTACGAATTGGCGCGACTACACAAAAACGCGTCATTGCATTCGATCGAAGCACTGAAGGCGTTGGACTCGGATTCCTTTCAAATGCATGCCCTGATGGGCGAAGTATATGCGGATCAGGAGCGCTATTCGGACGCCCTCGAGGAGTATCAGAAAGCTGTGGCGAAGCGTCCCGACGCTCCGGGGATGCAATTCTTGATTGGAGTGGCGTATTGGGCGCAGCGGCAGATGGAGCCAGCCGAGAGAGCCTTTAAAGAGGCTTATAGGGAAAATCCGAACGACGCGATGACCAATTTGTATCTCGGCGATATTGCGGTGCGCTACCAGCGCTTTTCTGATGCGCTGCCGTTCCTGATGGTTGCGAAACGAGCGCAGCCCGAAATACCGCAACTGCACGTTTTGCTCGGGCAGTGCTACCAGTCGCAACAGCAGTTGCAAAAGGCCAAAGCCGAATTCCAGGCAGCGATTACCGCCGACCCCGCGGCGGCGCAACCACATTATCTGCTGGCCAGAGTCTATCGCGAATTGCACGATGCACAGGGCAGCGCCGACGAATTAGCCGAGTATGAGCATCTGTCCAAATTGGAAAAAGAGAAGACGTCGCCGTACCCTCCCCAGAATTAGAATGAGAGACGTGAACCACCGTATCCACAATCCAATCGCGAACCTGAATCGCACGACCGGTTTTGCTTCAGGGGTGATGCGGTTTCTTTTCGTCCTGGTGATCTTCTGCGCGATATCCGCGACGGAGTCTGTGGGGCAGAGCGCCCCGGCATCCGCAGAGAAGAGTTCGACAATCGAAACGCACTTTTCCACGGCTCAACAGGCGCAACGCGAGAAGGACTACGCGACGGCAGAGCAGGAATACCGGGCGGTGCTTGCGCTTGACCCGGCGTTTGCGGAAGTTCACATGAATCTCGGCTTGGTTTATCAGCTTGAAGATCGCTCCACGGATGCGATGGCGGAATTTCAGAGCGCGCTAAAAATTAAGCCGGGGCTTGCGGGCGCCAATTTTTTCCTGGGCGTGGACTATTGCAATTTGGGCGAGGGGGCCAAGGCCATCCCTTACCTGCGGGCGGCGTTAAAAGCGGAACCGGACCGGCCTGACACTTGGCTGTGGCTGGCCACGGCGCAGGAGATCGCGGGACAGTGGCAGGCGGAAGTGGCCACACTGCTCCGCGCGTTGGAACCACGGCCGGCCGACGTTGATCTTCTTTATCTACTAGGAAGCGCTTATGAGAGGTTGGGAAAGCAAGAAGTGGCGCACCTCGGAAAGGTCGCGCCGGGTTCTTCGCGCAGCGAGCAACTTCTTGCGGAAAGTTACGCCTCGAGCAACGAGTGGCCTTCCGCTGTACTTCATTTTCAGAATGCGCTGGCGGCTTCGCCAGACCGACCAGGTTTGCACACGGAAATGGGCGAAGTTTTTCTTCACGCCGGAAAAGTAAATCAAGCCATTCGGGAATTCGAGGAAGAATTGCGCCACAATCCCGAGAGCCTGCGAGCGCTGGCGCGCCGCGGCGAGGCAAGATTGATACTGGGCAACACGGATGCGGCTCTGCAGGATTGGGAAAAGGCAGTAGTCATCGATGTGGAGCAAACGGAGAGGATCCTGGGACTCCAGGAAACCGGCTTTGGCGGCTCCGCGCTGGAGCAGCTTCCCGATTCCGTGCGCGCAAAATTCCAGGCACTCAAACAGAGTTTGCAAGATCGCGATTCTCCCGCGACGCACCTGGCACTGGCGTTTATTGCGGAGCAGACCGGAAGTTTGGCGGAAGCCAGCGCGGAGACGGCACTTGCAAGTTCGACAGTGGGGAAGACGGGTCCATCCGAGAGTTGCAGGGAAGCGGAACTTGATGCGGCGATGCGGCGCGAAGAATTTTCGAGGATTGCCTCTTGCACGGGCAAGATTCTAACTCCGGCAAGTTCCGCTAATTTTCGAATTCGGGTAGCGAGCGCGCTGTTGGAAGCGGGGCAGCCCGATGCGGCGCTGAAGGCGCTGAATGGATCATCCGCTGCCGAGAGCGGTTCAGCTGAAGCGGCCTACTGGCGCGCGCGTTGCTATGAAAAGCTGGCTACAGCGGCATATCTTCGGCTCTACCAAGCTGACCCTGCCTCGTATCGCGTCCACGAGTTGATGGGCGACCTGGAGGCAGCGAAAGTTGACGACGCGAAAGCGATTGAAGAATATCGCGCTGCAATCGCGGGAAAGCCGTCAGCGCCGAATCTCCATTACAGCCTAGGCCATTTGCTCTGGAAGGATTTGAAGGTTCCCGAGGCGCGTGTTGAACTGGAGGCTGAACTCGCGATGAACCCGCGACACGCCGGTGCCTTGAACGATCTGGGCAATACGTATTTGTTCGAACATAAGCCCGACAAGGGATTGCCGTACCTGACGCGGGCGCTGGCGGCGAATCCCGGAAACGCCGACATTCACCGGGACTTGGGAACTGCATATTCTGAACTTAAGGATTTTCACAAGGCCGAGGAGCACTTCAAAATCGCCGTAATCAACGATCACGATGGGGCGGTTCACTACAAACTCGCGAGGGTGTATCAGGCTTTAGGTGAGAAAGAGAAAGCCGCGGAGGAATTTGCGCTCTCCACAAAGCTGAATCGCGAATCGCACGAGAAGCTGGAAAAACAAACGGAACGCCTGGGCACGGTCACCAAATCCGCCGAAGATCCATAGCATGAACTTATTCCTGATTTTCATCCTTGCGATTCACTCCGGGATTGGCTCAACGCGCTCAAGCTATCTGCGAATGAGCGAAGCCCAGCAGGCTGCAGAGAGCGATGCATTTCAGAGAGGGCTTCAAGCGCTGAAAGAGAACCGGCTTGAGGACGCGCTTGCGGAATTCACGGCAGCGGAACACGAGCATCCGGAGAATGCACGGATTCGCAATTTTCGGGGAATCTTGCTTGTCCAAACGGGCAAAAATACGGAGGCAGCGGCCGAGTATCTGGAGGCTATCAGGCTTGATCCGCGACTGGAGGACGCCCATCGCAACCTGGGATTCCTGCGCTGGACCGAGCGCCAGCTTGGTCCGGCGCGCGAAGCATTGCGGCACGCGGTGGAACTCTCGGCGGATGATTCCTTTGCCCACTACTATCTTGGACGCGTGGAGCTGGACGCGCAGCAATATGCTCCGGCCTTTCAGGAGCTGGAGATTTCCCATCAGCCGCTGCCGGCAGAACCGAATTTTCTGCTGCAAGCCGCAACGGGATACATCGCGCTTGGCCGTGAGCAGGATGCGCGCAAAGCCCTCGAGCAACTGCAGAAGTTGCGATTAAGCGACGCCCAATCGGTTGGAGCCGCTTCGCTGCTCCTCTCCATCCATGAAAATGCACCGGCGCTTAAAATCGTGCGCGCGTTGAACGAGAACCGTGGCGTGGCTGCCGCATCTTGGGCGCAATTCGATCTTGCGTTGGCCTTCCTGTTGTCCGGCAGTTATGTGGAGGCAGCCGAGGAAGCGCGCGCCTATGCAAACACTGTTCACTCCGCGGGATCGGAATCCGTGGAGTTGGGACAAACCTGGTCCTTGATTGGAATTGCAAAAGCGCATTTGAATCATGGCGAAGAATCGGTAGAGGCGCTGCGCAAAGCGGCGACGTTCGCTCCGCATGAAGAGGAGCACTGGCTGAATCTGACGCGCGAGTTGATGGAACTCAGCCGCTTTCCGGAAGCGGTTACCGAAACGCGAAACGGACTCGCTGCGAATTTAAAATCTTACGCTTTGCGATTGCGATTGGGCGCGGCGTATCTTGCCGCCGGCCGTTACGCGGAATCCGAAAGTGTGTTTCAAGAGCTGGTAGCGGCGGGCGATCCACTACCGCTGGGGTATGTTGGATTGGCGCAGGTGCTACTCCGGACCGGACGCGCCCAGGAGGCGGTGACCGAACTTTCCGAAGCGGAGAAAGAGCTGGGTCCCGCATTTCTGCTCAGCTATTTCCGGGGCCTGGCCCTGGTACGCGCGGCCAAACCCGAAGAGGCGCTGGCCGCGTTTCAGCAGGCCGTTAGACTCGATGCGAAAAACGCCCAGGCTCATACCAACCTGGGAAAAACCCAACTGACGCTGGCCCATGTGAATGAAGCGATTGCGGAATTCCGGGAAGCGCTCCGCCTGGATCCGGGGAATACGCAGGCCAAGCGATTGCTAAGCCAGGCCTATCGGAGGGCGGGCGACGTGCAGAATGCCACAAAATATGCGGATGCCTCCGCGGAGTCGGCCACTGAGCCAGCGAACGATTTGATTGGCGATTTTCTTCTGCCCGAATTTCAATTCCCTCCCGGCAGCACCGGGGAAAAGGTGCAATGATAACCGGGCTGCGATTTTGCGCGGGCGAGGTGACCACTTGAAGTTTGTCCAGCCGTGGACTCCGGGCGCGTTGTTTCGAATCACGTTGCTTTGGACCGTCGTCTTCAGCCTTTTGACTGGTGGCTCCCTGCCCGCTCAGGATCCAGCGCCGAAAGCCAGCGACAATTCGAAACTGGCCAACTTCGTCGATATCGCGGAAAAGGCTGGCCTGACGGCGACAAACGTCTTCGGTGGCGTGGAAACCAAGAAATACATCATCGAGACGACCGGTACGGGCGTGGCGATCTTTGATTATGACAACGACGGATGGCCGGACATTTTCATCGTGAACGGAACGACACTCGAAGGCTTCCCACCCGATCAGGCTCCCACCAACCATCTCTATCACAACAATCATGACGGCACGTTCACAGATGTCACGGCGAAGGCTGGCCTGACCGCCACGGGCTGGGGCCAAGGGGTGTGCACCGGGGATTACGACAACGATGGTTGGGAAGATCTCTACGTCACGTACTTCGGGAAGAATCGGCTCTATCACAACGACCACGGTGTGTTTACAGAAGTGGCCGAAAAGGCGGGAGTCGCGGGTTCCGGAAAAGCGTGGGGAACCGGGTGTGCCTTCGTTGATTACAACCGGGACGGACGGTTGGACTTGATCGTCGCCAATTACGTAGATTTTAATCTGTCCGCGACACCAGTGCCAGGCCAAGGAAATTCCTGCGTGTGGAAAGGCGTGCCGGTGATGTGCGGGCCACGCGGACTGCCTGGCTCGAAAAATATTTTGTATGAGAATCTCGGCAACGGGACATTTGCCGACGTCACCGCCAATGCGCACATCGACCGCACCAACGGCCATTACGCCTTCAGCATATCTACGTTTGATTTTGACGACGACGGCTGGCCGGATATTTACATCGCCTGCGACAGCGCTCCCAGCATTCTCTACCACAACAACCATGACGGCACCTTCACCGATGTAGCAGTGATGGCAGGAGTTTCCTTCAATGAAGATGGTCGCGAGCAAGCGGGAATGGGAACGACCATCGCCGATTACAACGGCGACGGCCGACTGGATATTTTCAAAACCAACTTTTCCGACGACACGCCGACGCTTTACCGCAACGACGGCGACGGGATTTTTTCAGATGTCACGTTCGCCGCGGGACTCGGCACGCACACCCAGTACCTGGGCTGGGGCACAATGTTCTTAGACTTCGACAACGACAGCTGGCCGGACCTGATCCTCGCCAACGGCCACGTCTATCCGGAGGTGGATAAATTTCACCTCGGCAGCGGTTACATGGAGCCGCGCCTTTTGTATCACAACAACGGCAATGGAACATTCACGGATATTTCGGCAGCGGCCGGGCCGGGGATTACAACACCGACCTCGGCGCGCGGTTTGGCGGTTGGCGATTTTTGGAATGACGGGCAGCTTTCCGTGGTGATTAACAACGTCTATGCGAAGCCCAGCCTTTTGGTAAACACGTTGCGGTCGGGGAATCATTGGATCGAGTTCAAGACGGTGGGCACACGCTCGAACCGCGACGGAATCGGTGCAAAGATCACCTTAAAGATGGGAAAGAGGACGCTAGTGGATGAAGTGCGCAGCGGATCAAGCTACATTTCCCAAAACGATTTGCGGGTGCACTTTGGATTAGGCGCCACAGACAAAATCGAGGCGGTGCAGGTCCGCTGGCCCAGCGGGCTGGTGGAAAATTTTGATCATTTGTCCGTGGATGCGATTCACATACTGAAAGAAGGAAGCGGCACCGCGCTCCCCGCGGCTCCGAAAAAACCGTAATTCGAAAAACGCATCGGCTTACGAATGGCCATTGTCATTTGGGTTGGTTTTTCCCAGTGACATTGGGCTGCGGCTCATCGATTTTCAGAATTTGATCCCCGCGGACGTCATTCAGTATCTGGCGAATGCCGCTTGGCCACTGAATTTCGATGCTTCGGGCCGCAGTCTCGGAACCCAAACCGAAATGCACGCGTTTGTCACTAGAAGAGAGATAACTGCCCGCCGTCGTTACGGTCGCCCATTGAGTGCTTTTCGTGGTGACCAACTTCACTTCCGCTCCGATCGCATCTCGATTGCTGTGGTGCCCGACTAGCTCCAGCGTCAGCCAGTGGTTTTTATTTTGCGTTGCGTTATGGAGCACGTGCAGGCCGCCATCGTTCGTGGTGACTACCGCGTCCAGCCGACCATCATTATCAATGTCGCCGATGGCCAGTCCACGCCCAACCCATGCTTTCTTGAAAATTTCTCCGGCCTGCGCGGAAATGTCCACAAACCCTTTGCCGGTATTTCTTGCCAGGAGCATCGGCTCTTTGTATCGCAGATCCGGGAACGTAAGCTGAATTGTGTCCAGATCGTGTCCCTGCGTGATTAGCAGGTCCTTCCACCCGTCATTGTCAAAATCCAGAAAACGCGCGCCCCAGCCGGAGTGCTTCATGGTCATCAGCCCTAGGCCGGAGGGGTAGCTCTCATAATTGAATGTGCCGTCGCCATTGTTCCGGTAGAGAGCGTAGATTTGGCTGGCAAGATCGGTGACTACAATGTCCGGGAAGCCGTCGTTGTCGTAATCGGCGAAATCCACTCCCATTCCCGCGTAGGAGTGACCTTCGCTATCCACGGCAACGCCCGATTGCAACGCCACTTCCTCAAATACGCCGTTTCCCTTGTTGTGGTACAGAAATTCCGGCATGGAATCGTTGGCGACAAACAAATCGATGTGGCCGTCACGGTCGTAATCGGCAATCGCTATGCCCAGCCCCTTGCCTGGAATGGCGAGGCCGGCTTTCTGCGCGATCTCCGTAAAATGGCCGTTGCCGTCGTTATGATAGACAAGAGGCGCGATCGGGCGGAAGGAATCCGGATGGCAGTAGGAGCGGTAGCCCTCTCTACGCTCGCCACAGTAGATGTCGTCGAAATCCCACTGCAAGTAGCGGAGCACGACGAGATCGAGCAGGCCATCGCCATCCAGGTCCACCCAAGCCGCGCTCGTTGACCACCCGCCGCCAGCCACGCCGGCCCGCTCAGTCACGTCCGTAAAAGTTCCGTCGCCGTTGTTGTGATAAAGCTTGTTTCCGCCGTACGCTGTTACGTACAAATCTTCGAATCCGTCGTTGTCGTAATCTCCCACGGCGACTCCCATTCCGTAACCCGAGCCCTGGAGTCCCGCCTTTTCGGTAACGTCTTCGAATGTTCCGTCTTTTTTCTGGTGGAAGAGCCGGTTCCAGTCCTTGGGGCCTGTCTTTTGAGGAATTGTTCCTTTGGGCGTGGTGTCGGCGAGCAGCGCGCCGTTGACAACGTAGATATCCAGTCGTCCATCGTTGTCATAGTCAAACAACGCCACGCCGGATCCCATCGTCTCGATCAGGTATTTTTTGGACGTGTGCGAGGCGACGTAATCGAAATTTATGTTTACGGTCGAAGTCACGTCAGTGAACTCCGGGGTGTCTGGACGCGACCCAGAGGCTTGAGACAGACTCAAAGAATTCACGACAGCTTTCGGCCTCTCTTGCGCAACGCAAAAGAGAACCTGCAGGTTCAGTAAAACGACAAAACACCCGAGTCTGGTTCGCGGGCGATCAATCCATCTGATTGCGTGCCGAAATCTTTTCATCTGCCATCAAACTTTCCTGCGAATCTTTCTCCGCTGAAAACGGAAATTAGCTGCTGAAGATGTTTCTTTCCAGGAATGCGTTGCGGAGTTTTCCGCGCGGATCGTATTTCCTGCTCAACTGGATGAAGTCGGGCAACCGCTTGTATCTGGATTTCAATTCCACGGGGGACATCGCAAACAGTTTTCCCCAGTGCGGCCGGGCTTCAAACACCGCCAACTCTTTTTCAATCACCGGCAAGAGCTTGCTGACGGCGGGCCAGTCCTGTTTCCAAGTGAAGTGAATGGTCACGCTGGGCTGTTCATAGCAAGGGCTCATCCATAATTTGTCCGCAGCAACGGTCCGAATTTCCGAGATCAACAGATAGGGGCTGACTTGGTCCCGCAGGCGTTCGATCGCCAGGATGGCCTCAAGCGCATGCTGTCGCGGCACAAAGTATTCTGATTGCAACTCTTTCCCCGCGCTGGGCGTGAAACCCATGCGAAAGTGCGGCAGCCGTTCGTACCAAGGGCCTGGCGCGCCCATTTGCTCCGTACAATTTTCGGCGGAAAGTTCGGAGATTGGGTGCAAATTCCTGGTGGCAAGTTTCGCTCCGAAAAATTCGGGGGTTGCCTGGAAAGCCTGTCCCGCCTCATCGCGGCTTTTGATCCACACTTCTCTGATGCGATCCTTCTGCCAATCCGTAAAGAGGCTGACGCTGTAACCGCTGGCCTCAATGGCCTCAAAATGGTCTTTGAGTTCACTCAGTGGCAGATTTTCATACACGTACTGCCGCATCATGTACGCGGACTGAATGTCGAGTGTGATCTTGGTGATGACGCCGATTGCGCCCAGCCCAACAACGGCGCCCTGGAAGGCCTCGCCGTCATGTTGGCGGGATACCCTGAGCATTTCGCCGTCCGCCGTGACCATTTCAAGTGCGGATACAGCCGTCGCGAGATTTCCATTCTTTTCGCCCGAGCCATGCGTTGCGGTGCTGCACGCTCCCGCTACGGATATATGAGGCAATGAGGCCAGGTTATGCAGTGCAAAGCCTTTACTATGCAAGTACGGGCACAGTTGCCCATACGTCATTCCTGCCCCAAGTGTCACTGTTTGCGCTTCCGCGTCAAGCGCAACGACCTCGTCCATTGACTTCAAGGACAAAAAGCCGTGCGTGCTATCGGCAATGTTGTTGAAGCAGTGGCGTGTTCCCAACACCTTGAATTGTTTTCGTTTCTTGGCGTAACTCGTTATCTGTTCAAGCGAGTGAGCTGGAAACAAGTGGTCGGTGCTGTATTCGAAATTCCCCGCCCAGTTCGTCAACTTATTATTTGCCGCCCAGCTCAGGAGCGGTGAGACGAGGGGGTTCGTCGCCGCGGCGGCCATGAGTCTGATAAATGTCCGCTTATTCAAGGATTTAGTCCAATCAGTATCGAAGATGTTTCCTGGAGATCTATCTCCAGAATTCTAAAATCGTGGCAATTGTACACTACGCACTACAAGCAGTGCAGCGTGGGTTGCCGGCATCCCCGTTGGACATGCAATTTTCATTCTCAAGGATGGGTTCGTAGGACAACCCGCCAATTTAAGCAGGGCCGTAAGAGTCAGGAGCGCCTTATGCGGTGTTCAGCTTCCAGCTGCTGGATGAGGCTAGCCGGTCACGGAAATAGCTGCGCTTGTGTCTACAAACGGGATCCGGGAAGCGAACTCCGGGCTAGGATGGGGTCCGTGGACTTTTCCAACCCACAGCCCAACCCACAGCATACGATGTCTTGTACGACTTCTGCGTAGTTTGGCAGTCCCCGCGGTCTTGTAAGTTGTTGTAAAACCTAGTCGTGCTACCCTGATAAGGGCGAGGTTGGTGGTTCAAGTCCACCCAGGCCCACCATTCAAATCACCAATATATACGCGGCGATTCTCACTTTCCCCTTCCAGGAGACTTGCCATCAAAAAACCGTTTTGCCAAAAATTTGCCAAAAGTTCGAGTGGGTCATAGATCCCGGGCATCTCGTGAAAGTCTGTGCGGACACGACCTGCAAGATTCATTTTGGAGGCCGGGAGCAGGAAGAAAAACAGCGGCTCCAATGGAAGGTGGAAAAGGCCGCTGCCAACCGGAAGGCGAAGGAAACGCTCGCCTTCCGGCACCGCCTTCTCGCCGACGTGCTCAAGCGGGTAAAGCCGCACTTTGGAACGGAAGAACTACGCATGGTTGCGCAGTTTGTCTTGCGCTCGCTGTCCCACGATCTCACGTGCCGTCTTGCCAAGCGCCACGGCTTGCAAAACCCGAAAGACGCCAATGATTGGCAAATGGCCGAGAAAGCGCGGATGCTTTACAAAAAGGCAGACGCGGCGGCGCTGGCCGCTCTCATCTTCGAAGCCATGCTCCTCAGCCCTACCGGAAACGCGTCCGCAAACAAAGACGACGACCCGCTGGCGGACGCAGCCAGCCTTTACAAAGTTGATACGAAGGCGTTGCGCATTGCCGTTGCCAAGGCCGAGAACGAGAAGGCGGCGAAAAAGAACAAGGCGGCAAGCAGGAAGGAGAAAACCGCGCCGAAAGCGAAAATAGTTCGCAAGTAGCACAATCGCAAAACCAACCGGGGCCGTCCTTCACCGGACGGCGCTGTTCTCTTTACTCATCCCCAGTCATGCGGCGTATTCCAAGGCATCGGTTCTGAGGGAAGGACGCTCCCAGGACTGACCTGCCCTCTTCTCTGTCATTCAAGGATTCACCGAAGCGGAGTGCATCCGGGCCATCTCGGCCAGGCGCATGGCCACGCCGGTGACGCGGCCCACGATTTCTCCCTCCCGTGGGTGAATTAACTGCCGCGTCTTCACAGGAGAGAGAGGATGGGGCACGAGCACCAGCAGGTTTTCCTTCTTCTCGCACCAGCTGCAGGCATACCCCTGGCGCAATTCTACAAAATAGACCGGGCGGTCCTCCATCGTGCTGTGGGGACCAGCGAGGACCTTTCTCTGGTTCACGTCGATCTGCACGAACGTTCCCGGCCGGATCAGCGGGTAGAGAGTGAAATCTTTAAGACCGACATAGCCGTAGAGCGCGCGCGCTGGACTCAGGCGCTCGACCAGACCCACCGGGATGTCACCCCAGATGGCAACCAACTTCGAGAGCAGGTTGGTGTTGTCGAGTGCACCGTCATTGCGAAAACGAAGCGGAAGGGTCACTGTCTCGGAATCCGTAAGATGCGCACTCCCGAGGAGGTGCGTCCTAGGGGCGGAGAATTCGGCGTGCTCCCGTCCGAGTTCCCCGATGCGCACGTTGTAATAGCCCACCAGTTCCCGGACGGACCGGCCGTACGCGGATCCAAGGCTATAAAATTTGAAAATGCTGGGCACGCCATCCCCGTTTTCGATGCCAGTCAGCCAACCATGCGAGATTACGTACTCCAGGTTGTTCTCTTTGGCGGCGATGGCCATGCTGCGGTCCTGGACCTCGCGGATCGTGAGGCCGAGACGGCTACGCAACTCCTTAAGCTTTGCGCCCGCAGAGCGCGTCGGATCGAAGGGCTCCATTGCCTCGCATAATACGTGCACTTTGAAAGTATTGTCTAGCGAATAATCTTCCAACCAGTCCATCCGGTTTCTCCCGCTTTCTCGCACCGTTATCGCCCTCTTTGGCCGGTATCCCGGCCAAACCAAGATTCCGCACCATCCTTGAGGCAACTTCGTCGACCTTCGACCTGCAGCGAACCCGCGTGCCTCTCTGCTCCGGGCAAGAAAAGGATTCCCGACATGAAAGGCAGCCGGGCGTCTCGCTCCCGCTCTAACTCGGAAACCGTCCCCGGTTTCGGCGTCGCCGAGCGCGTTGAGCGGATCCTTGCGACCCGGAATCTCACGCTATCCGAGGTCTCACGGGAGCTCCGCCTGCGCTATGGGCGGATGCCGCACTACCTTGTGCCCCACGATTTCTATTACGACCTCGGCCATCCCAGCTACAGCCCCAGGATCGAGCAGGTCCTCGCGCTCAGCCGCATTTCCAAATACCGTCTTGCTGACTGGATGACCGTCTTCGGCCTTCACCTCGATGACGTGCCGCGCCTCCGGGCCGACTTTCACGTGGCGCGGACCTCCCTCCTGGACCCCACCACCTATGACCGGGCAGCTTGGATCGGCTGGTTTCGCGACGCACCGCGTGTTGCCGACCCGCCTGCTGTTGCCCCACTCGGCCAGCTTCTCATTCCCGGTAACCCGCGCCGAGTGGATTCTCTTATTGCTCCCGAACCTTCGCCGTTTCTCTACGCCAAGATCGGGCGGCAGGACGCGTTCGCGTTTCCCGATTTATTGCCGGGGAGCATCGTGAGGGCGGACACTCGCGGCGTTGGCGAACTGCTCCGAAGCATGCAGAGCAAAAATTCCGAGCGGCTCTTTCTCGTGGAGCACGCCCAAGGGCTCGTCTGTTGCCGGTTGCATACAAGGACGAAAAGCAGGCTCACGCTCCGCGCATCGACACTGCCGTTTGCGCAAACCGAGCTGCGGCTGGGCTCGGAAGCTCGTATCCTCGGAGTCCTGGACTGGGAACTCCGTCCTTTTAAGAGTGCGCGGCCCGAAGTTCCGATGGCTTCCATGAAGTTTCTAACGCCCCAAACTCTCCCTGCGGCCCGGACGCAGCTAGGCCTCCGCGAACTACTCGAACGTGCCCGGTTGCGCAGCGGACTTTCCATCCGCAACGCCTCCGCAAAGAGCCGCTTGATCGCCGAGGCCCTCGGGGATCAGAGATACTTCTGTTCTCCTACATCGCTCACAGATTATGAGAAGGAGCCTCGATTGCCCCTGCAAATCCACAAGATCGTTTCGGTATGCGTTCTCTACTCGCTTGGCTTTCGGGAACTTCTCGCGGCTGCGGGCCTCGACACCGACGATTCCGGTCGCGAGCCAATTCCGGATAAGCTCGTTGGCCGCGATACAACGGACACTCCACCGACGGCGAACGATGCCACGGCCAGAAACAGAAAGCAGCCGGGTTTACTTTCGTCTCTGATCGCCGAGTTCCAGGAGATTCCGGTCTTCCTACGGCACTCGTTGTCCGCGGTAACGGGTCTTCCAGCTCTCTCTCCGCGCGATGTGTTCTGGACAGGGGGCAGAACTGCTTCGCTCCATCCGTATCTGCAGGACGCCGTTTTCGTGTCCGTGAACAGGCGCCTCAAGATTCCCGTTTTCTTGAAACGAAAGTTCCTGTGGGAGCAGCCCCTCTACATCCTCCTAATGCGGGATGGAACCTACCTCTTGGCGGGCTGCAGCATCGAGGGCAGCACTCTCATCGTGCACCCGTTTGCGGACGGCTTTTCTCGTCCGCAGATACTTCGGAATGACGCGGATGCGGAAGTGGTTGGCAAGGTCACGGCGATCTTCCGCCGGCTTCAATGACCGTTTTTTGCGCACTCCGCGGAAGCTCCTGAACATTTCTTTCGTGTGTTTTCCCAGTATTTCTGAGGAGGATGACCGAAACCCGAACAGTTGCGCTTTTCTCTATCGCCCGGGGAGGAAATCTTCCTACTCTGATCGTTCTTGCCCTTGGGAGGAAAAGGCTGAATCCCATTTCCTTTCGCTCACTTTTGAATCTCGTTCCCGTCGAACTCCGCTGGCTCGCGACCGCGCTTCGTCCCGTGTGGACCTTGCACGCCGCGAGTTTCCTGGCGTTTACCTTCGGGAGCGCGCTCGGACTTCTGGGGCCCCTCGTCCTGCGATGGCTTATCGATCGCATTCTTCCAGAACGAGATGCGTGGTTGCTTATTTCGGCCGTGGCTCTTCTCTTCCTGAGTTATGAAGGACGCGTCGTCTTCACGAGCCTCGGAAGCTGGTTGACCGTCGCGGCCTCGCAAAAAATCGTCTTGGCGCTTCGCCTCGAAATACTGAAACATCTCGACAGCCTCTCGGCCGACTATCACGAAGCCACCCCAACGGGAGAAAAACTCTATCCGCTCCGGGAACCCGTGGAGGAGATCGCCTATCTCGGTTCCGACCTTTTCCCCGGAATCCTTCGAACGCTTCTTTCGTCCGCTTTCACCCTTTTTGCGATGGGCGCACTGAGCTTCCGCCTCACCCTCGTCGTTCTGCCCCTCGTGCCGGTGTTTCTTGTGACCCGCCACCACTTTCGGCAGCGCCTCGGACGGCATGCTGACGATCTGCAAGGCAAGCGACTCGAAGTGAACTCGTTCCTCGAAGAGCACGCTCCCTCGGTCGTCCAGATTCAGTCGTTACAGCAGGAAACGCGCCGCGAGCGCCAGGCATACCGACTCTTCGCCAAGGCCGCGCGTTCGCAACTGCGGCTCGCACGGACCGGCGTGTTCTTCAGCATTTTCACGAACCTCGCCATCGTCCTGGCCATCTCCGCCATCCTCGGCTACGGCGGCGTCAGGATGCTCCGGGGGGATCTCACTATCGGAAGCCTGGTGGCCTTCTATAGCTACCTCGCCCAACTCTTCGAACCGTTGAGCGGGGCCATGGAGATGTATGCGCGAGCGCAGAGGACGTTTTCGAGTATCCGGCAAGTGTGTGCCGCGCTGGCCCTGCGGCCTACGATCCATGAAAGTCCACACGCTGTTCGGTTGCCTTGCGGTGCTTCCTCGGACCTCGAGTTCCACGAACTCCGGTTTGCTTACCCGGGCGAGAGACACCTTCTCCATATCCCCCGACTCACGATTTCCGTCGGAGAACGCGTGGCACTGGTAGGAGATAACGGCGCTGGCAAGAGCACGCTCGCAAAGCTCGCCGCCCGCCTGTACGATCCGGATTCAGGGTACGTATCCTACGGCGGGGTGGATCTTCGCGCGATTCGCCTCAGAGAGTTGCGCTCGGTAGCCGCCTATCTCCCGGCCACGCCAGTCCTATTCGACGACACGCTCGCCGTGAACCTCCGCCTGGGACGGGTCCAGGCGACAGAAGAGGACCTTGCCGAGGTACTCCATGCCGTGGACCTCACAGCTTTTGTCGAGAGCCTTCCTTTGCTCTACCAACAACCGCTGGGTCCGGGAGCGTCGCGCCTCTCGAGCGGACAACGGCAGCGCGTCGCCCTGGCCCGGACGCTCCTCAGGAAGCCGCGCATTCTGATCCTGGACGAGGCGACTTCTTCGATGGATGCGGCGGTAGAACAGATCGTTCTCGACCGTACCCGGCTCCTTCTTCCGTTCTCAACCGTTGTCTTGCTATCCCACCGCCTTTCTTCTGTTGCTTGGGCGGACCGCGTGATCGTCCTCGAAGCGGGAAAAATCGTTCGCGACGAAAACGTCAAGGTAACTCCTAGAAGCGACGACAGCTCTGAGGCGTAACTCCCTGGAAATCCAGAACCCTTTCCTGCCAGCGGCGGGCGCTCGGGTTCACTGGCTTGGGCCTGATTAGGCCCGGAATCCGCGCACTCCCCCAAAACTCGTTTCGTCTCCTGCTATCCGTATCTTGTTGTCCTGCCTAGGGAATTCGCTAGCCATGACCGAATCTCGAACAGTTTGCGATGTTTCTGGCTATCGGACGCCGCAAGTGGCAATGTGCGTGGAATCCGAATGAACCGCGAGCTGCGGGAAGGACTCAAAATCATGCGAGTTGCGGAAAACGTACGGTCCACGCACAGCCAGGATGGCGCCATTGTCCTGGACGTCCTCCACGGGCAGATGTTCCGCCTCAATTTGGTCGGATCAAAAATCCTGGAACTCCTGAAGCAGGGCTCTTCGGAGCCCCAAATCGCGGAACAGCTCGCGCGGGAGTTTGGAATCGATCGGGCTGCGGCCGCAACGGACGTGCGTGAGTTTGTCGAAACACTCGAGAAGCACCATCTGCTGACGGTCCGCGACAGAAATTCTCTCACCTGAGTTGGAGCATCCCTGTGCCCATAGATCCACACGAAGCACGCGAGACCCGCCGCATCATTCTCCTCAGGGGGAAGAATCCCGAGGTCCTTATAGGTTTTGATGGAAGGCATCGCACACTTCCTGAAGTCGAAATTCCGCGTTGGCAAAGGGTCGCGGAGACCCTCACTGTCGCTCTCGCCGAAACATGCGGCGTTGACGCGATATCGGTGTCTTCGCTGGAGGCTCCCCCTGCGGAATCAAGTTGTCGGCAAATCTGCTACGAAGTCATGGAGCCAATTGGTCCAGATGCAGATGCTCCAAGCGAAAAAGAATGGGTGGCTGTCGACAGCCTGATCGAGAGTAGATTCCGCGATCCTTCGGACTTTCAAGCGGTCCGGCAGGCTATTGCGCAATCGATGGCCTACGCGGAAGACATATCGCGCGGACCGTTTGGAAGGGCTGGCTGGTTCCCCGAGCTACTGCAGTGGGTGCAAGAGGAAATCGGAGCACACGGACTTCATCTCAACGGCAGGTTCCGCCAGCTCAATGCCTGCCCCACGTTCAGCTTGATCCGCTTTGAAACCGATGGGCCCGCGGTTTGGTTCAAGGCCGTGGGCGCCCCGAACCAGCGGGAATATCCTATCACTCTGGCGCTCGCTCGTTCTTTCTCTCGCTTCGTACCACAAATCATCGCCACCCGGCCGGAGTGCAACGGCTGGCTGGCGCGAGAGGCCGAGGGAACCCTTCTTAACGAGTGCTCCACGCTTTCGTCTTGGGAAGCGGCGGCACGAGACCTTGCGGAGTTGCAGATTTCTTCACTCGGCAGGAGTTTGCACCTTCTCGATCCCGGTGCGCGTGATCTGCGTGCAGGGGTCCTCGCGGATTTTGTGGAGCCTTTTTTTGGAACCATGGGCGAAGCGATGGAACGCCAGACGAAAATTCCGCCCGCGGCGCTCGCGCGCGAAGAGCTTCGCTCTCTCTCCGCCCGAGTCCGGGACGCCCTCGCGGTTCTCGACGAGACAGGCATCCCCACCACCCTCGGGCACCTGGACATGAATCCCGGAAACATCGTTTCTTCCCCCACCGGTTGCGTGTTTCTCGATTGGGCGGAGGCGTTCGTCGGACATCCCTTCCTCACTTTCGAGTACCTTCGGGAACATTTCCGGCGAACCTTTGGACAGAACGACTCACAGGGAACGCAGTTTGTCGCTCGCTATACCTCCCCGTGGCGCGCGTTTGCTTCGGAAAAAGACATTCGTCGCGCTCTCGAAGTTGCGCCCCTTGTGGCCGTCTTCGCGTACGCGTCTGGCAACGATCAGTGGACGGACCCGAGGAGACTCGAGGAACCGCGGACTGCGGGTTATCTGCGCAGTCTCACGCGGCGGATGGAGCGCGAAGCCCATGGACTCGTGGAACGGAGCGTTCCATGCCCAAGCTAATAGAACCCCCTCCTCACTCTCACATCGAGGTGGTCACGGACTTTCTGCACGGTGTTCCCGTAGCCGACCCCTACCGTTGGCTCGAAGACCAGGACACTCCCCGCACGCGCGCTTGGATTGCAGAACAGACGCGCTACGCGCGCAGTTACTTGGATGCGATTCCAGGCCGCGAAATTATACGCCAGCGCATCGCGGAATTCCTTGCTGTTGAAACCCATGACTCCCTCCAGAAAGTTGGAGATCGCTACTTTTTCCGCAAGCGTCTTCCCGACCAGGAACAGCCCTGCATTTACATGCGCAACGGTGCGGAGGGGGAGGATCAGCTTCTGATTGATCCGCGCGAACGAGGCACTGGCGATTATACGGCCCTAAAACCACTGCGAGTTTCCCCTGACGGTCGATTGCTTCTATATGAAGTGAAAGAAGGGGGAGAGAGAACGGGGACCTTTGAGCTGCTCGAGATTGCCACCCGCAAGCGCCTTCCCGATATTCTCCCCCGTGGGTATTTGCGGGGATTCGCCTTCGCGCCGGACGGCAAGAGTTTCTACTATGCGCACGAAGCCCTGGATGCCAAACGTCCCTTCTACCGCGCTGCATACCAGCATGTTCTGGCAACGCCACTCAGCGCGGACCGAGAAATTTTCTTTGCGGCCGAGGGCGACAAGATTCGGCTCAGTCTTTTTTCCGACAGCAAACGGCTTGTCTTCCTCGTACATCGGTTTTTGGAAAAAACACTCACGGATATCTATCTACGGCCTTTTAACGGCAATGAGAGACCAGAGCCGATCTTCAGTGGAATCGATTATTCCCTCGGTCTGCGGTTGTTTGAGGACAGAATTCTCGCCATTACGGATCGTGACGCGCCGAATCGCCGCATCGTCGAAATCCGGCTTCGGGACGATGGCCAACACGAATGGATCGATATCATTCCCGAACGGGATACCGCCATCGGAACATGGCTTGTTGTCGGCGATCGCATCTTTGTTTCCTATACCAAGCAGATGAAGCACACAATCTGCATCTTTGACTTCTCAGGACAGAAGCTCGACGAGTTACCCATTCTTGATGACGAAACCCTCCGCATGGTTGGCGGGTCTCCAGAGAGCGACGAACTGCTCCTCGAAACAGAGTCCTTCGTCAAGCCAGTCGAGATCTTCCGCTATTCCACGATAACCAAGCAGCAGACGCTTTGGGCGACGAAGAATATCCCGCTTGAGCCTCCAAATTACGGATATTCCCAGGTCTGGTACACGTCAAAGGACGGCACACAAATTCCCCTGTATCTCGCCGGCCGCCTGGACGTTCTCGCGAACTCTGGCAATCCAACGATCATGACCTCCTACGGGGGGTACGGTGTTTCCATGACGCCGCAGTTCAGCGTTTTCGTCGCTTTCCTGATGGAGCGCGCGTGCCTGTTTGCGCTTCCCAACATTCGGGGCGGATCGGAATTCGGAGTGGAGTGGCACAAAGCCGCAAAGCGGCGCAGCCGTCAGGCGGCTTACGATGACTTTCTTTCTGCCGCCGAATGGCTTATCGATTCTGGCCGGACAGCTCATGACAAACTCGCGGTCTTCGGTGGGTCGAACTCCGGCTTACTCGTAGGCGCTGCCCTCACGCAGCGGCCGGATCTGTTCCGCGCCGTCGTGTGCATGGTTCCGATGCTGGATATGTTGCGTTACCACCTCTTCGACAACGCGCACATCTGGAAAGATGAGTTCGGAACAGTGGATGATCCGGACGATTTCGCTGCCCTCGCAAAATACTCTCCCTATCATCAAGTTCGGCAGGGCGTTTCCTATCCCGCCACCATGATCGTCTCCGGTGATGCTGACCGGAACTGCAATCCCCTCCATGCCCGCAAAATGACAGCCCGGCTACAGACTGCAAATGTTTCCGAGCATCCTATTTTCCTCGACTACAACATGTTTCGCGGGCATTCGCCCGTGCTCCCATTGAGTAAACGGATTGAAGCATTGACGGATCGAATGGCTTTTCTCTGCGATCAATTGCAATTGCCGGTGTGAAAGAGGGTTTTGTTATGTCGTTCCTTGTGCTGAAATCGTACTTGAACCTCATTCATTTCGACCTGTATCTGGCCCGCGGCAATTTCGCAGCGCTCTACGACAAAGTCCGCACCTATCCGGTACGAGCATGTGCGCCAGAGCCCGATGCCGTCGAACGAATCAACTCTGCCATCGACATGGCCTGTATCTGGTACTGGAAGGAAGCGCTCTGCCTGCAGCGCTCCGCTGCCACAGCATGTCTCCTCAAAAAATACGGGGTCCCGGCACAGCTGGTCATCGGCGCGCAACAGATTCCGTTCAAGGCCCATGCGTGGGTCGAAGTGGACGGCCGCGTCGTCAACGATAAACCGTATACGCCGGAAATGTACGCAGTGCTCGACAGGTGCTAGTCCGTCAAAGCAGCGCGAAAACGGGGAGCGACACATGAGCGTTCAGTTTGGAAGATGGAATTGGGACGGCAAGCCAGTCGATAAGACTTACCTCGCCATGGTGAAGCCCGTCATCGCTCCGTACGGCCCTGACGACGAGGGCGCCTACGCGATCTCAAACCTCAACATCCTCTATCGCGCCTTCCACACCACAAAAGAGTCGCGCCGTGAAACGCAACCTTACGTCAGCGAGTCCGGCGTCGTAATCACCTGGGATGGGCGCCTCGACAATCGCGCCGAACTCATCCGCCTCCTGGGCGACGTTCTGACCACCAGCGCGACCGACGTCTCCATCGTCGCCGCCGCCTACGATGAGTGGGGCGCCAACTGCTTCGCTAAGCTCGTCGGCGACTGGGCGCTATCCATTTGGGACGCCAGGTCCTGCTCCCTGCTCCTCGCCAAAGATCCGATCGGCACCCGCCATCTCTATTATTCCATCCACAACAACCAAGTCACCTGGAGCACCATCCTCGATCCCCTAGTTCGCTTCGCCGGCAACTCTTTCGCCCTTTGTGAAGAGTACATCGCCGGCTGGTTCTCGCTCTTCCCCGCCACCCATCTAACGCCCTACATCGGGATCCACTCTGTTCCACCCTCCTCTTCGGTGGTCATCTGCGATGAAAAGCAAACCGTCATCAAGTATTGGGATTTCGATTCCGCGAACCGTATTCGTTACAACACCGACGCTGAATACGAAGAACACTTCCGCGCCGTCTTCGGCGAAGCCGTCCGCCGTAGGCTCCGCTCCGACAGTGCCATCCTGGCTGAACTCAGTGGCGGCATGGACTCCTCCTCCATCGTCTGCATGGCCGACACCATCATCGCCCGCGGAGCCGCCGAAACCCCGCGCCTCGACACCATCTCCTATTACGACGACTCCGAGCCCAACTGGAACGAGCGTCCCTACTTCACCAAAGTAGAAGAAAAACGTGGCCGCACCGGCACGCACATCAACGTAAGCTCACAAAAGCCTTTCCAGTTTGAGTTTCACAGCGGTCATTTCGCGGCCACTCCCGGCTCTGGCAGTGGTCGCGCCTCCGAAACCAGCCGTCAAATCGCAGCCTGCATAGCCTCTCAAAGAAACCGCGTAGTGCTCTCCGGCATCGGTGGTGACGAATTCACGGGCGGCGTCCCAACTCCCACCCCCGAACTACAAGATCTTCTAGCCAGAGGCTATTTCAGAACCCTCGCCCGTCAACTCAAAGTCTGGGCTCTCAACAAGCGCAAGCCGTGGTTCTACCTATTATTCGACGCCGCCCGGGGATTCCTTCCTCCCACCCTCGTCGGTGTCCCGAAATACAGACGCCCCGCGCCCTGGCTTAATCCAGCGTTCGTCAAACGCAATCGCGCGGCTCTGACCGGTTATGAGGACCGGACAAAGATCTTCGGCCCCCTGCCGAGCTTTCAAGGTGATGTAAGCAGCTTGAATACTCTGCGAAGGCAGCTTGCATGCTCTGACTTGTCATCCGATCCGCCGCGGGAGAAACGCTATCCTTACCTCGACCGCGGCCTGCTCGAATTCCTATCCGCAATCCCACCCGAACAGCTTGTCCGGCCTGGCCAGCGACGTTCTCTGATGCGTCGTGCGCTTATCGATATTGTCCCCGACGAACTCCTGAACCGGAAACGTAAGGCATTTGTTACACGCGGTCCTCGAGTGGGCATCGCCGCAGAATGGCCACGTCTGCTGGAACTTGGCCAACACCTGCTCATGAGTTCCTTTGGGATCGCGGATTCAACGCGCTTCGTGGAGGCCCTGCAAAAAACTCGGCAAGGGGCGGAGGTTCCCATTGTCCCGCTCATGCGCGCTCTTGGTATTGAGTCTTGGCTCCGAAACCTAACTGCCAGCCATGTTTTGGATGGTGCCGAATGGGAGACACGACCATCGACCAAGCAGGTGCTCCCTCAAAGCGATGACGTGAGTCCGATTGTGTCGAATGTCATCTGATTGGAGTCAGCGACGAAGACAAACCAAGATCTCAGCTGAGAAATCCACAAGGGAAAGGAGGTGAATACCATGAACTATGCAAAGCCAGCAATTACGTTAATCGATGCGGCCAAGTCGGCGATCCAGGGCCAACCGAAGGCTGCCCTGCCCCAGGACAGTGGCCCGCAGGAAAAGATCGTGACTGTCAACGCGTACGAAGCTGATGAGTAATCAGTCTCCGGAACACTCGCTGCAGCGAGTGCTCCGGTAATGTTCCTCCCAAAAAGAAAGGAGGTGAACACCATGAACTACGCAAAGCCAGAAATCACGCTAGTCAACTCCGCTTCGGTCGAGATCCAGTCAAGCATGCCGAAGGTCGGAACCCAGTCGGACGGCACCACGGGTACAGAGCACTATATCACTGTAAACGCGTATGAAGCTGACGAGTAATCAGTCTCCGGAACACTCGCTGCAGCGAGTGCTCCGGCAATTTTACCTTCTAAAAGAATTGAGACGAACACGATGAAATACCAAAGCCCGAAAATTGTGCTGGTTGCCGCCGCTACGGTAATAGTTGAAAGCCAGTAATTAAAACGTGGCGTTGTGATAGAGAGCTTCCCAGACTTTTCCCTGACGGCGCCTGCATACCAAGCAGATGAATGAATATAATTCCAAAGCGTTTTGTACAGACAACCGGCCCTGGTCGGATGTATCTCCAATACTGGGGGAGCGTATTCGAAAGTGGGAGAATCCTCCGTCACAATTGCAACGCGCAAATCGGGATGTCGGGATCAGCGGTCCCGGCTGCTGCATAAAAGCCCGTTTCCGGGGTCCCTTGAGCAGCCCCCCCTGGTTCCCAAACTCAATTCCGAATTGCAGCATTCTCTCTCTGCTCGCGAAGTTCGCGCCAACGGACATACTGTTCTGTTTTCCTGGGATCTGGATCCTCTTCGCTCTTGAGCCAAAAGCAAAACCAGTCCACACTTCCTTCCTGGGACACCATGCGATCCCAAGGTTTCACGAGGATATGAGTCCCTGTAGGCAAGTAGACGAAGTCAACTGGTTTTCCCAGCCGCTTCAATCCTGAGAACCATTCCCACTCCGCTAACAAGGAGCCAGGCCCCAACGCTTGAATCTGTAGTGGCGTGTGCACTTTGTCCAGCAGAAACCCAGGTGAGCGCTTCAACCAAAGCAGAAGCCCTTCACCAAAGGGCGGGGCTCCGATGACGCTCTCCTCGTCGGAGTCGAAGATTGAAGCTACCGTGCCGTTTACCAAATACTGCATGTATCCGCCATCGAATCCGTCAACCACAATGGCCGCGGCGAAATGCTGCTTCGAATGCGTGAGCGTATACTTCACGTACAAAGAAGTCCTGCTGAACCCAACAAGGCCAACCCGACTGCGATCGATAATGCCCTTTTGGTCCAAATACTCTACGACATTTTCGTACGCACTCATGACCCGTTCCGTTTCTTGAGTCGTGTCAAGGGAATCGCGGAAGATATCGTCCACTTGGAGAACAACGATCCCCTTGCTGGCCAAGGGCTGCGCTGCGGACGCTGTTATATGACCGCCGTCAATCACAAATCTGTCCGAATCGAAGCCGTGCGTCTGAATGACCAAGGGATACCTCTTACCCGCGACGAAGTCGGGGGGAAGATAGAGCCCACCTCTGACCGGATGCCCGGTACCATCCTTCCAGTTGACCTCTTCCACTTTCGCGAACTCGAGCCCCGCAAACTGAGGATTCAATTCGAGGAGTGTGATCTTCCGCTTGGTTTTTACGTCCCTGGCAACGACTCGTGGGGGCTGATTCAGGCCCTGTTCGGCGACGATCTCTGGTAAGGCATCAGTAACTACTGCGGGCGGATTTGGCAAATTCTCCCAGATTTCACCAGTCTTCCGGTAATAGACTGGCCGAGGAGCGTCGCCTGCTTGGTTTTTATTCTGCAGCGCTCGAAACTGCACGATATTCGTTGCCGCGTCCCATCGAATAGGCTTCAATTCCTCTTTTGCAATTTTTACGAATTCGCGGCTGGGCAATTTGATTTCGACGACAAAGTTGCTCGACCGCCGTGACTGAAGCTCGGCTTGGTCCTCGACATTCAAAGGAAGGTACACACCACACAACAACAAGGATTTTGAGTCTGGAGACCAAAGCACGTCGGCTGACGCATAGGTGGCAGGGGAATCGAGCAATACCTCGCTTCTGCTCGTTCGGAGATCGATGAGTTCGTAGCGCAGGAGCCTCGTTCCCACCCCTTTGACGTGCTTGATTCGAAACACATTTTGAATATACGGATCCTCGTACTCAATCCATCTTTCTGGTCTTTCGATTGCATCGGTCTTCACTACGAGGTACCGTCCGTCCGGGGAAAGAAAGAGATCGTTGACTCCGCCGTCAAACAGCCCCAGCGTCTCCAGGGGTTTACCTAGAGAAATATCATTGCCTTTGGTAAACAGCTTTGGTTCGTAACTCGATATTTGTCCTCTTAGAAGATCCGGCAACCATTCCGCCATAACGTGAAAACCGCGCCGCAACACCCCTTCATTGATGACGTCCGTTTCCGGCCTTTTGGCTGCAAAGACCACCGTGTCACCTTCATCGGATAGAGCGTAGGACACGAGCGAGGTTCTGTTACTTGTGAGTTTCTTCAATTCTCCGGAACTACACTGAACTGAGTAAATCTGTGTGGGCTCATCGGCAGTCGCGCCGAGAAAATAAATGGTGTCACTGTCTTTCGCCCATTTGAGGCTCACAATCCCCTCGCGATTCGATGAAGACGACAAAGAAGCAAGCGTCCTTGGCACGCCACCGTCGAATATGTCTGCGGCCCGAAAAACCAACAAGGAGTACTCGTTGGTATTTTTTTCTATGTTTCCTCGGGTGATGACCATCGCGAAGTGTTTGCCGTCCGGGGAGAACACCGCGAACCCGCTTGTCGGACGCAAGGACGGATACCCACTACCTCCAACTCTAGTCATGCGGATGGCGTCCGCCACAGTCACCGGACGTTTTTCGGGGGTGGCAGCCTTTTCTTGACCAAAGGAAAGGCTACCGAGGCCGGGCACTCCTATTAGAACCAAGATGGCGGTGAACAATTTGTTTTTGAGCAACAAGATATAGGCCACCTTGACCGCCAACAGCCGATAACTTACCAAAGCGGTCAGAAAGTCAATTTCAATGAGAGTTGGAGCGACCTGGGGCCGCCCTCCTGAAAGAGTGGATTCAAACCTGCCCCTCCCGACAACCCTTGATTCAGCATTTCCCGGGACTGGAGCTGAGAGGGGCCGTACGCTATATACCCCACTGGGTTTGTAAAGTTCGGATGATTCAGGAGATTGAAGGCATCCGCTCGAAACTGAAGATTCAGTCTTTCAGTGATGGAGAATTTGCGCGCAATCGAAAAATCCACCTGCGTCAGCCCGAATCCGGAAATATCGTTTCGTCCCTCGGTCCCCTGCCTAGGCGTTGAAGGAATAGAAAACGCGTTGACGTTGAGCATCTTCCTCCCGGGAGCATTCGGAGCGCTAATCCACAGCGGTTGCCCGGGAAGAAGGTCGGGGCGAATGAGGGCGTTGCCTAAAGCAGACGGTCCAAAAAGCACGGCATTGAATGGGAATCCTGTCCGGGCAACAATTACCGTGTTGACAGACCAGTTCTTGGTCAGGACAGCAAGAAGTCCATATTTTGCTGCGGTCGGCACATCATAGTTGAACGCGCCGGAGAAACTCTGGCGGACATCGAACGCAGACGACGCGTAGTCCTTTGCGCCTGAGATAATCGTGTTCGAGATTGCGAGCGCGATGTCGTTGGAAGCATTGTCCAGTGAGTGAGACCAACTATAATTGAGCAACGCTTGGAATCGCGACCCAAGAGGTCGGCGATACTGTACCTGCAAGGCGTTGTAGTTGGAGCGCGCATCGTTGACCGTTAAGGAAAGGCCGTAGTTTCCGGACACGAAGTTGGAGTTTGCCAGGGGCAAGCCTTCTTCCCTGATCAAGTCTCTCCCTGCCTGCCCAACGTACGTCACCGAAATCGCTTGCTTGCCACGAAACGACTTCTCCAAAGCCACGTTCCATTGGTACGAACGAGGGAGCCGAAGGCTGGGGGAGACGCCCACGAAATATCCTTGGTACGGAGGCAGAAGCGAAATAGTGGGAAGATAAGGCGTCAAATTTGAAATCGGGACTGGCACATTCTGGAAAAAGCCGCTGGCCTGATTGGGGAAATTAAACGCAAGATTCGCAGAACTTCCAGCCCCAGTGTCGTAGAAAATCCCTGCACCAGCGCGCACAACGAAGTCCCCTTGGGGCGTCAAACTGTAGGCAACACCGAAACGCGGAGCAAAATTGCGACAGGTAGTAGCCCACAAAGGCGTCCCGGAAGGTGCCAAATTAATGGAGGCCGGGTTGTTCACATTTTCCCAGCCTGACAGTGTTGTGTTCCCGCGGGCGATCGGTGCCGGGTCAAGTTCCCACCTGAGGCCGTACGTCAAATTTAGCCTGGGTGACACTTTCCACGTGTCCTGGCCATAAAGTGAGAATGCATTCGTCAGAAACTTCGCAGGACGATAAATAAAGGGGACAAAATAAGGAACCGAACCCGTGGAGACGAAAGCTTGGGTGCTGGGTACTTCATAGAGCAGGTAGTTTGGCGGAGAATCCACGTTCAGAAAAAGTGCCTTAAAGTCACCGCCGAACTTTAATTGATGAGACCCGACGGAGATGGCCAAGTCATCTACAAAATTGGCTTGACGGGTACGGCTCGCTCCAGCGTTTCCCACAAACAAATAACTGGTATCCAGAGAATAAAATACGGCGAGATTCTGGCTGTTCGAACCTGGTCCCAGAAGCAAACTCGGATCGAGTGGAGCCGCCCCACCGAACGAATCCAGAATGTAAGATTGGCCGGAACTCTGCGTCGAGTAGTTCCCGCGGATCGTGTTCGATAAGCGCGGGCTCAGCGCCATATTTACGCCAAGCGTCAGAGTTTGTGTGTTTACCAGAGTAGTTTGGAAGGAGGTGAGACTGAAGGAACCTCCAGATTGAGGCCCGGCAATCTGCGAGGGAGCATAGTTGTATCGCCCAAAGATTGAGAATCGGTCGTTGAAGGCGTGGTCGATCCTGAGACTTGTTGCATTCAGAGTCGCTCGGTCCGCATAATTCCCCGTGAATGGTGCCGTGTAGACACCTTGGGTTATCGTCATGTCCGCCGGTTGGGGGTATGCGTTTAGGTACGGGGCGATCGTGGCAGAAGCAGTCGTCCTGGCATACTCTGAGGGAACTTCGATTAGAGTAGTTTGCGGCAGATCCAGCCGAGCCCCCTCGTAGGAGAAGAAGAAGAACGTCTTGTCCTTCCGTATGGGCCCGCCCAAGAATCCGCCGAAATCGTTGTGATGTTCTGGAGCCCGTCGGTCGCCGGCAGCATTCGCGAACCAGTCGTTCGCATCCATGACGGTATTCCGAAAGTAATCGAAGACTCCGCCGTGGAAAGCGTTCGTGCCGGAACGCGTAGTAAGGATGACTTGACCTCCAGGCATCCTCCCGAACTCGGGCGCGAAAGACGAAGTCTCAATACGGAACTCCTGCAGGGCATCCACGGAAACCAAGCTGCTTGTGCCTCCGAGGACGCTGAACGCTTGTGCTCCACCTGTCCCAGATTGCCCCAGATTCTGTCCTTGCCCAACGCCAAAGTTCGCCGAAACACCGTCCACCGTGAAATTGTTCGCATCTGTCCTCTGCCCGGCAATGCTGAACTGACCGGGACTACCGGGGCCGCTTGGAGCGATTACAACGCCCGGCGTTAGTTGCAGCAACGTGTTGAAACTTCGACCGTTCAAAGGCAGACTCTCCACAAAATTGCGGTCAATCACCGTACTGACAGATGCGTTTTCTGCGTTGATGAGCGGTGCGCCACCTTCTACCGTCACTATTTCGGAGGCAGCCCCAATCGGCAAAGTAAAGTTGATCGCGAGCGCGTCCTCAACATGAACGACGATGTCCGGCTTGATGATCGTCTTGAACCCGCTGTTTGAAACCTGAATGCGATATGTTCCGGGAGGAATATTGGGCACCACGTAATAGCCCTCACCGTTCACCTTGCCCGGATACTCAACTCCCGTAGCATTATTGATGATCAACACGTTAGCGCCGACGATCACGCCACCCGAAGGATCGAGGACGATTCCGCTGACCGTCCCATTCGGCGACTGCGCTACGCTCAAACTAGCTGCAAGAAATAGACAAACCAAAAGCCCAACGCCCCGGTTCACTCGCACGAAAATCCTCCTAGCGTGATGACACGCTCTTGTTGGTGTTTTCATGCGAAAAGGAATTTTCTTGCCGCCGACTGCCTTTCGATGGATGGGTTTCTGCAAGGAGGGCCGGAGCGTTCTCGCTTAGGGATGATTGGGATTGACCTTCAGATACGCATAGAGGAAGGGCTTACCGCTTGGCTTGGAGCTGCCGCCGTTCGGTTCCACGGTCACGAAAACGGCGTCGATCTGCGCGAGTTTCTGCGGATCATCGAATTTCAGGATCCATCGTTTTTTGGTGACACTATCCTCGTAAAAAACACCCAGGTTCAAGGCCTGTTCTCGGTCGGTCCCGCGCTGGCCCCAAACCTGGAATGTGCTTGCGTTCTTCAAACCTGGTTGCCGGTCGAGGTCGTAGGCATAGAAAATCAGGGACTTCCCTTTTGTGAAGAAAACCCGCCCGTAAGACTTTTTCGTTGCCGCATCCTTTCCAACATCAATGACCTCGGCGATGTACAGGTCCCGCGCCCCCATCAATTCTCGAATGTCGCGGTCATGGTCTAGAAGCTCCCTCTGTTCGGCAAGCTTAGACTGTTGTTGGTCGATGGTTCCTTCGCGGCTTTTAAGTTGGCGGGCCTGAGCGGCAACGGTCTCGTCGCGTTCTTGTAATTGCTGCGTCAGATCTCCGACCTTTGCCTCAATAGCACTGGCTCGCGACGACTCATCCGAACGTGCTTTTTCCTCAGAATCGAGTTTCTTCTGCAAGTCCGTAAGACGAGCATTCGCGCTCGCGGCTTCCTCAACGGAACGGCTTTCCTGCTCCTTTTGTGCTGAAGCGGAATGTTCAACGCGTTCGCTCTCCGCGGCTTTCAGCCGCTCGACCTGCTGCCTCAGGTCGTCAATCGTTTTGTCGCGTGCGGCAAGCTGTGCACGCAAAGTTTCTCGGTCGTGACTGAGATCGCTCAGCTGCTCTTCGAGGGAGTCGCCTTTCTTCCCCTGAGTCCCCGGCACATTTTTTGCGACTTCTACGCCTCTTCGGACGCCCACGCGATATGCTGAAATCGCGAGCGCCAGGAAGAGCAAAACGGCGGCAGCGTACGTCATCCATAACTGCCCCCCGCCGAACCGCGAGGGAAAATAGGCGCGATGATGCGACGGCTCCGAACCATCAATTACATTTTTTGGAGTTTGTCGGGAGCCGGCTTTACTGTCCTCTTTGGACAAGCGCTCAAACAGCGCGGCCTCCGCCTTGTCTTGGGACCAGGACCTATCCGGCTCGGGGTCATTCTGGTGGAGGCCAGCGGCGATAGCGGGGACCGCCGTTTTCACCGTTTCCTGGAGCTGATTGAGAACCTCTCGGCAGTCGGCACACCCCGACAGGTGCTCGTCGAGCTTGCGGCGCTCTTCCTGGGTCAATTCACCGGCGATCGAAGCAGCGCATAATTCTAGAAACTCTTCATGCGGACTCATACGACACCGCACCTTGGCTTTCTAGTGACGCCTCCATCTTTACCACATTGTTTAGCTATCGTGCAATTCACTGGCGAAGATATGCTTTCTCAAGCGGTCGAGGCCCCGGTAGAAATGGTGCACCACGCTGGCTACCGTCTGGTTCCTCATCTGGCTAATCTCGGCGAAGGTGTAGCCTTCATAAAAATGCAGCCGGAAGGTCTCCCACTGTTCGGGGGTCAAGCACTCGATCAGTTCCCGCCAACGAACTCTGCCGAACAGCCCCTCGCCCGACCGGTCGTATCCGAACTCGTCAAATTCCGTCGACCCATAGTGCGGGCGGGTGCTGAGGTGAGCCCTTCGGCGCAGCGCTTGGTAGTAACTCGTTTGCACAATCCAGCCGCGCGCCGGTCCTTTAGAAGAATCGTACAGGTGCGCCTTCCGAAAAAGGTGCAGGAAGAGCTCCTGCACAAAGTCCTCGGCCTCGGCGGAGTCATGGAGAATTCTCTTGCCGATGCTGTGGACGAGCCGACCATACCGGCGGAACAGAAAGCCCAGGGCCTCCTTATCGTCTGTGCACATCCGGGCAAGGAGCGCCTCGTCGGAGGGCTCTTCAGTCGCCGCAACCGTATCCTTATCTAAAGGCTCAGTTACCGCTCGGCCTTTACGGAGCGGGAGGGCGGGAAAGCGGGCTGCGGGGAAAGAGCTCGACATGGCTACCACCCCACCCCCGACGAAGGGTGCCAACATTTACGGGGCCAAGTCGATGGATAGTATAGTTTGTGGAACCATACATTGAGCTGAGCCAAGATTTCGCCATAGATGGCTCGCCTTGGCAGCTCTGACGACCGCGCGTACCTCGAAAAAAGGGCATTCGCCCGCGTCTTAATCACTCTGCGAGAAGAACGGGGAATCACGCAAGAAACGCTCGCTTTCGAAAGCGGA
>WNFM01289196.1_pt5 | contig 32574 bp, 29 predicted proteins | sample 5400271 | NCBI WGS metagenome assembly WNFM01 (sample SAMN13153352, study PRJNA577476) | soil metagenome | isolation source: 60 cm saprolite on Douglas fir-dominated hillslope | place: USA:California | collected 2013-09-17 | reverse complement strand
AGGCCTATCTGGGGAGCAAGGACCAATGACCGCGATGCTCAACGTCAAGGATCTCCGCGCCTATTACGGCCAGGTCCAGGCGCTTCACGGCCTTTCGTTTTCGCTCAACGAGGGCAGCCTGACCACGCTTCTCGGTGCCAACGGCGCCGGCAAGACCACCACCCTGCGGGCGATCTGCAACATGGTGCGCTCGACCGGCGCGGTCGAGTTCGACGGCAAGCCGCTCTCGGGCCGCTCGACCGAAAACGTCGTCCGTCTCGGCATTGCCCATGTGCCGCAGGGCCGCGGCACCTTCACCACCATGACGGTGGAAGAGAACCTGCAGCTCGGCGCCATCACCCGCACCGACAAGGCCAACATCGTCTCAGACATCGAGCGTATGTACGCGCACTTCCCGGTGCTGAAGCAGCGCTACACCCAGCAGGCCGGAACGCTCTCGGGCGGCGAACAGCAGATGCTCGCGGTCGCCCGCGCCTTGATGCTGCGGCCGCGGCTGATGCTGCTGGATGAGCCGTCGTTCGGGCTGGCGCCGCTGATCGTGCGCGACCTGTTCGGGATTCTCGGCAAGATCAACCGTGAGGACAAGGTCACCATCCTGGTGGTGGAGCAGAACGCGCAACTGGCGCTCGAGCTCGCCGATCAGGCTTACGTGATCGAAACCGGGCGGATCGTGATGTCGGGCAATGCCAAGGACATCGCGAACAACGAGGACGTCCGTAAATCCTATCTCGGCTACTGAGGAACGCGGCCATGGAACTCTTTACCAACCAAGTCCTGGCCGGCATCGCCACCGGCGCGATCTACGCCTGTATGGCGCTCGCCGTGGTGATGATCTATCAGGCGATCGACCATCTGAATTTCGCCCAGGGCGAAATGGCGATGTTCTCCACCTTCATTTCCTGGCAGATGATGCAGTGGGGCGTGCCCTATTGGGGCGCCTTCATCCTGACACTGGCGCTGTCGTTCGCCGGCGGCATCGTCATCGAGCGGCTGCTGTTCAAGCCGCGCGCGAAGGCCCCGATCCTGACCAACGTCGCCGGCTTCATCGCGTTGTTCGCTATCGTCAACAGCGTCGCCGGACTGATCTGGGACTTCACCATCAAGCAGTATCCGACGCCGTTCGGTTCCTCGCCCTTCCTCGGCAGCCAGCTGATCTCGACCCACCAGGCCGGCATGATCGGCGTCACCATACTGCTGCTGATCCTGCTGTTCGTCTTCTTCCAGTATACGCGGATCGGCCTTGCGATGCGGGCGGCGGCCTCGGTGCCTGAATCGGCCCGGCTGGTCGGTATCAACACTTCCTGGATGATCGCACTCGGCTGGGGCATGGCAAGCGCCATCGGCTCGATTGCCGGCATGCTGATCGCGCCGGTGGTGTTCCTCGAGCCGAACATGATGGGCGGCGTGCTGATCTACGGATTTGCCGCGGCCGTGCTCGGCGGTCTCACTTCGCCGCTCGGCGCCGTGATCGGCGGCTTCCTGGTCGGCGTCTTCGAGAATCTCGCCGGCACCTACATTCCCGGCGTCGGTAACGAGTTGAAGCTGCCGATCGCACTTGCGCTGATCATTGTCGTATTGGTCGTCAAACCGGCTGGGCTGTTTGGCCGGCCCATCGTGAAGCGAGTTTGATCATGAGCGCTGCTGAAGACATCGTCACAGAAGCCCCGGCCGTCGAAGCCGTTCCGAAGCGCGCCATGACGCTTAGCCTCGGCACCTCACTGGTGGTCCTTGCCGCGCTGTGTCTGGTACCGCTGTTCGTCAAGAACTTCATCATCTTCCAGTTGACGATGCTGCTGATCTACGCGCTTGCGGTGCTGGCGCTCAACATCCTGACCGGCGGAAGCGGCCAGTTCTCGCTCGGCCAAAGCGCGTTCTACGCGGTCGGTGCCTACACGTCGGCGATCCTGATGGAACACGCCAACATGAACTACGCACTGACGCTGCCGATCGCGGGCGTCATCTGCTTTGGCTTCGGCTACCTGTTCGGCAAGCCGGCGCTGCGGCTTTCCGGCGTCTATCTCGCGCTGGCGACGTTCGCGCTCGCCACTGCGATGCCGCAACTGCTCAAGCTCGGTTTCTTCGAGCACTGGACCGGCGGCGTGCAGGGCCTCGTCGTCACCAAGCCGGACGCGCCGTTCGGCCTGCCGATGTCGCAGGACATGTGGCTGTATTACTTCACGCTGGCGATCACGATCGGTATCTATATCGCGTCAGTCAATCTGCTGCGGTCGCGCTCCGGCCGCGCCTTCATGGCGATCCGCGACAACGAGATCGCGGCGTCCGCGATGGGCATCGACGTCGCGCTCTACAAGACGCTGGCGTTCGGCGTCAGCGCGGGAATCACCGGCGTTGCCGGCGGTCTCGGCGCCATTGCCGTGCAGTTCGTGGCGCCTGACGGCTACACCATCACGCTCGCGATCTCGCTGTTCCTCGGCATGGTGGTCGGCGGCGTCGGTTGGCTGCCGGGTTCGATCGTCGGTTCCGCCTTCATCATCTTCGTGCCGAACATCGCCGAAGGCATTTCCAAGGGCCTTTCCGGCGCCGTGTTCGGCGTGCTGCTGTTCCTCGTCATCTTCCTGGTACCGCACGGCGCCAGGCAGGTCGCGATGGTAGCCCAGGGCCTGATCGGCAAGCTCAAGCGGTAAATGGAAACCTAGAGCCTTTTCCGTTCCGATGGAATCGGAACCGGGCTCCGGTCTCTTGTCTTGATGTATTCCTTCATGCCAACCAATGCCTCCCGGTTCAAACCGGGGGGCATGTTTCGTTTGAAACACCACAAATCGGCAAAACCAAAACCAAGGAGAAATGATGCTTTCGACGTCACCAACAAGAATCGCCGCGTTCACGACGGCGGTCATCGCTTTCGCTGCCATCAACGGCAGCGCACTCGCCCAGAAGAAATACGACACCGGCGCGACCGATACCGAAATCAAGGTCGGCAACATCATGCCGTACAGCGGCCCTGCCTCCGCCTATGGCGTGATCGGCAAGACCGAGGATGCGTATTTCAGGATGATCAACGACAAGGGCGGCATCAACGGCCGCAAGATCAATTTCGTCACCTATGACGACGGCTACAGCCCGCCGAAGGCGGTCGAGCAGGTTCGCAAGCTGGTCGAGAGCGACGAAGTTCTTGTTGTCTTCAATCCGCTCGGCACGCCGTCCAACACCGCGATCCAGAAATATCTGAATTCCAAGAAGGTGCCGCAGCTGTTCGTGGCGACCGGCGCCACCAAGTGGAACGACCCGAGGAACTTCCCCTGGACCATCGGCTGGCAGCCCTCCTACCAGAGCGAAGCGCAGATCTATGCGAAGTGGCTGATGAAAGAGAAGCCTAACGCCAAGGTCGCGATCCTCTATCAGAACGACGATTTCGGCAAAGACTACCTCAAGGGCACCAAGGACGGCTTTGACGCCAAGGCCTCCTCTTTCATCATCATGGAAGAGAGCTATGAGGTTTCCGAGCCGACCATCGACTCGCACATCGTCAAGATCAAGGCCGCCAATCCGGACGTGCTGTTGATCTACACGACGCCGAAATTCGGCGCCCAGACCATCAAGAAGACCGCCGAGCTCGGCTGGAAGCCGCTGCAGATCATCACCAACGTGTCGGCCTCGGTCGGCAGCGTCATGACACCGGCCGGTTTCGACAACGCCCAGGGCGTATTGTCGGCGGCCTACGCCAAGGACGGCGCCGATGCGCAATGGAGCAACGATCCCGGCATGAAGAAATGGGTCGAGTTCCTCGACAAGTACATGCCGGGCGCGGACAAGACCGATGCGAGTATCGTCTATGGTTACGGCGCAGCCCAAACCCTGGCGACGACGCTGGAAATGTGCGGTGACGATCTCACCCGCGCCAACGTCATGAAGCAGGCGGCGAGCCTGAAGGACTTTACGCCTGATACGCTGCTGCCGGGCGTCAAGATCAACACCTCGGCCACCGATTTTGCCCCGATCGCCCAGCTGCAGATGCAGCGGTTCAAGGGACAGAAGTGGGAGCTGATCGGCGAGACCATCAGCGGCGAGATCGCATCCGAGTAATGCTGCATTGCCGTCCGGGTAGCCGGACTGGATGAACGGCAAAATATCTGCCCTCTGCGACGCAAGTCTCAGAGGGCTTTTTATTGACCGCTGATCCGAAACGTATTCAATGCAGGCAAGAGCCCTATCGGTTCTGATTGCATCAGAACCGGGCTCGACTCTTTTGTTTGACGCGTTTTCCATCGCAGATAAGTCTACGCAATCTGCGTAAACTTGATTGCGGTGCGAACCGGTGCCTACTTCGCTCGAAAACGCTATGAAACCGAAACGGAACTTCGGAATGACTGCTATCTGTTGGCGATTGGGAGCTGCCGTCCTTGCTGTGCTCGCCGCAACCTGCGGCAGCGCCTTCGCCCAGAAGAAATACGACCCTGGCGCGTCGGACACCGAGATCAGGATCGGCAACATCATGCCCTACAGCGGACCGGCCTCCGCTTACGGCGTGATCGGGAAGACCGAGGAAGCTTATTTCAGAAAGATCAATGCCGAGGGCGGCATCAACGGCCGCAAGATCACCTTCATCAGCTATGACGACGGCTACAGCCCGGCCAAGGCGGTCGAGCAGGCACGCAAGCTGGTCGAGAGTGACGGGGTGCTGCTGATCTTCAATTCGCTCGGCACGCCGTCCAACGTCGCCATTCAGAAATACATGAACGACAAACGGGTGCCTCAACTGTTCGTCGCCAGCGGTGCCACCAAGTGGAACAACCCGAAGGATTTTCCCTGGACCATGGGCTGGCAGCCCTCCTACCAGAGCGAAGCGCACATCTATGCGAAGTACCTGATCAAGGAAAAGCCCGACGCCAAGATCGGCGTGCTCTATCAGAACGACGACTTCGGCAAAGATTACCTTAGGGGTCTCAAGGACGGCTTCGGCGCCAGGTCGTCGATGATCATCGCCGAGCAGAGCTACGAGACCTCGGAGCCTGCGATCGACAACCAGGTGGTCAAGCTGAAGGCTGCCGGCGCCGACGTCTTCATCAGCATCACGACGCCGAAATTCGCCGCGCAGGCGATCAAGCGGATCGCCGAATTCAACTGGAAGCCGCTGCAGATCGTCGCCAATGTCTCGTCCTCGGTCGGCGGCGTGATGAAGCCGGCCGGTTTCGAGAACGCGCAAGGCATCCTGTCGGCGGCCTATGCCAAGGACGGCGCCGATCCGCAGTGGGACAACGATCCCGGCATGAAGAATTTTGCGGCCTTCCTCGCCAAATATTATCCCGAGGGCAACAAGAGCGACGCGGCCCTGGTCTATGGCTATGGGGCCGCGCAGACCCTGGTGAAGGTGCTGCAGATGTGTGGCGACGATCTCACCCGAGCCAACATCATGAAGCAGGCCGCAAGCCTGAAGGATTTTGCGCCCGACACGCTGCTGTCCGGCATCAAGATCAAGACCTCAGCTACCGACTTCGCGCCGATCGATCAACTTCAGTTGATGCGCTTTAAAGGCGAGAAATGGGAGATGTTCGGCGACATCATCGGCGGCGACCCCAGCCACTGAACGAAAGGCTGCCGCCGGACCGTGCGACTAAATGAGGCCCCCTGCGACCCCGTCGCGGGGGCTTTTCGTTGCTGGGAACGGCCGAAAGGTATTGAATGCCGCGAGGGGCCGCCAAGCGCTCCAAATCAAAAAAATCGACACATTCATCGTGATCCCAGGGAGATCAAAATGCCTGCTATCCATCTGCGATTAGGGGCCCTTTCGGCTGCCCTCGCGATGCTCACCGCGATCAGCAGCGGCGCATCCGCACAAAAGAAATACGACACCGGCGCGACCGACACCGAAATCAAGATCGGCAATATCATGCCCTATAGCGGACCTGCCTCCGCCTATGGCCTGATCGGCAAGACCGAGGAAGCCTACTTCCGCAAGATCAACGCCGAGGGCGGCATCAACGGCCGCCAGATCACCTTCGTCAGCTATGATGACGCCTACTCACCGCCGAAGACGGTCGAGCAGGCGCGCAAGTTGGTGGAGAGCGACGAAGTGCTATTCATCTTCAATTCGCTGGGCACGCCGCCGAATTCCGCGATCCAGAAATACATGAACGCCAAGAAGGTACCGCAACTGTTCGTCGCCACCGGCGCCACCAAGTGGAACGATCCGAAGGAATTTCCCTGGACCATGGGCTGGCAGCCCAATTACCAGAGCGAATCGCAGATCTACGCGAAATACATTCTGAAGTACAAGCCGGACGCCAGGATTGCGGTGCTCTATCAGAACGACGATTACGGCAAGGACTATCTGAAGGGATTCAAGGACGGCCTCGGCGCCAAGGCGGCATCGATGATCCTCATTGAGGAAAGCTACGAAGTTTCGCAACCGACCATCGATTCGAACATCGTCAAGCTGAAGTCGTTGAATGCCGACGTATTCTTCAATATCACCACGCCGAAATTTGCCGCGCAGGCGATCAAGAAGATGAACGAGATCGGCTGGAAGCCGATGCACTTCCTCAACAACGTCTCGGCTTCGATCGGCAGCGTCATAAAGCCGGCCGGGTTCGAGAACGCTCAGGACATCATTTCGTCCTCCTACCTGAAGGACCCGACGGATGCGCAGTGGAAGAACGACGCGGGAATGAAGGCCTGGAACGAATTCCTGGATAAGTATTATCCGGAAGGCAACCGCGCCGATTTGAACTTGATGTACGGCTACACCGTCGCCCAAGGTCTTGTGCATGTACTGAAGGCCTGCGGCGACGATCTGACCCGCGCCAACATCATGAAACAGGCGGCGAGCATCAAGGATCTCGAGCTCGGCGGCCTACTGCCAGGCGTCAAGGTCAACACGTCGGCGACCGACTTTGCCCCGATTTCGCAACTGCAACTGATGAAGTTCAAGGGCGAAACCTGGGAGCTGTTCGGTGACATCATCAGTGCCGACGTCGGCGGCTAGTCCATCTAAAGTATTAGGCTGACTACTAAAGAAGCAGCCCCTGCGGCTTTGCCGCAGGGGCTTTTTGTTGTGAGCCCTCGGGCAAAATGGTAACCACGGCGCAAGTCAGAAACGAGCTTTCGGATCAAGAAAGCCATGACAAACATCATTCCACATCGTGGAAATTGAGGGAGAGACGATAATGGCTGTTATCGCCAGACCATTGGCCATAGCTTCGACCGCGTTCGCCTTGTTCGCCGTATCGGCCAGCGGAGCGCTGGCGCAGAAAAAATACGACACTGGTGCTACCGATACCGAAATCAAGATCGGCAACATCATGCCCTACAGCGGACCCGCTTCCGCCTACGGCATCATCGGCAAGACCGAGGCCGCCTACTTCAAGAAGATCAACGATGCCGGCGGCATCAACGGCCGCAAGATCAACTTCGTCAGCTACGACGACGCCTACTCGCCGCCGAAGACGGTGGAGCAGGCCCGCAAGCTGGTCGAGAGCGACGAAGTGCTGTTCATCTTCAACTCGCTCGGTACGCCGCCGAATTCGGCGATTCACAAATACATGAACTCGAAGAAGGTGCCGCAACTGTTCGTCGCCACCGGCGCCACCAAGTGGAACGACCCGAAGGATTTCCCCTGGACCATGGGCTGGCAGCCCAACTACCAGAGCGAAACCCAGATCTATGCGAAGTACATCCTGAAGAACTCGCCGAACGCCAAGATCGCCGTGCTCTTTCAGAACGACGATTACGGCAAGGATTACCTCAAGGGCCTGAAGGACGGTCTCGGCGCCAAGGCGGCCTCAATGATCGCCATCGAGGAAAGCTTCGAGACGTCGGAACCCTCGGTCGACAACCATATCGTCAAGCTGAAATCGACCGGCGCCGACATCTTCATCAACATCTCGACGCCGAAATTCGCCGCCCAGGCGATCAAGAAGATGGCCGAGATCGGCTGGAAGCCGCAGCATTTCCTCAACAACGTCTCGGCCTCCGTAGGTGCCGTGATCAAGCCGGCTGGTTACGAGAACGCGCAGGACATCATCTCGGCCGCCTACCTCAAGGACCCTTCCGACAAGCAGTGGGACGCCGATCCCGGCATGAAGGAATTCTACGCCTTCATGAACAAGGACTTTCCGGAAGGCGACAAGCTCGACGGCGGTACCGTCACGGGTTACGGCGTCGCCCAGACCCTGGTCCATGTGCTGAAGCAGTGCGGCGACAACCTGACCCGCGAAAACGTGATGAAGCAGGCCGCCTCCCTGAAGGACTTCCGTACCGAAGTGCTGCTGCCCGGTATCAAGATCAACACCGGCCCGGATGATTTCGCGCCGATTTCCTCGCTCCAGCTCATGAAGTTCAAGGGCGAGAAGTGGGAATTGTTCGGCGACGTCATCAACGCCGACGCCGGCGGCTAGAGCGCTTTTCCTTCCACGATCGGCCCCTCGACGGGCCCGCAAGACCCCCGCGGCCAGCCCGCGGGGGTTTTCTTTTGTGGCGATTGGATGGATAACCGCAGCTCCCTTCCCTCAACACCCGTGAGCCGATGACCGACCGACGTCCCCTCCTGCGTGCGATCTTTGACGCGGCGGTTGCTGCAGCCCATCCCGACGTGGTGCTGTCGGCGCATCTGCGTCCCCTGCCGAAAGGCCGGGTGATCTGCCTTGCCGCCGGCAAGGGCGCAGCCGCTATGGCGGCAGCCGCCGAACGGCATTATCTCGATGACCTCGCGCTCGATCCGGCGCGCCTGATCGGTATTGCCACCACCCGCCACGGTCATGGCGTGCCGACGCGGCGCATTCGCGTCATCGAGGCCGGTCATCCCGTGCCTGACGAAGCCGGCCTGAAAGCCGCCGACGACACGCTGCGGCTGGCGGCGGAGGCAACCGCAGACGATCTGCTGCTGGTGCTGTTGTCCGGCGGCGGCTCGGCCAACTGGATTGCGCCGGTCGAGGGCGTGTCGTTCGCGCAGAAGCAGCAGGTCAACCGGGCCCTCTTGCGCTCCGGTGCGCCGATCGGCGAGATGAATGTGGTGCGAAAACATCTGTCGCGGATCAAGGGCGGACGGCTGGCGCGCGCCGGCCAGCGCGCCGAAATCGTCACGCTGGCGATCTCGGATGTGCCGCACGACGATCCGTCGGCCATCGCTTCGGGCCCGACCGTGCCAGATCCGACCACGCTGGCCGACGCCCGCGCGCTGGTCGCGAGATATAACCTCTCGATCGACGACGCCGTTCGACGCGCACTGGAGGATCCCAACAACGAAAGCTGCAAGCCCGGCGACGTAGCTTTCGCCCGCGCGACGTTCGAACTGATCGCGCGACCAAAGGCCTCGCTCGATGCCGCGGTCAGGATCGCCAAGGACGCAGGCTATGCGATCATCGAACTCGGTGCCGACCTCGAAGGCGAGGCCCGCGAGGTCGCCGCCGAGCACGCACGATTGGCGTTGAAGGCGCGCAGCGAACGCCGGCGCACCGCGATCCTGTCCGGCGGCGAGTTGACGGTGACCGTGCGTGGCAACGGCCGCGGCGGCCCCAACCAGGAATACGCGCTGGCGCTGGCGGACCTGCTGAAGGACACGCCCGACATTGCCGCGCTGGCGGCCGATACCGACGGCGCCGACGGCGGCGCCGGCAGCGCCGCCGACCCCGCGGGCGCCGTGATCGACCACAACACATTTGCCAAGATGAAGTCGCTCAGGCTCGATCCCAAGGCCTATCTCGCCACCAACGACGCATCGGCGTTTTTCGAGGCGACCGGCGATCTGTTGCTGACCGGGCCGACGCTGACCAATGTGAATGACGTCAGGGTGATTTTGGTGGATGGGGCCTGACCGCGAATGCGGCTGTTACAAAGAAATTAACCCGTTGTTCAGCGTGTTCGAACGAACTCGCTCAAACTTCCGGCATTTCAAAGAAGCATTTCACCTGGGTCGGCGTCTAATGGTGGGTCTCTTTAGGGAGGGAGCGCCGCGAATGGCGACGGGGGAAACGCCACATGACGAATCGCGACCAGTTGCCCATCGACCTAGAGCCAGCCGATTTGAATGCGCGGCTCGAGGAGGCGATCAATAATCTGTCGCTCGGAATTGTCATCTTCGACCAGAAGCGCGAAGTCGTTTTTTGCAACGAGCGCTATATCGAGATGTACAGGCTCTCGCCCGAGCAGGTGAAGCCGGGCACGCCGACCAGCGAACTGATCCGGCACCGGCTGAACCTCGGTCTGAAGGTGCACGTGGCGGCCGATGATTACGTCCGTGAGCGCGTCGGGCGGGACATTGCGCTCGACACCACGGCCCAGGAATTCACCGACGGCCGGATCATCGCCTACACCGTCTATCCAATGCCCGGTGGCGGCGGGATGGCGACCCACGAGGACATCACCGAGCGCGAAGAGCTCCATACTCGTCTAAAGCGGCAGTACGAGCTCGGCAAGGAACAGGAAGAGGCCTTGCGTTTCCGAAACTTCCAGTTCGACACCGCGATCAACAACATGTCGCAGGGCCTGTGCTTCTTCGACGCCGATCACCGCCTGATCGTGTGCAACGACCGCTTCGTCGAGATGTACGGGATTCCGTTCGACCGCGTCGGTCCCGGCACGGCGCTGGTGGAAATTGTCGATATGCGCTTCGAAGCAGGCAGCTTCCCGGCCATGTCCCGCGATGAATATCTGCGCTGGCGTACCAATGTTGCGGTTTCCGCCGAAGCAAAAGACAGCATCGTCGAGCTGATGAACGGCCGCACCTTCAAGATCCGCCACCGGCCGATGCCCGGCGGCGGCTGGGTTGCCACGCATGAGGACATCACCGAGCAGCGGCGATCCGAGGTCATGATAGAATTCATGGCGCACCATGATTCGCTCACCGAGCTTGCCAATCGGGTGCTGCTGAACGAGCGACTCGAACAGGCGCTGGGCCGGATCGATGGCGGGGAACTGGTGGCGGTGCATCACCTCGATCTCGATCAATTCAAGGCCGTGAACGATACGTTCGGCCATCCCGCGGGAGACAGGCTTCTGAAGATCGTCGCGGAGCGGTTGCGCGGGCTCGTTCGGGAGTCCGACACAATTGCACGCATGGGAGGCGACGAATTCGTCATCGTGCAGGCCGCAATCGAGGACCCCGCCGAGGCGACGTCGCTGGCGCAGCGCGTTATCAAGCTGTTGAGCGAGGCCTATGACATCGACGGTCACCAGGCCGTTATTGGCGTCAGCATTGGTATTTCAGTCGGCCCCGGCGACGGGTCGAGCCCCGACCAGCTGTTGCGCAACGCCGACCTTGCGCTCTACCGCGCCAAGGGCGACGGACGCGGCACGTTCCGCTTCTTTGAGCCTGCGATGGATCTGCAGATGCAAACCCGCCGCATCATGGAACAAGACCTGCGCAAGGCACTGCCGGCCGGCGAGTTCGAGCTGCACTACCAGCCGGTCGTCAATCTGGCGAGCAAGGAAATCAGCGGCTTTGAGGCCCTGATCCGCTGGAACCATCCGACCAAGGGAATGATCTCGCCGGCCGCCTTCATCCCGCTGGCGGAGGAGATCGGCTTCATCGTGCCGATCGGCGAGTGGGTGATCCGGCAGGCATGCGCTACCGCCGCGCAATGGCCCGAACAACTTAGCGTCGCCGTCAATATTTCAGCAATCCAGTTTCGCAATCCCGGCCTGATGCAGGTGATCGTCAGCGCGCTCGCCGCTTCCGGTCTCTCCCCCACGCGGCTCGAGATCGAAATCACCGAGACCGTCCTGCTGCACAACAAGGAAGCGACACTTGCTACGCTTCACCAGTTGCGGGCGATAGGAATCCGGATCGCGATGGATGATTTCGGCACCGGATATTCCTCGCTGACCTACCTGCAGAGTTTTCCGTTCGACAAGATCAAAATAGATCGATCGTTCGTAAAGGACATTACGGAGAATTCGGGCTCGCTCAATATCGTGCGAGCGGTCGCGGCGCTCGCCAATGGAATGGGCATGACGGCCACCGCCGAAGGTGTGGAAACCCAGGAGCAGCTCGACAAGATCGCTTCAGAAGGGTGCACTGAGATGCAGGGGTTCCTGTTCAGCCGGCCGCTTCCCGCAAGCGAGATCGAACGACAGTTCCTTGTGGGGCGTGAGCCGCAAAAAGCTCTCGGCCGCATCGTCGCCTGACCGGACCGACGCTGACCAATGTGAATGACGTCAGGGTGATTTTGGTGGAGTAGGTAGACGGTCATTCCGGGGCGATGCGTAGCATCGAACCCGGAATCTCGAGATTCCGGGTCTGGTCCTTCGGACCATCCCGGAATGACGGTGCCCCTACCCCCTCAAAACTCCATCGCTATCTTCGACAGCATTCCGAGCAGCGCGACGCGGCCTTCGGGGCCGAGCAATTCGTTGAGCCGCGCCTCGTGCTTGGTCGCGACCAGCTTCTTGGCGCGCGTCAGCACCGCCCGGCCCTTGTCGGTCAAAACCAGAATGTGGGAGCGGCGGTCGTTGGTCGAACGCATCCGCGCGCAGAGGTCGCGGCTCTCGAGCCCGTCGAGCATCGCCACGAAATTCGGCCTGAGGATGCCGAGCGTGTTGGCGATTTCGGTCTGGTTGCGGCCGGGGTTCTTGTCGAGCAGCAGCAGCACCGAGAATTGCGCCGGCGTCAGTTGCAGCGGCGCGACGCAGCGCAGAAAATCCTCGAACACCTTGAGCTGGGCGCGCTTGAGCGAATAGCCGAGCAGTTCGGACAGTTCGCCCAATTGCAAGATGGTATTCTCCGCGGCGCCCTCGACGGCCTCCTTGGAACGGGAAGGCTTGACGGCATCGGCGGNNNAAAAAGTCCCGCCGACGCTCGGGTCTTGATGTTATATTTGATAATTGTTATACAGTATATCAAATATCGACGGCTTTCAACTGCCGATATCGGGGAACCGGCTGACCGCCAAGGTCGCGGCCGGCTCGACGCCTGAGGGGGAGCGCCAGGTCTTGAACACGACGATCATGCTGTTCCTGCTGCAGGACGGCATCACCAATGGCGCGATCTATGCGTTGCTCGGGCTGGCGCTGGTTCTGGTGTTCGCGGTCACCCGCGTTATCCTGATCCCGCAGGGCGAATTCGTCACCTACGGCGCGCTGAGCTACGCCATGCTGGCGACCGGCCAGGTGCCGGGCACGGCGCGGCTGGCGGTAGCGATGGGTGTGGTGGCACTCGGTCTCGATCTGTTTGCTGCGCGGAAAGCGCTGCGTCTAAAAAAGGTTGCGCGCGCCTTCGCGGTCAACATCGTCTTTCCCGTGATCATCCTGGCGCTAGCTTACGGACTCGCGGGCCCCAAAACTCCGGTCGCGGTCAATATCGCGCTGGCGCTGTCGATCGTCGCGGCGATCGGGCTGTTTCTGTATCGCATCGCGTTCCAGCCGCTGGCGCACACTTCGGTGCTGGTGCTGCTGATCGCCTCCGTCGGCTGCCACCTGGCGCTGCAGGGGCTGGGCCTGGTGTTCTTCGGCGCCGAAGGCCTGCGCGGACCGGCGCTGTCGAACGCGGCGCTGACCATCGGACCGTTGCGCTTCACCGGCCAGAGCATCGCGGTCTATGTCGTCACCATCGCCTTCATCATCGGTCTGTGGCTGTTCTTCGGCTTCACGCTGATGGGCAAGGCGCTGCGCGCCACCGCCGTCAACCGGCTCGGCGCCCGCCTCGTCGGTATCCGCACCACGCTGTCGGGCCAGATCGCGTTCCTGCTTGCCTCCGTGATAGGCGCGATCTCGGGCATCCTGATCGTGCCGATCACGACGCTCTATTACGACACCGGTTTTCTGATCGGGCTGAAAGGTTTCATCGCCGCCATCATCGGCGGACTGATCAGCTATCCCCTCACCGCGATCGCCGCGCTGGTGGTCGGCTGCGTCGAAGCCTTCTCCTCGTTCTATGCCAGTAACTTCAAGGAGGTCATCGTCTTCACGCTGATCCTGCCCGTGCTGGTGCTGCGTTCGCTCGCAGCACCCGCGGTCGAGGAAGAGAAGGATTGACTGATATGACGCAGCGGCTCCCTCTCATCATCTTCGCCGTTGTGATGGCGGCGATCCCGTTCATATCAGGCGTGCCGCCGTTCTGGATCGTGCTGCTGGACAATATCGGCCTCGCCTCGCTGGTGGCTATGGGCCTCGTCCTCTTGACCGGCGTCGGCGGCCTGACGTCATTTGGCCAGGCCGCCTTCTGCGGCTTCGGCGCCTACACCACGGCGGTGCTGACCACGACCTACGGCCTGTCGCCCTGGCTGACGCTACCATTGTCGCTCTTGGTCAGCGGCATCGCGGCGGTGCTGCTCGGCATCGTCACGGTGCGGCTATCCGGCCATTACCTGCCGCTCGGCACCATCGCCTGGGGCATCGGGCTGTTCTACCTATTCAGCAAGCTGGAATTTCTCGGCCGCAATGACGGCATTCAGGGCATTCCGCCGCTCTCGATCGGCTCGCTCAGGATGATCGATCCCGGCACGATCTACTTTGCGATCTGGATCGCGGTGCTGGTCTCGGCGCTGCTCACCATGAACCTGCTGGACTCCCGTACCGGCCGCGCCATCCGCGCGCTGCGGCGCGGGCATATCGCGGGCGAAGCCTTCGGCGTGCAGACGCCGCGCGCCAAGCTGCTGGTGTTCATCTATGCGGCGGTGCTGGCGGGCTTGTCCGGCTGGCTCTACGCGCATTTCCAGCGCTCCGCCAATCCGACGCCGTTCGGCGCGCAGTCCGGCATCGAATATCTGTTCATCGCGGTGGTCGGCGGCGCCGGCTATGTCTGGGGCGGCGTGCTCGGCGCCGGGATCGTCGTGATCCTGAAAGAGGTCTTGCAGAGCTACCTGCCGTATATTTTCGGCGGCCAGAGCCAGCTCGAAACCATCGTATTCGGCATCCTCTTGGTCGGCCTGCTGCAACTGGCGCCGACCGGCGTCTGGCCCTGGCTGATGGCGCGGCTGCCGCTGAAGCCACCGCGCAAGATTCCCGACACCTCGCTCAAGCTCGCCGCCCGCGTGCGCGCGCCGTCGACGCCGTCGGTGCTGCTGCACATAGAGAAGGCGCGAAAGCAATTCGGCGGCGTGATTGCCGTCAACGACGTCTCGTTCGACGTCCAGTCTCGTGAGATCGTCGCTTTGATCGGGCCCAACGGCGCCGGCAAGAGCACGACGTTCAACCTGATTACGGGCGTGCTCACCACAACCGGCGGCACGATCTCGGCCTTTCAGCACGTCAAGCTGGTGCCCGACATGACCGTGCTGGAGAACGTCGCGATCGGCGCCCATCTGCGCGGCAGCGCCGGCGCGATCTCCAGCATGTTCCGGTTCGACCGCGCCGACGAGGCGAGATTACTGGCGGAAGCCGCGCGCCAGATCGAACGCGTCGGCCTCGGCGACCAGATCGACCAGTTGGCGGGAAGCCTGTCGCTCGGCCAGCAGCGCATCGTCGAGATCGCGCGGGCGCTGTGCGTCGACCCGCTGCTGCTGCTGCTCGACGAGCCTGCCGCGGGATTGCGCCACATGGAGAAGCAGCGTCTCGCCGCCCTGCTCCGTCAACTGCGCGACGGCGGCATGTCCGTACTTCTGGTCGAGCACGACATGGGCTTTGTGATGGATCTTGCTGATCGCATCGTGGTGCTCGATTTCGGCACCAAGATCGCCGAAGGTACGCCCGCCGCGATCAAGACCAATCCCGATGTGATTAAGGCCTATCTCGGAGCGACCGCATGAGCGCGCTGCTGTCGGTCACCGACGTCCATGTTTCCTACGGCAAGGTCGAAGCCGTGCGCGCGGTGGCGCTCGACGTCGCCGAGAACGAGATCGTCACCATCATCGGCGCCAATGGCGCCGGCAAGACCACGCTGCTGAACGCCATCATGGGCATCCTGCCGCTGAAGGGCCAGGCGGCCTTTGCCGGCAACGACATGGCCCCGCTCGACATCGAGGACCGCGTCGCGGCGGGCCTTTGCCTGGTGCCCGAACATCGCGAATTGTTCGGCACCATGAATGTCGAGGATAATCTGCAGCTCGGCGCGTTCCGGATTGCGAAGGCGATCGCGGCCACCTCGTTCGAACGGGTCTACACGCTGTTTCCGCGGCTGAAGGAGCGGCGCAAGCAGCTCGCCGGCACGCTGTCCGGCGGCGAGCAGCAGATGCTGGCGATGGGCCGCGCGCTGATGGGCGCGCCAAAACTCCTGATGCTCGACGAACCCAGTCTTGGCCTGGCGCCGATCATCGTCGCCGATATTTTTCGTACTGTCAGCGAACTCAAGGCAAGCGGCGTCTCGGTGCTGCTGGTCGAACAGAACGCGCAGGCCGCGCTTAAAATCGCCGACCGCGCCTATGTGATGGAACTCGGCGAGTTCATTCTGAACGGATCCGCCACCGACATCGCCGCCAACAAGCGCGTCGCCGCGAGCTATCTCGGCTTCCAGCATGAAGGCGAGAGCGCAATCTAGCACTCTCCACTTTCACCGCCCCCTGGAGGGGAGGGTGGGCGAACGCCATTCTCCCGCGAGGGTGACGGCTACTAACACATTCTTAAGCATAGTCCCGTTTTCGTTCGGCCGCATCGGGTCGAAGAACTTCCTGAACACCTCCCGAACCCTAACCTTGCCGGAGAACCAGTCAGCTACCGTGGGCCGAACGCCCCGGAGACTGACGAGCCCAAGGTCAGACGATGCGCGCCGACGATTGCCCCGCGGTTGAGACATCCGAGTTCCTGCTCGCAGCGCTCGATCAGGCCAATGACGCCGTGATCATCGTCGACAGCGATCACCGTGTGCGCCATTTCAACGCGGCGGCCGAACGGATCTGGGGATTTTCCCGCGCCGAGATCCTGGGTCGCGATGCCGGCCTTCTCGGGTTGCACGATCACCAACTCCGGGACCTTGCGGCGGTGGATCACTCGACCAGCGGTCGGACCACGCGAACGCGCGACTCAGAGACCGCGCGAAAGCGCGACTCAGAGATCGCGCGAAGGCGCGACTCAGAGATCACGATCCACCGCCGTGACGGCCGGCCCATTCAGGTCGCGCTGTCGGTGTCGCGGGTCGCGATCGACGGCCGCGTCAGTACTATGGCTTTCGTTCGGGACATCACCGTCGAGATGCGACGACGCGACAGGATGGCCCTGCTCAATCTGGTGGCCGACGGGACCAATCGTGCGGTCGTCGTCACCGATCGCAGCCTGGGGATCGTCTACAGCAACGCCGCCTTTGCCGGCTTGTTCGGTTATTCTTCCGAGGACGTCATCGGGCAGCAGGTCAACCAGTTGCTCGCCGGCCAGCACACCGATCGCGCGGCGCTGGCGCGGCTGCGACGCCGGGTCGCCGCGGGATCCGACGGCGAAGGGGAGATTCTCACCTACGACAAGAACGGTGATGAAATCTGGGTCTCGATCACCGCAAAGGCGTTTCGCGATGAGCGCGGACGGATCAAGCACCTGTTTGCCCTGATGACCGATATTACCGAGAGCAGGCAGTTGCGGTCGTTGCAACAGCTGATCATGAGCGCGTTGGCCGACGAAGTCCCGATCACGGAAATATTCGACCGCCTTTGCCGCCGCGTCGAAATCATCGCCCCTGATGTTGTGTCCTCGGTCCTGCACGTCGACGCCGACGGATTGATCCACCCGATGGGTGGCCCCAGCCTGCCTGCGGAGTATTCCCGCGCCCTCGACGGGGTCGCCATCGGGCCAGACATCGGTTCGTGCGGATCGGCGGCCTTCCTCGGCAAAGCTGTGCTGGCTGACAATATCGATACCGATCCGCGCTGGCAGCCGTTCAAGGACATGCCGCTCGCGGCCGGCCTCAAAGCCTGCTGGTCGACCCCGATCAAGGCCAAGGACGGCCGTGTGATCGGCACCTTTGCGTTCTACTTCAGGGAATGCCGGGCGCCGAGCCGCTGGCATCAACGCATCGTCGACGCCTGCGTTGACCTCGGTGCGCTGGCGATCGAGCGCAAGGAGGCGCGGGCCCAGATCGCCCGGCTCGCCTACCACGACATGCTGACCGGCCTGCCGAACCGCGCGCAATTGCGTCAACTGATCAACCAGGCGATCGAGGGCTGCCCCGACGGAAGCAATGTCGCGCTGGTGTTTCTCGATCTCGATCATTTCAAGGACGTCAACGATACGCTCGGACACTCGGCCGGCGACGAAATGCTGGTCGAACTGACGCAGCGTCTGCGCTCCCGGCTTCAGCCCAGCGACATGCTGGGACGTTTGGGCGGCGACGAGTTCGTGATGGTGCTGCCGAACTGCGATCCGGCCAAGGCCTCGCTGATCGCCACCAGCATTACCGAAGCCCTCGCCTCGCCGCTGCGGCTCGGCGACCGCCAGGTGCCGATCTCCGCCAGCATGGGCATCAGCATTTACCCGGATAACGCCATCGACATCGACACGCTGATGCGTCAGGCCGATGCGGCGATGTACAAGGCCAAGCAGGCCGGCCGCGCCACCCATCGCTTCTTCAGCGTCGACATGAACCGGATCGCCGAACAGCGTCTGATTCACATCACCGCGCTGCGCAACGCCATCGCTACTGATATGCTGAAACTCCACTACCAGCCACAGACCCGGACGGACGACGGCTCGATCTACGGCGCCGAGGCGCTGGCGCGCTGGCACGATCCTGATCTCGGCGAGGTGCCGCCGTTGAAGTTCATCCGGCTGGCCGAAGAGTGCGGCCTGATCGAACAGATCGGCCTGTGGTCGATCCGCGAGGCCTGCCGGCAACTGGCGGCGTGGCGTCGCGCCGGGCTCGACGTACCCTGCGTGTCGGTCAATCTGTCGCCGATCAATTTCCAGAACCGGGGGCTCGCGGCCGTGGTGGCCGCGACCCTTGTGGCCAACGGTCTGCCGCCGGAAGCACTGATGCTCGAGATCACCGAAAGCGTGCTGATGAACGAGCGCTCGGTGGCGATCGAAACCATGAATGCGATCCGCGAACTCGGCGTCGGCCTGTCGCTGGACGATTTCGGCACCGGCTATTCAAGCCTGAGCCGGCTGGCGCATCTGCCGATCCGCGAGTTGAAGATCGACCGCAGCTTCATGCGCGATATCGAAAGCGACGCCAGCGCGCTGGCCGTCGTCACCGCCGTGGTCCGGTTCGGCCAGAGCCTGAAAATGACCGTGGTCGCGGAAGGCGTCGAAACCAAGAGCCAGCGCGACGTGCTGAAAGCGCTCGGCTGCGACGTCGTGCAGGGCTATCTGTTCGCCCCGGCCCTGGCGCCCGAGGCGTTCGAACGCTGGCTGCTCAACCACTCAGTGGAGCAGGCCAGCACCATGCTCCGGCGCCTCAGCCAGTCGCTGGCGCAGCCGCGTGAGGCGCCGCCCGTTACTTCCGCGCAGCGGACGGCGTAGCGATCACGTCACCTTCACCCTCCCCCTCCCCCTCCAGGGAGGGTAAGAAAAAGCCGGCTCCCTGAGAGAGCCGGCTTTGGTGTTAGGGAACTTGACAAGTCAGAACCTGTCGTTCTCAGCTCACATCGCCGGAACGTACTTGCCGTCCTTCACCGTCAGGATGATGCGCGAGCGGTCGTCGAGGCCGTAGCGGTCTTTTTCGGTCCAGTTGTAGACGCCCTGGGTCGCGACGATTTCCTTCTCGGAGATGAAGGCTTGACGGATTCCCTCGCGGAATTCCGGCGTGCCGGGTTTGCCGGCCTTCAGCGCCACCGGAATGATGCGCTTGAGCACTTCGAACGCATCATAGGAATGTCCGGCGAACTGGCTGCGACTGTTGGGGCCGTACTTGGCCTCATAGGCGGCATTCAGCGTCAAACCCGGCTTCTTGGTCAGCGCGCCGTCGGGCTGCGTTTCCGGCGACATCACCGGACCCGCCGACATGATCACGCCTTCCGCCGCCGCACCGGCGATGCGGATGAAGTCCATGCTGGCGGCGCCGTGGGTCTGGTAGATCAGGCCCTTGTAGCCGCGCTCGCGCAGCGCCGTCTGCGGCAATGCCGCGGCAGTGCCGGAGGCGCCGACCAGGATGGCGTCGGGATTGGCGGCGACGAGCTTCAGCACCTGACCGGCCACCGAGGTGTCGGGCCGCGCAAAGCGCTCCTCGTCCGTCATCGACAGGCCCATCGGTACGGCCTGGGCCTTGAAGTCGTTGACCCAGAGATCGCCGTAGGAATCGGAATAACCGATATAGCCGATGGTCTTGATGTTGTGCGCCTTCATGTGCTCGTACAGCACCTTGCCCATGATCGGGATCGACTGCGGCAGGTCGACCGACCACTTCATGCGGGCTTCGTTGATCGGGAACGGCGCCAGGCCGAAATGCGGAATAGCGGCTTCGTTCGCCACGGTCGAAACCGCGATTGAGGGCGGCGTGGTGCAGGAGCCCATGATGATGTCGGCCTTGGACTCGGTGACGAAGCGCCGTGCGTTGGTGGTGGCCGCGGTCGGATCGCCGCCGTCATCGAGCACGATCAGCTTGAGCGGCACGCCGCCGATTTCCTTCGGCACGAAATCCAGCGCGTTGCGCTCGGGGATGCCGAGCGCCGCTGCCGGGCCGGTGGTCGAAATCGAGATGCCGATGGTGATTTCATTGGTCTGCGCCAGCGCTGGCGAGCCTGTTAGCGCGAGCGCCGCCACGACGGCCGCGGCGGACAGAAGAGCCTTCTTCATTCATTCCTCCCTTTGAGTGTCTTATTATAAGTGTAAAGCAAAATCCGGCAGGCAATTCAGCCCCTTCTTTAGGTCATGCGGGGGCCCAAGTCAGCCTAATAAAGCCAGCCCAATAAGGCCTCAGCCCCGCATGAATCGTTCGATGATCTCCTGCGGCATTGGCGCCGATTTCAGCTTCGCCGGGTCGTCCGGGTGACGGCCGACCAGCACGCGGGTCTCGAACGCCTCGATCGCCAGCGCCTCGCCCTTGAACACCTTGTGGGTGACCTCGAAGCTGGAGCGCTTGAAGCTCTCGATCCGGCTTTCGATCGTGATCCAGTCACCATGGGTCGACGGGATATGGAATTTCGCCCGCGTATCCACCATGGGAATACCGACGAGACCGTATTTGTGCACGAGATCCTGTTTCGAATAACCGGCCGCTTCGAACAGGATCGAGGTCGAATCGTCGAACATCGCGAAGTAGCGCGGGTAATAGACGATGTTGGCGGGGTCGCAGTCGCCCCACTGGATCTGCACGTCGCGGCGATGAACGAACATGAATAACCCCTACCTCGGCGCCATGCGAAGCGCGGCGTCGAGCCGCACCACCTCGCCGTTGAGGTACGGATTGTCGATCATGTGCAGCGCCAGGGACGCGAATTCGTCGGCCTGGCCTAGCCGGCGCGGGAACGGGATGGCGGCGGCGAGCGAGTCCTGCGCCTCCTGCGGCAAATTGGCCAACAGTGGCGTGAGAAACAGGCCCGGCGCGATCGTCAGCACGCGGATGCCGAACTGCGCCAGTTCGCGCGCGATCGGCAGCGTCATGGCGACGATGCCGCCCTTCGAGGCCGAATAGGCCGACTGGCCGATCTGGCCGTCATAGGCGGCAACCGAGGCGGTGGAAATCACCACGCCGCGTTCGCCGGTCGACAACGGCTCCAGCTTCGACATGCCAGTGGTCGCGAGCCGCAGCATGTTGAAGGAGCCGATTAAGTTGACCTTGATCACGCGGTCGAAATCGGCGAGCGCCATCGGGCCCTCCTTGCCGATCACCCGCTTGGCGACGCCGATGCCGGCGCAGTTCACCAGCACGCGTGCCGGGCCATGGGCTGAGGCTGCCTTGGCGATGGCGGCTTCGGCGGACGCCGCATCGGAGACGTCGCAGACCACGGCAACGCCGCCGATCTCGCCGGCGACAGTTTCGGCGAGCTTGGCGTTGAGATCGCAGACCGCGACCTTGGCGCCCTGCGCCGCCAGCCGGCGCGCGGTGGCAGCACCCAATCCCGATGCGCCGCCGGTGACGATGGCGGCCTGATCCTTCAACTGCATGACGTTCTCCCTGACAGATCTGTTCGAATTCAGTTCAGCGCGATCACCTGCGCCGGTGGCGTGGATGCATAAATCGTCTCGATCAACGCGCTGCGATTTTCCAGCACGGCGCGCTGGTTGATCGAGCCCTTGTCGGTGACTTCGCCGCGGTCGATCGACAGCGGGATATCGAGCAGCACCGCGCGCGTGATCCGGGTCGACGAACCCGTGGCGCCTGCGAGCAATTTTTCGAAGCGTTCGCGGAAGGCGGCGCGGATGAGTGAATCGGATGCGGCGGCGGCGAGATTGTCGGATGGCAGCGTCGGATTGATCAGGCGGCAGCCATCGAGATCGAGCACGACGAGCGCCGAGATTTCGTCGTGGTTGATGCCGGCGATGATGACGTCGCGCACCAGCGGCGCGCAGGCGGCGACAAAGCGCGCACGCAACGGGCCGACGCTGACCCAGGTACCGGAGGCAAGCTTGAAATCCTCGGCGATGCGACCGTCGAAATCGAAGCCGGCGTCAAAATCGTTGGGGTTAGCGGGCTTCAGCGCGTCGCCGAATTTATAAAAGCCTTCCTCATCGAACGCTTTCGCGGTGAGTTCGGGCTGGCGCCAGTAGCCCGGCGTGACGTTCGGACCCCTGGCGCGCACTTCGAGCTTGCCGTTGTTCGGCAGCAGTTTGGCGTCGTTGCCTGATACGGGAAGCCCGACATGACCGGAGCGCGAGGTATCCGGCCGCACCGACATGAAGAACGGTGAAGTCTCGGTGGCGCCGAGACCTGTCAGCATCGGAACGCGAAAGCCGGTCTCGGCGACCGCGAGTTCATCGAGGCTGTTCCAGACGAACGGCGACAGCGCCGCACCCGAGAAGAACATCGCATGCAGGCGGCCGAAGAACTTTGCGCGCAGCGCCTTGTCGTCGCGCAGATACGGCAACNNNGAAATCTCGCGCAGATTGCGCACGGTCTCCTCGATGCCGCCGGGCATCGGCTTGCCCTCGTCGAGATACATCGAACCGCCGTTATAGAGCGTCAGTCCGATATTGTGGTTACCGCCAAAGGTGTGATTCCACGGCAGCCAGTCGACGATCACGGGCGGTTCGTCCTTGAGAAACGCCAGCGTCTCGCGCAGCATCACCTGGTTGGCACAAATCATCCGCTGGGTGTTGATGACGGCCTTGGGATTGCCGGTCGAGCCCGACGTCAGCAGGAATTTTGCGATGGTGTCGGGACCGATCGCGTCATGCACGGCATCAAGGCGGGAATCAACCGGCGTCGCCAGCAGATCCGCCAGCAGCGTCACGTCGCGGCCGGCGACGGTGCCATACGACGCCGCGATCTCGGTGCCATCATGCACATTGGCCGCCAGCGCAGCGGAAAACTTCGCGGCATCATCGGCGAAGACGAGGCCCGGCGTCAGCAGCTTCATGAGATAGCTGAGCTTGCCGTAGTCTTTCGACACCAACGAATAGGCTGGCGAAACCGGACAGAACGGAATGCCGGCATAGAGCGCACCGAAGGCGATTAGCGCATGGTCGATCGAATTGCCGGACAGGATCACGACCGGCTTTTCGGCCGAGAGCCCGCGCGCCAGCAGCGCCGAGGCGATGTGGCGCGATGACGTCAGCAACTCGGCATAGGTGATCCGCCGCCAGCCGCGCGCCGCGTTGCGCTCCGCCATGAAGACACGATTCGGTTCGGCCTTGGCCCAATTATGCAACCGGTCGGTGATCCGGACCGGGTAGTCGCCGAGCCGGGCCTTTGGGCGCAGATAGATCGTGCCGTCGTCGCGGCGCTCGACCGTGACATCAGGGTTGCCGAACGAGATCGCGCGCAGCGGATGAACGCTGCCGGCGCGGGCAGCATTGTCGATCGAGGTTGATGGGCTGGGCTTTACACTCATGTCAGCTTGGCGCTCATGTCAGGTCGGCTTCACCTTGGCGGTCTTGCGGTCGAGAAATGCGCGAATGCGCCGTTTTGCCTCTTTGTCGCTCTGCGCCACGGTCGCCATCAGCGATTCCATCAAGAGACCGGTTTGCGGATTGGCCTCCGCGATCATCGGCAGCGCCTGCAGCACCGCAAAATTAGTCAGCGGCGCATTGGCCGCGACCCGCTCGGCCAGTTCCATCGCCTTCGGCAGTGCGCCGCCGGCTTCCGTAAGATATTGCGAAAAGCCGTAGGCCGCGCCTTCGGTCGCGGAATACACCCGCCCGGTTAGCATCATGTCGGTCATCCGCGCCACACCGATCAGCCGCGGCAGCCGCACCGATCCGCCACCGCCGACGAAAATGCCGCGCTGGCCTTCAGGGAGCGCGAAATAGGCCGAGGGTTCGGCGACGCGGATATGCGCGGCGCAGGCCAGCTCCAGCCCACCGCCGATCACCGCGCCCTTCAGCGCGGCAATGACCGGCACGCGACTATATTGAATGCGGTCGAACACCCGGTGCCACATCTGCGAGTGCCGCAGGCCCTCGGTGGCATCCTGCTCGGTCAGTTCCGACAGATCGAGGCCGGAGGAGAAATGGTCGCCGATGCCGTGAATGACAACGGCGCCGACGCCGTCAGGGAGGCTAGCGAAGCAATCCTGGATCGCCAGAATGATGCCGTCGTTCAGCGCGTTGCGCTTGGCCGGGCGGTTGAGGCCCACCGACAGCACCGTGCCCGACTGCTCGATCGTGAGCAGGTCGGATGGACCCGCGGCGGCGGAGACGGCGTTTCCCATGGGCTTATTGCTTCCTGACCAGAATAGTTATGTATTATAACTATTCTGGGAGGAGTCAATGAGGGTGAACAAAGGGGCGCCGTTCTTACCCTCCCCTGGAGGGGGAGGGTCGGCTCATGCTGAGCGCAGCGAAGCGTGAGACGGGGTGGGGTGACAGTCTCTCTACTCAGGCGCTGTTCGTGGGGAGAGACCGTCACCCCACCCCGCCGCTCATTGCATGAGCGTCGACCCTCCCCCTCCAGGGGAGGGTAAGAGTGAGCCTCACAGCACCTGATGCACGTCGATGACGACGCGGTCGGCGTGGCGGGCGGCGGAGCCGACGAAGATGTTCTCCATCAGCCAGCGGTATTTTGCGTGTCCGGTCTCGAACCGCGGCACGGTGCGGAAATAGATCAGTTTGGGATCGACCGGCTCGCCACGCTTCAGCTTCCGCAGCAACTCCACCGGGCCGAAGCGCATGCCTTTGTTTTCGACATAGACCACCGCGCCGTCGTCGGTCTCGAAGGCATACTTCGCCTCCAGCTCAATCAATTCGTTGGGACGGATAATCTGGAAGTCGGCGCCAAAGGACAAAACCTTGCCGCTGATCCCCTCGCCCTCCACCTCGCCGCCGATGATCGGAATGATCCGGCGCACGCCGGTGCCGATGTCGCCCGCCGAGGTAACGTCGCCGATTTTGGCGGTGATGGTGAAGACGTATCTGGTCTCCAGAACCGGCGTCATACCAGTGGGTCTACTTTTCGTTTGAGCATGATCTTTTCGGAAAACCGGCATCCACTTTTCCGGATCATGCTCTAGTGAACGCCGGCCATCATCCGCGTCGGCAACCAGGTCGCCAGCAGCGGAAACGCAATCAGGATGGCCAGCCGGACCAGATCGGTCGCCACGAACGGAAGCACGCCGCGGAAGATCGTGGAGAACGACACGTCCTTGACCACGCTTTTGATGACAAAGACATTCATTCCGACCGGCGGATGAATGAGGCCGAGTTCAACCGTCATCACGATGATGACGCCGAACCAGATCGGATCGAAGCCGAGCGCGGTGACCACCGGAAAAATGATGGGAACGGTGAGGATGATCATGGCCATGGCGTCCATCAGGCAGTCCAGCACCAGATACATCACCATGATCAAAGCGAGCACGCCGTAGGCGCCGAGCCCAAGGCCGGTCAGAAACTCGGTGACCTTTTGCGGGGTCTGCGTCACCGTGAGGAAATTCCCGAAGATCAAGGCGCCGATCAGCACGGTGAAAACAGCCGCCGCGGTTCGCGTCGCCTGCAGCAGTGAGGTCAGGATCTTTTCGCGGTCGAGCCGCCCGGTGGCGATGCCGATCAGGAAGGCGCCGGTGGCACCGACGCCGCCGGCTTCGGTCGGGGTGAAGCGCGGCAGGAACGGCAGGCCGTACAACCCGCCGATGACGAAGACGAACAGCAGCACCGGCGCCCAGATGTTCTTCAAGCCCGCAAAGCGATCGCGCCAGCTGGTTTGCGGACCGGTCGGCAGAAAGCCTGGCCGGAAATAGCCGATCAGCGAGATCGTGATCATGTACATCATCATCGCCAGCAGACCGGGGATGATGCCGGCGATGAACAATTTGCCGATATCCTGCTCGGTGATGATGCCGTAGACGGCGAGCACCGTCGAAGGCGGCAGCATCGCGCCCAGCGTTCCGCCAGCCGCGATCACGCCGGTGGCAAAGGATTGCGGGTAGCCGAAACGGCGCATTTCCGGATAGGCGACGGCCGAAAACGTCGCGGCCGTTGCGACCGAGGAGCCGCAGATCGCGGCAAAGCCGGCGCAGGCCGCTACCGTGGCGATCCCGAGCCCGCCGCGCAAATGGCCGACGAAACCGTTGGCGGCGCGGAACAGCTCGCGGCTCATGCCGGAATTGCTGACGAAAGTCCCCATCAGCAGGACGCATCGAGGTCTGGCCGACCAGCTTGAGCGCCGGCGAGAAGCCGACCAGATAGCCAAAGCCGGACACGCCGACGAGGCCCATCGCCATGCCGACCGGCACGCGCAGCAGCATCAGCACGAACAGCGCGACAAATCCCAGGACGGCGACAGCGTCGGTGCTCATGCCGTCTACTCCACGGGCTTGATCTTGGGATCGTGCATCTGATCCGGATGAAAAATCAGGCGGTAGGTGCGGATCGCAATCAGCAGCACCGCGGAGACGTCGCCGGCCCAGGCGACCGCAAAGAACGGCCAGGTCGGCATGTGCATTTCGAAGGTGAGCACGTTGTCGTTATAGGTGCCGCGCACCTTGTCGAACAATGTCCAGGTCTGCACCGTGACGACGAACAGCAGCACCAGCGTCGCGAACACGTCGATCCAGCGCTGATATCGCGGGCCGACATTGGCCCAGATCAGGTCCACCGTGATGTGACCGCCGCGATAGCTGGTGGCGGCGATGCCCCAGAAGATCAAAATGCCGAGCAGCATGCGCCCGATATCGAACGAGTCCGGGATCGCATAATTGAGCGTGTTGCGCAGGATGACGGCGATAAAAATATTCAGCGCGACGATGCCGACGAATCCGGCTGCGATCCATTCGATCGTATCGATAAAACGATCCATCGAGGCGCGATTCATATCCGCTCCACACGGCTGGCAAAGATAAAGGAAATCGCGACGGCGGAAACGCCCGCCGTCGCCTGGGTGCCTTACGGTGCTACTGCGTCAGCGCGTTGTATTTGGTCAGCGCGGCGCGAAGTTCGGTCATTGCCGCGTCCGGATCGACGCCGTTCTTCTTGACGCCCTCGCCCCAGGTCTTGACCAGCGGCTCGGCTGCCTTTTTCCACAACGCGGTCTGGTCCGGAGTCAGCTTGTAGACCTCGTGGCCTTCCTCGGCCTTGACCTTGTCGATACCGGCGTCCTCGAACTTGCCCCAGGGCTCGCCGACGCGGCCGGCCGCCTCGGTATTGCAGTTGTCGTCGATCGCCTTTTTCTGCCGATCGGACATCTGGTTGTACTTGTCGACATAGAGCGGCGCATCCATGTGATACTTCGTCACCTTGTCGATGCCGAACAGCACCAGCGATCCCCACGGGAAGGTGACGGCATCGGCGACGCCGCGTTCGATGATGTCGCGGACTTCCGGCGCCGAAGACTGCACGTTGGTGCCGCCGAGCTGGGTGATGAAATTCGCCATCGTGGCATGCGCCGGGCGAATCTTCATGCCCTTGACGTCATCCGGCACCAGGACCTTTTTCAGCCGCGAATGAAATGACGACGGCGAATGGATGAAGGCGAGGCAGAACTTGACGTCCTTCATCTCCTTTTCGGCATATTTGCGGTACCAGGCATCGAGCGCCATCGAACCGCCCTTGGCGTCCGACATCAGGAACGGCAATTCGCCGGCGCCGATGATCGGGAACCGGCCGGGCTGATAGCCGGGATTGACGTAAGTGACGTCGGCGATCCCGTCGCGCGCCATGTCGTAATGGTCGAACGCCTTGCCGAGTTGCTGCGCCGGGAAAACCTTGGACTTGATCGTGCCGCCGGATGCCTTTTCGACCGCCGCACCCCAATCTTCCAGGGCCTTTTGCAGCGGATGCGACGCCGGTACCCAGTGCGACAGTTTGAGCTCGAAGGTCTTTTCCTGCGCCCAAGCAGGCGTTATGGCAGGGGTCACACTGGCGGCGAGCAGCAACGCCAAAAACGCTTTCCTCATCGACATATTCTCCCTTGGTGGATGGAGCCGGGCTACGAGGCGCCGGTCTCATTATTTAACATGTTATATAGATCGCGCGGTTTTTCAAGCCGGAGCTGGTTCGGCAATAGCCTGGTTCACTCCTCCGGGGTGTGACGCGGTGATTTTCTTGCAGTGCGGCGCAGTGAAAACCATTGCTTCGCTCCAGCGCTATTTGCGAAAATTGTTATATGATATAATTATCATTGCAAGACCCGCCGCCAGAGCGGCGGGCCTAACTGCATTAGACCATGGGAGCACGCCGGTGCGCACGAAAGTAGCCATCATAGGAGCAGGTCCGGCCGGATTGTTGCTTGGGCAACTTCTTCATCTTTACGGCATCGACAACGTGATTGTCGAGCGCCAAACGCCTGAATACGTGCTCGGCCGCATCCGCGCCGGCCTGCTCGAGGAAGGCACCGTGGCGCTGCTCGACGAGGTCGGCGCAGGCTCCCGCGCCCACAGCGAGGGCCTGGTCCACCACGGCGTCGAGCTTGCCTTCGGCGGCGCGCGGCACCGCATCGACATGCATGCCGCGACCGGCAAGACCGTGATGATCTACGGCCAGACTGAAGTGACGCTCGACCTGATGAATGCCCGCAAGGCAGCCGGCCTCACCACGGTTTACCAGGCCGCGGACGTCAAGCCGCACGATTTCGATTCCGACCGTCCGCGCGTCAGCTATGTCAAGGACGGCATTACCCACGACATCGAGTGCGACTTCATCGCTGGCTGCGACGGTTTTCATGGCGTCAGCCGCGCCAGCGTCAAACCGTCGGCGATCCAGACCTATGAGCGGATCTATCCGTTCGGCTGGCTCGGCATCCTCTCCGAGACGCCGCCGGTCAGCCACGAGCTGATCTACAACAATCACGCGCGGGGATTCGCGCTGTGCACGATGCGCTCGACCCACCGCAGCCGCTACTACCTGCAGTGCCCGCTCGACGATCACATCGACCAATGGCCGGACGACCGGTTCTGGGACGAACTGAAGCGGCGGCTTGACCAGAAGGCGGTCGACGAACTCATCACCGGCCCCTCGATCGAAAAGAGCATCGCGCCGCTGCGCAGCTTCGTCGCCGAGCCGATGCGGTTCGGCCGGATGTTTCTGGCCGGTGACGCCTCCCACATCGTGCCGCCGACGGGCGCCAAGGGATTGAATCTCGCCGCCAGCGACGTGCATTACCTCTCGCACGCGTTCCGGGAGTTTTATGACGAAAAATCCTCCGCCGGGATCGACGGCTACTCAGCCAAAGCGCTGGCACGGGTCTGGAAGGCGGTGCGGTTTTCGTGGTGGATGACCTCGATGCTGCACAAATTCCCCGACGAGGGCGAATTCGGCGCACGCATCCAGATCGCGGAGCTGGATTATCTCGTCAGCTCCAAAGCCGCGTCCGCATCGCTGTCGGAGAATTACGTCGGACTGCCGCTCTGATTGTCGCGACGGCCTGAATGCCAAGTCCACGGCAAATCTCCCAGATCCTCATGGTGAAGAGCGGCGGCTCCGCCGCGTCTCGAACCATGAGGTCCCGCCGCAGCCCATCCTTCGAGACGCGCCCAAAGCGCGCGCCTCAGGATGAGGGATCATTTGTCGCCAACGTAGTGGCCTTCCATGCCGGCATAAACGCCATACAATTGGTTGCGATCACTTGACCTGGAAATTGCGGGTCGTGGCCAGTACGGTTCCGCAGAGTGTTTCCTGATCTGCCGACACGACATAGACGTCGGCCGCACCGACCGAATTGGTACGCCCGGCCTGCAGCACGCGTCCTTTCGCCCTCAGCTTTTCGCCTTTGGCGACGCCGGTCATCTTGATGGTGAAGTCGAGCGTCGCGACCGCCCAGCCTCGGGGCACCAGCGACAGACAGGACGACACCGCCGCCACATCTCCCGCCGTGCCGACCATCGACGCCGGGAATTGGCCGGGCGGTCCCGAGAACCGGTCATCGAACGGCAGTTCGATGACCACCTGGCCCGGCGCGGCCGAGGCAACACGGATGGCGTATTCGCGTACAAACGGCAGCCTGCCGATGAAGGCTTCGATTTCGCTCTGATCGAGGTGCTCGTATACATCTTCCATGGCCTCACCCCTCCGTCATCTGGCTTGCAGCGCCGCGGCGAGCGATTTCGCCACATCGTCGATCGGCGCTGAACTCCCCTCGACCCGCGCCAGGATCAACGCGCCTTCGATTGCCGACACCGTCAGCGTCGCCAGCCGCCTCGCCTCGGCCTTGCCAAAGCCATCGCGAACCAGCGCGCGCGCGATCACCGCACACCAGCCTGCGAACGCCTCGCGCCCGGCGGCGGTCAGCTCGGCGGACTGCGGGGCCGATTCGAGCAACGTCGTGGAGATCGGACAGCCATCCCGAAACCCTGATTTGGCCATCCAGCCCGCCAGCAATTTGCAATAGGCCCGGACCATCGACGCGGCGGACGAATGCTCCTTCTCGAGCTTCTCCAGCGTCGCCACCAGGCCCGCACCGGCGAAGCGGATCGCGGCTTCGGCGATCTGGTCCTTGCCGCCCGGAAAATAATGATACAGCGAGCCTTTCGGGGCGCCGCTGACCTCGGCGATCTCGTTGATTCCGGTCGCGGAAAACCCGTTGCGCCGGAACAGCGTCGCGGCCGCCCGTACGATCGCGCCGCGATGCCGTGGCGGAGCCGACATGGAACCTCCCGTCTTTGACCGGCAAATTCTATATAGACTGGTCTAGATGCACAAGGCAAAATAGCGGCTGTGCCGCAGGCGTTTTCAAACAGCCACCGAAATCTCGTTTAAAACTTTGTAGGCGGTGCGGTTCGTGCGCGAATGGCGTTTAGTAACGGCAGCTATCGTCCACGCGCGAGCCCGACATGACCGCAACCGACATCACCGAAACCGAGATCCCCGAAGGCTTTGTGCCTCACCTTCGGTCGAGCCCTCTCACGAAGCCGTGGGAGCCGATCTATTCGAAGACAACTGCCGACGCCGTCACTCTCGGCGTGCGCCTCGCCGAGCCGCACACCAATTCGCGCGGTATCGCACATGGCGGCTTCATCATTGCGATGGCCGACAATGCGATGGGGCTGAGTTGTGGCATGAGGCGCGACGCCGGCTATACGCGGTTGATCACCGCAAGTCTCGGCGTCGATTTCATTGCGTCGGCCAGGATCGGCCAATGGGTTGCCTTCGAACCCGAGATCATCAAGCTCGGCAACAGCCTCTGCTTTGTGCAGTGCTTCATCACTGCCGACGGCTCGCGAATCGCGCGCGCCAACGGCACGTTCAGCGTGGTCAAAAAACGGACTTGAACCCTACCCGAAATGCCAATCGACCGTCTCGGCCACGAGATCGATGAAGGTGCGGACCTTGGCCGACAGCAACCGCGAGGTCGGATAGACGATCTGGATCGGCAGAGCAGGCAGTTCGAACTTTGCCAGCACCAGCTTGACCCGGCCGTGCTTGAGCGCGTCGGCTGCCTGGTAGGCCAGCACCCGCGTCAGGCCGCCGCCCTGCTCGGCATATTGAACCGCGGCATCGGCACCGTTGGTGGAGAGGCGCGGGGCAATGGCGACGCGGATTTCACTTCCCCCCTCGATAAAGCGCCAGTCTGCCATCCCGGCGGTGGCGCCAAACTGGATGGTGTCGTGCGTAGCGGTGTCGGCCGGCGTCTTCGGTTCGCCGCGCTTTTTGAGATAGCCTGGCGATGCCACCACGATCCGCCGCATCTCGCCGACGTGGCGCGCAACCAGGCTGGAGTCGGCAAGGTGGCCAATTCTGACCGCGAGATCGATACCGTCCTCCACCAGGTTGACCATACGATCCGCCAGCCGCAGTTCGGCCGAGACCTCGGGGTAGCGTTTCAGGTAGGCCGACATCAACGGACTGACATGAAGACGGCCGAAGCCGATCGGCGCCGAGACCACCAGTCTGCCGCTCGGCCGCGTCCGTTCGCCCTCGGCTGCGCTTTCGGCCTCCTCGACATCGGCCAAAATCCGGCGCGCCCGTTCCAGGTAGCGGCTACCTGCGTCGGTCAAGGTCACCGAACGCGTGGTCCGCTGCAGCAGCCGCGCGCCGAGCCGTTCCTCGAGCGCTGCAATCAGCCGCGTTACGCCTGACGGCGACAGGCGGAGCTTGCGCGCCGCCGGCGCAAACCCCTGCAGGTCGGCGACGGCGACGAAGGCGTGCATGGCATCGATACGGTCCATCGCATTATTTCATATCCGGCAATAGTGAAGTGTCAATTCATATAATTGTTCCGAAAACAGATGGAGCACATATAGCGGTCATGGCGAGCAGATGCTCGTCGCCAAATCACAAGGATCGCCGCCATGTCCC
>WNFM01006205.1_pt4 | contig 32595 bp, 32 predicted proteins | sample 5400271 | NCBI WGS metagenome assembly WNFM01 (sample SAMN13153352, study PRJNA577476) | soil metagenome | isolation source: 60 cm saprolite on Douglas fir-dominated hillslope | place: USA:California | collected 2013-09-17 | reverse complement strand
GCCGGTCACCGACGGCGACAAGACCTTCCTGGAATGGTCGGCCGACTTCGACTGCGCTCCCGAGCGCGAGACCGAACTCGTCAACAACATCGGAGCCGGTGTGTTCCAGGGCGGCTTCGACGCACTCAAGCGCGTGTTCGGAGGTTGAAGTCCGTGCCGCACATCGTCAAAAGCACGATCCTCGACGCGCCGACCGGCACGGTCTGGAATGTGCTGCGCGATTTCAACGGCCACGACCGCTGGCATCCTGCGGTCGCCACCAGCACGATCGAGCGCGCCCAGGCCGCCGACCGTATCGGCTGCGTGCGCCGGTTCAAGCTGAAGGACGGGTCGGAACTGCGCGAGCAGTTGCTGGCGCTTTCCGATCTCGAACAGAGTTTTAGTTATTGCCTGCTCGATACGCCGATACCGATGTTCAACTATGTCGCCCATGTCCGGCTGTTGCCGGTCACCGACGGCGACCGCACCTTCTGGCATTGGGAGTCACGTTTTACCACGCGGCCCATGGAGGCCGCGCAGATCACGGAAATGGTCAGCGAGCAGATCTATCAGGCCGGTTTTGACGCGATCCGCCAGCATTTGCGGGAGGCCGCGTAACTGTGGAAACGAAATAATGCCCGTTACAGTGAAAACCTTCGCCACGTCGGGAGAAGCCGCCGCCGCGCTGTCGTCGGAGCGCGATGCCCGTTATTTCGGCGGTGGCACGCTGGTGATGCGCGCGCTCAACGAAGGCGATCTATCGGTTTCGACGATCGTGCGGGCGACGGACCGCGCCCTCGCCCATCTCGATGTCGCCAGCCCCCGTATCACGGTTGGCGCCGGCGTCACCTTCGCGCGCGTGCTCGCCGAGCGCGAGCTCGCCTTCCTCCATCCGGTCGCCGGCTCGATCGGCGGACCGGCGGTACGCAACATGGGCACGGTCGGCGGCAATCTGTTCGCGCCAACCCCGTTCGGGGATTTTGCAGTCGCGTTGCTTGCGCTCGACGCGACCATTTCAGTGCAGAGCGGCTACGGTGCGCGCGACGTGCCGATCGAGGAATTCCTTTCCGGGCGCGCTCGCATGGCCGGCGGGCTCGTGCTCTCGGTCTCCTTCCAGCGCCCATCCGCCGCGGAGGCGTTTCGTTATCGCAAGATTGCCCGTATCAAGCCGAAGGGCGCCTCGGTGGTGACGCTCGCGGCGCAGCTTCCGTCGAGCGGCGGCCGCATCAATGGCGCGCGCATCGCGCTCGGCGCGATGGCGGCGACAGCCGTTCGCGCCAAGACGGCGGAACGCGCGCTCGAAGGCCGCGCGCTCGATGCGGCGAGCATCGCCGCCGCGGTCGCCGCCGCCTCTGAGGGGACTTCACCGATCGACGATTCGCTCGCCAGTGCCTGGTATCGGCGCGAGGTGGTCGGCGTCCATCTCCGCCGGCTGCTCACCGGCCAGGAATAGGAAGAAGCATAACAGGAATAAGAAGGACCAAGGGAATATCGATGGCCAAGACTGCCCTGCAATTCCGCCATAACGGCCGCGATGTCGCGATCTTCGTCGATGGCGGCAGCAATTTGCTGACCGCGTTGCGTGATCTCATCGGCGACATGACGCCCAAATTCGGTTGCGGCCAGGGCGGATGCGGCGCCTGCACGGTGCTGATCGACGGCGATGCACATCTCTCATGCCTGACGCTGGCCGAGACCGTCGAAGGCCGTTCCGTGGAAACGCTCGACGGGATCAAGGACGGACCGAATCTGCACCCGCTGCAACGCGCCTTCATGGAGCATTTTGCCGCCCAATGCGGTTATTGCACGCCGGGCATGCTGATGGCGGCAAAGGCCCTGCTCGACCACAATCCCTCGCCGACCCGCGAGGAGGTCGTCAACGCCATCGCCGGCAACATCTGCCGTTGCACCGGATACGAACCCATCATCAATGCCGTGCTCGCCGCCGCATCGAGCGGCCGCGCGCGCGCCTAGAGGACCGCGTCATGTTGGAACTGCGCAAGGACATTTTCGCCGACGAGCGCGACGACAATCTCAAGGAGATCGGCAAGGGTACCCAGCGCCAGGACATGCTCGGTCATGTCACGGGCAGCTCCACGTATTTCAACGACCACAAGCTGCAGGGCATGCTGCATCTGCAGGTGTTGCGCAGCCCGCACTCGCACGCGCGCATCCGCCGCATCGACACGACTGAGGCCGAGCGGTCGCCCGGGGTGCGCCGGATCATTCGCGGCGCCGATGTGCCGCGTAATCTCAACACGCTGCTCAGCCTGATCAATTTCGGCAAGGACGACGAACCGACGCTCGCGGTCGACAAGGTACGCTACGAGGGCGAGCCGGTCATCGCCGTTGTCGCCGACAGCCCTCGCGAAGCGTTCGAGGCGCTGGCGAAAGTCCGCGTCGACTACCGTCAACGAAACCTATCCGAAGAATACGTTCACCTATTACGACGTCTACGATCATCAGAAGCTGCGCTTCGGCGACGTCGAGCGTGGTTTTTCAAGCGCCGACCATGTGCTCGAGCAGCGCTATCAGATGTCGCCGATCGAACACGCGCCGACCGAGACCAACGGTTCGATCGCAGCCCCCGACACCAATGGCCGTTACGTCGTATACACCTCGACGCAGGCGCTGTTCTTTTCGGTCGACACCTGCGCCAAGATTCTCGATGTGCCTTCCAACACCTTCCATTTCATTGGAGGAACCGTCGGCGGCGGTTTTGGCGGCAAGGTCGATACCTTGACCGAGCCGCTTGCCATCCTGGGCGCGATGCTGACCGGCCGGCCGGTGCGCTACATTTTCGGTCGCGAGGAGGAGATGCAATTCGGACCCCCGCGCGGCGCCGAGCGCATCTACATAAAGGACGGCGTGATGCGCGACGGCCGCGTCGTCGCTCGCAAGGTGCGCGCTTATTTCGACAGCGGCGCCTATACCAGGTTGTCGAGCTATGCCGCGGTCAAATGCGCGGCGCACTTGCCCGGGCCCTACACGATCCCGAACGTTTACGGCGACATCTATTGCGTCTTCACCAACCGCACGCCGGCGACCGCGATGCGCGGCTTCGGCGTCACCGCGATGGATTTTGCCATTGAATGCCAGATGGACAAGCTCGCCCATCTCGTTGGCATGGATCCGATGGAGTTCCGCATCCTCAACGCCTATCGCGACGGCGACATGAAGGCGCATCGGCGCGAGGCGAAAAACACCGCACTGATCGAATGCGTGCAGGTCGCCGCCGAAAAGGCAAAATGGCCGCTGCGCGAGGAATTCAAGCGAATGTCCTCGCTCAAGGACGGCGGCGGCGCGCGTGCCGCGATTCCTCCGACCGCGAGAGACCAGCCCGCATCCGCGCGCTCTACCGCGCAGCAGCGCACGACTTACGATCGCGCGCCGCAGCCGGCCGCGGGAGCGCAGCCGCCGCATCCAACCCCGCCGCCCCCGGCTTCGCCGTCACCCGCGCCGCAGCCCTCGCACGGCGCGATCCGCTTTTCTTCCGTGTTTGGTTCGAGGAGGCGCTGACCATGGCGAGACATCGCGGACGCGGCATCGCGTCGATCAATTATCCCATCGGCATGAATTTGGGCGGCGATCCGAGCCAGGCGCTGGTGCATTCCAATCCGAGCGGCAAGTTCACGGTGTCACTGTCCTCGATCGATCTCGGTCAGGGGATGAAATCTGTGACCCGGCAGATTTGCGCCGAGACGCTCGGCGTGCCGGTCGAGGACGTCTATGTCGACACCGCCGATTCCGATACCGGCCCGCATTGCATGGGCAGCTTTGCGTCCCGCGGCACCCATCGCGTCGGCAACGCCGTGATGGCGGCGGCAAAGGAAGCGCGCGGGGTGATGATGGAGGCCGCCGCCGAAGAGCTCGAGGTCAACGCCGCCGACCTCGAAACCGACGGCCGCGGCAACATTCATGTCAAGGGCGCGCCGCATCGATCGATCTCGACCAAGGACGTCGCCATCGCCGCACAGTTCAAGCAAGGCAAGACCATCTCCGGGCGCGGCATCTTCCTGGTGCCGCTCTCCGCCGTCGATCCCGAGACCGGCGAGATGTCGCCCGCGACCTGCTACGCACACGCCTGCATGGTCGCCGAAGTCGAGGTCGACGACGAAACCGGCGAAGTGGCGATGGTGCGCATGGACAGCGCCTACGAACTCGGGCGCGCGCTCAATCCGCGTCTCGTCGAGCAGCAGCTCGTCGGCGGCGCCTGGATGGGCGTCAGTCACGCGTTGTTCGAGACGACGGAGCCCTATTATCCCGATCCCCGCCACGGCCCGCGCGACTTCGTCGAATATTTGATGCCGGGTCCCGGCGACGTCTGCCCGCACGACATCGCGGTGCTGGAGCGCCCCGCGGCGGATGGTCCGTTCGGCGCCAAAGGTCCGGGGGAGATGTGTGCCAATCCTATTTTGCCAGCGGTTGCCAACGCGATTTTCAACGCCGTGGGTGTGCGCATCGACGACCTGCCGATCACGCCGGAAAAAGTGCTGCGCGCGATCAGGGCGCAGGGCGGCGCGCGGGCGCAGGCGCGGCGCTGATGGTGGTTCGCGCCAACATTGCCGGCATCGACAGCCCGGAGGCGCTGGAGAAGGCGCTGCGCTCGGCTTATTACCTTGCCGACCAGGGCATCGCGACCGCCGCCTATCTCGGCCTTGCGCTCGGCAAGCCGCTGCTGCTCGAAGGCGCTCCCGGCGTCGGCAAGACCGAAGCGGCGAAGGCGATCGCCGCAACGCTTGGCCGCCGGCTGATACGCCTGCAATGCTACGAGGGCATCGACGCCTCCGCCGCGCTCTATGAATGGAACTACCCGCGGCAGATGCTGGCGATCCGCCAGGCCGGCGACGAGACCATCGACATCTATGGCGAGACCTTCCTGATCGAGCGGCCAATGCTTGCGGCGCTGCGCGCGCCGGACTCGACGGTGCTGCTGATCGACGAGATCGATCGCTCCGATCAGGAGTTCGAAGCATTCCTGCTCGAATTCCTCTCCGACTTCCAGATTTCGATCCCCGAGCGCGGCACTGTCCGGGCGGCCGAGCGGCCGGTGGTGGTGCTCACCTCCAACCGCACCCGCGACCTGCATGAGGCGCTGCGCCGGCGCTGCGTCTATCACTGGATCGATTACCCGAACGCCGAGCGCGAAGCGAGGATCATCATGTTGCGCGCCTCCAGCGTCGCCGAGGCGACCGCGCGCGCGGTCGTCGCCGCCGTCGGCAAATTAAGACGCGAGCCGCTGAGCAAGGCGCCCGGCATCGCCGAGGCGGTCGATTGGGCCGAGGCGGCGACGTTGCTGAATAAAGGCGGCGCGCGCTGGCCCGATGCGTTCAAGCGCTCCATCGGCGTCGCGCTAAAGGACGAAGAGGACCTCGCTTTTATCGCGCCCCGGCTTGACGCGCTGATCGCGGAGGCGGCCGCGTGAGCGAAGCACTGCCACTGCCCCGCGCCGCGCGCGCTTTTGTTTCGTTCGTGGCGCTATTGCGCGCCAACGGCTTTGCCATCGCGCCCGAGCAGACTACCGCCTTCCTGGAAGCGATCGCCCTGCTCGGCCCGCGTGATCCTGAGGACATCCGGCAGGCCGGGCTCGCGACCCTGGCGCCACCGCCCGAGCGGCGCGCCACCTACGATCTGCTGTTCCGAATCCACTTCCTTGGTGGGGCAGACATTCCCAGTGCCGAGGGTGACGACGAAGAGGTCGTTCGGCTGCAGGAAGAAGGGCGCGGCGACGAGCACCCGCTGCTCTCCGACGATGCCAATGAGTCTGGCGAAATGGCCGTGCGCACTGAGGCGCTGGCAGAGCGCCGTCTCAGTCCGGGCGGGCCGAGCGACCCGCTGCGCCGTCTCGCCCGCGAAGCGCGCACGCGCCTGCCGCGCCGGCGCGGCCATCGCCGCATGCGCGCCCGGCGCGGGCCGTGGGCGGATCTGCGGCGGACCTTGCGCGAAACCGCGCGCAATGACGGCGAGGTGATGCGGCTCGGGCGGCTGAAGCGGCGGGCACGGCCACGCAAGATGCTACTACTGATCGACGTCTCCGGCTCGATGAAAGCCCGCTCCGAGGATAATCTCCGCCTCGCGCATACGCTGGTGCAGGCGACGCCGAATATCGAAGTCTTCAGCTTCGGCACCCGCCTGACGCACCTGACGCGCGCGCTGCGGCTCAAGCGGCGTGAGCAGGCGCTCGCGGCCGCAAGCCATCTCGTCAGCGACTGGGACGGCGGCACGCGCATCGGCGACGCGCTGCAGGCGTTTCTCGCCGTGCCACGCTTCGGCAGCTATGCCCGGGGTGCCGCGGTCGTGATCCTGTCGGACGGGCTGGAGCGCGGCGATCTCTCTGCTTTGCGCGATGCGGTCGCCAAGCTGTCGCGGCGCGCCTGGCGCCTGAGCTGGCTGACGCCGCTCGCGACGGACGTCGCGTTCGTGCCTCAGACCGAGGCGCTGATCGCCATCCACCGCTTCGTCGACGACATGGCCGACGGTGGATCGAACGCGGCGGTGGTCTCGCATGTGCTTTCGCTGCGACAAAGGAGAGCCGCGTGACCGGCATCGTCGACGCGCATCATCATATCTGGCGGCAGGCTGATCTGCCCTGGCTGGTCGGGCCGATGCAGCCGCGCATATTTGGTCGGTACGAACCGATCCGGCGCGATTATCCGATCGGCGAATATCTCGATGACCTCGCCGGCAATGGCGTCGTAAAATCGGTCTATGTGCAGACCAATTGGGCGTCCGAGCGGTTCGAGGATGAGACCGCCTGGGTGCAACGCACCGCCGAAGAGACCGGCTGGCCGCACGCGATCGTCGCCTATGCGGATTTTGCCGCGGACGACGTGCGCCCGCAGCTCGACCGGCTCGCGCGTTACTCGCTGGTGCGTGGCGCGCGGATGCAGCTGCACTGGCACGACAACCCGCTCTATCGCTTTGCTATGCGCGCCGATCTCTGCACGGACCCGACCGTCCGCCGCAACGTCGCGCGGCTCGCCGGCTACGGTTGGAGTTTTGATTTGCAAGTGTTCGCGCCGCAAATGCCGGCCGCGGCTGGCCTGGCCGAAGCCTGTCCCGACGTCACCTTCGTACTGCAGCATGCCGGAATGCTGGAGGATTTAACCCCTGCCGGCCGCGCGGCCTGGCGTGCCGGCATGGCACGACTGGCGGCGTGTCCGAACGTGGTCTCCAAAATCTCCGGGCTCGGCACGTTCATTCATCGCAATGACGCTATGCATATCGCCGCTATCGTCACCGATACGGTCGCGCTGTTCGGGCCAGATCGCTGCCTGTTCGGTTCGAATTTTCCGATCGAGAAGCTGTGGACCAATTATCGCGATCTGGTCGAAGCCTATCTCGATGCCACGAAATCAAATCCGAAACACCGCGACGCGATCCTGCGCGACACGGCAATGCGGGTCTATCGTCTCGTGCCTTGAGCCCTGCGCGCGGAAAACAAAAAGCGAATGGGAGAGTAAACATGGCGTTGGAAATCAAGATTCTCGACTATGGGGACATCGAGCTGGAATCGAGTTTCCTGGTGCTTGGCCGCGATTGCGGGCGCACGCGCCGCGTCCTCACGCTGGGCTTTCTCATTACCGGAGGTACCTATCCGATCGTCATCGACACCGGCTATCGCTCCAATCAGATCATGGAGACGCTCGGCATGCGCGGCCTGCAATTCCATGAGAACATGATCGAGAACCAGCTCGCGCGTCACGGCGTGCGGATGGGCGATGTCCGCTTCGTATGCCACACCCATCTGCACATCGACCATGCCGGCAAGGATGACCTGTTTCCGATGAATACGACCGTCGTCGTCAACCGCAAGGAACTTGAATATTCCGTCTCGGGCCTGATGCACCCGCAATACCCGGCGCCCGACATCAAGCATCTGATCGATCGGCTGCATACCAAGAGCGCGCTTCGCTTCCTCGATCTCGAGGTCACGGGCGCGGTGGAACTGATCCCGGGCGTCTACTGCGAGGCGGCGAATGCGCACACTGAAGGATCGATGAATATTCACGTTCACACCGCCGAAGGGATCGCGACGATCTGCGGCGATGTGCTCTACGACATCAACGATCAGCTCGTCGAGCCCTTTCGCGAGATTCATGATGCCGAGCCGCGCACCACCGGCAACCACGGCACGTCGAAACGCGCGGAAAAGGCGGCCATCAAAAAGCTCGTCAACAGCTCGCGCTTTCTGCTGCCGGTGCACGACCGTCCCTGCAGGATCGAAGGCGGCAATGTCGTTGGGCGACTGCAGGACCAGGTGCCCGGCCCGATCGTGCAGTCGCTGCCCAAGCGCAGCTGGTTTCCGGCCTGACGCGACGCGAAGGCATTACCCATGACCCACGCCACGCTCCGCCCCGAATTCGAAAACCTGATCGATCCCTACGCGCCCGTAGGCCAGCTGGGGTCCGGCTTCACCTTCACCGAGTGGCCGATCTGGCATCCGGTCGGACAATATCCAAGCCGCGGCGTGGTCGAGGTCAAGCGCCCTTCGAACAAATGCAACGGCATGACGTATGATGCCGACCTCAATCTGATCGTCTGCGAGCACGCGACATCGTCCTTGATCCGTGAGCGTCCGGACGGCCGCAGAGAAGTGCTTGCCTCGCATTTCGAGAACCAGGAACTCAACAGCCCGAACGACGTCTGCGTGCATTCGAGCGGTGCGATCTATTTCTCCGACCCCTGGTACGGCCGCATGCCGGTCTACGGCGTCGAGCGGCCGCGCCAGCTCGGTTTTCAGGGCGTCTATCGCGTGCCGCCGGGCGGCGGCGCGCCGCAGCTATTGGTCGAGCGCTATTTGTTCGAGCAGCCGAACGGTCTTTGCTTTTCGCCCGACGAAAAGCGGCTCTATGTCAACGATACCGTGCAGGCGCTGATCCGGGTTTTCGACGTCGCCCCTGACGGCTCGCTCTCCAATGCCCGCGTCTTCGCCAGCGGCGTCCGCTCGGAACTTGAGCCCGGCCTGCCCGACGGCATGAAATGCGATCAGCTCGGCAATATCTGGGTCACCGCGCCCGGCGGCGTGTGGATCTATGCGGCGAACGGCGATCTCCTGGGAAAAGTTCGCGTGCCTGAGCTGGTCTCCAATCTCAATTGGGGCGGCGCCGAATTCCGCACCCTGTTCATGACCGCGACGCATTCGGTCTACACGGTCACGACCAAGGTCGGCCCGCGCAGCGAGCCATACATGACCTCAAAGGGAGGCGCGGCCGGCACGGCGTCTTCGGCGCCCGCGCCGCTCCTTAAAGCCGACGGCCTGCAGCTCGACCCCAAGCGCTGCGCGCTGATCATCCAGGATCTGCAGAACGACGTCATCATGGAGGGCGGCGCGTTCGCGGATTCGGGCGCGCCGGCGCATGCGCGCGCGCAACGCGTCGTCGACAATGTGCGCCGGCTTGCGGACGCGGCGCGCGCGCGGGGCATCGTCGTGATCCACGTCTGGTTCGTCGTCGAACCCGGCGCGCCCGGCCTGACGCTGAACGCGCCGCTGTTCGAGGGCCTCGTCGATTCCAAGGCGCTGGTGCGCGGCTCCTGGGGCGCAGCACCGGTGGCGGGGCTCGAGCCTCGTCCGGGCGATTTCATCGTCGAGAAGATGCGCATGAGCGCGTGGGAAGGCTCCAGATTGGAAACTATCCTGAAGGCGACCGGCCGCGACATGCTGATCGATACCGGGGCCTGGACCAACATGTCGATCGAACACACCGCGCGCACCGGCGCCGACAAGGGCTATTTTATCATTGTGCCCGAGGATTGCTGTTCGACCATGAACGCCGAATGGCACAACGCCTCGATCAATTACGCGATGCAGAACGTCGCCATCGTCACCAACGCGGATGCGGTGATCAAGGCGATCGGGTAAGCGCACAGCGGTGCAAGAAAGGCTAGCTAGAGCGTGCCCAAGCTGTTCCACCTGCGCTGTTCGCCGCGCGCGGCTTCCGAATCCTCGGCCGGTGCCGCGGCGTTCGTGGCGCGTTTCCGCGAGGCGCGGCCGAGTTGGGACATCGACGTCATGGACATCTGGCGCGAAAGGCTGCCCGAGTTCGACGGCGACGCGATGGAAGCCAAATATGCGCGCCTCGGCGGGCGAGCTTTCTCTGACGCCCAGCGCAACGCGTTCGCCGAGCTCGAGCGCATGGCGATGCGGTTCGCGCTCGCCGACCGGGTCTTGATTTCCACACCGATGTGGAATTTTGGTATCCCCTACAAGCTGAAACAATGGTTCGATCTGATCGTTCAGCCCGGGCTCACCTTCCGCTTCGATCCGGCTCAGGGCTACTTTCCGCTGTTGAAGAACAGGCCCACGATCGTGATCCTGGCGAGCGGCAGCGATTATGTCACCGGCATGAACCGCGGCCGCATCGATATGGCGACGCCGTATTTGCGCGAGGCATTGCGCTTCATCGGCGTCAGCGACGTCCGCTTCGCGCTGATCGGGCCGACAGCGGGTCCCGCCGAGCCGGCGCGCTCCGCCCGCGAGGCCGCGCACCGTCAGTTGGTCGAGATGGCGGCAAGTTTTTGACCTAGAGCGGGATGAGTCTGGGTTGGGGCAGCAGCGAGGCGGTTGGAGCAAAGGGCTGCTTCCGCAAATTCTCAACATGCGCGCAAACTCTGATCCGTAGCCCGGATAAAGCCAACGGGTCGGCGCAAAGCGCCGCCCGATGGCGCAATCCGGGACTCTAGCCGCGCGGCGAAAATCCCGGAGTTCGCTTCGCTCCGTCCGGGCTACGCCGCTGAACAAAAATGTTGTCTTTGTCGAAAGTCAACGGTTGACTACGTGGAAAGTGCGGCGCGGGAATTGTCGATGTCGAAACAGAATTGGACCGTGCTGATCGACGACCTTGTGGCCGGCCGCGGGATCAATCCGCTGACCGGCGAGCCCATAAGCGTGCCCTACGATGCCATCGTGATCGAGGGCAGTCTCGATGGCCGCGAGGCTGAACTGGTAGCGGCATTAAAACTGGGGCACCGTCTCGCGATGGTTGCCGATCAGGCGACCTATGGCGCCATGGGCGCGCGCGTCGCCAAGGCATTGCGTGAACTCGGCCCCGTCGAGACCATCGTGCTCGATCGTCCCCATGCCGACATGGCCGAGATCCGCAATCTTACTGAGAAACTGCGCGGCTTCGACGCGGTTGTCGCTGTCGGCTCAGGCACCGTGAACGATCTTTGCAAATACGTCACCGGATTGGACGGGCGACGTTATTGTGTGTTCGCGACCGCCGCATCGATGAACGGGTATACCTCCTCCACCGCTTCGATCACGCTCGACAGCGGATTGAAGGTGTCGCTGCCTTCGCACACGCCTGCCGGGTTTTTCATAGATCTGAAGGTCTCCGCCGCGGCGCCGCCCCATCTCGCGGCGTCCGGCTTCGGTGATTGCCTCGCCCGCTCGGTCGCGCAGATCGACTGGTGGATGTCGCACCGGCTATTGGGGACCGCCTACTTTCAAGAGGCTTACACGATCCAGGCCGCCGACGAGATCGAACTCAATAAGCGCGCCGGCGATCTGGCCCAAGGCGACATCGCGGCGATGGGCTATCTCCATCGCGTACTGACGCTATGCGGGCTCGGCATCTCCTTCACCGGCATCTCCCACCATGCCTCGATGGGAGAACACCAGATTTCGCACTATATCGATTGTTTTGCGGGCGCGCGGCACCCGGGCAGCCTGCACGGTCAGCAAGTGGGTGTCGCGTCGCTGACCATGGCGCGGCTGCAGCAGCATATGCTCGCCGACGATCGACCTCCCTCCGTTGGCACAACCCGCACTGACGCTGCCGATATGGCCCGCCGCTTTGGCGAGAGGACACCTGGCCGGAACTTCGGCGCGAGCTGGCCAATTTCATGATCCCGGTCGCGGAGATGAAGCGGTTGCTATCGGCGGCGGGTGGCGCCACGAGCGCCACCGAGCTCGGCGTGCCCACTAACTTCTACCGCGAAGCCATCGTCCATTGCCGCGAAATGCGTAACCGATTTTCCTTCCTCGACATTGCCGCAGACGCCGGAACGCTGGAGGCGTTTGCGCAAGGCGAGTTTTGATGGGAGGAAATCTGCGTTACGCCGACCCGGCGGAAATATTGAGCGCGATTTGCGCTCGAACGATCTGGAGCCGACCATGACCGACACCGAACTTCACTTGCGCGAAGCCATTATTGCCAAATGCCGTTGGATGAATGCAACCGGGCTCAACCAGGGCACGTCCGGGAACATCTCGGCCCGCTATGGCAGGACCATGTTGATTTCGCCGTCCGCGACGCCCTACGATGCGCTGATCCCTGATATGATCGCTGCGATGCCGATTGATGGCGAATACGGATCGTGGAAAGGCCCCCTGAAGCCTTCCACCGAATGGCGTTTTCACCTCGACATCATGAGAGCGCGGCCCGAGGTCGGTGGCATAGTCCATACGCATGCGACTTATTCCACCGTGCTGGCGATCGCGCGCAAGGAAATCCCGGCCTGCCACTACATGATGGCGGCTTTCGGTGGCATGAACGTGCGGGTTGCCGATTATGCGAGGTTCGGCACCAAGGAGCTATCGGATCACGCACTCAAGGCCCTGGAGAACCGGTCGGCCTGCCTGCTTGCAAATCACGGAATGATCGCTACCGGGCCGTCCTTGGACAAGGCGATGTGGCTCGCGGTCGAACTCGAGACCATCGCGCGGCAGTATTATCTCACCCTGGCGATCGGTGGGCCAGTGTTGTTGAGCGAGGCCGACATCCGCGAAACCGCAGCGGCGTTCGGCAGCTATAGCGTGCAAGATCCATCACCGAGCCCGGCCAAAAAGGCCACACGGCCTTAGTGCGGAGCCACCGCCTATACTGGACCAAGCCCCCGGTCTGAAGTTGCCTCAACGGTGCTTCGGGTTGATTCTCCGCGCCTTCGATTTCGTTACCGTGACCGCGGCGGGACCTCTGGCGAGGGGCTGCGTTTCTGCAATTCCGGAAGGTGATCTTGACACCATTGCCCAAGACGACGTCGCCGGGCTTCTGGTCCGCCGCACAAGGACCGAGCCACTTGGCCTCCATCGTCATCATCATCTTGCCGCCCGGAATATCCTCGCTTTGCGACGTTACGGTCATCGTGTAGGCACTGTCGAAGCTGCCGGTCACAACGGAGTGCGCCGTGGCAGGTTTACCACCAAACGTGCAAGTGGAATCGATTGTGATCGAATTCTCCGAGCTTTGCACATTGCGTCCCGGGCAAGCCGTCGGGGCGAACGGTCCGGCGCTCGACTGCATCATCTGGTCGGTCGCGGCATCGATGCATTGCTGGATCACCCGGGCTGGGGCGTTGCTGTTTCCGATGCTGGTCTTGACCTCCCAAAGGCCTGGCTTGCGCGACGGCAGCTCGGCCGCAGGCGCTGGCAGCGCGCAGATCAGAACGAGAATCGTAGCCGCGATCATCCGTATGAAATTCTGCTGCATTGGAAACCTTGTAGGGCCTGAACAACGTAAGGGCCGGACGCTGCCTGGCGAAGCCTTAATGGCAGCCTTGGTTCGTGTCGAGACCCCGAGCTCGCATTGTCGATATGAAAACATGCGTCCCGCGCATGCGACATCTCGTTACACGGCGCAGCCGTCCAATAGCGCGCCGTGCCTGCGGCGGACGTCCGATTCGGATAGATAACCGATGAAGACGGGGCGAAGGGTTAGATATTCACTTGCAGTGGACGTCGCAGTGCCACCGAAAATCAGGATTCTCATTTCTCAATCCGAACACATCGCGGCGGAAAGCTCACAGCAACCTCGCACCAAAATTTCGCTCGGGGTCCATATCCGCCACCAGACGTCCGGTTGGTTTTGCCGCCTCGCCTCCCGTGCGCGCCAGGAAGCGGCCGGAGCCTGCTTCGACCGAACGCTTGCCGTCCGCGACGATGACGCGTCCGCGCGATAGCACGGTGACCGGCCAGCCGCGCAGTTTGCGACCGGCGAAAGGCGTGTAGCCGGTGAGGTCGTGCATCATCTCGTCGCTCAACGTGACCTCACGCTGCGGGTCCCAGATCGCGATATCCGCATCCGCTCCGACCGCAATCGAGCCCTTGCGCGGATGCAGATTGTAGATCCTTGCCGGCGCGGTCGCGGTTAGTTCGACGAATTTTTCGATTCCCAGGCGGCCCTTGGAAACCATGGCGTCGAACAGCAGCGGCAAACGCACTTCCAGACCCGGCAGGCCGTTGGCCACTTGCTTGAAATTGGGATTGGGGCCGGCGCGCAGTTTGCCGGTTTCGTCAAACCGATAAGGCGCGTGATCGGACGAGATGGTCTGGAGATCGCCGAGCGCAAGCGCCTGCCACAGCGCCTCCTGGTCGGAGACACGCCGCGGCGGCGGACTGCACATCCATTTGGCGCCTTCGACGCCGGGCTTGTCGAGATCGTCGGCGGTGAGGAAAAGATATTGCGGACAGGTTTCCGCGAAGACTTTCAGGCCCTGGCCGCGCGCGTCGCGGATCACCTTGGCACCTTCCGCCGTCGACACATGAAAAATCATGATCGGTTGATCGATGAGCGCGGCCATGCCGATCAGCCGGTTAAAGGCCTCCGCTTCCGAAACGCGGGCGTGGCTGATGGCGTGATATTTCGGATCGGTATAGCCGCGCGCGAGCAGCCTATTCACCATCCAGGAAATCATCCCGTGGTTCTCGGCATGGGCGCAAAGCAGCGCGCCACCGTCGCGCGCCGCCAGCAGAATATCGAGCAGCGGCTCGTCCTCGATTTTCAGCCGGTCATAGGTCATGAAGATCTTGATCGAGCCATGGCCCTGCTTGATCAACGCCGGCAGATCGGTTTCCAAGGTTTCTCTGGTCGGATCGGCGATGATCATGTGAAAGGCATAATCGATCACGGCGCCTCGTCTCGCGAGCGCATGATAGTCCTCGAGCACCTGCGGCAGTTTCATGCCGACGTGTTGAGCCGCGAACGGGATCACGGTGGTGGTGCCGCCGAAAGCCGCCGAGACGGTGGCGCTCTCGAACGTGTCGGCGTTCATGATGCCCGCGGCCGAAAGTTGCTCGATATGAGCGTGGCTGTCGACACCGCCCGGCAGGACCAGCTTGCCGCGCGCGTCGATCTCGCGCCGCCCTCCCGGCAAAGCGCGGCCAATGGCTGCGATCGTCTCGCCCGAAATCGCGACATCGGCCTCGAACACGTCGCTCGCGGTCGCGACGCGTCCGCCGCGAATGAGGAGGTCGTAGGCGGGCTCGGTCATGGCAAAACTCCCATGTTCTTGACTATCTCGATGAAAGCACAGATCGTGCCGTCACACTTCATCCCGCAGGATAACATGATGTCCCGGCCACGTATTCTCGTCATCAACCCCAACTCCAACCACCTTGTGACGCAAGGATTGGAGGACGCCTTGAAGCCGCTTGGCTTTGAGGGCGGACCGGAGATCGTCTGCGAGACGCTGACTGAGGGCCCTTACGGGATCGAGAGCCAGGCCGATGTCGACAGTGTCGCGATGCCGCTGCGCCGGCGGGTCGAAAGCGACAACAACTCGGCAGCCTTTGTCATTGCCTGCTACAGCGATCCGGGCCTGCATGTCTGCCGCGAAGGAACCGATCGGCCGGTTTTCGGCATCGCCGAATGCGGCGTGCTCACCGCGCTTGCACGCGCGGAAACTTTTGGCGTCATTGCCATCGCCCAGCGCTCGATCCGCCGTCATATCCGGTATCTGCGGCAGATGGGGTTGATGGAGCGCCTGGCCGGAGAGCGACCGCTCAACATGAGCGTGGCGGAGACGGCGTCGGGCGACGGAACGCTCGCCAAGATGATCGAGGTCGGGCGCGTTCTTAAAGAGGAAGATGGCGCTGGCGCCATAGTCATGGGCTGTGCCGGCATGGCGCGCCACCGCAAGCCGCTGGAACAGGCACTCGGGATTCCCGTGATCGACCCGACACAAGCGGCCGTGACGATGGCGCTGGGCACGGTGCAGCTCTCGCATCACTGATTTTCGTCGGATAGTTCGGCCGCTCCGTTGCCGCCCTTGGCGCTTACCGGTCATGCGGAGCAAGTTCGCGGAACGAGATACCGGACATTTAGGCTTCCGGAGGCGGCACCGCGCCGGTACGACTGGTGATCAGGCCATAGTGTTCAATGCGGCGGTGACGGGCAAAGTCGAAGATCGTGGTCTTGCCGAACACGGTGGCGTCGAGATCGCAGGGGTGAACCAGAAGCTCGTCGTCCTCGGTCTTGGCCTCGGCGACGATTTCGCCGTCCGGATTGACGATCAAGCTGCCGCCGATCAATGGAAACCCATCCTCGACACCAGCTTTGGCGACGGACACGACCCAGGTCGAGTTCTGGTAGGCACCGGCCTGCGCGGACAGGCGATTGTGGAACAGCCGCTTCTCGGGCCCCTCCTCGCTCCTCTGGGAGTTGACCGAGGGCGTATTGTAGCCGATCAGCACCATCTCAACGCCTTGCAGGCCCATGACGCGGTAGGTCTCCGGCCAGCGGCGGTCGTTGCAGACCGCCATACCAAAGATACCGCCAAGCGCACGCCAGACATTGAAGCCGAGATCGCCGGGCTCGAAATAGCGTTTTTCCAGATGCTGGAAGGCGCGTTCGGTATCGAACTCCGAATGGCCCGGTAGATGAACCTTGCGGTATTTTCCGACGATCTTGGCGGATCTATCGGTGAGGATACAGCTGTTGAAATGGTGTCCATCCGGCGTCAGTTCGCCATAGCCAAAACTCATAGCCATCTGGTGCCGAGCGGCGCGCTCGAACAGAGGCTTCGTCGCGGCGTTTGGCATCTCGCGCTCAAACCAGCCATCGACCTCGGTTTGATCCTCCATGTACCAGCGCGGATAGAATGTGGTGAGTGCCAGCTCCGGATAGACGATCAGGTCGGCGCCCCTGGCTTTGGCGTCATCCATCAGCGCGATCATGCGCTTCACGACGGTCTCGCGGCTATCGGCTTTCTGGATGGGGCCCATCTGGGCGGCGGCGACATTGATAACGCGCATGAAAAACTTCCTGGGGCTTCGAGGCCGGTTTGCACAAATATGGAGCAGTTTTCCGGACTTTAACGTCCCTCGGAGGAGGTTCCGGCTCAACCCGCGTGAGCAATTAGGGTTTTGGTTCACTCTGAGTCAATTGCGGAGTGGCTCTGGACTGACGCGCATCTGTTCTGCATTTCTGCTCGTCAGGACATCACCGGCTCGCGTCCATGCCGATTGAGCGCGACCTCGCCGCCAGCGGCGACGGTTGCAAGCTGCAATCCCCAGCACGATCCGAACATCGGAATGGCACGGGAAAACGCCTCACGGACGAAGTCGATTTGCCGCAGGCTTGCCGCCTCGCGCCGATAGATGTTCAGCGACGATCCCGTAATTGCAATTCCGTCATACGCGTCGAGCGGCGCGACCAGAGTTGCGCCCTCATCCGTCGGCGTAAAGATATCGACCTGCGCATCCGGTGCGATCTTGCGCAGCACTTCGGCATAACTTTCTGCGGGCGTTGCGCCCGCAGACTCGGCCCAGCGGCGGCGGCCATCGGGGGTATTTCCTTCGGCGACCAGGAGCCGCAGCATCGTTTAGTCTCCAAGATCACCGCGAATGGCGGCCGGATATGTTCGCTTCCCTGACGGCTTCGACCATTGCTAAGTCGCTGATCGAAATCAACTCCCAATCCTGCCATCTCCGCGCCTTCTAGAGCGCGATGACATTTCTTCGAATCGTCATCCCGCTCGATCTTTTTGTTTGAGCATGATCTCCGCGCAAACGCTTCGCGTTTGTCGCGAGGGAAAACCGGTGTCCACTTTTCCGGATCATGCTCTAGAATCCGAACGCCACAGGCATTTTGAACTTTGGTCGACAATCGCCCTGCGTCTCCAGCACGCCGTTTGCATCGAACGAGACCATTGCCAGCGGAGCATAGTGATGCTGGACACCGTGTGGCGCCACGGCTTTCGGCTTGCCATGTTCGTGGGGCCACAAAACGCCGCCGGTGGCGACACGCGCGGGGATCAGCCAGTAGTCGCCGGCGCGGTACCTGTTCGCCGGAGTCGATTTGTGGAATTGAACTCGCAGGCCTTTCTCGAGCGACAGCCACCCATTGTTGCCCTCGCCTTCCCTGAGGATCGCTGCGCCATCGCGCAACTCCAGCCCGCCCCTTTTGGGATCGCCTGCCCGGTGATCCCACCGGCGCAGGAAATAAGCACGGTGCTTGCGATCGCCATGCGCCGGCGTTCCGACCAAGGTCACCGTACGGCGAGCGGAATCCGCGATTTGCACTTGAAACAGCGGTCCGGTGGCACCGCCGCCGATATGGCCCTCGCAGAGCTCGACCCAATCTCCCGTGTTCAGACCAAAGCGCGCGTCCCTGCCCATGGAAGCCAGGGTAAGGACATTGTTGTCGAACGAGGTAACCCGAAACAGCACGGAGCCGTTCTCGCGCGACACTTTGAACGTGGGTCCGTGGGCGCCGCCACTCACATTGCCCTCGTGATGAATTTCGACGCGGTAAAGCTGGTTTTGCGGGCCTCGATAACCTTCTCCAACCGCATGCTCATGCTCGTGACTTGCGCCATCCGGCGCGGCCGACGTCTGAGCTCGCAGGCGTCCGCGGTGTTCGGCCTGCCATGCATGCGTGATCGTCGACCAATGCGCATGCACCTTGCTGCAATCGCCATAGGCNNCCCGCCACATCACCTTGGTGCGAATGCTGGTGTCGATCCCGTTCAATGCGGGCTCGTAGATCGCCTCGTCTTCGAGATACGTGACCGGTCTCTCCCAGACGTCGAGATAGATCAGGTACGTCGCACTCTTTTTGGGAGCCGGCAGGCTTTCCCCGGGATCGATATGGGCGGAATAGGCGAGATGCTCCGTGTTCTCGCAGAGGATTCCGTTGACATAGTAGTGTCCGGGACTGATGAGGAATTCGCCGGGCTCCTTCAGCATTCCGCGCAGATGTTCCTGCTTCTTTGGCGGATAGTCGCCGACCACCCCCGGAGTAATGACCTCGAAACCGCAATTGTCGTAGGGCCCGCCAAATGGTCCGATGAGATCGGTCACCAGCGTTCGCCAATAGCGCCAGAAGATGGCAACCTGCTCGTTCAGATCGGCGTCAAGCTGCGGGCGTCCCTGCTGCATGAGAACCCGCGTGAAATTCTTGGTCGGTTCGAAGCTGTCGCGCGTGAAATCTCCGGTCATGACTACCTCTCATCAGCTGGCGAAGATGGTTCCGACATCGGTTCCGGCCGGAACGTATTCAACAAGGCGATTGCGCAGATTGGCCAGGCGTTGCTGCTCGAATAGATCGTGAAACACCCCAAGCTCGGCCCGATCCTCTGCACCGTGCGCGATCTCGTCCGCGCATCCGCGCGCAAGCCGGCAATAGGCCGGCTCGCCATAGCGCGTGGTGATGAACTGGGGCTCGAGGCGTAACCATTCCGCTCGCCGCAACCCGTGCAGCTCGGATCTCGGAAGATGTTCGAGTTTTGCCGCGTCATCGAGGATCTTGTCGGCCAGATCGGGCTGGCAGCAATATCGTGCAGGCGTGTGCGAACCGGGCGGAATGTAGCAATATCGCACGCAGCCATGCTGTCGGCGCGCCACCCGGACCTGACCTGTGAAAATGGAATTCTCGGCAAGCTCGACAGTGTGGGTTTGAACGCGGCCGAGAATTGTGGATTTCGTCACGGTGAGAGCGATCGGCGCGGCCTCCTGTTCGGGCGAGCCGATCGCAATCAATTCGTTGCCCGTGGCATCGACGATGCTCTCGCTGATCCGCATCGTGATTGGATCGGTGAGAATGTCCTCCTGCGTGGCGTGGATCGTGCCGATGATGCAACGATCGATCAGGACGCGCGGCGACGCATCCATAAATGAAAGGCTGGGTTCAGCCGGGCGGCGCGGCCTGGCATCCTGATGAAGCGACCAGCCAGGCACCAATGTGCAGTGCCGGAAAACCATCTCGTCAAACGTCCCGCGGATATCGATGCCGCGTCCGGTAACAAGAATGCCATCCAGCGTGATGCAGCTTCCGGCAGCGCCGGTAATTGTCAGCGCGTCAGGACGGCTGGCGCGCCAGTCGAGGAGATCGATCACAGGACGCACGCCTTTGCTAGCGCGGATCTCGAGACTTTGGCCCTCCTTGAGTTCGATATGGAGCGGCTCTTGATAGGCGCGATTTTCAGTCAACTCGATCACGGCGCTGGCCGGGTTGTCGTGGGCCCAGCGCTCACAAGCCGCCCGAACCGTTGGGAACTCGGTACTGCCGTTCACGCGGTAAGTCGGAATCTCCGCCTTCACGACGTTGGCGCGTTCATATTCGCCACCGCCGATATCCATGCCGAAGGCGTAGTGATAGGAAACCAGGACATCGCCCTCGGGCAGTTCCGAGGGTGGAAAGACGATGCGGCCAAGCTCCGGATCGACGGCGACATATCCGTGCGGCGGCCGGTACCTCCATTCGCTCAGATCCGCGGGAATGATCTTGTCCGCGGGGATTAGCTCGTTGCCGTCTGATTTCCAGATCGCGAGACTCCGGCCTTCTCCATAATATTTGTCCGAAGCCTGGCGCCGCTCCTCGCCGGCAACGATCGTCTCGAATGCCTTCCGCCGAATCGGAACCGGAAGGCTCAACTCGCCGTCTCCCGACATCGGATCGGCAACGGGCAAATTATGCAGCGGCGTGTCATTGCCGAGAATGCTGAAGGTGTAGCAATGCTCGCCGACCTCCTCGAGACAATACGCCAGCGCGCGCGTCGCCGGATAGACCGGCAGCCGCCATAGATAAAGTGCGACGTTCTGGACGTTGTAGGGACCTAGTGACCGATCCGATCCGATGCTTCGCACATCGACCAGGTGGGCGACGGTGTCGAACGGAGTTCCGACGAGATCGAGCCTATCGGCAGACCGCAGATCGGCGGTCCCTCCGCGCCTCAAGTGCAGATGATCGATCGACTGGGTTAGCTCCACCTGGCGCCCGCACTCGACGACGCGCGAAGGCCATCCGGTAACTGCCTCGGCCAGTTGCTCCAGCAACCCGATCGAGCCCTTGCGTCTTCGGAACCGGACGGAATTGGCCACCTCCCGGCGCGCCGATAGCGTCTTGTTAATCGGCAACAAGGTGGGATCGGACGGAACGGCATCGGGAGGCGGCCGATAGCCGATCAGATCGCCGATGTAGGGAACCACCCAGTCCTCGCATGTCTCGATGAACCAGTTTTCATAGAGCCGTGCGATATCGCTCTCGATCAGATCCACCTGGGCGGCGATCACGCCGAGCAACGCCAATAGCGGCTTGTTCACCTCCAGATCCCGCTGCCGGTAAACCACCGGGAGAAGATCGTAGAGGCGATTGCCGGCGTTGTTCGAGGAACCACTGTTCGCGGTCATGAACTGATCCTCGTGAGTACCAGCGTGTCGGGAAGGTCCGCGCTCAGAAAGGCGATCTGCGCCGACCGCACATTCAACTCGACCGGATCGATCTCGGCTCGCTTGACCCTGACGAGCGGCGCCGGGCCGGCGTCGGAACTAATGTTCGCCAGCTTGGCCTTCAGCGACGTGTCAAATTTGGTGTCCGACGTGCTGATCGAATCAAATGTCGTGACATCCACATAAGCGACGCCTGCGACGAGCTGGATTGCACTGATGACTTCGCTCAGCGCGACATCTTGTCCGAGATCTCGCCGATCGTAGCCAAACCCGTTGAGCAGAGCTGATCGAATGTCGGGCTCGACCTCCGCCCATTGCCGATCCCCTGTCAGCCCGACGCGCGCGGCGATAATCAGCAGAACAAGCTCACAGCCTTCGACCTGAACCGCCAGATGCGGGTCGCCCGCGTCAGGAAGGGCTTGAAGAAGATTCTGGTATTGATCGGAGCTGCCGCCTCCTGGAACCGTGGGGGCTACGGTTACATGCACCAGCTCGCGATGCCCGTCGGACAGCAACGCCGCAGTCGCCTTGCCGATGCCGCCGAACGTGCGGGCGAAGTCGGCGTAGTCCTGCACGCTGATCAGCCGGTCCATGCTGGCACCGAGCAGCGACACGTTCTTCTTTCCCTGATCGCGGTCGTCGCGGTCGACACCGCCGGCCGCCGGCAGCGGACTTGCGACTGCTTTGACCCCAAACGGACGCGACGCCAGTTGGCTGATCGCGCCCGCCGGCACATTTCCCGCAGAACCCAGTCCGGCGCGATAGATGGCTTTGACGTTTTCCTTTCCGGTCGGCACGCGCATGCCATTGACGCCGTCACCGAAAACGATGGTCGTCTTGTCGGCATCGTCGGTCCGCGTCACGTAACAACGATCGAACGGCCCCGCATCGGTCAGCGCGGCTACCTCGGTCCAGGGAATGTCGTTGACCCGCACCTCGAGGGTGCCTTGCGTGCCACTGCGGGTAGCGGCCTTCACATGGGTGACGGGCCCCTGGCGCAGGGTGAATTGCTGCATGGCTTGCGACCCGTTGCCGCTGCCGAGAACCTCAACACGTGTCTCGCCATGAGTTGCCGAGACGACGTTTCCGTAGACCGTGACGGTATCGCGCTTGTATTGGTAGCCAAGCGGAGCGGCGAGTTCGAGAAAGCTGTGCAAGTGTTCGCCGGCGCGCATGCCGGAGTTCGGATCTTTCGGATTGGCGAGCTGGGTCTTCTGCTCGACGCCGGCCAGCATGACGAGCTCTGCCGCCTTCACGCCGCTTGTGTTGGGAATGTCGGTGCGCTCCCCGCCGACAATCAGCCAACGGCCCGAAGGCAGATCGCTATAGAGATCGCCAAGCTCGATCTCCTTGCCTTCGACCGGATCGTCGATCGGCTCCCCGGCCAGATCCAGCCGCTCGCTCTGCGCCAGGATTGTCGCGGGTCGAACCGCCGACAGCATGAGATCGCTGGCGGTCAGCCAGTTGCGTTCCAGGGTCAGCCGCGTCACGCGGCCCGACATGCCATAGCGCGCGATCGAAACTTTCTGAACGTCCTGGAGCTGCGTGATGAGAGGCGGCTGCCCGTTGGCGAAATCGATCGCGACCCAACTCTGCGGAACGATATGATCGTAGACTGAATCGAGATCGACCACGCTGAGCTGATTAGGGACGATCGCGGCCTCGTGCTCGATCGCAATACCATGCTCGGTGGATACCCGCAGCCGACGACCGGTTGAAGACGACGTCGCAGTGCGGCCAATTAAAACCTTGTCAACCTCGCCGCCCGAATCAACCTCGATCAATGATCGTGTCGTATCGAATGTGATCGTGTACGAGGATCCGAGATCGGTGAAATCCAGCTTGATCGTTTTGCTGGTCGTGTTGATCGATGCCTGGACGTGCCACCGGCCAATGGGCGGCGGAGGCGTCGTATTATCTATCGCAAACGACTGGCTTGCCTTTTCCGGTCCCTGCTCGATCTGGACAAAAGCCAGGGGAGTTTCTTTGTCGCTGAACATTGTCTCGATGTAGGCAAGTGGGGTGTCGCCTCTCTGCCTCCTGCTGACGTCGCTCACCGACAGGACGATTTCGATGAAAGTCGCACCCACCAACGGCCATTCCTCGGTGTCGATCACCACGCCCTTTTCGTCGGTGACCGGCTTCAACGGAGCGTTGTGACCGAACGGCGCAGCCTTGACCCGAAACGCGTGAACTTCATTCGACACCGGCAGTGTCACCGCTTCATTCTTCAGGGCGGTGTAGAATTCTGCGCGCATCTCGGGGTTGAGCGTCCTCACCATGGCCGGCACTGCGTCCGAATGTTGATCGAAGGTGCGCGACATGTTGCGCGCCAGCTCGGTGGCATTGACCGGGTTGCTGGCTGGCGGCTGGGTGAGCGATTCGATCAGATTAACGAGGCTGGCGCTCGGCGGCGGGAGCGCAGCAGTCGCCGCCAATGTTGCCAGCTGTGGGACCGGTTTCTGGATGTCGACCTTGGTGCGGCCTTGCGGCGCCTGCAGTTCGACCGCCTGGATCCTCTGCAACGCCGGAGAACCGGCGACAACCAGCAATGGATCGTTGGGCTTGAGGTTCGCCGTCAAGCCCGCGACATAAACGGTGGACGCGTCGGACGCCACGATCTGCGGCCGGCTCAAGCGGGGCGTCAAATTGTTCCATGCGCCTCGCGCAGGCAGATCGTCGGAGATTTCGAACGATTGCGGCAGTTGGTCTTGAGCCGGCAGGCTCTGGACGCGGCTCCCTACCGGGAAGGTCGCTACGCTGTTCTGGTCCAGGGTGTAGGCGATGTTGGCCGATGCCGACACGCCGGGACGCAGCGAGGATCCAACAAGGTTGGCAAGCTCCAGTACCGAGCGGCGCTCCACGGCGGTTCGCAGATAACCCTCATTGGCGATCCGCTCCTGATAAAAGGTCAGCACATCGGCGACGATCGCCCAGGCATCGAGTAACGCAATCGCCGGATCGCTGGCCGCGCGGGTTCGCAAGCCCGTCAAACCCGACTGGGACAACTGGCCTTTCATCGTATCGAAGAAGGTCGCATGATTGCCAACGCGATAGGAGAGCGCGCTCAGCCCCGGACGATTGACCGTCGAGCCGGCAGTTTGCTCCGCCGCGCAGGATGTGCAGGGCTCGGTCATTGCCCACCTCGCAGCGTCAGGACCAGTCGGCCATTCTCCGGAAACACCGGATCGTTGTCGAGCCGCGCCACTTCAAGCGGACCGATCGGCAGAACGCCGTTTTCGATCTCCCGATCCGGTCCCGCAAACCGGCGCTCCAGCCTGGTCACGGCGACGCTCTCGACGCCGGCAACGCCCTGGGCGGCAGCGATCAGCTTGCTGACGTAGATATTGTCGCCGAAGCTTAAATTGTCCGGATGAAAGACGCCGCGCCGGCCGCCCGGCACAGCGCGATTGATGCTGAAATTATCCGACAGCGCAGCTTCGACATGAGCACGGACATACCCCGGCAGGACTTTCACCGTGATCGCAATGTCCAGCGGCACATAGCTTGGAGGCACGACGATCACATCGTGACCGATGCGCCGATAGCGATCCAGATCGGCCTCGATCCGACGCAACAGCGCCGGGTCGGTTTGCTCGGTCCCGAGCGGATCGATGGCCACGTGGGCCACGTATCGGATGCCGGTCCATTGCAGTTCCGCCGCGGCGCGCTGTACCCTGGGATTGCGTTCGGCGATCCTCGCATAATCGTCCGCGCTCACCGCGCGCATCAGGCCGCCCTGAGATGCCTTGGGTGCGACCAGCTTGACCTTGGCAATCGGCTCCGGATCGGTGCCCCCCGCCGCCGCGAGCGGATTACGCGCCTTCAGCGCTGCACCGTTCAACTCAGCTGGCGGACCGACGATCTGGTTGATCGCCTCCGCACCCACGTTCCCTGCCGCGCCGATCCCGACGCGATACATCGCGGCGAAGACCTCTCCCGGTTCCGGCGCCCGTCCCAATTGACCGTCGCCGAACCGCAGATGCGCGTAGCCGGCGTCGTCCATTTCGACGACGAAGTGAAAATCCCTGGGACCGCTGGCAATGAGATCGCGTTGCGGAGTCCATGTCCGCACAAGCGGTTTCAGTTTATCCGCCAGCGTCGTTGAGTGACCCTTTGCCTTGTCTGCTTTGTCGGGTGGCAACTGACTGCGAAGGGCGCGCCAGGCAGGGTCATCCGACTTAGCAAGCTTATCCGCAAACGACAGCGGGTCCTGCAAATCCGCAAATGTGAACAATGGTTTCGATCCGTCGAGTGTCGGAGCAATGCTGAACAGCTTGATCTGCGGGACCGCGGATCGCGGATCCTGAATCAGCAAGCCGGCCGCAGCCCCCGTGCCCGCCGCCGGGTGGCAGAAAGTCAGCGGCCCCTTCTTGAGCACGGGGCGATAGTTCTTGCCGGGAATCTGGTCAGGCAAAACTTCGCACTTGGTCCAGTCGTTCGGGTCTGTCGCGATCCACCTCCCGTGATCCGCAAGAACGAGGTTGCCGCGCGCCACGCTGATGTCCTCGACATCCGCCGCATCGGCGCGCCCCGACAAGCACAACGCGAAAGGAAGTGCGTCTTCCGCTCGCCATTTTATGTTCACCACCGGCCGGTCATAGAGGGGATCGTAGTCTTGCGTTACGTCGGTTAATCGGACCACGTGCCGGTGCGCCGGATCGGCATCCGCTTGCGCGTGGGTGGCGGGCCCGAGCATCTCCTCAAACAGAAGAATGTCACGCGGTCGAAGATTCAGTTTGCGGTCTCTCGACGGTGGAGCGCCATGCTCTTCCGGAGTTGGCGCAGGGCTCTTCGCGGTCGCCTCGCGACCGGCGGCGGATTTGGCCGTTCGCTTGCGTCGACTGTGGCTCTCGTGCGGTTGATCCACCGGCGGCGGTACGCTTGTCGTGGGCTCCTGCCAGCCATCAACAAGCGTCGCCGAGGTCGCCCCCGCCTCGAGACAGCAGACGCGGTCGCCCCAGGTGTAGAAGCTGATGCTGTTGTGGGCCTCGTACAGATGAATCGGTTCCCGCGTGACCGGCTCGAAGATGTCGAGTTGATCACCGGCCGCCGCAACGCCTGAGCCCGTATCCGGCGCTGTCCTGCCGGACCGAAACTGGATTTTGCCGGGATCGACGGGCGTCGAGCCTTTGCCCGGAGCTTCAATGAAAATCCAGGTCCGCGCATTGCAGCCCTCATGCATCGCATAGTCGACCAGGCGAACGTGCCGCCGCACCGAAATGCGCTGCCGCGCCGTACTGAGATAGGCTTCGGTCGCAACCGCGTCCTGATAGTAGCTGAGATAGTCGCCGACATAGGCCAGGATCTCGACCAGCGTGATGCCGAGGTCCGGAATGTGCCGTTCCTGCCAATCCGGCATCGTCACGGCCAGCCGGTCCAGAATCAGTTGCCGGAACGATTCATAATCCTTCGCGAGGTAATTGATCTCCGGCCCGGGCAATTCCGGCCGGGAACGGACGTGTCCTGGTTTGCAATCGAACTCGACCGCCCTTCCGACGTTGAAACTGAAATCGGCGTGAGCAAAGCGCCGATCGAACCCGGCCGGAGGCTGGTCCGTCGGCTGGCCATACTCATTCAACTCGACCAGGCTGAGCTTGTAGGTCGAGAGGTCACCCGGCCGATCGATCGCCACCTCCAGGCAATTGTCGATCTCGGAATAATCGAGGTCGCGGATCAGAATGCTTAACACCCTGATGTCGCGGACATGGACACCACCGGTGATCCTGACATTGCCGGCGGAAATTGCGCTCGACACTTTGCCAATGAAAAACACCGTCAGCGTCAGCCGATCGTCGCTTACTTCGATGTAGTCTATTCCACAAAGGTTGCTGGTGCGCAACATCCGGCGCCTTTGCGGGTCTCGACAGACTTCTGACGGGATCGACGTCATGAACTACACCGTTCTCGTAATCTGCGCGGTTTGTGTCCTGCCGGTCTGGCGCCTCAAGTATTGAAGGTCGATGGTGAGCGTCGAATCCACAGAAGTGACCTGGAGGTCCTGAAGTTCGATCAGATCTCCCAGCCAGCGCTGAATCGCTCCCCGCAGCGTGAATTGAAGCGCGGCGGCAATCTCGGGACTGTTCGGCGCGAACACCAGCTGCATCAACCCGCTGCCAAAGTCGGGACGGTTCACCCGCTCGCCCGGATTGGTGAACAACAGCTGCTCGATCATCTCGCGTATGTGCGCGTCGTCGTCGGCCGTCGCCGTGCGTCCGCTTGCGTCGAAATGAAAAGGAAAATCGATGTTCATGACATCACATCCCGAATACGCAGGTCTGCGTTGCCGTGATCAGGAGCGGTGTTCCGCTCGGCGCGCACAGCGCCTGACTGTCCTGCAGCAGCACGGGAGTGCCGTATGACAGAACGCGCGTTGCCGCGGTCAGCCACATCGCCGTCACGCAAGGACCGTTCGCCGCAATCGGCGGTGGAAGGGCGCAGCCGACCACGCCATAAGGGACCGGCATCACCGAGATCGGCTGGCCCATCACCATCACGTTCGGGATAGTCACCATCGGCGTCGCCATGCCGCCATGCGCGCAATTCACTATGGCATTGAGATGAAGCAAGAATCCCGGCACGACACATCTCCCTTCACGGCGGCGTTACGATAAGAGCCCCCAGATTGACGGTGACCGTTCCTTCAGTGATGCTGATCATTCCGCCCTTGCCATCGCTGATGATGATGCCGGCTTGCGAGATCGTGATGCTCGGCATCGTCGGCAGAGGCAGGCCGCAGGACAAGATGATGCCGGTGACCGGATCGCCGCTCATCAGGATGGTGTTCTGGCCGACCGTCTGCAGAACGATGTTGGGGGTGGCGGGATCGCCCATCAACGCTGGAAGCGGCACCTCCGCCGGCGAGCCCCAGAAGCAGCCCGTCCAGATTGGAAAATCCGGATCTCCATGTTCGAATTCCATCCAGACGCTGGCGCCGATTTCAGGGACCACATAAAGGCCACTCTGTAACCCGGGAAGGCCCGTCATCGGAACGCATGGTGTCGCCCATGTCGTTGGGACCAGTCCTAAAACATCTGGCACCATTGCTGTAATGCGGCCTTTGAAATCCGGATCGAGATTGGAGACGACTGTGCCGCGATATTTCCCGTAAAACTCCTTTTTGTGTGCCTTGCCGGTCATGGGATCACCCTCGGGGTCAGCGAAATCAGACCCTCCCGCGCCAGGCTGAAATTCTGTTTGTATTCCCCCTTCTTGATGTTGTGGGTAACGCTGGAAACGTAATAGAGGCCGTCATAGGCGGTTCCTGCCCCTCTGACGCCGACCAGTTGCCGGGCCTTGAGCGGGCGTCCGTAACGCAAGACGTCCAGCGTTCCCGAACCGGTGATTGGGTCGGGCTTTGCCGATTTGGCAAGGCCCAGCAAAGCGGCCTCGATCGGGCCCCGGTTTGCCACGTTCTCCAACTGAGCCGAGCGCATGGCGAGCGCTGGCCTGATGGCAAGGGGCGGACGCAGCAAGCTCACGTCAGGGATTGGAATGGATATCGGAATCTTATGAGCGATCGGATCGAGTATGGTGATTACCAGCTGGTTGCGCGCCAAGCCGTCGTAGGTGAAGTTGAGCGTCTCGACATTGGTCTCCGCGTCCATGTCGACATTCAAGGCCGGCTGCGGGACTCCGATCCTGATCTCGGGTCCGAAATACGCGATGTTGGTGCCGGGAACCGGTCCCGGATCGATATAGAAGACATATCCCACGTCTCGGGCCGCGTGTTTGATCCATTCGAGATCGCTGTCAAAGGATGTCTTGCTGCGCCAACCTTCGGTGATAATGGGAACATCGATCTGCAAGGGAGGCACGACGGCCGGAATGACGCCATAGGTCACGTATTTAAGAAGCAGGAGGTCAATGATCCCGACAAGGGGCAGACTTGGAAATGGAATCGCCAATTCCAGAAGGGCCCCCAGCAGACCTCCGTTCCCGGTATCCATCAGCACACTGATATCCTGTCCGGTTACCGAGAGCGTGGACTGCCCGGGTTCGTTGCTCGGCGTGACCGTGTGCTGCGTGATGATGCCGTCCATCAGCACGGTGGGTAGACTGTTGGTCGTCACCATCAGGATGACGCGCATGCCGGGATCGAACGCGCCGACCGGCAGCATCTGCGTGTTCAGCGGTGACTTCTTGCTCATCGCAAAGGTCAGCTGAAAGCCGCTCGCCTGGCCGGCACTTGTTGTCACCTGCACCCCGGTCAGCGCGTCGATGACCGGTTGCGGCGCCGGGACGGGCACCGTCGGACCAATCAGGAGCGTGAGGTAAAATCCCCTAAGCATAGGTTTGTGCCGGTACGCCTTGTGGCAGCGTGATGCGAAGTTGCCGCCCGATGGTTTCGGTCAGTTCTTGCGGACGCATGACGTTGTTGGCGTCGCACAGCCGCCAGAAGGCTTCGGGGTCGCCGAGATATTGTGCGGCGATGTTGTCCGGCCGCTCGCCCTGGATCACCGTGTGCAGCTGGAGCAGCGCGAACTGATCGGCCGACGGCAGCAACCGGCGCGTGAGGTAAATGACGGTCTTGCCGTCCGCGGTGTTGAGTGTCGCCGTCGCCAGTCCAAAGTAGCGGCTGGTCGGCGGAAAGGACGTGGCCTGCGGGCTGGTCGGCGCGGTCAGGGCTTGTGCTGCAGCGTTCATGGAATCCCCCTCAAGCCGAGCGCACCCAACGAGCCCTGCGCACCGCTGCGCGCGAGCTGCTCTTTCTGCTGCAGATAGGCCATGAACAGGTTGCCTCCCTTGTGGGCAAAGCCGAGGTCGTTGACCGTGAGCACGCGCATGCCGAGGCTTATCTTGGCGCGGATCGGATTGAGGTTGGGATCGAAGGCTTCCTCGGTGATGTTGAATTCGGTCAAACGCACCGGCAGCACGCGCACCTGGCTCCAGACGAACAGCGACAGCGGCGCCTCCATCGGCGCGATCTCCAGCACGCCGCTGTTCGACTGGCTGTTGTTGTCCCGGAGCTGGGCACTGGTCGGATAGACCATCACTTCGAGCGCAGCGAGCTGCGGATAGATCCCGAGTTGCGCAACGGTAGTGTCATTAAGCTCCATCTGGTCGGTGGCGTCGATCTCGGCCTCGAGCTTGATGGTTTCGAGCGGCGGCGACTTCAGCCGCAAGGCCTCGAGACGATCGCCGGGTTCGGGACCGATGCCCTGCAGCTGCAGCGTGCGGCTCAGCGTGTCCGGATTATATTGCAGCACCACGATCCGCACCGGCACGCCGGTATCCGGATCGAGCAGCACGATGCCGCCCTTGAGCAATTTCGGTGAGCCGGGGAAGGAGGTCATGGTGCTGCCCCCCGTGCGGCCGATCTCCCGAGTTCGCCGAGGTGCTCGAACTCATGAACTACAACCTCGCCGATTCTTTTTAGTTGTTCAGGAGGGACATGGACACGCTTCTGGAGCTCCCTTTCGACAACCTCAATGACTTTCTCTTTTGGAAGAGCCTTCCATCCTTGCTCGCTCAACTGGAGCAGGAACTCGGTAAACAGCGCAGACGCCGCAGCCTCCGCGACTTCAACTATGATAGCAGCCGCAATCACTACCCCGGCGACCTTCAGGGCCTTGGCTATCAATCCGCCCACCGTCGAGCTCGTCTCCGGCTCCTTCGGCGCCGGCTTCTTTTGCTGCCCTTCTTCCGATTTAGTTTCCTGCTTCTTGACGACGGATGCCTTACGAATCGATCTCATCGCGGGCAGCAGCGCCTTTCGCAAAAACTCCTGCTGATCTTTCGGCAGCCCCTGGATCTGCGCCTGAAGGTTGAATAGCGCTCCAAGAAGTGCGGAATCCTGCGGCGAACCCGCCTGCAGCGCGTTTTTGTAATCAAGTGTAGTCATCACAGCGAGAAGCCTATCGTTGTAAATACCTCGCGCGTGATAGGCTCCTTCGATCAGCCTATGAAGTCGCCCCGACAGCTGTGCTATTTCNNNTCCTTGATGTCGAGTGGGTTCAATGATTTCCATAGCGGCGCGTCGGCACCCAGCCCTGTCGAAGATTCCTGTCCCGGAGCAGTTTTCGAAGGCGAAAACGCTTGGTCGATGTCCTGAAGGGCCTGTTTTGCGCTGGCGCTGCCCCGTCTGAAGAGTCGTCCTGCACCTGCAGCAACCTTGCGTTCTTTCGGCTCGAGCCACTTAAACTGAAAACCTTCCTGCTTGAGCGCTTCCGCACAATGCTTGCAAGGGCGACGATAGATCGCCATTCCAACAATGGACATGTCCCGCTCAAGCTGCCCTTCGATGAACAGCTGTTCGGCGTCCTTGGCAGCTTCAGTCTCCTCACGTTTTCCTTGTTCACGAGGTTGCGGATGAAGACGTTCAATACCAAGCCGCGCCGCGAAGCTGTCCAAGTCCTGCTTCCAGTTGCCGCTCGCGGCGTAGAGAAGTGTCCTGAACGGGTCTCCTTGCTCATCGATCATTTCAACGAGAGCAACAGCGATGGTCCTGTTTCGATCAATCTCGCCCTGAATCTCGGGAGGAGCCGATCCAACAAGTTGGACCAGGAGCTCCTTGAGGTGATCCAGGTCAAGCTGATGCTGGGCGCGGGCTTCGACGCCTGACCTGGGAGGCCCAGCTGGAGCTCGGGCGAGACCAACAGAAGTTTCGCCCACGGGACCCACGCTTGCGTTCGGCCGCATGATCTCTCGCGCGGCCAGTTCAGCCTGCTGCTCGGCATTCGCTTCATTCAATCGATGCAGGTACGAGTCAGCATTGGCGGCACCCTGCTGGACAACGTGGGTAAGCTCGTGCGCGAGCAGGCCCCTGCCCGTCCCCGACGTCGGCGAATATTGTCCCGCACCGAAGACGACGTCGCGGCCAACCGTGTAAGCACGCGCGCTGACCGCTCGAGACGATTCTGCGGCTTTTGAATCGGCATGGATGCGGACTTGGCTGAAGTCGTATCCGAAGCGCGGCTCCATAAAGGCACGCGTGGCCGGATCGAGCGGCTGTCCCGGCGAGCGCAAACCCGCCTCAACGATCTGGGGGTCAGAGATCGCTTCGGCGCCGGGCTCGCGTTTGAAGAGGGGCTTGAGGACAGAGGGAGCGAATTTGGGCGGCACGCGCAGCTTCGACTGATCGAGTATTTCCTGCGCACGCTTTTCCGCCGCCTGCTGGTTTTGCTGTAGCCACCAAAAGATGAAGGCGCTCCGGGCGTCGGCTTCGCCTCGATCGCCCTGCGGGTCGGCCGGCGTGCAGATGCGCGGGATTTTCGTCGCCATTT
>WNFM01264598.1_pt1 | contig 32649 bp, 35 predicted proteins | sample 5400271 | NCBI WGS metagenome assembly WNFM01 (sample SAMN13153352, study PRJNA577476) | soil metagenome | isolation source: 60 cm saprolite on Douglas fir-dominated hillslope | place: USA:California | collected 2013-09-17 | reverse complement strand
AATCGGCTTGGCGGAGTTCATCGGCACCTGGTCCAATCCGAGCAATATAGACTCGACGAGCGTTCGTTTCGACGAAAACGTCAACGAGCAGGTAAGGCTGTTCTTTCGCTTCAGCGACACATCCTCCGGTGTCAGCGCGCAGACTGTACCGTCGCCTTCAATTCGGCGTGCTACGGACTTCACGACTCGGACCTACACATTCGGAGCGTCCAGCTCACTTTCGAGCAGAATGAACAACGAATTCCGGCTGAACTACAGTTCGAATACGGGATCTCTGTCTCAAACACCAGAGAACTTCGGAGGCGCGGCGGCAGTTGATCTTTTTGCGTTGCAGGGCTTGGGTAATACAGTGAATGCCGCCCATCAAGTGGCGATCAGCCTGAACTTTCTAGGCCACCCTGCCGGCCTCACACAGTTCGACACAAGTAGCGAGCAGAGGCAATGGAATCTAGTTAACACATTTGGGCTATCTGTTGGCCGGCACCAGTTGAAGTTCGGCGTGGATTATCGCAGATTGAGTCCGCAAATATTTGCGATTAATCCGCAGGTAAATTATACCTACCTTAATTCCAACGCTGTTCAATCAAATTCCGTCAACCTTGGAGTGGCTTTTTCAAGCGCGCCCGCCTTTCCTGTGTACATTAACTTTTCGGCCTTTGCAGTGGACGAATGGAAAATAACGTCCCGCCTAAATCTTTCGATGGGACTGCGTTGGGAAGTGAATCCAGCCCCGGGCGCCTCGCAGGGAAACGTCCCGTATACGGTTCAAGGGAATAACCCCAGCACGCTGACATTGGCTCCGCAGGGCACTCCGCTTTGGAAGACAACGTGGTACAACTTTGCTCCCCGACTGGGAGCAGCCTATACCCTCAGAAGCGCGCCGGGATGGGAGACAATATTGCGTGGCGGCGGAGGAGTCTTTTTCGATACTGGCCAGCAGCTTGGGTCGCTAGGTTATTCTGGGCCGGGCTTTTCCGCATTTGAGTTCTTCGCGCGGCCCGGTGGTTCGCCAGTCAGCTTTCCGGCTCCGCCATCACAAGTGACTCCTGTGATTGTGAATCCGCCGATGGCCCCATATACGAGTACCGTGGTTTATCCCTTCTCGGCTCACCTCCAACTGCCCTACACGCTTCAATGGAACGCAAGCATGGAACAGGCTTTAGGCAAATCTCAAGCATTAACAATAAGTTACGTTGGCTCGAATGGAAGGAGGTTACTGCAAACGACTCTTGTGGACCTTAGTTCGGTCAATCCTAATTTCCACTTTGCTAATTTCACGAAAAATGGGTTGACATCATACTACGATGCGCTGCAATTGCAGTTCCAACGCCATTTTGCACACGGTCTGCAGGCGCTTGCTTCTTACGGCTGGTCGCATTGTATTGACTACGGATCCCGGGACACTTCCTTTCCCTACCAGCTCGGGAATTGCGATTTCGACATCCGACACAATTTTTCGGCTGCCTTCTCATATGACCTGCCGAACGTCGGACGAAACGGGTTTGCTGCTGCTGTCCTGCACCGCTGGGGTCTGGATGACCGCTTCACTGCCCGGACGGGATTTCCCGTTACGCTTGATGGAGGTGAAGTACCCGATCCCGCGACTGGACAATATTTCAACGCCGGTCTGGATATAAACCCAGGCCAGCCCAGTTACATCAGTGGAGCCCAATGCGCTTCGGTCTACAACAACGGCAAGGGTTGTCCCGGCGGCCGGGCGATTAATCCGAATGCATTCTGCGACCCAACCGCTGGCCCTTGCCCAGGAAGCATTGCACCTCGGAATTTCGTCCGTGGTTTTGGTGCCTGGCAGATGGACTTAGCAGTGCGCCGAGAGTTTCCGATCCACGAGAACCTCAAACTGCAGTTTCGGGCGGAGGCCTTCAACATCTTCAACCATCCTAGCTTCGGCACAATTAACCCGAACTACTGTTCCCTCGACCCAAGCTCCCCGAGCTTTTCGTCCCCCTGCACCTTTGGCCAAGCCACGGCGACGTTGGCAAGCAGTCTGGGTGGGTTGAGCCCGTTGTACCAGATGGGCGGAGCCCGTTCGATGCAGTTTGCTTTGAAGCTGGTCTATTAAGAACACTCAGATTGCTAGCGGGTGCGGTTGCTCCCGAAGTCGCATCGAGACCGGCACGGAGTGCGCGCGGAAAGAATTCAGAAGACACGAACGCTGCCTGCTCTGAAGAGTGTCGAAACACGAAGTCGACGAGTTAGAAGCTCGCGGAACGACGTTTCTTACAGGAGCGAATCTTGACGCAAGAAGACGTATTGTTTGCGATGCGCTGGTGCCGTAGTTTTCGTGTTTTATTCTTGGCTGCGGCGTGGCTTCTGCCAGCGACGCGAGGTACGCAACTACGTGCCCAGACCTCTACCGAGCAAGGGTCCAGCAAGAGGCCAATAACGATCGCCGACGGCGTCGAAATGACGCGGTTAGAAGAACCGGACTCAGAGGCAGGACGTTCATCCATCGGGCACTTTTCTCCCGACGAGAAGCGGTTCGTTGTGGTTCAGCGAAAAGCGAATTTGGCGCGCGACACAAATGATTTCTCGCTCCTCCTGTACCAGACGGTCGATGTATTCCGTTCCCCGCACGCCGATTTTCTGGTCACAATGTCCTCCTCATCAATACGCCCTGCCATTTCGATGGTGCGCTGGCTCTCTGATAACGAGACGCTGGTTTTTATAGGAGAGAATCCAGGCGAGAACTCCCAAGTATATTCATTCAACACAAGCACAAGAGTCCTCAAGAAACTCACCGCTCATCCGACTGCAATCACGAACTACGACATAACCGGAGATGGTCGCGTCCTAGCCTTCATTGCGGAACCCCCGGAGCTACACAAACCAGCTCTTGAGAAGGGAGGCTCTCCCGGCGAGATCGTCATTGCTGGTCAACGCCTTAGCGATATATTAGCCGGCAGTTATTCCTTACCGAATGACGAATCGGGGGGTGAAATGCAGTTGCAGGTGTTCTGGCAACGCTCAGCGAGCCCCGAAGTGCCTGTGCCTCCCGTTCATGGACATGTGACCAATAATTGGGCTCTGTCCCTTTCACCTGACGGCCGTTATCTAGTGTTTCCTGCGAACGTTCTCAACATTCCAGCTGGGTGGGCGCAGTACCAAGATAAGCTTATGCAGGAAATCATTGCCGCGCACGTATTTAGTAATTCCATTTCACCCCTTTATCAATACTTACTATTTGACTCAGCAAATATTACTGTTGCTCCCTTGGTTGATGCGCCCATGCCCCTGGCTACGAAAGTTGGTCAGGACGTGTGGGTACATTGGGGCGTGGGCGGGCGACTGTTCGTTACATCGTATCTCCCACTTGACGTGGGCGATCTGAATGAACGTGCTGCGCGGGAGCGTAATCCCTCACCACTTCAGGTGAGGCTGCCAAGCCGAGAATATCGAAAAGTCAGTAGAAACGACTTCCCGGCGAGCCCAGGAAAAAAGCATCCTGTCGATTTACCGTTGGGTCAAAATCTGAACACGCCCCCCAAGTTGTACGTCTTGGACCCGAAGACAAACCAGAAGACCCTCCTCCTCGATCTGAACCCCCAATTCAACAATTTGGACTTTGGAATCGTGAAAACCGTCGAGTTGAATGTTGACGGCGTCGTCATGCTCGCCGGGCTTTACTTGCCTCCCGATTACGATCCCGGAAAGCGATATCCCCTCGTAATCCAAACCCATGGTTTCGAGCCCGAGGAATTCTCGATGGATGGTCGCTCCGAATGGAGCAGTGCATTCGCTGCTCGTCCCTTGGCTGCCAAGGGTATGGTGGTGTTTCAGTATGGCGAATTCAAATCTCCAGAAGACTCTAATAACGTCCCAAATGATCGGAAGCTAGGCGCTACACCTGAAGAGTCAGCTAAGAGGTTTCACATACTTGCCCTTGAACGAGCCATCGACTACTTGGATGGCCAGGGATTGATTGACCGGGATCGAATTGGAGTGTCCGGTTTCAGTCGCTTCGTATGCTTTGTTGGATACATGCTTACGCATTCGAAGTATCCCATTGCTGCCGCTACACTTGTGGACGGTACAAGCTGTGGGTATTTTGAAGAAATAGCAGTTCCTGATGTGGCTTGGGATATCTCTAACATGAACGGAGGTACGATGCCGTTTGGAGAAGGTCTGAAACCGTGGCTGAAAAACTCGCCGAGCTTCAATTTAGACAAAGTGCAGACGCCAATCCGGCTCGCTGCGTTCGGAAACGGTTCAGTCTTGTCGCTCTGGGAATGGTATGTGGGATTGAGCCTTCAGAAGAAGCCAGTTGACTTCGTCGTAATTCCTAGGGCAACCCACATAGGCGCGAAGCTGTCCCAGCGGGTCTTGACGCAGCAAGGCGTGGTTGACTGGTTTAGCTTCTGGCTGAAAGGAGAAGAAGACCCGGACCCTGCGAAAGCCCCGCAATACGCCCGGTGGCGTGAGCTGAAGGCATTGCAGGCCGAGAGCGATAAGAAATCGACCGAAAATCATGCCGCCGCTAATTGTGGCGGCGGTGCGCTTTGTACGAAATTGAAATCTCAATGATCATAAGAAGAAAATCAAGGTCCTTCTCCGCTTCGCCTGGGGGTCAAGCAGCCGACAAAGGCACACTGAAACAATAGAGAATCGCGCTGTTTGTGAAAGAGCGAGTAGTTGAATGTCTATCTTTTGAGTTTTGAGGGTTAGGTTTGTCGTGACGGGGCCAAATTTCTTCGCATGGATCCACGCGTAAATGCAGCGATAAGCATAATGAGTCGGTTATTTGCGACCCAGATTTCTCTCCGAGCTGTATCGGCAAATGTAAACCTTTCTCCTAGACGCCTGGCGCAACTCTTCAAGAGCGAGACTGGCGTTTCCCCAAGGCAATACCTCAGGACGCTGCGAATGCAGAGGGCGCGACACCTGTTACAAACGTCTTTTCTTAGTGTCAAGGAAATAAGCTTTCGCAGCGGCTTGACCGACGTGAGTCACTTTGTGCGCGACTTCAAGAAGGAACACGGGGTGACGCCTAGCCAGTTTCGGGCACAAATGGGCGACTCACGGAAAGCGAGTTGTGAATCCCGCCCAGACTGACCCAACCTATCAGCGCTTGTGCGCCCGGAGATAAATAGAACACGGAATCTGTCAGCCAGTGCCTGGGAGCGATTTTCAATCGTGACCTTTACTTATCAAGACTTAACGCAATCGCGCAGTCAAACATGCCAATGAATTGCCGCTTTGGCTAAGCAAATCCTCTTGCCCCAGCTAGATATTTCATCTATTTGTTGTTGCAGTTAGTGGGTCTACAAAATCTGACTTGGTTCACAGGGAGGAGAGTGAGATGACAACCAAAATCAGCAAGATAAAGCTTGTTTGGGGGCTGTACGGAGTGTTGGCGGTTGGTATCTTTCTGTCAGCGGTTAGTGTCAAGCCCGCTCGGGCAGATGATTTTGACGCCTGCACACAAAATGAGTGTAACGCCGGCACTAATAAGGCGAACGCGTTTTGCGCAACGATGGGCGGGGCACTTGATTGGAGCACATACGATTGTGTGGTGGGGAACCCGGCGCGTTTTGATTACGAGTTCTGTTGCATTATTAACGGAACAGTGAATTGCACGTACGTCGGTTACTGTGACTGATCAAACCTGCGAGTCGGCTGCGGGCAGAGAACTTGATGCTAGCAGTGTACCTATCCAACATGAAGGGGCGAATGATGAGGGTTTAGCGAGTCATGGGGATATTGGGTCGTAGTTCTAGTTCAAGAACTCAGAGTGAGGTGGCCCGCATGCATATCGGAGTGGCTGGCTTGCTTTTGCTGTGCTGCTCCGTCGCGGTTAATGTTGTGTTGGCTTACAGAGTGCGGTCGTTCCGACAGGTTCAATCGACTAAAGCTGCTGACCGACCGCTCAAGGTGGGAGCCACAGTGCCGCCGATTGCTGCTAGACTTTTGAATGGGCAGCAGCAGGTGATTTCCTACGTGGACACGAATCAACCAACGGTCCTGTACATATTCACCCCCCCTTGCGTCTGGTGCGCACGCAACATAGATAATTTCAACACTCTAGCGAACGAAGAGAGCGCCCAGTATCGCTTCATCGGCGTTTCTTTGTCAGAACAAGGCTTGGCGGAATACGTCACGAAGAACGCATTGAAGCTTCCCGTCTATTCCAGTGTGTCGCCGGAAGCGCTAAAGACCTACAAGCTAGGCAGCACTCCGCAAACGATCGTCATTTCACCCGAGGGCAAGGTCCTGCAAAACTGGATTGGAGTCTACGTCGGCGATCAGAAATCTCAGGTGGAAGCATTCTTTCACGTGAGTCTGCCGGGGTTGCGGGAGTTGCCGAACGAGAAGAAAGAGAACGCCGCGTCGCAAGCGAAGTAGAGTCACAAGGCGATCCCGTTTCTTCGCACCAGCTCGGTACAAAACCATTTGTCAGATACGCAATAAGAACAGGGAGAGTCATGCCCAAAATCGGTGGCTACCTGGTATTTGATCAGGTTCTTAGTGGCTGGCGATTCTCTATCTGGAGCTGACGTTCTGTTTCTCCGCACACTCGCGTTCTCTTTCCTGTTGCTCGTCCCCGCGCAGGCCCCTCAAGGGCCCGCGCAAAGCTCGCCTAGCACTACTCAGAAGAAAGACGAGTGCAGTATCGCGGGTATCGTGGTGAAGCTCGCGGGAAGCGAGGCGCTTACGAAGGCCAGAGTTCGTCTTCAAAGCATGGAAGATCAGACTCGCGCTATTTCCACTGTTACGAATGCAGACGGTCGATTTGAACTCAAGGGGATCGATCCCGGACGCTACCGGCTAACGGTAAGTCGCATCGCCTTCGTCACGCAAGAATACGGACAGAAAAAGTCGGATGATCCTGGGGCTGTTCTATCTCTGCGGCCTGGACAGGAGCTAAAAGACCTTCTCTTCCGGTTGATCCCCTCAGGAGTAATCGCCGGACGGATCCTCGACGACGATGGCGAAGCACTTCCATCGGTGAACGTCACCGCCTCGAGGGAAGTGTATGCAGACGGAAAGCGCGCCCTTGCGGTGGGTGCCACGGTCGAAACCAACGATTTAGGTGAATACCGGCTTTTCGGGTTATCGCCGGGCCGCTACTTTGTCAGCGCCGTATATCCTCGGTGGAGCCGACTCGCTGGCAACGAGAACTCAGGGAGTTCGGAGCCTGAGCAACAGGGTTACGCAAAAATGTATTATCCGGGTACAGCGGATGCAGGGAAAGCAACCGCCATTGACCTAAAGGGAGGAGAGGAAGTCCCTTTTATTGAGATCCTCCTGCGCAAAGTCCTCACGTACCGAATCCGAGGACGCGTATACAACCAGATCACACACAAGCCTGGGACCGGAACAAACGTGTTGTTGATGCCCAAAACGAATCGCCGCGAGTGGGACTCCGTACAGCCCGCCCATGTAGAAAAGCAAGACGGTTCCTTCGACATTCCGGAAGTTCTCCCCGGCTCCTATGTGCTGACCGCCCTCTGGTTCGACGAAGGAAAGATTTACTCCACGCGGATGCCTGTCGAAGTCGGCAATGCCGACGTGGACGGAGTTGCCGTAACGATCGCGCCTGGAATGAGCATTAACGGGCAAATCCTTTGGGACGGGAAACCTGCGCTGGAGAAGGACGAACTCACCGTGAGGCCAAAGCCAGTGGATTTGAATTTGGGTTTCCAAGGCAGTACGCGAGTAACCCAGGGCAATTTATTTACGCTGAAGGACATCGGCGAAGGGACATACCATGCAGAGGTTGCCGGCGAGTCGAAGGATTGCTACATCAAAGATGTTCAGTACGGCGCTTCCAGCGCGCTAGAAGACGGCTTCACCGTGGTGCGGGGAGCACCCGCCGCGCTAGAGATCACGATCAGCTCACGCGGTGCGCGCGTTCAGGGAGCTGTAACTGACTCAGATGGATTGCCGGCTGTGGGGGTGTGGGTCGTACTCGTGCCTGACGCGAAGTATCGCACGCAACACCGCCTGTACAAGACCCAGACAACCGATCAGTACGGACACTTCGATTTGCGTGGGATTTCACCTGGCGATTATAAACTGTTCAGTTGGGAAGAAGTCGAAAGGGGTTCGTGGGAGGATCCGGAATTCCTGACGCCATTCGAGGAGAAAGGAGGAAAGATCGCTTTGCAAGAAGGTGATCAGAAAATGTTGAACCTCGTGACCATGCGTACAAAGAGTCAGGAGGAGTCGAAGCAGTAAGGAGAAAGACTAGGTTGTGATTTGATGCGTGCGGTCCTGGGCTGAGGCTGCCGTAGAGTACGGTCTTTAAGAAAAGCGTGGCGATTTAGGGCGACTTGCTCCACGTAAAAAAACTGCTAAAGAGCTGGTTCAGTTCTCTGCGAGAGTTTGAGAGCCCTCCGAGCATTCTTTAGCTCAGAGGGCTTTTGATTTGTCGTTGATTCGGCCAGCTCGGACGGCGGCTGCGACCTAATCCAGCCGCGGGCGCTCGAAGCGGCTCGTCGCGCAGGGTTGTCCCTGGTCGTGCGCACGATGGATGACCGTGCACCGTCGAGCGTCGCTTCCGAGGACGTAGTAGACGCTTAACAATCCCCTCTGACTGGCCAATTTCTGCAACTTCGCGCGCAAAGCCACAGATCCGATCGAAGAACCATGAACGAGTGACCTTTGTGATCGAAGGCCAGGATCAAGGAAACGTTTTGCTTCCCATGGCCGTCTTGTTTGACGAACTGAAAGTCAGAATCGAGGCGATCTGGATGGTCCGGCATAAGCGCACCGGAAACCCGCACCTCAACGTCACGGTCGAAACCGAAGCCGCCAGTAGGCGGAAAATTGAGGAATATCTCTCGAAGATCGTCGGCATTCTTTCCGTGAAGACACAAACCGGTACAAAAGAATTGATCCCCAGCTCATCGCACGATGCAGAATGATTTCTCCTTCCGCCACTAGCCACCACCCGAAACACCGGCATGATTGACCGGAGGTCCGAATGGGGTCGACAAGAACTTTATGAGAAGGTTTGGCAGGTACCACTCCGCAAACTCGCAGCCGAATACAACATGTCGGATGTGGGTCTCGCCAAAGTCTGCCGCAAGCTGGGGATTCCGCTCCCTGGCCTCGGCCACTGGACCAAGATAGCGTGCGGCCACGCCATCGCGCGTCCACCCCTCCCCGCAATGGAAAACGTTCCGGTTTTGATCCGGGAAATCCGCGAACCGAAAACTCCCGTCCTGCCCGAGGACGAAGTAAAACTCGAAGTGATCGAGCGCGTCGCCGCGGCGACAACTCCGCCTGTCACCAAGGCGATGCTGGCTCATCCCCTCGTTGAACAAACCAGGTCGCTTTTGAGTGAGTCGCGAAGCAAGGATGGCGAAAAGCTGTGGGGCGGGCACGAAACGGAGTGGTTCGATCTGCGCGTCACGAAGGCCACCTTGCCGCGAGCGCTTCGCATCATGGCAGCCATCATCTATATGTTGGAGCGCGAGGGCTTCAAGCTGGTCGTCGAGAAGAAAGAACCGGAGTCTACAAGTGCCATCATTTACGGTGAGAGTATCCGTTTCGGGATCATAGAGAAATCACGCCAGATCAAATCTACGGAAGGGTCAGGCACCTACACCTACAATCGCGTCGCCCTTGAACCTACCGGCATGTTGTCGCTGGAACTCTGGAATTACTCACCGGAAAGACTGCGAAGGGCCTGGCGGGACAGCGAGCGTGCGAAGCTTGAAGAATATTTGCCGGCATGCATTGCCGGGATGATGAAGATTGCGCTCGCGGCGCGATCTCGGCGTGACGCTGAGGAGAAAAAAGAGCAAGCCCGACAGAAGCGCGTTGACGAAGTCACTGCGGAACTCGAAAAGGTTCAGGCGGAGGAAAAGAAAATCCAGGCTCTCAAAAAGGAAGCCGTTCTTTGGCACAGAGCGGAAAGGATTAGGAAATACATCGCTGCAGTCAGAGAGGGGGCATTGAAGAAATCCGACAAAGGCGAGGGAAACAAGGTTCTCGAATGGGTAGAGTGGGCCGAGCGTCAAGCGGATCGCATCGATCCACTGAAAGAGAATCCTCAATCTATCGTGGATGATAAACCGGAGGTCTTGCGGCGCCTACGTTCGGTGGAGCGGTGGTGGTGAAGCTACTGTGTTGAAAGCCGATATTACACCGGGCCTGGAGTACGCATTCCGGGAAAAGCGTGCCACAGGTGTCCCCTTCCAGCGCGTGCGCATCCTTGAACACATTCGAGGAAACAAGTGGAGGGCGGAGTGGATTGATCCTAATCCGGGATTGGTTCACTACGTCGAGTCCAGCCAATTGATTGTGGTGTGGAAGGAGCACAAAGCATTTTTGAGAGAAGAGGAAAACGCGGCACGTCTTGTGGAACATAACGCTCGGAGCGGATACCGGTGCGATTCTGCTCTGGACAACGCCCTGTCCGAAGTGTTTGAGAGTGTGGGCGACGGTGTTTCCTTTTACAGAGGAACGCTAAGGGGCAAACGGGAGGCGTTCGAGAGAGTAAGAGTCCGAGCCGGACTCACGCCAGAGCACAATTCACCGATTGCGTATTTTGATCGAGCAAAGACTCTCCACGTACCTTTGGATGAAGCACTCGAACTGGCTCAAAAATTCTGTGCCGCCGAACCCGCTACGGTTCTGGCCAAAATCGAAGCGGCCGAACGGGAATGGGCGGAAGAGGCCCGGCGTCCAGGCGAAGAATACATCATCCCTCTGCTGAATAAATATCGCGCAGCTTGGGCCTTGGTTCGACAGTGGGCGGGCCATGATGCGGCTGTAGCCGAACGCGAGGCTCACATTGTAAAACTAGAGCGACTGGTATGGGATGCGATCTATGCCCTGCAGAAGGCGAAGCTCGACAGCGAAGCTGCGAGGCTTCGTCGCGCCCTCGAACGCAAGTGATCCGCCCGCTTCAAATCGGTCGAGGGATTTGGTGGGCGGACCCAGGTCCAGATGAGGAAGTCAAAGACTGATTTGAGTCAAGCAGCGCATTCTTCGCCTTGACATTACTCCCGTGGAGCTCGACGAACGTTACGGTGGCGCGGTTGTGACGCCGCGCCCTCGTCCCGCGCTACTTGCGCTTGGTTAATAGGCGCTTTACCCGCTCGACGGTTTCGCAATACAGCCACACGGAAAACGTGACCACGTGCGCCACCACCATGAGGGAAAGCAGGAATTCAACTGCGTACCGATGAAATGTGCTCATGGTAATGCGCGCCAAAGTCAGAAAATCTCCAAAGCGCCCAGAGTACGCCTCATCCTAGATAGTACGTATATGAAAACAGGGAAGTTAGATGGATCGCTAATGAACGGGACCAAACGTCGCTTTGGTGCGAATACGAGTATTGCGCGATGCCTAAGGGAGGTAAAACAACCGCGATGCTCTACTCGTAGTAGGCCACGCGGCCGAACTACAACGATCTCCCAAGCCGAGCCGATTCACTGGGGTAGGAGTTGTCTCTGAATCTAATTCAACCGCCGTCAAATTGGCGCCCCTGCTGAATCAGAGTTTTCAGCTTTTCTTGGCTATCGACTACGTCGCCCCAATCCAGCGAGAAGAAAATGGAGCGGACAATCTCCATTGCGACTTCATCCGACTTCTCACGCAGAAACTCGACAGTCGTTGGCACGGATAACGCGAACTCATCATCCAGCCCTGACGGCGGTCTGGTCGTCCCCATCGGACTCATTCCCGGTATGAGTTCCCGAGCGTAAACCCATTTTCTCTCTCGTATCGAGCGGAGAGAGGCTTCAATTAGGATTGAACCGATCAGTCCTGTACGACGAAACAAATCGTTGGCGTGCCGCAAGAACAGGAGCAGATGGCCAACAAACTCGTACAGATGAATACCCGTAAGAGCGCTCCCACGGTGCCCCGGATGGTCCATTTCATCGAGTCGTGTGGCATAGAAGACCATGCCCCACACATTGGCCTCAAGCAGGGAGACCATATTTAGCGGCTGGCGAATGATCGCGCTCTCGTACTGCGTCATCATGGGTTTTTCGTATCTTGGGAATCCAACCCCGCGATACGTCGGATACCGGACACTCTCAAGGAGCTTTGCTACTTCTTCCTGCTTGCAGATTCGCCTTGCCGGAAAACGAGGGACAAGACACAACTCAAAGACCGCCCCCGATGTATTGGGGTCATTCAGTTCCGCTGGCAAAGTCGAAAGATAGATTTCGAATCTCTTTCTCGCCCTCTCAAGAATGCTATGACGGCGGTCCAAAACCAGTTGGCGCCGGCGAAGAAGTTGTTGGAGTTCATTGTCGTTCGCCAATGCGGCATCAAAGCGTCCGCTGAACTCGTTGGTGCGAATCCAGACTCCCTTACGCCCATTTAGAAAATGAGGCGCCACGTCACTCTCTTCCACGGAGATGACGTAGCAGACATTCCCGCTGTCATCCGGTGTTGGAATAGGGTTCGAAACATCAACCGTTATAGGCGGACTACATTCCTTGAAGCACCAGTCCACGATTTTCTGTTTGTACCCTGGGACTTCAGCAACGCCACGCAATTCCTCGATTCGGCCGTCTTTGCTTTGCGCCGCCGCACCGACGACGACGAAACCTCCAAAGGTATTTGCAAACGACGATAGTTTTTTCAAGGTTTCGTCTTTATCGGGCACTTCGCGTTTGAATTCCAGTCGTGTGTTTTCAACTGCATGTTCCCGGAGTAGTTCGGCCAGGTCCGAAGGCGTGAGCTGAGCAACTGGAGTGGAGTACATGGACACTACTGCACCTCGGCGAGAATTCGTCGGACTTCCGCCCCGCTCATCTGCGGAAACTTGTGCAATTCATCCGCTATCTTTCTGATCGCGGACCAATATCGTTCAACGAGCTGCTTCGCAATCGGCCCTGCTTCTTTCATCCAGTTGTTGTGGTCCCTCTCAGGGATGGATAGCGCTTTGAAAAGATCAAACATCAATTGGTTGTCGATACCGCAGTGAATGTTCGCTATGTACTCATCCTCGGTTTCCCTCAGAACAGCGAAGTACCCCGCAAGGGCCATCGCCAAGTCGTCGCGAAGCGTTTCCGTGGATGCCGGTCTTTTGTTTACTTCCGTATACGATCGGTTGGCCTCTATCACCATGACTCGAATAACGCCCATGTTGAAGTGTTCAGCAACGGCGGCGTGACCAGCCTCATGGATCGCGAGTAGCTTCCGGTCATTCAGAGCATTCAGATAACGCCGCTCCATTTCTGCATGACTCTGTGGCGAATCTGGTTCCATTCGTGGGTCGTCTACCATTCCATCCCCGTTGACGCTGTGCAACCGTCACCAGCTGTCATAAAAATGCATGACCCACATTTTACTGCAACCGGTGGACTGCCACGCCACTTGCTTCTGCCCTCTGGTTTATCCTTCTGCAGTAAACGATAATTGAGTTGAAGCGAGGGCTTCAGAACCAACGCCATAGGGGCACCGAGGAGGACTGGGATGAAAGGATTTTTGAATTCCTTCTGGAACTTGGTATGCAAAGCCGTAGTGTTTGTCGGCAAGATCACGCGGGAACTGAAGGAGGCGCTCACGCTTGGAGATGCACCGCGAAATTTGGGGATCACCACGCAGACCGTTACTACGGTGGCTGGTGCTGCGGTCCCAGTCGTGTTGTCTCCTGACACCATCACATTCTTGGGGAGTTTCGTAAAAAGCCTTTTCGTTCCGGCTCTATCGTGGTTTTCGCAGCATGGCCTATCAGCCTTGGGCTGGGTCGCATTCAAGCTGAGCCTCGTACCTGCCACCGTATTGGGCACTGCCCTCGCAGCCTGCGGAATTTCTGTTCTCCTTTTGTGCGGAATCCGCCTGGTGCAGCGTTTGGATCAGCGGCTTTCGATTTTCGCGGGTTTCGCCGAGAACTTACGCGCAGGCGCGGATTGGTTAAAATCCATTTTCGCGTTTGGTGACCTGTCGCCTCTTTGAGCCGTCATCTTTGCAACGAACCCGCGGACGCGAGATCTCTGCACCTCCCGTTTTGTGGGAGTATTCTTCACCACACGAGGAGCGAAGCGTGAAACCGCAGCGTCGCACCAGTGCTTTTCTTATCGCCCGCTAGCAGTCACCGATTCAAACAGCTCTGCGCTCCCATCCGATAACAAACAATGGCCAGAGTGACAAGGAGAATGATCACCGACGCAAACGACATCCACAAATGCGGCCAAACACCGTCTCGCATACTCCGGGCTCGCCGCGCCTCCCGCACACTGAGTGGCTCCCACTTCTCAACGTCGGGCTCCGGGATTTCACCACTCACTTCGCACTGACCACTAGTCCGCGCTTCTTTGTCCGAGCGCATCTTGCCAACTCCAATCTGTCCCAGTTTTTCTCCGGGCCCGCGGCCGCATGCGCATCCCGCCCAAGTTCCCACTAGAACAGCGACCCCTATTTCACTGAAAATGCTACGCGAAGACTCCGATCTTTGGCGAAATTTATCGCGCACGCCACCGGAGAAATTCGTCGCGCCGCACGCAGTACAGCATGGCGAAATTCGTCGCGCGGACAGTGGCGAAATTAATCGCGCAAGGCTTGCGGAACGTGTCGCTTATTGCGCGTATCAATTTGAGGAAAGGAGCGCCGACTCTAAGCGTCGAGCACACAGCGAGCGTGGCCGTAGATTTGCCTGATTTGTTGCGAACTGCAGCGGTTGAGCAGGCTCTCCAATCGCCGGCGAACGGCTTTGGGATCGTCCCAGTCCTTCTCAAAGTAGAAGAGATCATAGACCGGCACGTCGAGCTCCTTAGCGATGGAAACAATCGTTTCAAACGAAGGAGATCGCCGAGCGGTCTCCAAATCGCCCAGAAACTTTGTGCCCACGTCGATTTTTTCGGCGAGTTGCGCCTGGCTGAGCTTCCTCGACTTCCGCAACGCCTTCAGGCGCTTTCCAAACAGTTTTGCTTGATCCATTTAGCCCCACGGAGGACACTAACGGGGCAAAACTCCTCTGGAAACCAGCGCAGAGTTATGAATATAATGTCTCAGACCGTCTATATGTTATGTACGTCCTAGTGTTATGATTTGCCGACCACACCCACACCGTTCGAGCGACGACGAACTCGCCATTCTCCCCCTTCCCAGCAATGCCCTAAATCAAAGGGCGCTCGAAGTTTTTCTGCACGACCACCTCTGGATCGTTGAAGAAGAGCTACGGATGTGCATCGGCCTTCCACCCTGGTTCGACGCGGCTTTGTGCCTCGTGCTGACCGAAATCGGCTGGCATTTCGCGGAGTACAAACCGGGAAATAACTGCGTTGCTCACTGGACTCGAAGGAAAGCCAGGCGAATCTGCGAAGATCTTGAATCTACGCTAGCCGAGCACCACGCGACGAACGGAATCGTAAGATTCAGCGGATGCGAAACCCTCGAAGCCGTCGTGGGTTCGATCTTACGAAGAAAGCGGTCCTTCTACTGGGAGGAGCTCCGCCTTCCAAAATCTCTCTCTCCTCGCTGGAGGTACTGATTAAATGTCTCTATCACTTGTCACCCAAAACCTAGAACCTAACTCGGCTAAATCTGCCCCTGACGCGGGCATACTCTATCGAGGGAATCCGTCCGCCCTTCCCAAGAGACGACGAGTGGAATTGCAATGCCAGAAGTGCGGCAGCACTGACTTGAGAAAAGTGTCTCTCGTTTACCGAGACGGGCTCAGCCAGATGAAGTCCCGAAGCCGTCTGGTCGGCCTTCTCTTTGGTGCGCAGGGACCGGGAATCGTGACCGGCACGTCCGTGAAACAAGGCGTGTTGCAGAGTGAGCTTTCGAAATCCCTTAACCCGCCCGCAAAGTGGTCGTTCACCAAGCTTGTCGGCGCTTCATTTGTTCTGACATGCCTCGCCCTGTTCGGGTACATCGTCTTCGCTTCGGCGAGCGCCCCGCCTGTTTCGACCCTGCCCGTTAAACTCTATGTTTTCCTCGCGCCGGTTGCATTCCTCTTCGTCACCATTGCGACGTGGCGGCACAATCATCTCGTGTATCCGCGAGCGTACAACGAGTGGGATCGATCGTTTATCTGCCAGCGTTGCGGGACCATCAGCTCCCACAACACATAAGCACATCGCTCCGAGAGCACTGCGTAGCCATCCTACCCACCCACCTTCAAGAACGAACCTACTGAACTCTCTGAAGTCCCTTCGAAAGAGTGCGTTCGCTCGGCAACCCGCGTCGCTTGCGCCTCCGGCAGCGGTCACTGCTTTTTTGGCGAAACTTGTCGCGCGACCAAGTGGCGAAAATGATCTGGTGTCTTATCGCGCTTGATGTCCGGCGATTTTTCCACAGTACTGGGAGGTATGGTGCGCGAGGGGAGTTCTCGCCGAATCCTCCCGCGAACAGAGCGAAGCCACAAATTCCTTGGAACTTTGGTACTCCGCTCCTAGTTGCGTCCGATCCACAGTTGGGACGAGAGAGCGTTTCGTGGGAATAGCGCTGTTATAGGAGCTCGTGCTCCTTGTGTCTCTGGAAGAAGCGAGACACTTACGGCGAGAACAGCACAACCCCCCACTGCGCTTCCATTCGCCACAATTTGCACGGGTCCGGCGAGAACCGCCCCCTCACCTGCAAAACAACCCGATCACCGTTTGAGGGGACGAAATGAAAATCAAGCGAATCACGGATAGGTTTCCTTTCCGACTTTTTTCCCGAATCTGCGCGGTCGGGATGAGTCTGCTGCTGGCCACGCCCGTTTTCGCCCAGGGCAATTCACCTTGGGAAAATGCCGTCAACGTGCTGCAGCAAGCTTTTACCAGCACCATCGCTCGCGGCCTGTCGCTCGTAGCGATTGTAGTGGCTGGCCTGACCTTCGCCTTTGGCGAGGGAGGCAGCAAACGCATTCTGGCCGGCGTGCTCTTCGGTGTAGGCATGGCCATAGCCGCCGTGAATTTTCTCTCTTGGCTCTTTCCTGGCTAGCCACAGCTTTCTTTCAACCCGAAAAAGGAAATGCCATGCCCAATGCGCGGCGCTTGAATCCGGTTTATCGCTCTCTATCGCGGCCCCTGACGATTCTCGGGGCGGAGAGAAAGCTGTTCTTCTTTGCGATGTGCGTGGGAGCGGCGACATTCAACTTGCTTGGGAGCTTGGTGGGCGGGGTTTTGATGTTTCTGCTGCTCTATTTCATCGCGCGCTGGGCCACCGAAAGCGATCCGCAAATCCTGCGATTCCTGCTCACCTCCACCAAGCTTCGCACGCAATACGACCCGGCGAAGTTCAGCCCGATAACGATTCGCACGGTGCGCCATGCTTAACCTCCGCCGCGTCTTTAAGAACTATGACGAGACTGGCTCGTTCAACGAGCAGATCAACCTGTATGGATTTGTTGACGATCATCTGTTCCTGACCAAGACTGGCGATCTCGGCGCGGTGCTGGAAGTCCGGGGGGTCGATTTCGAATGCCTCGACGGCACTACCGTTGACGCGCTAACGAAGCGCCTCGAATCGGCCTTGAAGCTGTTCGATGAAAAGATTCGCGTCTATCAATACCTCTTCAAGACCAACAACCAGGCGATCCCGCACAAGCTCTATGGGAACGCGGTCATTGATGCGGCCATTACCAATCGCATCGAGCACCTCGCCTCAAAGGCCGACAAACTGTTTTCTTTGGCGATCTACTACGTCGTGCTCTTTGAGGGATTCCGCTACGAGCGCAATCTCGGAGCCGTGCTGCTCGAAACCTCCAATCATCCAGTGAAGTCGCTCCGGGAGCTTACCGCCTGGCTTTCGACGCGAAAGCAAGTCCTGCTTCTCGAAGAGGAGATCGGCCGGTGCGTGTCCGTTCTTCATGAGAAAGTACAGGCGTTCATTCTCCAGGTTAGCGATTTCCTGCCCGTTCGCTTGCTCGACCGGCAGGAAGCGTTCCGCGTGTTGTATCGCACACTCAACTTCTCGGAGCAAAAGACCGCGCTGGCCCGCCTCCGCTACGAGACTTTTCTCGATTGCCAGGCATGCGATTCTCACTTGGAGTGTCATCGTGGCCTTCTGCGGCTCGACGACTACTACGTGAAAGTGCTGACCCTCAAGGAACCGTCCGCGCAGAGTTTCCCACTCATTTTGAAACGCCTGCTTGAAGTCGAAGCCAACTACTACGTCGTGACGGAATGGAAAAAAGAGGACTCGGGGAAAACGCGGCGGACGATTCAAGCCAAGCGGCGACACTTCCACAACACCAAGCGGTCGTTCTTCAGCCAGGTCAATCTAAACGACGCGCCGCCACAGGATGTCCTCTTCGACGACGCGAAAGAATCCCAGGTTCGAGAACTTGGGGAAAGCATAAAGGAACTCGAACTCAAGGGGAATTACTTCGGGCGTTTCTCGTTGACCGTAGTTGTCTACGACCTGGACAAGGCCAGACTCGACCGGGCGTGCGCGGAATTCTACAAGGTCTTCAGCGTTCACGACGCTCAACTGAACGAAGAAAAATACAACCTGCTAAACGCATTCCTCGCCGCAGTTCCCGGAAACTATGCCTTCAACCTGCGTTATTTCTACCTTCTCAACTCAAATTATGCCGACTATTCCTTCCTTTTCTCCCTTCACTGTGGCGAGCCTTGGAATGCGCACCTCCGCCAGGAATATCTGGCGGTCCTCGAAACCAACCACCACTCGCCATATTTTTTGAACCTGCATTACCGAGATGTGGCTCACACGATCATTCTGGGGCGCACGGGCGCGGGTAAGTCGTTTTTATTGAATTTCCTCATCACCAACCTGCAAAAATACGACCCACACACGTTCATTTTGGACTTGGGCGGCAGCTTTGAGAGTCTCACGCAATTGTTCGGAGGCACGTATGTGCGTGTCGGCCTTGAGTCCAGCGATTTCAGAGTCAATCCCTTCTCGCTACCACCGACAAAGGAAAATCTCGACTTCCTGACGTTGTTTGTGAAAGTACTCCTCGAAAGCTCAGGACCGCTCGAACTCGACCCCGCGAGTGAGCGAGACCTATACCAGCAGATTGAAAACCTCTATCAGGTGGACCCGAGCCTCCGCACCTTGGGCGTGCTTGCCAACACACTAGGGCATCACCTGGCCGACCGGCTCTGCAAATGGACGCGCGGTGGCCAATTCGGTTTTCTCTTCGACAACGCCGAGGACACCATTTCCTTCGCCCGTTTCCAGTGTTTCGACTTCCAGAAGATGAGCCAGTACCCGCAACTCCTGGAGCCGCTACTTTTCTACATTCTGCACCGCGCGAATGCGGCAATCGCAGATAAGAACATCTCGACGCGCTTCAAGGCGTTCTTGATCGACGAGGCGTGGGTTTTCCTAAGAAACGCGAGCATTCAGCGTTACGTTGTCGAGGCCCTGAAGACGTGGCGGAAGCACAATGCGGCGATGGTCCTGTCCACGCAGTCGCTCGACGAGCTGCGTCGGTCGGAGATCCTCGACGTTGTTATCGAAAGCTGCGCGACAAAGATTTTCCTTGCGAACCCGGATATGGACCGGGAGCTGTATCGAACGCAATTTCACCTCAACGACAACGAAGTCGAAATCATCGCCGGTTTGATTCCCAAACGGCAGTTTCTCATCAAGACCCCGGAACTCGCGAAGATCGTCAACCTCACCGTAGACCCTAAAAGCTACTGGCTTTATACCAACGACCCCTTCGATAACAAAAAGCGCCGCGAGGCATTCGAGACCTATGGCTTTCGAAAGGGACTGGAAATCCTGGCGGGAGCGCAACCATGAGGGGCCTGGCGATAGCGCTCATTTTCTGGATTGGCGTCGTGCCGAGCCTGGTTGGCTCATTCTTGATTCTCGCGTGTCTGGCCGCGGTGTTACCCCCCTTGTATTTCGCCCTTACTTGGTTCGCCTTTTCGCTTACCACCTTTGCCGTCTTCGTTGGGCCCTTCTGCCTAGTGCCACTGGCACAAGGGGACCGGGAACCAATATCCAATCGTTTTCGAAACTCTACTTACTCCGAGGAGATCGACCATGAACATTGCTTTGCCAGGAAGATTCGCTCGTAAGATCTCGTTCGCACTCGCATTTCTTTGCTTGGCTGGGTTCGGCGGTTCGCTCGCTCACGCCCAATCGGGAGGCGGGCGCACGGTGAAGTACTCACAGCAGGACATCGTCCAGGTCCAGGCGAAGGTGCGCTATTCCACGCTCATTGTCCTTCCCGAAAATGAAGACATTCTCGATTTCGCCACCGGCGACAAGGAATTCTGGATCGTCAACGGAGCCCACAACCTCTGTTACGTCCATCCGGCACAGACCGGCATTCGCACCGACCTTCACCTCATTACTTCGGCTGGCCACGTCTATAGCTTTCTGCTGACCGAAATCAGCAAGGAGCCGAACGTCGAACCGGACCTCAAAGTCTTCATCGAGCCCAAAGAGCAATCCAGCGTGGCTGGCAGCAACGGCCTCCAAGGATATGTCCGCGCGGGCGAAGCGGAAGCTTACAAAAAGGAACTCGAAACTTTGCGGTCTCAGACGGCCGAACAAATACGCGCGGCCCAGGCACAGAGCGCCGAGAAGGTCAGCAAGTTCCGCGCGGATTACGCAGGGAAGCTTCGGCTCGACTATCAGATTGAATCGAGGGCCGCGCGAGAACCCTTCCTTGTGAGCGCCATCTACCACGACGATGCTTTTACTTACATTCAATGCGCGGCGAGGGAAAAGCCCGCGCTCTATGAATTGAAGGACGGCAAGCCCAATCTCATCGACTTTCAAGTCGAGAACGGTGTCTACATCGTTCCAAAAGTTATCGATAGCGGGTATCTCGCCGTGGGCAAGAAAGTAGCCACCTTCGCGCGACGCGCTCGGTGACGGCGAGAGAGGGAACCATGAACGAACCGATCAAAGACAAAGCGCCGAAGCCAGCCGGTTTGTTGCCCAAAAACGTTCAGTCTTGGGTCATCGTCGGCATCGCCGTGTTGATGATCCTGATCATGTGGCTAACCGGAGGCAAGAAGCCACAGGGCGCGGCGAAGGCGGCCCTTCCCAATGTCCTGGCCACTCCTCCTGTCGAAGTCAACGAAACCAAAATCGCAGAACTACAGAACCGAATTCAGGAACTGCAGCGGCAGCAACTTGCCGCCCAAAGCGCTCTCGCGCAACAAAACCGCCTTTTGGGATCGTCGCCCCAGGAGCAAGTCGCCACACAAGGAGGCCCTCCAGGCAATCCGCCAGCCGAGACGCCCGAGGATGCCATCAAAGCCGAGCGCCGCAAGCGCGAGTATCTTTCGCTCTTCGCTTCGAACATCGCCCTTAGCTATCGGAAGCCCCCAGCCAACACCGCCAACAGTTCGCCCACCGGCGACGGTCACGATACACCCGCGCAGTCCCTGCAAGGCCCGGAAGCCGCCGAGTTGGCGCAACTGTTGAAACTCGCTCCTTCCGTCAACCCCGCGCAGTCCCCGGAGACAGTATCTGCAGGGCCACAGAGGGAAAAAGCGGCCATCGCGGCAAAACCTGAAGGAAAGGAGAAGATCGAGACCCTATCCCGCGATTCGCTGAATGCGACGGAAGGGAAAAATTACGTCATCTTCGAAGGAACTGTCCTTGAAACCGTACTCATCAATCGGCTCGAAGGACAGTTTTCCGGCCCCGTCGAATGCCTATTAACCAGCGACGTTTATTCGCACGATCGCCAGCATATCCTGATTCCCGCTGGAACCAAGATTCTCGGCGAAACCAGAAAGGTGGATGCATTCGGGCAGACCCGCCTCGCGGTCGTCTTTCACCGGCTCATCATGCCGGACGGCTTTTCCGCGAGTCTGGATCAATTCAGAGGCCTTGACCAGATCGGAAGCACTGGCCTCAAAGACCAGGTCAACAACCACTATTTGCGCATTTTCGGTACTTCGCTGGCAATTGGGGCGCTCGGAGCAGTTGCAGAAGCAGGCACCGGAGGAGCGCTGACCAATTCGACCACCGACCTCATGCGCCAGGGATTCGCCGCGAGCACTGCGCAATCCGCCGCGCAAATCCTCGACCGTTTCCTAAACACCCTTCCCACCGTGACCATTCGGGAAGGACACCGCGTGAAAGTGTACCTCTCGAACGATCTCGCTTTGCCCGACTACCAGAATCACAAAATGCCTTCGGATCTTTGACCGAAGAAAGGATGAACGAAATGAAAAGAAAGGCCCTGCTTTTATTGTTCGCGCTTTCGCTCTGCATTGCGACCGCCTCGGCGCAGTTCGGAAGCGGCATCGTGTACGACCCGACGAACTACCACAACGCCTTGCTGCGCTACTACCAATTGCAGCAGCACCTCATCCAGCTCCAAAAGAGCTATGCCCAATTGGTTGCGCAATACAATTTTGCCCTCCGAATGGCGCAGAACATCCAGAACATGCCGGCCCGCTATCGTGCCCTGTTCTCGCATTGGAGAAACGTGACTTCGCTCAACACGTTCGGGAATACCGGGCCTTGGGTCACCGGCATCAATAGCGGCTTGTTTCCCACCATCACGACCGGCTATCAGAAGTCCACGACTCAGTTGCTCCCGTACAGCGCCGACCAACTCTCCGGGATGAATTCGAACGAGCTGGCGCGTGCCCAATCGCAGTACGCGTCCGTCGAACTCGCGGACGGCGCGAACATGAACGCTATGGCGACTATTGGCTCCATTCGGGGCAACGCTCAAAGCGCTGAAGCCCAAATTGCAAACCTCGAACAAGACTCGTTCTCGAACGACTCCGATCTCAATACCGAAGTCTCAGTTTTAAACAAGATCAACGTGGCGGGGGTACTGACGCTGCGAACGCTCCAGGACTCGAACAAGCTGCTTGCTTCTTTGCTCGAACAGCAAACAATTCTCGCCAAGCAGCAGCGCGAATCCACCACTAACCTCATCAACGCCGATATCGAGCGCAGGGCCAGCCTTGCCGGGAACCTTTCTCAGGTGACCGGCACCATGACCAACTCACTACAAAACTTTCGCATGCCGTAACTAGCCGTCCCCTTCGAAGGAGCCGAGACCGTGCAGCCGGATTTTCTCCAATTCATCTTTCAGGCCATCAACAACCTGCTCACGCAGAATCTCGGCTTCTTCGACACCATGGGGCAAAACCTCTTCCGCTCGTTCGCCACAATCCTGATCGCTTGGTACGGTATCAAGTCGGCGCTTTCCGCCGCATCAGGCAAGCACCCCTTCCACTTCGACAACTTCGCCAGCCTCCTTCTCACCATCAGCTTCGGCTTCGCCATGGTCAACTACTACAGCACGCCGATCCCAGGGATTGGCACGAGCTTCCACAATCTGGTCACCGACGAATCCCAGTTTCTCGCCGCCAAGATCGATCAAGCCCAACTGCAAACCGTTATCGAGCGCGTCGCCGATTTCGAAACCCGGCTTGATTCGCCGGGCTGGGGCGACCTCGTCGGAACTGCGATCTATGTGGTGGTCATTATTTTGCTCGCCGCGGCGCAAGCCATTGCCATTGTCGTGATCGCCTACGGATTCATAGCCACCGCTGTGTGTGTGCTGGTCGGTCCCGTCTTTATACCGTTTTTTATTGTCCCGAAGTTGGAGTGGCTGTTCTGGGGATGGTTTCGAGCGTTCATTCAGTACGCGTTCTATCAAGTCATCGCCGCGGCGGTTGTTTTCATCATCGGCAATTTGATTTTGGGAGTCCTCAAGCTGCCCACTGGCACGATTTCGACCGTTCAACTCATGGGTTGGTTTCCGGTCCTGTTTATTACTTTCCTGGGGTCCATCTACGCACTCCTAAAAATCCCCGCGCTGACGAACCATATCTTCAGCGGCACCGCGGGCGGAACCTCCGTTGGAATCCTGGAAAGGTTGTGGTCATGAGCAACGATGCGAGCTTTCACGACGCTAAGCGGCTCTATCTCGAACAGTACGGTGACCCCATGGTGACCAACACCTATCTCAAGATTGCGCTCACCCTGCTTTCCATTGTTTGCGTGGCCCTGGCTTTGATCGACCTGAGGACGATTCGCACGTTCCAGAACTTCCGGCCCCTGGTGATCCGCATCGACGACCTCGGCAGGGCCGAGGCCATCAATTACCACAACCTCGAATACAAGCCGCAGGACGCCGAGGCCAAATATTTCCTCAGCGAATTTTGCGCCCTCTACTACCGCCGCAACCGCTACACCATCCAGAACGACTTTTCGAAAGCTCTTTACTTCCTTGACGGAAAGCTGGCCGACGGCATCCTCGACGCTTACCGAAAGGACGATGTCATCCGGAAGTTTCTTACCAATACCTCCGCTCCCGAGATCGACGTGGACGTGAAAAAAGTGGCGCTGGAAGACATGCAGTCTCCGCCGTACAAGGCGAGAGTCGATTTCTACTTGCTTTATTACTCGCCCGTGGATCACAGCGAGATGAAGCGCGACCTCTATACCGCCAATTTCGTCTTCGTCTTTAAGACCCAGGTTCCGAACGAATTGATTCCGATCAATCCCTTGGGACTAACCGTCACCTACTTCCGCGAAGACCAGGCTTTCAAGTGAGCTTCTATGGTAGCGAACGCCCTAATCATCACCATCGCGCTTCTCCTGGCTCTCAGCTTCTGGCTATTGGGCGAGCTCAAGTTCCTCGTTCCCTATAAATCGGTCCTTTTCCACGAATATTTGACCCCCATCCTTGCGTATGTAGCTGTGCTGTTCGTAAATCTCTTCGCACTGCTGTTCGTCATCAACCGCAGATTCTTCCTCAAAGATACCGGCAGGAAACTTTCCCATCTCGATAAGCAGCTACACGTAGGACATGGCGAAGCGCCCGCACCATCGCTCGACGCCATCGACGAGGAGCAAGACTGAAATGTCACGCTCCTACTCCCCCGATGAAATGTACGTCTCCCGCGACGATGCCCGGAGTGACGCGACGAAGCGTGACCGTCAGGTCCAGCCAGAAGACCAACGCACGGACATGGGAAGGAGCGGCGCGGAACAGGACCAAGATCGGTCGGGCGGTGCTGAAGATGTGCGCCCGGTCAGTAGCCGCACCATCGATGCCAGGAGGCCCTATCAACTGCATCGTCGGACCTTCACCCTCCGAACCTCCGAAATCGAGACGATGGCCGACATCGGGAAATTCCGGGCTATCGACCCCAAGGATTTGGAAGAGTTTGGCTATGCCGGGGACCGCAAGCACCTGGAGGCCGACCTCGCGAATCTCCACAAGCACGGTCTGATTCTTGAGCGAGAGGTTCCTCGACACGAAACCCGTCCTCGCCGCCTGGTTGTACTGACCAAAGAAGGCCGGCGGCTTCTGGCTGTGACCAATACTGTTTCAAAAGGCCAGGCGCTTTACTACGGCTTCACGAAGCCTCGCGAGGCCCATCACGACGCCGATCTCTACCGACTCTACCAGCGGGGCATGGAAAAGGTTCAGCGCGAGGGTGGCACGAATGTGCGGGTCGTTCTCGACGCGGAACTGAAGAGAGATCTTTATCGGGACTCGGCCAAGGCCGAGCGGGAAGGCAAATCCGACCAGGCTCAAAGCGAGGTTGCAGAGAAGCACGGGCTGCAGGTTGTGGGCGGAAAGATTCCGGTGCCCGACCTCCGCATCGAGTACGAAATGCCGGACCATGAACTTGCTCGGCTAGACCTTGAACTAGCAACCGAGCACTACCGCGCCCGAAATATCGCCCAGAAGGCCCGCGCCGGTTTCTCGATTTACGCCCGCGCGGAAGATGCCTCGAATTTACGCCGCATTTTGGACCAGCAGGAACTGACCGCGAAGATTCTCGAGCTATGAATATTCCGCAAGACCATCTCGTGCTGCTTATGGACTTCGGCTATACGGAGCCCGAAGCGCAATTCCTTTATGTCGTTGCCACTCACTCTGGCTATTTCACGCTTCGCCAGTTCCTCAATTTCACTGGCGCACGGCGCGGAAAGCGGTCAACCCAATTCGCCCGCAAGATCCTCAATAGTGGCCACGCCTCGGTCCGCGACTACATGGGTTACGGGGCTATCTATCACCTTTTTTCGCGATCCCTCTATGGCCCGATTGAAAAGGACAATCTACGCAATCGCCGCAAGCACTCCTTCGAATTCATCCGCACCCGGCTCGTTTTGCTCGACTTCGTTCTGGCGAATCGCGAGACCGAGTATTTCGAATCGGAGCAGGACAAGGTCGCTTTCTTCCGCGAAAGGCTGGGTATCGCCAAAGACTTCCTGCCCGCCCGAATCTACGAAGGCGGGCCCGAGAGTCGTCCCACGATCCGCTATTTCGTGGACAAGTTCCCGCTCTTTCTCGCTCCCCCGTCTCCCGACTCTCCTCCTGTGGTCACTTTGTCGTATGTAGACTCCGGCGCCTCGACGATCTCCAGTTTTGTAACTCATCTCGGGGCGTATCTGGCGCTCTTCCGCCAGCTCCCCTCGTTTCGCTTCCTTTATATAGCGCCTATAGATGCGTGTTTCCCGAAAGCGAAGGAACGCTTTGAGACCCTGGTGAAGCGGCCGTTTGAGTCGGATATGTCAACGGAGGTTTTGCGTTATTTCGCGGTGCGCCAGCGCTTTGAAAAACGCCAGTACCTTGTGCCCGTAACGGAGGATTTTGAATTCCTGAGCGAGGCGACGAGCCGCTTTCACGGGGAACGTTTCGAGCGCCTGTATCAAGGCTGGGCTGCCGGAACCGTCAGCGAAAAGGAAATGCGCCGGGAGTTCTTCCAAGTCGAGCCGCACCGAAAGATCGTCTTCGAGACTTACCTCGTGGCGAAGCATCGGTCGCACTTGTCTGAGGCAGAACGCAAGCAGGTGAACGTTGTATGAACGACACAGATCACTTTCCGGCCGGAATCCCGTTCACCTCCGGGGTGAACGGAAGTTTGCGAGAGCCATGCGGTTGCGACCAGCGCGACTTTCATTTTGGGCGCGGGCGAAACACCGAACTGGGCTGGAGCGACCCCATGTTTTGGGCGTTCAGCCGCCCAAAACATTGTCGGGGTCGCTCCAGCCCAGTATGGAAGGAAGAACCCATCGCCAACGGTGTTTTGCCCGCGCAGGAATACAAACAAAGAAAGGAAACCCAGTGCCTCTCATTTCAAAAGTACCCGAGATCGTGAAACGCGAATTCAAGCTGGAGGACTATGTCGCTCAGGCTGTCGAAAACTACGCGCGGATGATCGACAGCACCCCCGACCACGTCGTCAATTCCGCGCTCAAAATGACCGTCTTCAAAGACAAGGAGTTTTCCCGGTGGCGCAAGGAGCAGAAGGCCAACGCGGGAAGAGGAAATACCGCGCAGACACCCCAAGGCGGAGCGAAAGCATGATCCAGAGAATTCTCAACTCGAAGAACTTTGTGGCGTGCTTCCTCGCCGCGGCCACCGGGATTGTGCTCTATTTCAAGTTCCCCTTTCCGGGGAAAAATCTCTTTCTGGAATTGATGGCCTTGCGCGCGCCTCTGGCGCACCAGGGCCTTTTCTACTCCTATACCCTCTTCCTCTTTACGACGCCCTACATCGGCTATTCCGTGTTGCTCTCCGGCCTCTATGTTGCCGGTCTTAGGGTTCGCAGACGTACTCGCGCCGGGACATTGCCACCGTATCCCGACCCCCGAAAGCGAGATGAATTGTTTGTCGTTGTTGGCGAGGTTCATCATCCGCGTAAACCCGTTCCTTCGGAAACACCGTACTGGTTGACCGTCCCGGAGCGGGGCCTATTCACGGGCATCGCCATTCTGGGTGCGATCGGCACCGGGAAGACCTCGTGCACCATGTATCCCTTTGCCGAGCAGATCCTCGCCTACCGCGCTAGCGACAAAGAGAAGCGGATTGGCGGGCTGCCACAAGGTCCGCGGCATCCTCGAACGGCACGGCAGGCCGGCAGACTACGTCGAAATTGGCCTCGGTTCCGAGTATCGCTACAATCCGCTACACAACGATCTCGACGCCTACGCTCTGGCGTACAGCATTGCGTCGCTCTTGACCAATCTCTTTGGTCGGGGCAAAGAGCCGTTCTGGCAACAGGCCTACACAAATTTGGTCAAGTTCATCATCCTGCTCCATAAGGTCGCCTACGACTATGTGACACTCTTCGACGTTTACGAGTGCGCGATCTCGCCGGCCGTGCTCGAAAGAAAACTCCACGAGGCCGAAAGGCGCTTGGGGGAGGCGGATTTCATCCTGGTCACCCAGGACGTTTATCTACAGCATCCCCGTTACCTGGAACCGTTTGCCTTCCGGCTCGACGCGGAGCTAGGGCACTACAAGGCTAAGAGTTCGGCTGGGCTTCTGGCCGTGCTGAGAGGCAAGGACATTTCGTTCGAGATTCTGAACCAGGCGCCGCGCACGGCGGCATCGCAGGACAAAAAGGAACAGCTCGACGCCGTCAAGAGATGGTTTTACGACGACTGGCAGAGAATTGAGCCGAAGTTGCGCACATCCATCGTCGAAGGAATTTCTGTCTTTCTGTCTCTGTTCGACGACAGCCCGGTCGTGAAGCGCACCTTCTGCCCGCCCGCCGAATGTTACGACCCGATAGCGAACGCCGACTACAGATTCGGCAAGCCCCTGCCTTCGTTTTCTTGGCTGATCGAGAACGGAAAGCTCTGCGTCTTGAATTTCCCTGTGGCTATGAACGCGGGCCTTGCGAAGGCTCTCGGTGTCATGATGAAGCTCGACTTCGAGCGAGCGGTGTTAAATCGCATTCCGCAGATTGAGGCCCACCCAGAAAGGCATTTTCGGCAGGTTCTCTTTCTTTGCGACGAATACCAGCACTTTGCGACGGTGGGCGAGAGCGATCCTTCGGGAGATGAAAAGTTCCTCAATCTCTCTAGACAGGCGAAATGCATTCCCATCGTCGCAACGCAAAGCATCAGCTCGCTGAAATCGGCCTTGCCGGGGGATAGCTGGCGGACCCTTTTGCAGACTTTCCGAACTAAGATATTTCTGGCTCTCTCGGATGACTTCTCGGCACGCACGGCGAGTGAATTGTGCGGACGCGAAGACCGCTTCAAAGTGAGCTACAACCTTTCCGAGAGCGGCCACAACGCTCGCGTCAGCTTGCTGACGGGCAAAGCGCTCTCCCACCGTTCCAACATCTCAGCTTCGAAAAGCTACAACACGCAGATCGATTATCGTTTCGATATGAAAACTTTCACGGAGTTGCGCAACGCGCAGTCCGTGACCATCGCCTATGACGGCCTGAATCCAAAGCCGCCGATGTTCTGCTATCTCAAGCCCTACTACAACGACCCGAACAAATCGTATTTCGCGCAAGCTGCCGCAGGAGAACTCTGATGACCGGCTTCGAAATGATCCTCCCGTTTCTCAAACCTATCGAGCACCTCATCCTCGACGATTCCATCAGCGAAGTCATGGTCAACGGTTCGAGTCATGTCTTCATCGAGAAGAACGGCTTTATCGAGAAAATTCCTGGCCTTTCCCTTGGGGAAAAATCGCTGATGATCGCGGTGAAGAATATCGCCCGCCGTCTCGGTGACGATATTTCCGAGGCGAAACCAATCCTCGATTCGCGGCTCCCGGATGGGAGCCGTGTCGCCGCCGTCATTCCGCCCTGCAGCCTGAGTGGCGTCACGCTGACGATTCGGAAATTCAACGTTCTTCGCCACTTCGGAATTGACGAGTTGGTGGAGGCGGGCACGCTGGAGCGATGGCTGGCCAACCAGCTTGAGGACTACGTACTCGCACGCAAAAACATTCTGATCTCGGGGGGAACCGGCTGCGGTAAGACCACGCTATTGTCCCTGCTTGGGCGGTTCATTCCCGACGACGAACGAATCCTCCTGATTGAAGACACGGCCGAGATCCACCTGGAGCAGCAGAATCTTGTTCGGTTTGAAGCTCGGCAGCCGCAGAACGGTCTGCCGGCAGTAACTATCCGGGATTTGCTGAAAGCGGCGCTCCGCCATAGGCCCGACCGAATTATTCTCGGTGAGATTCGGGGCGGCGAAGCCTTCGATCTGCTGCAGCTCCTGAACACAGGACACTCGGGCAGTCTTTCTACGGTTCACGCCAACTCGGCGAGGCAGGCGCTGGCGCGGTTTGAGAGTTGCATATTGCAGAGCGGTGTGGAGCTGCCACACCGCGCCATCAAAAAGAACCTAGGCCATTCCTTAAACCTGGTGGTGCAAATTGAGCGGCGTCCCGGCAGGCGCTACGTCTCCGAAGTGGTCCAGATTAGTGGTTACGACCCAGATCGCGACGAGTACGACTTGGGCGTGATCTTTTCGAGCGAGCAGGAGCCGTCATGAACGCCAGGACTCACGAGCGCTCCATTACGGCCTCCGACTATATCAAGGAGAACTTCGAGCCGCGCGACCGAATTGCTCTTCTGATTCTGAATCGAGATACCGGGGAATCGGTGCAACGAATTACCACCGCCGAAAAGGCCAGCAGCGCGGAGTTTCAAGCATGGCTTCGCCATCGCAATGCGACGGGCGATGAGATTTACGTGGGTATGAATCCCCTTAAGCACGATGCGGCGACGCGGACTAAGGATCAGGTTTCGACGATCCGTCACCTCTATATCGATCTGGACCATGGAGGAGACGAATCGATCGGCAGAATCCGGAGCTCGGGGCTCGTCCCTCAGCCCAACTACGTCCTGAACACTTCGCCAGGCAGGTACCAAGTCGTGTGGAAAGTCGAAGGCATTGGCCAGGCTGAGGCGGAATCCTTGCAGCGCGCGATGACAAGAGAATTTGGTGGCGATCCCGCAGCTACGGATTCAACACGAGTGCTGCGCCTGCCAGGCTTTTCTAATCGAAAGCACGGACCGCCTCACATCGTCCGGGTGGAGAGTGAAGCCTCGCAAACCTACCATCTGGAGGATTTCAAGCTGAGGACAGACCCGGACGAGCGGCGCGAGCACGCCGTGCCAACCCAGGTTCCGAAGGGACAGCCGCGCGAGGAAGTCACGCAATCCGAGCGCGACTGGGCATTCGCCAAGCGTGCCTTAGTCCGAGGGGACGACCCGGAAGAGGTTATTCGCAGAATTTCCGACTACCGCGGCGAAGAGAAACATTCGAACTACGCCCGGTATACCGTCGAGAAAGCACAAGTCGCTTTACAAGGCAGGCCTGGCGCAGGCTCAGCTCCTCAGCAAAACAGAGACTCTAGCTACGCGACCATCGATACGTCCGCCGAACGCGAGGGACCAAGGTAAGAAGAGGAGTGACGCATGTCTTCCCAAAGTAATGCAATTGCGTCCGCATCCATTACACCGGAGCCGTTCGTCTCGGCGGACGAAGCTGCGCAGTTTCTTTGTGTGAAACGCCGTTACCTGCTGGAACTAGCCCGAAGGGGAATCGTCGGAGCGTATCCGCTGGGAACCGGGAGGAAGCGCAAAATCTGGGTCTTCCGGCTTTCAGAACTCGCCGATTCCGTGCCCCGCAATGAGACCCTCGCCAAAAAATTGCCAAAACCGTGTACGATCGGTTCTGGCAGTCCCCGCTGAAAAGAGGACTATGGCTTATCAGCGAGGATCAGTAAAGAAAGTACGCCGCAAGGAAGGAGAGACCTGGGTGTTACGTTTCCGGGTCACGAATACCGAAGGAAGGCGGGTCGAACACAACACGCCCATCGGACTAGTCCGGGATTTCCCGAAGGACGACGACGCATGGCGCGAGGTGGACCGGCTGGGACTGGGAGTGCGCATCAACGACACTTCTACCCCTATCCGCGTCTCGTTTCGTTTTCTTGCGGAGCACTACCTGAAGGCTGACTTCGGGACGGATTCAGTTCGCCCGAAGTCACTGAACACCATTCCCATCGTTGAGCACTACGTTCGCGATTACCTAATCGAGCGTTTCGGCAAGGCCATCGCGGACGATATCAAGCCCCTCGACATTCAGAGATGGCTTAAGTCGCTCAACGAGGCGAAGGGACTTGCCTGGACGACGATTTCGAAGATACGAGGCATCATGCTTCGCATCTACAAAGTCGGACTCCGGCACGAATACGTCTCAAAGAATCCCGTGCTGCACGTCGAGACGCGTTCCAAGTCCACCTACCGGGCAATTATCATCACCCCGGCCCATACCGTGGCGATTCTGAAGTCCCTCCCCTCACCGCTCCATTACGCGCTGGTCCTTACCTGTGCGGCGACCGCGCTGCGCTCGTCCGAGATTCTAGCGCTGCGCTGGAGCGACGTGCTCTGGCACGAGGGAAGGATTCGGATTTCAAAACGCTGGGCCAAGGGAGAGGACGGAGAAACGAAAACCGATGCGTCGGACGGCTACGTTCCGCTGCATCCGGTCCTGGCCGGGCATCTTCGCGCATGGCTCAAACAAACGTTGCACGCGAAGGAAACCGACTTCATATTTCCGTCGATGAGAGCCCAAGGGAGGAAACCACTCTGCTCTTCCATATTCGTCGCCGATTATCTGCGGCCGGCCGCAAAAAAAGCCGGGGTGCACATCGAGGACGGCCAACGGTTCGGACTTCACAATCTTCGCCACTCACTCAGCAACTGGCTGGTGAACAAGGCGAAAGTCGAACCGAAAACCGTTCAGGGAATCCTGCGTCATAGCAAGATTCAGACGACGCTCGATCTGTATACGCAGGAGGATAGCGACGAAACGCGGGCGGCGCAGGGCGAATTCCTGACAGCGGTGGGGATGAGCACCACGGTGAACTAAAAACTGTGGGTTGAGTTGTGGGTTGGAGTTTCCGGTGTCACTCCGGTAACTCCTTGAAAAGAATGGCGGGGACGACGAGACTCGAACTCGCGACCTCTGCCGTGACAGGGCAGCGTTCTAACCAACTGAACTACGTCCCCGCGGGAAATACTGTCACTGGG
>WNFM01288334.1_pt2 | contig 32678 bp, 30 predicted proteins | sample 5400271 | NCBI WGS metagenome assembly WNFM01 (sample SAMN13153352, study PRJNA577476) | soil metagenome | isolation source: 60 cm saprolite on Douglas fir-dominated hillslope | place: USA:California | collected 2013-09-17 | reverse complement strand
CCGGCGGACGTGACGATCGAGCGCATCGGGGATCTGCTCGATTGTGACCTGCCGGCGCTGCGGTCGGCGTCGCCACTCCCTGCACCAGCCTGAAGGTGACGCGATGAAACCGACGAGGACGCTCCACGATCTCGGCCAGAGCCTGTGGCTCGACAATATCACCCGTGAACTGCTGAACAGCGGCACGCTGCAGCGCTACATCGACGAGCTTTCGGTGACGGGACTCACATCGAACCCCACGATCTTCGATCACGCGATCAAGAACAGCACGGACTATGACGGGGACATTTCCCGCAAGGCGTCGTCGGCGAAATCGGGAGAGGACCTCTTCTTCGAGCTCGCACTGGCGGATCTGACCCGGGCTGCGGAGCTGTTCAAACCCGTTTTCGCCCGGACCGACGGGGTCGACGGCTGGGTGTCGCTGGAGGTCTCGCCCCTTCTCGCCCATGACACCGACAGCACCCTAGCGGCCGCTCAGAATCTCCACCGGCGTGGCGGCAAGCCCAACCTCTTCATCAAGATTCCCGGCACCGCAGAAGGACTGCCGGCGATCGAGGCAGCGATCTTCGCCGGCGTTCCGGTCAATGTCACGCTGCTCTTCTCGCGGGAGCAATATGTCGCGGCGGCCGAAGCCTACTTGCGCGGCGTCGAGCGGCGCATCGAGGCGGGACTGAATCCGGCAGTCACCTCGGTCGCCTCGCTCTTTGTCAGCCGCTGGGACGTCGCGGTCAGTGGCAAGGTCCCAAGCGAACTGACCAATCGGCTCGGCGTCGCGGTCGCCCAGCGCACCTACAAGGGATATCGGGAGCTGCTCGCTTCGGCGCGCTTCCAGCGTGCCGCCAATGCCGGTGCCCGGGCCCAGCGACTCCTCTGGGCCAGCACCGGCGTCAAGGACCCACAAGCCTCCGACATTCTCTACGTGAAGGCTCTCGCCGCACCCCTCACGGTCGATACCATGCCGGAGGGTACCCTCAAGGCCTTCGGCGATCACGGCGAGGTCGGCGAGATACTCGCGCCGGACGGTGGCGACTGCGAGACGGTTCTGGCCGGCTTCACCAAGTCGGGTATCGACATCGACGCCCTGGCAGCCCGGCTCCAGGACGACGGCGCCGCGTCCTTCGTCAAGTCCTGGAACGAGCTGATGGCCTGCATCGATTCCAAGAGCGCGGCCATCCGGAAGGCGGGGTGACGCAGTTGACCGGGCGCCCCGTCAGCGCAAGCGCAGACCACGGCCCGTGAGGAGGCAATCGATGAGCGTTCCAGTTTTGCGCACGCACCCCGCCTGGACATCGCTGGAGAAGCACTACCGGGAGATGGCAGGCCTGCACCTCCGGCAGCTCTTCGCCGAGGACGGCAAGCGCGGGGAGAGGCTGGCCGTCGAGGCTGCCGGAATCTATCTCGACTATTCGAAGAATCGGATCACCGACGAAACCCTGCGGCTATTGCTCCAGCTCGCCCGGGAGTCGGGGTTGCGGGATCGCATCGACGCCATGTTCCGGGGCGACAAGATCAACGTCTCGGAGAACCGCGCGGTGCTTCACGTCGCGCTGCGTGCGCCGCGGGGTGTTTCCATCATTTACGATGGCCGGAACGTGGTACCGGACGTCCATGCCGTCCTGGACAGGATGGCAGATTTCGCCCGTCGGCTCCGCGGCGGCGCCTGGAAGGGGCACACCGGCGAGCGCATCCGCAACGTGGTCAATATCGGCATCGGCGGATCGGATCGGCATCGGCGGATCGGATCTCGGGCCGGTCATGGCCTATGAGGCGCTGAAGCACTACACCGACCGTAGCCTGACCTTCCGCTTCGTTTCCAATGTCGACGGGACGGATTTCGCCGAGGCGGTGCACGATCTCGCCCCCGCCGAGACCTTGTTCATCATCTCCTCCAAGACCTTCACCACGCTGGAGACCATGACCAACGCGCGTACGGCGCGCGACTGGCTGCTCGCCGGGCTGAACCGCGAGGAGCCCGCCATCGCCAAGCATTTCGTCGCCGTCTCGACCAATGCCCAGGAGGTGGCGAGATTCGGCATCGACACCGCGAACATGTTCGGTTTCTGGGACTGGGTCGGCGGGCGCTACTCGATGGATTCGGCGATTGGCCTCTCGACCATGCTGGCCATCGGTCCGGAGGGTTTCCGCGCGCTGCTGGATGGGTTCCATGAAATGGACGAGCATTTCCGCTCCGCACCGTTCGAGCGTAACCTGCCGGTGCTGATGGGCCTGCTCGCCGTCTGGTACAGCAACTTCTTCGGCGCCCAGACCGCGGCCGTGCTGCCCTATGAGCAATATCTGAAGCGCTTCCCCGCCTATCTCCAGCAGCTGACGATGGAGAGCAACGGCAAGCACGTGACCGTCGACGGCGCGCGGGTGGATTATGACACCGGGCCAATCTACTGGGGTGAGCCGGGGACCAACGGCCAGCATTCCTTCTATCAGCTGATCCATCAGGGGACGCGGCTCATACCTTGCGACTTCATCGCGTTCGCCCGGAGCCTGAACCCGCTCGGCAGGCATCAAGACATGCTGCTTGCCAATGTCTTCGCCCAGACGGAGGCGCTCGCCTTCGGCAAAACCGCCGAGCAGGTCAAGGCGGAAGGCACGCCGGACGAGCTCGTGCCGCATCGGCAGTTCGACGGCAATCGTCCCTCCAACACCCTGCTGCTGGACCGCCTGACACCCGCAACGTTGGGCAAGCTGGTCGCGCTCTACGAGCACAGCGTCTTCACCCAGGGCACGATCTGGCAGATCGATTCCTTCGACCAGTGGGGCGTGGAGTTGGGCAAGGCTCTCGCTCAGCGGATCATTCCACAGCTCGAGAGCGCGACGGAGCCCACGCTCGAGCACGACAGCTCGACCAACGCGCTGATCCGGCGCTATCGCAACCTGAAGGGATCCGCCTGATGCCACGAGGATATGAGCGTCCGCTCTACATCCAGCCCTTCGATCACCGCGGCTCCTTCCAGACCAAGCTGTTCGGCTGGAAGCCGCCGCTCAGCGACACGCAGACAGCCGCAATCGCTGATGCCAAGCGGATCATCTACGACGGCTTCCGATCGGCGCTCGCCGCCGGCGTGCCGAAGGAGAAGGCCGGCATCCTGGTGGACGAGCAATTCGGCGCCGCCATCCTGCGCGACGCGACCGCCGGGGGCATCGTCACCGCCTGCCCGGCGGAGAAGAGCGGACAGGCCGAGTTCGAGTTCGAATACGGCGAGGATTTCGCGCGCCACATCGAAGCCTTCGCGCCGACCTTTTGCAAAGTGCTGGTGCGCTACAACCCGCAGGGCGAGCGGGCACTGAACCAGCGGCAGGCCGCCAGATTGAAACGCCTGTCCGACTATCTCGCCGCCAAACAGCGCAGTCGTTTCATGTTCGAGCTCCTGGTGCCGGCGGAGAAGGCGCAGCTAGACCGACTTAGGGGTGACAGGGCGGCCTACGATCTCGAGCTCAGGCCACGCTTGATGGCCGCGGCCATCGGCGAGCTCCAGGATGCCGGTGTCGAGCCGGATCTGTGGAAAGTCGAAGGTCTCGATCGCCGCGAGGATTACGAGCGGATCGTGGCGGCGGCGCGGGCGGGCGGCCGTGACCATGTCGGCTGCATCATTCTCGGTGGTGGTGAGAACGACCGGAAGGTGCGGGAATGGCTCGGGACCGCGGCCGAGGTACCGGGTTTCATCGGCTTTGCGGTCGGCCGCACCGATTTCTGGGAACCGTTGGTCGCTTGGCGGGCGGGCAAGACGACGCGGGAGCAGGCCGTCGCCGCGATCGCGGGGCGCTATCGCGAGTTCGTCGATCTCTTCGAAAGCCGGGCGTCGTCCGTCGCCCGGCCCCTCACCGATCGGGTCCGATCGGAACATCGCTTTTCCAGGGAGGGCTGACGCGTGCAACTCGGAATGATCGGCCTCGGCCGAATGGGCGCAAATATGGTGCGCCGCCTCTTGAAGGGCGGCCATCAATGCGTGGTGTTCGATAGGTCCGCAAAGGCGGTGGCAGAGCTGGTGAAGGAGAAGGCCGTCGGCGCCGCATCGCTGGCGGAGTTCGTCAGCGCTCTGGCGAAGCCGCGTGCGATCTGGCTGATGGTACCGGTCGGCGTGGTCGACCAAACCATCGCCGATCTTCTGCCTCATCTCGAGCGTGGCGACATCCTGATCGACGGCGGAAATTCCTATTACGTCGATGACATCCGCCGCGCCAGGGAGTTGGCGCCCAAGGGCATCCACTATGTCGACGTCGGTACCAGCGGCGGCGTCTGGGGCCTGGAGCGCGGCTATTGCATGATGATCGGCGGCGACGGCGATGTGGTGCGGCATCTCGATCCGATCTTCGCCACCCTCGCGCCGGGCCGGGGCGACACGCCCCGCACCCCGGGACGCGAAGCGGCGAGCGGCACGTCCGAGCAGGGCTATCTGCATTGCGGCCCGAGCGGCGCCGGCCATTTCGTCAAGATGGTGCACAATGGAATCGAATACGGCGTGATGGCTGCCTACGCCGAGGGTCTGGCGGTTCTCAAGGCGGCCAATGTCGGCAAGAAGCCCGGCGTGGTTGATGCGGAAACCACGCCTCTGCGTGACCCCGAGCACTATCAGTACGATTTAGACCTGGCTGACATCGCCGAGGTCTGGCGCCGCGGCAGCGTGATTGCTTCCTGGCTGCTCGATCTCTCGGCGGCCGCGCTGGTCCAGGACCCCGGATTGTCGAAATTCGCCGGGCGGGTTTCCGATTCCGGCGAAGGCCGCTGGACGATCAAGGCGGCCATCGACGAGGGGGTGCCGGTCCATGTGCTGTCGTCGGCGCTCTACGAGCGGTTCAGCTCGCGCGGCGAGGCGGATTTCGCGGACAAGATGCTCTCGGCCATGCGTTACGAGTTCGGCGGACATCTCGAGAAACCGGCCACCCATAGCTGATCGAAGCGCCGATACGGGAACGGGAGTCGAGTGCCATGACCAATGAAGAGTTCGATCAACTGGCGATCAACACGATCCGCACGCTCTCGATCGACGCGGTCCAGCAGGCCAAGTCCGGCCATCCCGGCACACCGATGGCGTTGGCACCGCTGGTCTACACGCTGCTGGCCAAATCGCGACCGCTTCGTCCTGTCAAACGGACATGCCTCGATGCTGCTGTGGTCCGTACTGCATCTGACGGGCACCCGGGCGGTGAACGCGGAATATGAACGCCTGGGCAAGCCGTCGGTCAGCCTCGACGACATCCGCCATTTCCGCCAGCTCGACAGCAAAGCGCCAGGGCACCCGGAATATCATTGGGTGTCGGGGGTCGAGACGACGACCGGTCCGCTCGGTCAGGGAATCGCCACGAGTGTCGGCATGGCAATTGCGCGGAAATGGCTTGCCGACCACTACAACCGCCCCAGCTTCGATCTCTTCGATTATGATATTTATGCCGTTTGCGGCGACGGCTGCCTGATGGAAGGGGTCGGCTCGGAGGCGGCCTCGCTGGCCGGTCATCTCGGCCTCGACGATCTGTGCTGGATCTACGACAACAACCACATCACCATCGAGGGCAACACGCGCATCGCCTTCACCGAGGATGTGGCGGTACGCTTCCTAGCATATCGATGGAACGTATTGCGGGTCGGCGATGCCAACGATCTTCTGAAGATCGAGGATGCGCTCGCGATCTTCCGGAAGACCACGGGCCGGCCGACGCTGATTATCCTCGACAGCCATATAGGCTATGGCTCGCCGCACAAGATCGATACGGCCGCAGCCCATGGCGAACCCTTGGGCGAGGAGGAGGTCCGGCTCACCAAGCGCGCCTATGGCTGGCCGGAGGATTCCAAGTTCCTCGTCCCCGACGGGGTGCGCGAGCATTTTGATGCCGGGATCGGCGCGCGGGGCGCCGAGGCGCGGAGCCGCTGGGAAGCGCTCTTTGCCGCCTACCGCGCGCAATTCCCGGCGCTCGCCACGGAAATCGACGAGATGCAGCGGCGCGAGCTGCCCGTGGGGTGGGAGCGCGACCTGCCAAGCTTTTCGCCCGATCCCAAAGGCGTCGCCGGACGCGATGCTTCGGGCGAGGTGCTGAACGCGCTCGCCAAGAACATTCCGTGGTTTCTGGGCGGATCGGCGGACCTTGGGCCGTCGAACAAGACGACCCTGAAATTCGCCGGCGCCGGGGATTTCGAGGCCGCAAGTCCCGGCGGCCGAAATCTCCATTTCGGAGTCCGCGAGCACGCCATGGCGGCGATCGTGAACGGTCTCTCCCTCTCGAAGCTGCGCGCCTACGGGGCAACCTTCTTCATCTTCAGCGACTATGCGAGGCCGGCCATCCGGCTCTCCGCCCTGATGGAGCTTCCGACCATTTTCGTCTTCACCCATGACGCCATGGGCGACGGCGAGGACGGGCCGACACATCAGCCGGTGGAGCAGCTCATCTCGCTGCGTGCCATTCCCGGCCTGGTCGTGCTTAGACCCGGCGATGCCAACGAGGTCGTCGAGGCGTATCGCTACATCCTGCAGCTCCGCCACCAGCCGGCGGTGATCGCGCTCTCACGCCAGGCGCTGCCGACCTTCGATCGCCGCAAATACGCCTCGGCCGCCGGCGTCGCGCAGGGTGCCTACGTCATGGCGGACGCTCCCGGCGGCCTGCCCGAGATCATCCTAATCGCCTCAGGCAGCGAGGTCTCTTTGATCGTCGACGCCCATGAAGTTCTGGCGTCCCGGGGGATCCGATCCCGTATCGTCTCCATGCCCTCCTGGGACATCTTCGAGCACCAGCCGCAGTCCTATCGGGAAGAGGTGCTGCCGGCCGGCGTGACCGCGCGCATCGCCGTCGAGCAGGGATCGGCACTGGGTTGGGAGCGCTATGTCGGCGCTGGCGGCCGCGTCATCGGCATGAAGGCCTTCGGCGCCTCCGCCCCGCTCAAGGAGCTGCAGCGCAAATTCGGCTTTGAGCCCGAGCGGGTCGTTGCGGCCGCGACGGAGCTGCTCGGGCGCAAGTGACGATGGAGGCCAACGCGGCCGGGGATCGCCCGTGGTCCGGCGGCATGGTCTTGGGACAGGAAGCAGGACAATGGTAGGCAGGCAGGGTCAGTTTCCCAAGGGCAAGAGGGCGGCGCAGGCCGAGAACACGGTGATAGCGCCGCCCTGTGCCGTGGTGATCTTCGGCGCCGCCGGCGACCTGACGAAGCGCCTGGTCGTGCCGGCGCTCTACAACCTGGTCAATGCCCGGCTGCTGCCTAACGGATTCCGGCTCGTCGGCGTCGATCTGGCCGCCAGGACCGTGGAGGAATGGCGCAAGAGCCTGATCGATATGATGCGGGAATTCGTCACCCACGGCGGCGAGTTCCAGGCAGACAATATCGACGAGACGGCCTGGCGATGGCTCAGCGAGCGCATGAGCTATCTGCAGGGCGACCTCGACGATCGCGGGACCTACCGTCGGCTGGGCGAGCATCTGGCGGGGTTGGACAAGACGGCCGGCACGGCGGGCAACCGTCTCTTCTATCTCGCCATTGCGGACCGCTTCTTCGGCCCGGCGGTCGCCGGGCTCGGCGCCGCGGGGCTGGTGGCCGAAGAAGACGGCCAATGGCGGCGGGTCGTGATCGAAAAGCCCTTCGGACACGACCTGGCCTCGGCCAAAGCGCTCAATGCCGAGATCCTGACGACCCTGCAGGAACATCAGATTTACCGGATCGACCATTTCCTCGGCAAGGAAACGGTCCAGAACATCATGGCGCTACGCTTCGCCAATGGTCTGTTCGAACCGCTGTGGAATCGGCAGCACATCGACCATATCCAGATCACCGCGGCGGAGACTGTCGGCGTCGAGCGCCGGGGCAGGTTCTACGAGAAGACGGGGGCGCTGCGCGACATGGTGCCCAACCATGTATTCCAGCTGCTGGCGATGACGGCCATGGAGCCGCCGACCTCGTTCGACGCCGACGCGGTCCGGGCCAAGAAGGCGGAGGTTATCGAGGCCATACGTCCATTCAAGCCCGGGCGGGCGCTCAAGGATGCCGTGCGCGGCCAGTATGATTCCGGCGCGGTCCTGGACGCGGCGGTGCGGGCGTATCGCCAGGAGCCCGACGTGGCTGCGGACTCCAATACCGAGACCTTCTTCGCCTGCAAGCTGAAGATCGACAACTGGCGTTGGGCTGGCGTTCCGTTTTACCTGCGCACCGGCAAGTACATGAAGCGCCGGTGGACCGAGATCGCCATCCGCTTCCATCAGGCGCCGTACACGCTTTTCCGCGGCACCCATGTGGAGCGGATGAATCCCAACTGGATGATCCTCCGCATCCAACCCGACGAGGGGATCGCGCTCGAGTTCGCGGCCAAGCGCCCCGGGCCATCGGTGAAGCTGAGCACCGTCAGCATGGACTTCGCCTACAAGACCTATTTCAAGATCGCGCCGAACACCGGATACGAGACGCTTATCTACGACTGCATGATCGGCGATGCGACCCTGTTTCAGCGCGGATGCCTGGGCGAGCAACCCCCCGCGGGATTTTCCGAACTATGCCGCGGGCGGGAGCGGCCCCGCCGCGGCCGACGAGCTGCTGGCGCGCGATGGCCGCGCCTGGCGGCCGCTGGACTGAGCGGACGATACGGAGGTCCTGATGGCGGAGAAGCGCAAGATTTCCCTGGTGCTGGCGGACGTGGACGGCACGCTCGTCACTGAGGAAAAGGTACTGACAAAACGCGCGCAGAGCGCCGTCAAGGCGCTGCAGCGCGCCGGGATCCGCTTCGCTATCACCAGCGGTCGGCCACCGCTCGGCATGGCCATGCTGTTCGACACGCTCGAGCTGGATACGCCGATCGCCGGCTTCAACGGCGGGCTTTTCGTCAAACGGGATCTCGCGATCCTGGCGCAAAAGACGGTGCCTGCTGATGTCGCCCGCCGGGCGATCGATCTCATTCACAACCACGGTCTCGACGCCTGGGTCTATAGCGGCAACGACTGGCTGATCACCAAACCCGGCGCCCCCCATGTCGCGCGCGAGGCGTGGACGGTCAAGTTCGAGCCCAGGGTCGTGACGGATTTCGACGGCTCGCTCCATCAGGTCACCAAGATCGTCGGCGTCAGCGACGATCACGACCGGGTCCGGCGCTGCGAAGCCGACGCCCAGGCCGCGTTCGGCCAGCGTGCGACGGCGAGCCGGTCGCAGCCTTACTACCTCGACATCACCAACAAGGACGCGAACAAGGGGGCAGTCGTGGAATATCTCTCGCGCCACATGGGCGTGCCGGCCGAGGAGATCGCTACCATCGGCGATCAGCCAAACGACGTGCTGATGTTCAGGCGATCGGGCTTCAGCATCGCCATGGGCAATGCGTCCGATGAGGTAAAGGCGCAGGCCGCCACTACCACGGATTCTTACAATGACGAGGGTTTCGCCAAGGCGATGGAGCGTTTCATTCTCGGTTCCGGGGGCTAGCGATGGGACCAGCGATCGGGTGCATCGAGATACTGCCGGACCCGCTGGCGCTGGCGCGCCATGTGGCGGAATGGATGACGGCGGCGGCGCTGGCGGCGAAGGCCCCCTTCCGGGTCTCGCTCTCGGGCGGCTCGACGCCGAAGACGCTTTACGGGCTTCTCGCCTCGGATGAATTCAGGAGCCGTTTCCCCTGGCATCTCGTCTCCTGGTATTGGGGGGACGAGCGCTTCGTTCCCTACGACCATCCCGAAAGCAATTATCGGATGACACGGGAGGCGATGCTTGCCAAGGCGCCTGTGCCGCCGGAGAACATTCACCCCGTCCCGGCCGACGGCACCCCCGAAGACGCCGCTCGGCGCTATGAGCGGACCCTGCAGAAGGCATACGGCGCGGCGACGCTCGATCCGACCCGCCCGCTCTTCGACGTGACGCTGCTCGGGCTCGGTCCCGACGGCCATACGGCCTCGCTACTGCCTGGAGAGCCCGTGCTGGAGGAACGCGAGCGCTGGGTGGCCGCTGTCTCGCACGGACGGCCCGAGATCCGCATCACGATGACCTATCCCGCGATCGAGAGCAGCCGGCGTGTCGCCTTTCTGGTCGCGGGCCAGGAGAAGGCGGCCATCCTGCGGACGATCCGCGCCGGCGGCTGCCAGGTCCCGGCGGCCCGGGTACGGCCGGTCGGCGAGGTCTTCTGGTTCGTCGACCGGGCTGCGGCCGGCGCGGGACGGATCTCCGGCCGGACCCGCTCGCCGTCGCCATGACGCTTCGACGAAAATCGATGCCCGGAGCCGATAATGCCGACCTGCGCGCGGCGACGGCGCCGTCGATTCTCATCGCACCCTCGATTTTGTCGGCAGATTTCGCGCGCTTGGGCGACGAGGTCCGCGCCGTCGATGCGGCCGGCGCCGATTGGATCCATGTGGATGTGATGGATGGCCGCTTCGTGCCCAATATCACCGTCGGGCCCGTGGTGCTGGAGGCCATTCGACGGTCGACTGCGAAGCCGCTCAATGTGCATCTCATGATGGTCGAACCGGAGCGCTACCTCGACATCTTCGCCAAGGCGGGGGCGGATCACCTGCTCGTTCAGGCCGAGCCCGGCTCAACCATCCATCTGCATCGGACGTTGTCCCAGATCCGAGATCTCGGCAAGAAGGCGGGGGTAGTGCTGAATCCCGCGAGCCCGCCGGAGCTCATCGAATATGCCCTCCATCTCTGCGATGTCATCCTGGTGATGACCGTGAATCCGGGATTCGGCGGTCAGATCTTTCTTCCCGAAATGTTGCCCAAGATCCGGCGCCTGCGGGCGATCTGCGCGGCGCGTGATCTGCATCCGGTGATCGAGGTCGATGGGGGCGAGAACGAGACGACGGCCGGACAGGCGGCGGCGGCCGGCGCAACCGCCATCGTCGCCGGCTCCGCTATCTTCGGGACGCGGGATTACGCGGCGGCCATCGCGGCCATCCGCGCGAACGCCTTCGCGGCAGCGGCCCGGTCGTGAGCGCCGCGGCTTCCGAGTCCGGCGCCGAGCGGAACGCCCTTAAACGCGCGGCCGCGGAGGCCGCAGTGGAGTTGGTCCAGGATGGCATGGTTGTCGGACTGGGCACCGGCTCGACGGCGGTCTATGCCGTCGAGGCCCTCGCTCGACGTCATCGCCAAGGCCTGCGTTTCGTCGCCATTCCCACCTCCGAGCGGACGGCAGCCCAGGCGACGGCTTTGGAGATTCCGCTCGTTTCGTTCGCCGAGCATCGGCAAATCGATCTCACGATCGGCCTTGTTGCGCGAGAAGATCGTTGCCGCCGCGAGCCGGCGCCTCGCCATCATCGTCGACGGGGCCAAGCTCGTGGATCGGCTCGGCACGCGCGGGCCGGTTCCGGTGGAGGTCGTCGCCTTCGGGCTGGAAGCGACCCGGGCGGCCCTCGAGGTGCTCGGCGCCAGCACTCGGCTGCGCCTGTCGCCGGCAGGCGAGCCCTTTGTTACCGACAGCGGCAATCGCATTCTCGACTGCAGCTTCGGTCCTATCGCCGATCCGGCGCGACTGGAGGGGCGCATCGGGCGCGTCGTCGGGGTGATCGAGAGCGGGCTTTTCATCAGCCGCGCCGATCCGGTCTTCGTCGCCGACGCGGCCGGCATCCATCGCCTCGACAGCGCGCGCGCCCATCGGGGCAGCCCGCCGATCCTGGTGATCATGGGGGTATCCGGGGCGGGCAAGTCAACGGTGGCGCAAGAGTTGGCCGCGCGTCTCGGCTGGTCCTTCGAAGAGGGCGACGCGCTCCATCCCGAGGCGAACGTCGCCAAGATGCATGCGGGAATTTCGCTGACCGATGCGGACCGCCAGCCTTGGCTCGAGGCCGTCGCTGCCTGGATCGACGGTCAGCGCGCCAGGAAGCAGCCGGGGATCATCAGTTGCTCCGCGCTCAAGCGATCCTATCGCCAGATCATCATCGGCGATCGGCCGGAAGTACGGCTGGTCTACCTTCGCGGCGGCCGAGACCTCATCGCCGAACACTTGGCGGGGCGCCACGGCCATTTCATGCCTGCAAGTCTGCTGCAAAGCCAGATCGATACCCTCGAGGAACCGGATCCTGGCGAGGATCCTCTAATCGTCGATGTGGGACCGCCGGCCGGTCAGGTTGCCGAGGAGATAATCCGACTGCTCGGCACGTCCGAAGCACTCGGTCAGAGAGTGATGCCCGCGTAGGCACATCGAAGGATCAGCAGATGCCGAAGACCAACGCTGAACAGGAGCGCCTGGACGAGGCAACCGCGCTTCGGCCGGCTTGGCGCAAATGGGGCCCTTATGTGAGCGAGCGCGAGTGGGGCACGGTGCGCGAAGACTACAGCGCCGATGGAGATGCCTGGAATCACTTTCCCCATGAGCACGCGCACAGCCGCGCCTATCGCTGGGGCGAGGACGGAATCGGTGGGTTCTGCGACCGGAAACAGCATTTGTGCATCGCCGTCGCGCTCTGGAACGGCACGGACCCGATCCTGAAGGAGCGCATGTTCGGCCTGAGCAATCGCCAGGGCAATCACGGCGAGGACGTCAAGGAACTCTACTACTATCTCGACGCGGTGCCGACCTACAGCTACGCCCGAATGCTCTACAAATATCCGCAGGCCGAATATCCCTACGCGCATCTGGTGCAGGAGAACGCGCGGCGCAGCAAGCAGGAGCGCGAGTTCGAGATCATCGATACCGGCATCTTCGATGCCGACCGCTATTTCGACGTCGATATCGCGTATGCCAAGGCGGGCGCCGAGGACATCCTCCTGCGGCTGACCATCCACAATCGCGGACCGGAGGAAGCGCGTATTCATGTGCTGCCTCAGATCTGGTTTCGAAACACCTGGAGCTGGTTCACGGATGGCCGAAAGCCCTCCCTCGAACGCGTCGGGGACGATGTGGTGGTCAACCATGAGAAGCTCGGCACCTATGCGATCCAATTCGACAGGCCGGACGAGATCAAATTTTGCGATAACGAGACCAACGCCGCGAAACTCTACGGGACCAAAGGTCCGCGGGGCTTATACAAGGATGGTTTTCACGACTATCTGACGAAGGGCGACACGAACGCGGTCGATTCCCGCAAAGGCACAAAGGCGGCCGGTATCTACCGTCGCTCCGTCCCGTCGAGCGCCAGCACGACCATCCGGGTCAGGCTGAGTCTGGGCCAGGCCACGTCCGCACCATTCGCTGATTTCGAGCAGATCTTCGACTTGCGCAAATCCGAGGCGGACGCCTTTTATGCGGAGCTGCAGAGCAAGGTGTCGGACGAGGATCTCCGCCGCATTCAACGCCAGGCTTTCGCGGGGATGCTCTGGTCGAAGCAATATTTCCATTACGACGTCACAGAGTGGCTGGACGGTGATCCGGCACAGCCCGCGTCGCCCGGAACCCGCCACAGCGGACGCAACAACGAGTGGGTCCATGGCAACATGGAAGACGTCATCTCGATGCCGGACAAATGGGAGTTTCCCTGGTTCGCGGCTTGGGATTGGGCCTTTCATCTGACCACGCTCGCCTATCTCGATCCGGAGAACGCCAAAGATCAATTAATCCTGCTCTGCCAGTGCTGGTACATGCACCCGAACGGCCAGCTACCCGCTTATGAATGGAATTTCGGCGATGTGAACCCTCCGGTGCAGGCTTGGGCGGCCTTGCGCCTCTACGATATCGAGCGCCGGCAGAAGGGCGAGGGCGACCGCAAGTTCCTCGAGAACGTCTTCACCAAGCTGCTGCTCAACTTCACCTGGTGGGTGAACCGCAAGGACCCGCGTGGGCTGAACGTCTTCCAGGGCGGATTTCTCGGTCTGGACAATATCGGCGTCTTCGACCGGTCGGCCCCACCGCCGATGAGCGGCACGCTGGTGCAGTCCGACGGAACGTCCTGGATGGCGATGTACTGCCTGAACATGTTGCGGATCGCCATCGAGCTGGCGCAGGAGGACGATGCCTATCAGGACATCGCGACCAAGTTCTTCGAGCATTTCCTGATGATCGGCGGCGCAATGACCAACCTCGGCGGTGAAGGGCTCGGTCTGTGGGACGACCAGGACAATTTCTTTTACGACTGGCTGATCACCAGCAATCGCGAGGCAACGCCTCTGCGCGTTCGCTCCCTGGTCGGCCTTATTCCGCTCTTCGCTGTCGAGGTCATCGACGCGGCCCTGTTGAAGAAAATGCCGTTGTTTGCTAAGCGGCTGGATTGGTATTTGCGCTATCGTCCCAAGCTTGCGGCCCTGGTTTCCCGCTGGAACAGCCCGGGCGCCGACGACACGCGCCTGCTCGCCATTGTCCGCGCCTTCCGCTTCTCCAAGCTACTGGAACGCGTTCTAGACGAGAATGAATTCCTGTCGAGCTATGGCGTGCGCGCCCTGTCGCGATATCACCTCGAGCACCCCTATGTCTACGCGACCGACGGCTTTCAATCCGAGGTCAAATACGCCCCCGCCGAATCGAACATCGATCTCTTCGGCGGAAACTCCAATTGGCGCGGGCCGATCTGGATGCCGATCAACTATCTGATCGTCGAAAGCCTGCGCAAGTTCGACAAGTTCTTCGGCGACGGGTTTCGGGTGGAATGCCCCGCCGGATCCGCTCAAATGCTGTCGCTGAACAAGATTGCTGACGAGCTGCGGAACCGTTTGACGAACATCTTCCGGCGCGACGAGAACGGACGGCGGCCCGTCTTCGGTAGTTATGAGAAGATGCAGACGGACCGGCACTTCAAAGACCACATCCTGTTCTATGAATATTTCGACGGCGAGAATGGACGCGGGCTAGGCGCCTCGCACCAGACGGGCTGGAGCGGGTTGGTCGCCAACATGATCGCGGACCTGCATGAATAGGCCTACGACCGACTGCCGGCTCAGAAGACGGGTGGGCTCGGAGCCGCTCAGGGCTCTTAGCGAATATCGGCGCAATCGCGCACCGAGCGGAGCAATCGGGGCAAAGCCATTTCCGTGCGGATGTTGTCCACTGAGCGCCAGCCACGGAGGAGTGAATGCCCCAACCGGAGCGGTTTGAAGTCCTGATCCTTGGCAGTGGAGCGGGTGGCAAGCTCCTGGCTTGGCATTTGGCGCGATCGGGGCGGCGGACTGCCGTCGTGGAGCGCCGGTGGATCGGCGGCTCCTGTCCCAACATCGCCTGCTTGCCCAGCAAGAATGAGATTTGGAGCGCGAAGGTCGCGCATCTGGCGCGCCACGCCGCGCAGTTCGGCACGGTGGCCGGTTCGGTTGCGATCGACATGGCGAAGGTCCGCCAGCGCAAGCGCGATATGGTTGATGGCCTGGTGGCCATTCATTTGCAGAACTACGAGACGAGCGGCGCCGAATTGATCATGGGGGCTGGGCGTTTTGTGGCACCAAGAACGCTCGAGGTAAGCCTGAATGACGGCGGGACGCGAATGCTGGCGGGCGACCAGGTTTTCCTCAATGTCGGAACGCACGCGGCAATTCCGAGCATTCCTGGTCTCGAGGCGGCACGACCGCTCACCAATGTCGAGGCTCTGGAGCTCGACTACTTACCGCCACACCTGATCGTGCTCGGGGGTGGCTATGTCGGTCTCGAGTTGGCCCAGGCTTACCGTCGCTTCGGTAGTCGCGTGACCATCGTCGAGCATGGGCCTCAGCTCATGGGGCGGGAGGATCCCGACGTCGCGGATGAGATGCAGCGGATCCTCAGTGACGAAGGTATTCAAGTTCTCGTGGCGGCCGAGCTCCTCCATGTGCGCGGCCGATCGGGAGATGAGGTCAGACTCGCCGTGCGCACGACCTCCGGCGAGCAGACGATCCAGGGTAGCGACATCCTGGTCGCGGCGGGGCGCATTCCGAATACTGCCGAAATCGGGCTTGAGGAGGCCGGCGTTGAGTTGGATGGTCGAGGCTACATTCGCGTCAATGAGCAGCTGGAGACGACTGCATCCGAGGTCTGGGCGATAGGGGAATGCGCCGGCAGCCCGCAGTTCACCCACGTATCCGAGGACGACTTCCGGATCATTCGGGACAATCTGGTCGGCGCAAAGCGCAGCACGCGCGATAGGCTGGTTCCATACTGCATGTTCACGGATCCTCCACTGGCTCGCGTGGGACTGAGCGAACGCGAAGCACAGGACCAGGGCGTCACCGCGCGCGTTGCGAGGCTGCCGATGAGCGCCGTGTTGCGGACGCAGACGATCGACGAAAAACAAGGCTTCATGAAGGCTCTTGTCGGTGCGAACGACCGCATTCTCGGCTTTGCGATGATTGGCGCAGAGGCTGGTGAGGTCCTGGCCGCGGTACAAACGGCAATGCTGGCGGACCTGCCATATCCGAGGCTCCGCGACGCCATTCTCACCCACCCGACGATGGCGGAGGGACTCGGCTCGCTTTTCTCGAACGTGCCGTCTCGGGTCCGCACGTAGGTCACGCCGATAGATGCGTCGTTGACGGCCCGATGCTTGCTTTCAACGGTTGTGCTTCAGGTGGGGCCTGGGTTGAATGCTGCTCGTCGGCGGGATCCGACGCAGGAAAGAACACCCTTCGCTAAACGTGGGGTGGATGGACCGCGAGGACTTTGCCGCTCGGCTACGAAAGGGTGGAGATCGCGAAGACGTGGCGACCCCATGGCGGCAGGTCGAGGTAGAGACCCGGCGCGATCAGATTGTTCCCATCGCGATCGTAGTTGGCGGAACCCAGCAAATCTTTGAGACGCACGGCGCGGTCGGCCAGATCAGACCATGGGAGACGGACGTAGCACTGGCTTTGGTTCCCGGCATAGTTGACCGCGATGAGTGTCCGCTCGCCGCCGCTCCCTTGCCAGCACCAGGCGATGCAGCAGTCCCACGTCCAGTTGCCGTCCCAAGCCGGCACGCAGTCGAGGAGGCGCCACTCGCCGTCCAAGACGGACGGACGGCGGAGGATTGCCAACAGATCTTCGTAGAACCGCCGCAGTCTTTCATCAACGGGTTCCCTCGGGGCCCGGACCAAGTGAGGCGAGATACGCTTCTTCTGACCGTCCAGCTGACCCTGATGGAAGAACCGCAGGCCCGGTGACAGGTAGGTGATGACGGCGGCGGCCTCGTGGATGCCGGGCGAAAACGTCGCGGCGGCCCGTGGCTCGTCGTGGTTCTCCAGGAACCGGGCGAGCTTGCTCTGGTAGTCGAGCCCGGCCTGGAGGTGCTCCCGCACCGGCCGCGCCTGCCCGGCGCGGAGGCGGTCGTACAGCCGCTTGTCGTAGGCGTAGTCGAAGCCCTGTTGCAGCATGATCCATTCGAGGTCCCAGTAGACCTCGGCAATGAAGCAGAAGCTTGGAGTCTGCGTGCGCACGCGCTCGATCGCCCTGGGCCAGAACGGCTCCGCCGGAAGACCCCAGGTTCGCTCGAAGATTTCGGGCAGCGCGAGCATGGCCATGTCGCAGCGCACGCCGTCGCATTGTCCCGCGATCTTCTGCAGCTCTGCAATCAACGCCTCTTGCGTGGCGGGATTGCCGAAGTTGAGCTGGAGCGTATCCGGCCAGCCGGGGAAGTAGGGGTCCCGGCCATGGGCCAGGAGTCGATCGCCCCCTATTCGCCTGACCCAGGCATAGTTTCGTGGCGCTCGGGCGAGATCGAGCTCGGTCCCTGGAACGTAATAGTCGGGATGGTCCTCGACCCAGCGATGATCCACGGCGGTGTGGTTGGGGACAAAATCCAGCATCAGCCGCAGCCCGCGCCGCCGTAGCCGGTCGCGCAGCCGGGCTAGCGCGGTCTCGCCGCCCAGACGAGGGTGCACCATGTACGAAGTGATCGCGAAGCCGGAGCCGGCGATGTCCTCTTCGCGCAAGTCCGGCAGCGTCCCCTCAAACTCGCGGCGCCATTCGCGATTTGAGCGCGATATTCGCTGCCCTGCCGGCCCCGTGTGCCACACGCTGAGGAGCCAGATCCAGTGGAAGCCCGTTTCAGCCAAGCGGTCTAGCTCGACATCTGGTAGGTCATCCAGCGTCGCCGGCCGGCCGAGCGACCCGGACAGGTCGGTCAAGCGGACACGCGTGTTGATCTGGTACAGCGAGGGATAGAGCAGTTCCCGTTTATCGATACCTGCTGGCATGGTGTTAATCGACGTACAAAGTTGTCCCCTCCGGATGTGGCATGTGAGAAGGCGGGGCAAAAGAGCGGCCGTGCCGGTAAGGATTTCCGGCCCTGCCGGAAGCGGGGCTTCGGGCACGCAAGAGGCGCCAGGCTTTCGCCTGGCGCCTTGTTTTGGTGGGTGTGTTTGGTTGCGGGGACGTACAATCAACGATCCCTACCCAACCACCGAGCGAGCGATTCCTTCTCCCCTCCCCTATTGGCGAAAGGACAAGCGATTGCGGCGCCAGAGCTGGCACGGTTTTTAGCGCTGGTGGAGCGGCAGATTCCCAAGCTTGCCGCCTAACTGCGGCGTGTGAGGTCTGCAACGGGCCGGACTGAGGAGCCTGTTCGCTATCAAGGCGCAGCCGCTCCGGTGCCATGAGCGGACCTTTGCTGGGGCGCTCCCTCAGACGGTCGGCACACCGGAGGCTCCCGCAAGCGCCTCCGGGTTGACGATAACGGGTGGGCGTGTCCCACCCAGCACGGCGAGCAGATTTGCCACCGCCAATTCCTCCATGGCGCGGCGCGTCTCCCTGGTCGCACCGGCCGCATGCGGCTGCAGGATCACGTTGGGCAGCGCGCAGAGCGGGCTGGTCGCAGGCAGCGGCTCCTCGGTCAGAACATCGAGCCCGGCCCCGGCGATCACCCGCCTTGTCAATGCCTTCACCAGCGCCGCTTCGTTCACGATGGCGCCGCGCGCCGTGTTGATCAGGAAGGCGCCAGGCTTCATCAAGGCGAACTCGCGAGCACCGATCGAATCGCGCGTCTCCGCGGTCAGCGGCGCGTGGATACTGACGAAATCCGCTTCGGCGAACAGCGCATTGCGGCTGTCGGCGAAGCGGGCGATACCCTCATCCTCGGCCGCATGGTCGCGCGTGCGCTTGAAGTAGATCGTCGCCATGCCAAGCGCAGAGGCCACGCGCGCGACGGCGCGGCCGATCCCGCCCATGCCGATCAGGCCCAACGTCTTGCCGCGGATATTGCTGCCGAGCGGCGATCCCTTGCGCTGCTGCCATTCGCCGGATCGCACGAAGCCGTCATTGGCGACGAGATTGCGCGCCAGCGCCAGGATCAGCGCGATCGTCAGCTCGGCCACGGCTGTGTCCTGCAGGCCGGGCGCGTTGCACACCGCGATACGCTGCCGACTCGCCGACTCGAGGTCGATATTGTCGAGGCCAACCGCGCAATTCGAGATGACGCGCAACTTCGCGCATTGCGACAGCAGAGCGCTGTCGAACCGCGCCATCACGGTCGTCACCACCCCCTCCACGCCAGGGGTCAGCGCCTCGACATCGGCCCGCGCAGGGAAGAATCCGCTCGGTGCCACGACGGGCTCGCATACCGCCGCCACTTGCGCGAAGAGATCGTCCGGCAGCGGCAGCGCAACGAGGACGCGCGGTTTCATGATCCCTCCACCGTCAGAAACGCTGGCGCAGATTTCGGTCGATCGCAAGGAGCAGCGCACTCGCCGATAGAGCCAGCACCGCCAGGATCAGCGCGACGGACATGATCAGATCGACATTGTGGAGCCCGATCGCGTTCATCAGCAGATAGCCGAGCCCTTGCTGCGAGGCGAACATCTCGCCGAGGATCGTGCCGATCAGCGTCAGCGAGAAACCGATGCGCAGCCCGGTCATTACTTCCGGCAGCGCGGCGGGGAAGAGGATCGTCCGCAACATGCCCGGGGACCCGAGCCCGAGCACCCGCCCGAGCTTCAGCAACACCGGCCGGATCGTCGCCACCGCGCCGATCGTCGAGAGCGCGATCGGCGGGATGCCATGGATGGCGCCGAACACCACCTTGGCGGAGATCCCCAGCCCGAAGGTCAGCAGGATGATGGGATAGAGTACCACCTTGGGTATCGAGGCGAAGGCAACGAGGAACGGCGTCAGCAGCGCGCCGGAAGGACGGTGGAAACCCAGCCAGAACCCAAGGGCCAGCCCGATCCCGACGGCGAGGCCGAGCGCCAGGGCGAAGGCGCGCAGCGTCTCGGCCAGGTTCTCGCGGAACATCTCGGTCGTGACCAGCCGCGCCGTGAAGGCTAAGGTGGTCAGCGGCGATTTCAGCGCCTCCTCGCCGGCATAGAGGAACACCAACTCCCAGAGGGCCAGCGTCGCCAGCAGCAAGATGCCGAAATTGCGCAGGCGGCGCAGCGACAGCGTCATGTCCGCAGCCCTCGCCGGCTCAGAATGCGACCTTCCCACCGGAACAGCAGCCCGTTCACCGCGATCGCGAAGGCGACCAGCAGCACGATGAGCGGATACATCGTCGCGTTGTCGAAATTGTTGTAGGCGAAACTGATCTGATAGCCGACGCCCGAGCGCGACATCAGGAACTCGGCCGCGATGACGCCGATGATGGAGTAGGCGACGGCGAGTTTCGCACCCGTCAAGACATAGGGCGCGGCGGCCGGCAGGGTAATGGTCAGTGCCGACTCCACCGGACCCATGCGCTGCACCCGCGCCAGTTTCCGCAGGACGAGCGGCACGCGGTCCAGCCCGTCCAGCGTGCTCACGATCACCGCGACGACGCCTTGCAGGAATCCAATGATGATCTGCGGCACGTCGCCGAGGCCGAAGACGACGATGAAGAGCGGGTAGAAGGCGAGGGTCGGTAGCGCGTAATAGGTCGAGAAGACGATGTCGAGCGTCTCGCGTACCGCCGGCCAGCGATGGATTGCCGCGGCGACGGCGACGCCGACCGTGACGGCGAGCCCGCAGGCGATCGCTGCGTTGGACAGCGTGCCCAGCATCGCCTTGGTCATGATGCCGGAGGCCAGCATGCGGAAGAGGTCGATCACGATCTCATGGGGCGGCTGCATGGTCAGCCTGTCGATCACCTCGGTGAGGCACAGCACCTCGACCGCCGCCGCGGCGGCAAGCACGATGAGGATCCGGTAGAGCGCGAGGCGGCTCATACATGCATTCCCGTGCGCGCCGCCGCCTTGCCCGATTCATGGCGCAGCAGCTTCCACAACCGTCCGGTGATGGCGCCGAAGCGCTCGTGCTCGATCACGCTGCTATCGCGGTCGCGGGGCCAGCCGGTCTCGACGATTTCGATGATGCGCCCCGGCCGGGCCGACATCACGCCGATACGGTCCGCCAGCATCGAGGCTTCGTCGAGCGCGTGCGTGATCAGGAACACGGTGGCATCGGTACTGCGCCACAGTCGCAGCACTTCCTCGCCCATCAGCAGCCGCGTCTGCTGGTCGAGCGCGGCGAAGGGCTCGTCGAGCAGGATCAGCCGCGGCTCCATGACCAACGTGCGGGCGATGCAGACGCGCTGGCGCATGCCGCCGGAGAGTTGCGCCGGATAGCTGTCGGCGAAATCCTGCAGGTTCATCAGCGCGAGCACTTGGCGTACGCGCGCATCCCGCTTCTCGTGCGAGAGATGGGCGCGGCGCAATCCCAGCTCGACATTGGCGCGCACGGTCCGCCAGGGCAGGCAGGAATCCTCCTGGAACACCACGCCGACGCCGTCGGGCACGCCGCCGGCGATGGTGCGGCCCTCGAAGGCGATCGAGCCGGTGCTCGCCTGCGACAGGCCGGCGATCAGATCGAACAGCGTCGACTTGCCGCAACCCGACGGGCCGACCACCGCGAAGAACTCACCCGCCCGCAGCTCGAGGTCGATCGGCCCCAGCGCGTGCACCGGCACGCCGCCTTGCACCGGGCCGAACACCTTGGTGACGTCGTGCAGCATCGCCGCCGCGGGGGCGCTCATGCGAACTGCGCCTCCAGCCCTAGCCAGTCATCCAGCCCGAGCGATCCCTGCAGGGCCTGCGCCGCATCCGCGTAATTCGCCAACGCGCCCTGGCGGGCACGGCCCTCGACCACGGCAGTCAGCTCGGCCAGGCCGGATTGCATGACCGCCGCGATCCGCGCGATCAGGAAATTGGGAAACGCGACCTGCGCGAATCCCATGTCGTAAAGCTCGGCCGGCGACGGCCGGCTTGCCATCGTCCGCTCGGTAGTCACTGTCACCTGCACGCTGCCGCGCAAGGCGTTCCCGGCCCGCGCCAGCGTTTCCGTGTCGGGCAGGCCGGAAATGAAGATCCCATCGGCGCCTGCCTTGAGATACGCCTCCGCACGCCGCAGCGCGCCGTCCAGCCCCTCGACGGCAAAGGCATCGGTTCGCGCGATTACCATGAGATCGGCGTCGCCGCGCCCGTGCAGCGCGGCGCGCAGCTTTGCCTGCATATCGGCGACCGGCGCGATTGCCGGAGCCTGCGCCTCGCCGGGCTTCTTGCCGACGCGCAGCTGGTCCTCCAGCACCAGCTGCCCGGCGCCGAGGGCGGCGAATTCCCGAGCGGTCCGGAACACGCTCTTGACGTCGCCGAACCCGTCATCGGCGTCCATGCCGAAGGGCAGCGCGGTGCCGCGCATGATGCAGCGTGCGCCCTCCACCATGTCGGTCAGCGCGGCGAGCCCGATATCCGGCAGCGCCTGCTGCGCGGCCAGCATCGAGAGGCCGCCGATGGCGATTGCCTTGAAGCCGGCGAGCTCGATCAGCCGCGCTGACAACGCATCATGCGCCGAGGGGCAGACCAGCGGGCGGTGCTCGGCGAGAAGCCGACGGAACGGGACGCGCGTCACGCGGCGCCCCGCGCGCCATAGACCCAGGGCCGCTCACTGCGGTCGCGATGCTGCCAGGCGTCGGCTGCCGCCTGGCGGGTGAGCAGGAGGGACAGCTCGTCGAGCCCCTGCAGCAGCGCCTCCCGCCGCTCGGCCGGCACCGCGAAGGCCAAATTCGTACCGTCCGGCAGCGTAATGCGGCGCTGCGCGAGATCGACGGTCAGCGACGGGTCGGCGGCAGATTCCAACGTGGCGGCGATGCACTGCGCGTCCGCCGCCAGAACGATAGCGGGAAGCAGGCCGTTCTGAAACGAATTGTCGTAGAAGATCTCACCGAAGCTCGGCGCGATGACGCAGCTTATACCGTAGCCGATGAGCGCCCATACGGCATGCTCGCGCGAGCTGCCGCAGCCGAAATTGCGTCCGGCGACGAGGATACGGGCGCCACGATAGCGCGGCCGGTTCAGCACGAAATCGGGATTCTCTTGCCCGTCCGCCCGGTAGCGCCAGCTGGTGAACAGCTTCTCGCCCGGACGCGTCACCTGGCCACCCATCATCGCCTGGGCCGCGATGATGGCGTCGGTGTCGATGTTCTCGCGCATGAGCGGGGCCGCCAGCCCATGCAGGATGGTGAATTTCCCCATGACAGCTACCCCATCATCCGGCGCACGTCGGTGATCCGCCCGGTCACGGCAGCGGCCGCCACCATGGCGGGACTGGCGAGATGGGTTCGGCTCTGCGGCCCTTGCCGGGCTTCGAAATTGCGGTTCGTCGTCGAGATGCTCCGCAGGCCCGGCGGAACCATGTCGCCATTCGCGGCGACGCACATCGAGCAGCCGGATTCGCGCCATTGGAACCCGGCGGCCAGAAACACCTGGTCGAGCCCGATCGCTTCCGCTTGCCGCTTGACCGCGGTCGAGCCCGGCACGACCAGCGCCGTCAGCCCCGGCGGCACGCGGCGACCGCGCACGATGGCCGCTGCCTCCTTGAGATCGGACAGTCTTGCATTGGTGCACGAGCCGATGAACGCATAGTCGATCGGCACGCCCTCGAGCGACTGACCGGGCGAGAGATCCATATAGGCGAGAGCGCGTTCGACGACGCGCCGCCGCTGCGGGTCGCTCATTTTGTCGGGATCGGGGATCGCCTCGTCAATTCCGACAAGATCCTGCGGCGAATTCCCCCAGGTGACTTGCGGCCGGATCGCGTCGCAATCGATCTCCAGCTCCGAATCGTAACGCGCGCTCGCATCCGAGGGCAGCGCTCGCCAGTCCGCCACCGCCGCGTCCCACGCGGCACCGTTGGGTGCGAAGGCGCGACCGGCGAGGTATTCGATGGTGGTCTCGTCCGGGGCGATGATGCCCGAGCGGGCGCCGAACTCGATCGACATGTTGCAGATCGTCAGTCGCCCCTCGACCGGCAGCGTGCGGATCGCCGGGCCGGCATATTCGACGACGTGCCCGGTCCCCGTGGCCGTGCCATGGCGGCCGATCAGATAGAGGATCAGATCCTTGGCGAAGACTCCGCGGGCGATGCGGCCGGTGAAATTCACCCGCATCGTCTTGGGCCGGCGCTGGATCAGCGTCTGCGTCGCCAGCACGTGCAGCACTTGGGTCGTGCCGATGCCCCAGGCCCAGGCGCCGAGGCCGCCGCAGGTGGCGGTATGGCTGTCGGCACAGACCAGCGTGCAGCCGGGCAGCGCGATGCCGAGCTCGGGCGAGATGACGTGCACGATGCCCTGACGCGCATCGTCGATGTCGAACAGCTCGAGGCCGAAATTCCGGCAGTTGCGCTGCATCGCCTCGATCGCATCGCGTGTCGGCGGGAAGCTGGCGGCGGTCCGCCCCGGCGTCGTGGCGATGCTGTGGTCGATCACCGCGAAGGTGAGGTCGGGCGCCCGCACCGTCAGCTTTCTTGCCTGCAGCGCATCGAAAGCCTGGGCGCAGGTGGTTTCCTGCAGCACGTGGCGGTCGATATGGACCATGGCGCGGCCGTCGCTGAAGTCGCTGACGATGTGGCGGTCCCAGATCTTCTCGAAGAGCGTACGTGGCTCGGTCATCGCACGGGTCCTCTTTCCCCCCGCTGCACTTAGCCACCGATGCCGCCGGGACGGAAACCCGTTTATGTCATCCGATCGATGACCGAAGCTCATGCATCCGGAGGGGGAGCGTTCTCGGATTGTCGGGCAATCTCGGCACGCAGCCAGTCGCGGAAGGCGGCGATGGCGGGCAGGCGGGCGGTCGTCCTGGACCACGCCAACCCATAGCTCTGGCCGGTATGCACGGCGAGCGGAAAGGGCTCGACCAACCGCCCGGAGACGGAATCGTCGTGGTTCAGCCGGCAGATGCCCATGGCAACTCCGACGCCGGCGGCGGCGGCGTGGTGTGCCAGCACCGAGTTCTCGAACAGTAGGACGCGGCTGGCGTCGAGCTCTCCGACGCCGGCATGGGCGAGCCAAGCGTCCCAGTCGCTGCGGCGGTTGATGGAGTGCAAGGTGTTGAAGTGCCGCAGATCGGTAGGCGAGCGCAAGCCGCGCGGCCCGCTGAGCAGGGCCGGGCTGCACAGCGGGCGCAGCACGATATCGACGATGGGTTGGTATTCGGTGGCCGGTTCGGCGGCTGGGCCGCGGGCGCTGACGACATCGAACCGGTGGCGGTCACCGTCGACGAAATCGGTCTTGCAGGTGACTTGTAGCTCGATACCGGGATGCGCGGCCTGGAAGCCGGCAAGCCGGCGCATCAGCCAACCGGTCGCGATCGTCGGGAAGATGCCGAGGCGGATGCGCTGACGCTTGCGTGCCCGGCTGACACTGCGGGTAGCCTCCTCGATGCGGTCGAAGGCGTGGTGCAACTCCTCGGCAAATGCCGCGCCGAGTTCGGTCAGATGCACCTGGCGATGCTTGCGCTCGAAGAGCGGCGTGCCGAGATGCTCTTCCAGCCTGGCGATATGGCGGCTGACGGCGCCTTGCGTGATGCAGAGATCACCGGCCGCGGCGGTGAAGCTATTGGTGCGGCTAGCGATCTCGAATGCGCGAAGCGCATTCATCGGCGGCAACGAGCGCCCCATGGCACGTCATTTTAATGCGGGGAGCACCCGCCTGTCACCGTCAGCATGACCGGAGTTCATGCAACAAGTGAGTTTTCTCGCCTTGCCGCTCAACCGCCGGCAGCGTAGTCCCAACTCTGGCATGATCCGCATACGCTTGATATCCCTGGCATTCGCGTCGTGAGCGCGGATTCCGGCGTGCCCGAGCGTCGCAATAGTCCCACGCTGTGGGGCAGCGACCCCATCGCCGAGCTGTTGCGCGCGCTCGACATTCCGTATGTCGCGCTGACGCCCGGGGCGAGCTTCCGCGGGCTGCATGACAGCTTGGTCAATCATCTCGGCGGCCGGCCCGACCTGCTGCTCTGCCTGCACGAGGAGAGCGCGGTCGCCGTGGCGCATGGCTATGCCAAGGTGGCGGGAAGGCCGCTGGCCGTCGCCTTGCACAGCAATGTCGGGCTGATGCATGCGACCATGGCGATTTTCAACGCCTGGTGCGATCGCGTGCCGATCCTGATGATCGGTGCCCAGGGCCCCCTCGACGCGGCGCAGCGACGCCCGTGGATCGACTGGGTGCACACCTCGCGCGACCTCGGCGCGCTGATTCGCGGCTATACCAAGTGGGACGACCAGCCGATCTCGGTTCCGGCGGCTCTCGAAGCGGTGCTGCGCGCCTACCGGATCGCCACGACCGCGCCGCCCGGCCCGACCTATGTCTGCCTCGATCTGTCGATGCAGGAGCAGCCGATCGGCGCGGGCGTCGCGTTGCCGCCGCTGGGCCGCTTCCCGTCGGCAGAGCCCGCTTCGCCCTCCGTCGACGCCGCCATCCGCGTCGCGCAAAAGCTGCGCGCCGCGGAGCGGCCGGTGATCCTGGTCGGACGCGTCTCGGCGAACCGGGCCGATTGGGACCGCCGCGTGACGCTGGCCGAGCGTAGCGGCGCGCGCGTCGTCACCGACCTCAAGAACGGGGCGCGTTTCCCCACGAGCCATCCCTGCCATCCGCACCCGCCGGGCCTCAGCCTGACCCAGGATTCCGCCGCGACGATTCGCGACGCCGATCTGATTCTCAGCCTGGATTGGGTTGATCTCGGCGGCGCGCTGTTGCTTTCCTGCGGCGGGACATGGCCCATGGCGACCGTTGTGCAATGCTCGCTCGACCAGTACAGCCACAATGGCTGGAGCATGGATCACCAGATTCTGCCGCCGGCCGATATCTCCCTTCTCGCCGATCCCGACCGACTAGTGGCGATGCTGCTCGACGCGCTGGGCGATCATCGGAGGGCACCGCCGGCGACGGTTCCTGTGCCCAAAGTCGCACCGGCCGCGGGGGCCGAGCTGGGTGTCGCGCAGATGGCGCGCGTCCTCACCAGCGTGCTCGCCCCCCACAAGCCGTGCTGGATCCGCCTGCCGATCGGCTGGCCGAGCGAGTGCTGCGATTTCGCCGATCCGCTCGACTATCTCGGCTACGACGGGGCCGGCGGTATCGGCTCGGGTCCCGGCATGGCCGTCGGCGCGGCGCTGGCGCTGCGCGGCGGCGATCGGCTGCCTATCGCGGTCATAGGCGACGGCGACTGCCTGATGGGGCTGACGGCGCTGTGGACGGCGACCAATATGCGCATCCCGCTGCTCCTCGTGGTGGCCAATAACCGCTCGTTCTTCAACGACGAATTGCATCAGGAACGCGTCGCCCGCACGCGCGACCGGCCGATCGAGAACCGCTCGGTCGGGCTGCGCCTCGACGATCCGGCGCCTGACTTCGCCAAGCTCGCGGAAGGGCAGGGCGCGACCGGGATGGGACCGCTGCGCAGCGCAGCCGAGCTGCGCGCCGCCGTCGAAGCGGCGGTGTCGGCGGTCCGCGCCGGTGCCGTCTGCGTGCTGGACGTGCATGTCGCGGCCGAATACGCCCGCGAGGCCTCTGCCGGCGTGCTGCGCGAGCTGCCGCGTCCGGCGGGGCACTGAGCCGAGGGGCCTGAGCAAAGGGGATGGAGATGCAGACACTCACCGCCGGCCAGGCGATCGTCAGGGTGCTCGAGGAGGAAGGCGTCCGCTATGTCTTCGGCCTGCCGGGCGGACACATCCTCGGCGTCTATGACGGGCTGTTCCAGAGCAACCGGATCCGCCACATCCTGGTCCGGCATGAGCACGCGGCAGCCTGCATGGCGGCGGCCTATGCGCAGCTGACGGGAGAGCCTGGCGTCTGCACCGTCACCGCCGGACCGGGCTGCACCAACCTCCTGACCGGCATCGCCGAGGCCTATGTCGGCGCGCTGCCGATCATCATCCTGGCGGCGCGCTCGGGATCGAACATCTGGCAGCGCGGCGCGGCGCAGGAAGTGGCGACCGATCAGATCTTCGCGCCGGTCACCAAATGGTCGGTTCGCGTCGATCGCGCCGACCTGCTGGTCGACATCGTCCGCCGGGCCTTCACCGTGGCGCGCTCGGGCAAGCCAGGGCCGGTGCTGATCGATATGCCGCGCGATCTGCTGCCGCAGCAGGTTCCCTTCGGCAATTATATCCCGGTCGGCAGACCCTCTGCCCCGCGCCCCGATCCGGCACGCGTGAGCGCCGCGGCCGCGGCGCTGTTGGCGGCCGAGCATCCGATCATCGTCGCCGGCGGCGGCGCCGTCGCCGCCGATGCGCAGGATGAGCTGCGCACGCTCGCCGAGCTGCTGGCCGCGCCGGTGCTGACCTCGCTCGCCGGCCGCGGCAGCATCTCCGACGACCATCCGCTCTCGGTCGGCGGGCTCGGTTGCCACCGCAACGAGCTGTCCAAGAAGCTGCTCGGTGAAGCCGATTGCGTGCTCGGCATCGGCGCGCGGTTCGAGGAGATGGAGACCAATTGGCGTCCGGGGTTCATCCCCGCGCCCGCCGCCACCTACATTCAGGTCGACATTGACCCCGAAGAGATCGGCCGCAGCGTGGTGCCGCGCATCGGCATCGTCGGCGATGCGCGCGCGGTGCTGACCGATCTGATCGCCGCCATCCGCGACAGCGGGCGCGCCGTGCCCGCCGGTTCCCTTGGCGACCATCCGCGCGTGCGGGAATCGCTGCGCGAGCGCGCCCGCATCGAGGCTGAGGCCGATGTGCTCGCCGCTTCACGAACGACGCCGATCCACGCGCTGGCCGTGGTGCGCGCCGTGCAGCGCGTCTTCCCGCGCGAGACGACGGTCTCGATCGATGTCGGCTGCCTGGCGCAGCACATGGGCGGCGCCTTTCCGTTCTTCAAAATCTATGAGCCGCGCTCGACCATCGTCTGCTCCAGCTTCTATGGCATGGGCTTCGCGAGCTGCGGCCTGCCGGTGGCCCGGCTCGTCCATCCCGACCGCCCGGCGATCGGCTTCGTCGGCGATGGGTCGTTCCAGATGGCGATGCACATCCTGCCGGTGGCGGTCGAGCACCATCTGCCGGTCACCTGGTGCATTCTCGACGACGAGGCACTCGGCTCGATCTACGACATCCAAGCGATCGCCTTCGGCGGCCGCGTGCTGGGCACCACCTTCCCGACCCAGCCGGATTTCGCCAAGCTGGCGGAGGCGTGCGGCTGCTATGGCGAGAACGTGATGGCGCTGGACGGGGTGGAGGATGCGCTGCGCCGCGCCAAGGCGGCGAACGAGCGCGGCGTGCCGGCGGTGCTCGGCTTCAAGGTCGGCCGCGACCGGCTGCGCAATACGCTCGAATTCTACCCGTTCTACAACGTCGCGAGCTGAGCCGGCCGTCATGAAAGCCGCCGAGCTCTTCGATGTGCGTGACCTTGCCACGGTCATCACCGGCGGCGCCGGCGGCATCGGCCGCGCCTATGCCGAGGCGATGCTCGACAACGGTGCGCGCGTGCGGCTGCTCGACCGCGACGCCGAACGGCTCGACGCCGCGCTTGTCGAGCTGCGACCGCACGGTTCGGTGGACGGCATCACGGTGGTGGACGTCGCCGACCGCGCGGCGCTGCGCAGTGCGATCGACGCCGCCGCAATTGCGCTCGGACGGCTGGACGTCGTCTTCGCCAATGCGGGAGTCGATGCCGGCCCCGGCTTCCTCGGCCTCGACGGTGCGCGCAATACCGCAGGCGCGATCGAGAACCTGCCGGATGCGCTGTGGGATCGCGTGATGGCGACCAACCTCACCTCGGTGTTGACGACGATCCAGGCAGTCATCGTCACCGCCTCGATCGGCGGCCTGCGCCCCGCCGCCATCATCGGCACGCCCTATGGCGTATCGAAGGCCGCGGTCCTCCATCTCGTCCGCCAGGCCGCGCTCGAGCTCGTGCGCGACAACGTTCTGGTGAACGCGATCCTGCCCGGTCCCTTCCTGACAGCGTTGACCACCCCGGAGCTGGAAGCCGCCTTCACGCGCGGCAGCCCGATGCATCGCGTGGCGGCGACCGAGGAGATCCAGGGTCTGGCGCTTTTCCTCGCTTCGTCGGCGGCGCGCTACGTGACCGGCACGCACATGGTCATCGACGGCGGCGCCATGCTCGGTCGCGCCGATTGAACGGGAGGGCAGACGCATGAAGGCGGCCGAGCTGTTCGACGTGACCGGCAGGGTGGCGTTCATCACCGGCGCCGCCAGCGGCCTCGGCCTCGCCATGGCCGAAGTGCTGGCGCGAAACGGCGCCTCCGTCGTGATGGCCGATCTGAACCGGGCGTCGCTGGATCGCGAAGCCGCACGTCTGCGCGACGCCGGGCTCGCGGTGGAAGTGCAGGAGCTGGACGTCGCCGACGCCGACGGGCTGCGCGCCGCCGTCGACGGGGAGGTGCAGCGTCACGGCCGGCTCGATGCGGTATTCGCCAACGCCGGGATCAGCTCGGGCCCGGGTTTCGGCAGCCCGGCCGGCGCGATCGAGAACGTCTCCCTCGATCTCTGGGACAAGGCGCTGCGGGTCAATCTCACCGGCGCCTTCCTGACCGTCCAGGCCGCCGCTCGCCACATGAAGCGGCAAGGGTCGGGCTCGATCATCGTCACCTCCTCGGTCGCTGCGCTGCGCCCCTCGCCGCTGCCCGGCCACGCCTACCATGCGAGCAAGGCGGCGGTGGCAAACCTTGTCCGCCTGATCGCGATCGAGCTGGCGCCGCACGGCGTGCGCGTCAACGGCATCGCGCCCGGACCGTTCGTCACCAACATGGCCGGCGGACGTCTGCGCGACCCGGAGGCGCAGAAGCTCTTCGTCGCGACGGTGCCATTGGGTCGCCCGGCGCAGCCGGATGAGATCAAGGGGCTCGCGCTCTTCCTCGCCTCCGATGCCTCGAGCTATGTCACCGGCGCGGTGATTCCGATCGACGGCGGAACTTCTGCCTAATCTTCAAGGGACCAGCCAATGTCTCGCGCCAGCCTGAAAACCGTGATGCAGACCAGGGGCTACGTGCTGAGCAGCTATATCAGCATGCCGGGCGCCTTCACCGCGGAGCTCTATGCGCGGCAGGGTTGGGACGCCGTCACGCTCGACCTGCAGCACGGGCTGATCGGCTATGACAGCGCCGTCGCCATCCTGCAGGCGATCGCCGCGGTCGACGTGGTGCCGCTCGTGCGCCTTCCCTAGCTCGATCCGTCGGCGATCATGAAAATGCTCGACGCCGGCGTGCTCGGTCTCGTCTGCCCGATGATCAACACCGCGGCCGAAGCCGAGCTTCTCGTCCGCTATGCCAAATATCCGCCACGTGGCGAGCGCAGCCTCGGCCCGCTCCGTGCCGCGATGCTGGACGGCGACGGCTATGCCGGCGGCGCCAACGCAGCGATCGCGGTGTTCCCCATGGTCGAGACCGCGCAAGCGCTGGCGAATCTCGACGACATCCTGGCGGTGGACGGGATCGACGGGATCTATGTCGGGCCCGGCGATCTTGCCGTATCGCTCGGCGTCGAGCCGCGCATGCAGGGCTACGATCCGCAGGTCGGGCGCACCCGCCGGCATCCTGGCGCCGACGCCGGAGGCGGGGGCGCGGATGATCGAGCGCGGCTTCCGCTTCCTCACCATGTCATCGGATGCCCGGGCCCTCGCCGGTCAGGCGCGCGCCTGGTCGCAAGGCGTGCGTCGGCTGGTGCCGCGGAAATGAAGGAGCTCCCTATGCGAGAACTCGCTTTTGGACAGTTTGCCGGCGGCATCGTCCAGTGCGCCTACACCGTGGCCGATATCGACAAGAGCATGCGCGATTTCACCTCCCGCCTCGGCGTCGCGCCGTGGTTCGTGCTCGGTCCGTTCACCGCGCCAGAGGGGCAGTATCGCGGCAAGCCGACCGACCTCAACCTCACGCTTGCCATCGGTTTCGCCGGCCACATGATGATCGAGCTGATCCAGCAGAACAACGACGTCCCCTCGGTCTATCGCGAGACTATCGCCGCGCGCGGCCACGGCTTCCATCACTGGGCGATCGCCTCGAGCGATTTCGACGCCGATGTCGCGCGCTATCGCGCGATGGGCTACGAGATCGCATTCTCCGATCGCTCGCCGCGCGGCGTGCGCATCGTCTACATGGATGCGACGCGCGATCTTCCGGGCATGGTCGAGATCATCGAGATGACGCCGGCGCTCGAGGCCAACTACGCCGAGATGTACCGGGCCGCGCGCGACTTCGATGGGTGCGATCCGATCCGCCGCCGGTGAACCCGCCGCCGATGATGCGAGACCTCACTCTGGAGTCTTCAAATCGTCCGGCAGGAACTGCATGTCGATGATCGGCGTGACATCGCCGGGCGTCGGCACCGCGCCGAGCTCGACCTGCAGGGCCAGCATCCGCTTCATGTTCGCGGTGTGAAAACGACCTTCGCCGTAATACGGCGTGCCGCCGACATTGATGCCGATCAAGTGACGCACCGCCCGACGCCCGACCTCGGGGTCCAGCTTGTAGGCTTCCGCCACGATGGCGCCGGCCTCGTCGGGGTGGGCATAGAGGAATTGCACGCCGCGACGCCGGGCGCGAATGATGGCGCGAATCAGCTCGCCCTGTGTTTCTGCGGCCTGCGCCGTGGTGACTCCGACCGTGTTGTCGAGCGCCGGCAGCGCGTCGCTGCCGAGCACGGCGACGCGATACTTGGTCGAGTACTTCGCCCATAGCGGCTCGGGGATCGGTGCGATGTCGATGACGCCGA
>WNFM01107194.1_pt2 | contig 32734 bp, 34 predicted proteins | sample 5400271 | NCBI WGS metagenome assembly WNFM01 (sample SAMN13153352, study PRJNA577476) | soil metagenome | isolation source: 60 cm saprolite on Douglas fir-dominated hillslope | place: USA:California | collected 2013-09-17 | reverse complement strand
GCCGGCCTGAAGATCGGCTGGGCCTTCGCCTGGCGCACGCTGATTGCCGCCGAGCTGGTGTTCGGGGTGTCGTCGCGCTCGGGTGGACTTGGCTGGTACATCTTCGAGGCGCGCTCCGAGCTCGAGACCGATCGCGTCTTTGCGGGGCTGCTCGCGGTCATCCTGATCGGATTGATCGTGGAGGCCGTCATTTTCCGCTTCATCGAAAAGCACACCGTGCAGCGCTGGGGCATGCAGCGATAGCGCCGGTCGCGCCAGTCGCAGAAAACGGATATTCCAAGAGAGGAACGTGCGAGGATGCGAACGCTGATCAAGGCAAAATGGATCGTCGCCAATGACGGTCGCGGACACACCCTGTTGCGCGACGGCGTGGTCGTCTACGAAGGCAGGCACATCCTCCATGTCGGAAAAACCTTCGATGGTCCCGTCGATCGCACGATCGATGCCGGCGGCAGACTGGTCTGTCCGGGATTCATCGATACCCACGTTCACTCCGGCCATCGCGCTTCCCACCGCCTGATCAGCGATGCCGGACGTCCGCTGTATTTCGGCCAGCCCTTCCTCGAAATCAGCGTGCCCAAGGAGGGCCGTACGGTATCGGGCGATCCGCGCTACCTCAAGCCGGGCGACGCCACGCTCAACGCCGCGCTGGAGCTCAACGCGGTCTTCACCGTGGTCGAGCTGCTTCGCAATGGCGTGACCACCTTCGTCGAATTCGGCAGCCAGGAGAGCGTGCAGCTTGCGCTGATGAAGCAGATCGAACGGTTCGGAACGCGCGCCTATCTTGGACCGGGCTATGATTCCGGACGCTGGGTCGGCGACCGGAACGGCGGACTGAAGCGCGTGCACGACCCGGAAAGCGGCCTGCGCGGCCTCGATACCGCGGTTGCGTTCGTCCGCAAATATGAAGGGGCGCTGGACGACCGCATCCGTGGCATCCTGGTGCCGCGCGAAGTCGAAACCTCGACCGTCGATCTGCTCGAAAAGACCCTTGCTTTTGCCGATGAGTTGAAAGTGCCGATGGCGACCCACGCGGCCTACAGCGTCCTCGAATTCCACGACATCGTCCGCGAGCACCAGATGACGCCGATCGAGCTCCTGGACAAGGTCGGCATGCTGCGCACGACGTTGAACATCGGGCACGGCAATTTCATCGCCGACAACCCCAACCTGAATTATTCCGGCGCCCGCGACCTCGAGCTGATGGGTAGCCATCAATGCTCGATCTCGCACTGCCCGATCAACATCGCCCGCAGGGCGCGGACGCTCGACAACTGGAAACGCTATCGCGATGCTGGCATCAATATCTCGATCGGCAGCGACACCTATCCGCGTGACATGGTCATGAACATGCGCACGGCGTCGCTGATGGGGAAAATCATGGGCCACGATTACTACAAGGCGCCGGCAGGCGAGGTGTTCGAAGCCGCGACCCTGGGCGGCGCCCGCTCGCTCGGACGCGGCGATCTCGGCAAGCTCGCCCCCGGCGCGCTGGCGGACATAGTGATCATCGATTTCGACGGCCGGCAGTCGCTGCGCTACGGGCCGGTTCGCGATCCCATCAAGAGCCTGGTCGAGTGCGGCGTCGGTGACGACATCGACACGGTGATCGTCAACGGCAACATCTGCATGGAGAACGGCGTGATCCCGGGCCTCGACATCGACGATCTGCGCGGTCAGGCGCAGCGTTCCGGCGAAGCGATCTGGTCGACCTTGCAGGACTGGGACCCGCGCGGCCGGACCGCGGAAGAAGCCAGCCCATGGTCGTTCCCCCTGCATTCGTGCTAGAGGCGGATGATGACCAGCAACGATCCGGACGATCCTCGCCTGAACTGGGCCGGGCTGTCCCAGGCTGAGCGCGACGCGGCCTATGACAACAACAAGGCCGTCGCCAACAGCCCCGCGCTGATCGCGGCGCGGAACGAAGCCTCGGCGAAATCTCGCGCGGCGCACGCGACGGCGCTGGATATTCCCTACGGTAAACGCGAACGAACGAAGATCGACCTTTACCCGGCCCGCGACAAGGCGGCGCCGTGCCTCGTCTTCATCCATGGCGGCTACTGGCAACGCAACTCGCGCGACGTCTTCGCCATGCTGGTCGAGGGGATGGCCGCGCATGGATGGTCAGTCGCTATCCCCGGCTATTCGCTGGCACCGGAGGCGACCCTGAGCGAAATCGCCGAGGAAATTTCGCTCGCGCTCGACTGGCTCGCGGCGAACGGCCCATCGCACGGTATCGCAGGCCCCGTGATCCTGTCCGGATGGTCCGCAGGCGCCCAGCTCACCGCGCTCGGGCTTTCTCATTCCCTCGTAAAGGCGGGGCTCGCGATATCCGGGGTCTATGATCTTGCGCCGATCCGCGACACCGGACTGAACGCGGCGCTGAAACTCACCGATCGGGAGATCGCAGAGCTGTCACCACTGCGACTTCCGATCGTGCGGAAACCTCTCGCCATCGTCTATGGCTCGGCCGAATTGCCCGCGCTGGTGTGGGACTCCCGCAACTTCCATGCGGCGCGCGAGAAGGCTGGGGCGCCCGGCAGCCTCGTCGTCATCGAGGGCGCCGACCATTTCACCATTCTGGAGGAACTGCGCCGGCCGCACGGAGCGCTTGCGAAGTTGGCACTTTCGCTGGTGAAGAGCGGCTAACCCCTAGCGCGAGCGATTGCAGCGGCGTCGATCCAGATCCGTCCCTCTTCGATCCGCACCGGATATCGCCGCAGCGGCCGGCTTGGCCAGCCCGCGGAAATGTGACCATCAACCAGATCGAACGACGCGAAATGGCGCGGACAGAACAGGCGACCGCCGGCCACGCGGCCGAGGCCCAGATCGGCCTGCTCGTGTGGGCACGCCCGTTCACAGGCCGTGATGTGCTCGCCGTCGCGAACGAGCAACAGATCGGCGGCTTCGACCCGCACGCAATGGACAGCCTGGTCGGCAAGCCGCTCCAGAGGCAGGACCTCGACCCATCTTGCTTCCGCTTCCGTCATGCCGATCGACAGCCCGCGGCGTCACAATCCCGGCGCATCGCGCACCACCACGCGGATCGGCGTGGGATTGAAGCCGTTGCAGGGATTGTTCACCTGGGGACAATTGGAGATCACAAACAGCACATCCAAATCCGCGGTCACGTCAACATAATTGCCCGGCGCTGAAATGCCGTCGACGACGGTAAAATTTCCAGCAGGATCGATCGGCACGTTCATGAAGAAATTCAGGTTGGAGACGATATCGCGTTTGGTCAGTCCGTGCTTCGACAATTCAAGGATGAAATTCTCGCGGCAAGCGTGCTGGTACTTGGCCGTCTCGCCGAAACGCACCGCGTTGCTCTCGCAGGAACAGCAGCCCGCCGAAGTGTCGTGGCGTCCGCAGGTGTCGGCGGTAATGCGCGCCATCACCCGACCCCTGTTGGAAATCAGGCGCGTGCCCAGGTCGATATAGGCGGAACCCTGGACGCGCAGCGTATCTTGCGAACTATAGCGCTCGCTTGGATCGTCGGCGCAATACAGCAGGGCATCGACGGCCTGCTGGCCCTCGCTGTCGATGATCCGCAAGGTCTGCCCTTTCCTGAGAACACGCGACCATGGGCGTTCCGCTGGAATGTCGCAGGTGTACAGCGCACCGGAAGTATCTGGGTTGTCCATTGTAGCCCCTCAGGCGAATAGCCGGTCGGTGAAGACGAAGGCACGCGCGGCTTCCGGCGAAGCCGTCCGGCAGGGATCATCCGCGGCCGCGGCCGCCGCACGATGCCTGATCAGCGTGACCGGTCCGGAAGCCGCGGGCCGCGCCGGATCGAGCGGATGCGGGCAATTCGACGCGATGATGGTGAGATTCATCTCGGCGCGCAAATCGACAAAATCGCCCGGCCGCTTGCGTCCCTCCTGCCAGCGGAAACGACCGGCATCATCCAGCGATACCGGTGCGAAAAACGTAACGCAGGGCGGAATGTCCCGGACGTCAAGTCCGATCTTGGCAGCGGCTGCGAGAAAATTCTCCTGCGTGTTGCGCGTCGTCGCGCCGAACGCGGCAAACGTCGAGGCCGGCGTCGAACCGCCGACCAGGAGATCATGCGCCCCGCTGGTGTCCTCGATCAGGGACAGCAGCACGCGCCCCATGTCCGACAGGATGACCCGGCCCTTCCTGACCGCGGCGCTCCACTGCACCTTGACGGTGTCCGCACAATTGATCCGCTCGGACGTATCTTCCTCGCGCCAGCCGATCAAGGAGACGCTGGAGCGCCCGGAATCATCGACGATGCGCAGCGCCTCGCCGCGGCGCAAGCACATCATCGCGTACCAGCCGGGCGGCACATGCTCCCGATGGATCACCGCATCCGGCGCAATCGGGGCGCCGTCGAGCGCGGTCGGCTCGGGCAAGCCTTTCGGCGCCAGCTCCTGTCCGGCAGCGCGCAGTTCCTCGTAACGTCGCCGGTTGGCCTCAATCTGCTGTTGCGTCTGGCTCATATCCTGTTTGCTCCGACTTCGTCCGTCACCGTGAAATGCGCCTCAACCGGCTTTCCTGCCTTACCGTTGATCGGCAGGATATCTTGCGGACAGGCTGAGAATGCGATCACCAGATCCATCTCGGCGCGCAGGCGGACATAGCCGCCGGGCACCGGCCGCAGCGGTGGGGCAAAGCCGAGCATGCCGTCCGCGTTCCAGGGAATATTCATGAACAGGTTGAGTGGGCTCGGAACCTCCGGCGGCACCAGGCCGAGTTCGGCCATCCCTGCAAAAAGATTATCGGTGCAATTGTCGTGATGGCCTTCGACGCCGAGGAAGGCATAGCGATAGCGATCGCAAGCCGCAATCAGCGTGTCATGCACGCCGCCCGAGGTGTCGTCGGTCAAAGTGAGGATCGGCCGGCGTTTGTTGGTGCGCAGAACGTCGCCGGGTTTCGGGACGAGATGCAGACTGTGCGCCCGCGTGTGCTCATTCGACATGAACTCCGCGAGATCGCCGCGATTGAACGCCCAGGTATCGACCACCTGCTCGCCATGGGTATTGATGACGGTGACGGTCTGTCCGGCGGCAACGAACGCGGCCTTGCCGCGGCGTGCCGGAATCTCGATGCGGGTTTCCATGATGCCGGCTCCTTACGACCTGAAGGCGATCATGTCGATCTCGACAATGCCGGCTCGCGCGAGGTCGGTGACGCCAACCGTGGTCCGGCCGGGCCGCCGGTTTTCGTTGAAATAGGTCGAGAAGATTGCATTCATGGCGGCGTAATCGCGCTTGAAATCGGTGAGATAGATGCGGACCATGACGACATTGGCGAACGTCATCCCGCACCCCGCCAGCACCCGTGCCAGATTGTCCATGACCTTGCGCGTCTGCGCCTCGATACCCGGCGGGATCGGAAGCGCATCGTCATCGGGATCGGTCGCGAGCTGCCCCGTCACGAACACGAAGGGCCCGGCCTCGACGGCATGGCTATAAGGAGCGACCGGCTTCGGCGCATCGGGCAAAAGATGGAAAATCGGATCCATGGGTCCCCCTCCTTCATGATATTCAACGGCCGCCGTTGGCGGCGTGTCCTGCATAGCGCTGGATGAATTGGCGCGCGCGCTCCGTCTCCGGATTGGAGAAGAACTTTTCCGGCGCCGCCGTCTCGACCACCCGTCCACGATCGAGGAACAAGACCCGCGTCGCCGCATCGCGGGCAAACCCCATCTCGTGGGTCACCACCACCATGGTCATGCCCTCATGGGCAAGCTCGCGCATCACGACCAGCACCTCGCCGACAAGTTCCGGATCGAGTGCGCTGGTGGGCTCGTCGAACAGCAGCAGATCAGGCCGCATCGCCAGCGCGCGTGCAATCCCGACCCGCTGTTTCTGTCCGCCCGACAATTTTGCCGGAAAGGCATCGCGCTTGTCGCTGAGCCCGACCTTTGCGAGCAGCGCCAGCGCCTCGTCGCGCACCTCGGCCTTGGGCCGTCTCTGCACCTGGACCGGCGCTTCCATCAGATTCTGCAAGACGGTCAGATGAGGCCACAACGCAAAATGCTGAAACACCATGCCGATGCGCGTCCTGATCCGTGAAAGCTCGCGATCGCTCATGACCACACCGGCGCCGTTGACGCCAATCTCGGCTCCGTTCAGATAAATCTGACCGGCGTCGGGGCGTTCGAGCCAGTTGATACAGCGGAGCAAGGTTGACTTGCCCGAACCGGACGGACCGAGCACGCAGACAGTCTCGCCCTTCGCGACCTGAAAGCTGATGTCGGACAGCACCTCGAGCGCGCCGAAACGCTTCGACACACCGGAGCTGACGCCCGCCTCGATCACAAGGCAGAGACCCCAATAGAGGAACACCGCCGTGATGAACGCCGCGAACGGCACGTAGTGCCGCGACTGGATCGAGCTTGCGGCGTGCGTCAGTTCGGGCAGCGCAATGATGGTGAGGAACGCGCTGTCTTTGATGATCTGGATGATCTGGTTGCCGATCACCGGTCCGGCGGCAAGCAACAGCGGGGGAAGTACGATGCGGCGGAACAGCGCGACATTGGAGAAACCGAAGGCGACCCCGGCCTCGATCGGTTCGCGCGGCTGAGCCGTCCAGGCGCCGCGCAATATCTCCGCCATGTAGGCGGCATTGTAGACCGTCAAGGCGATAAGGCCGGAGGTCCAGTTGTCCAGCCTGATGCCGAGCGACGGCCATCCGTAGTAGACGATATAGGCAAACAGCAGAAACGGAACACAACGCATGACGTCGACGAAGCCGCGCACGGCTCCGGCAAGCCAGCGTTGTTTCGACATCAAGGCCGGCGTCAGGACAAAGCCGAGCAGAAGCGCGGCCACAGCCGACAGCACTGACAGGATGGTGGTATTGCCGAGGCCACTGAGCAGCAGGCTGCGCTCGCTCCATACGATGCCGAAATCGTGGATCATGCTGCTGCCTCAGCCATGACCTGGCGCCGCTCGATCCAGCGCTGCAATGAGACCAGGGCAAATACGATCGGCGCATAGAGCGCCACCGCGACCAGCAACGGCGGCAGGGGATCGTAGGTCTCTGCGCCAATGCGCACTGCCGCCCGGGTTATGTCGACGACGCCGACCACGGCGAGTACCGGCGTCACCTTGATGAGCAGCGACATCTCGTTGACGAGGCCGGGCAGGCTCACTCGTGCGATCTGCGGCAGCACGATGCGGCGAAACCGCAAGCCGGCACCCATGCCGACCGATTGCGCCGCTTCGTACTGGTCCTTTGGGAAATTCATCAGCGATGCCCGCCAGACTTCACAATTGAATGCGGCCGTGTTCATGACCAGCGCGAGGATGGCGGCCGAGATCGGGCCGATCGCTATTCCGATATTGGGAAGCGCGAAGAACAGCAGAAGCAATAGAGTAACGAGAGGCGTCGCGCGCAGGATGCTGACATAGACGGCCACGATGCGCGCGATGACCGGCACGTCAGCCCAGCGCAGCACGGCGAAGCCGAGGCCAATCGGCAGACCAATCAGGATGCCGGTCAGCGACAGCGTCACTGTCACCACGGCACCCCCAAGCATGGCCAGCATATCGCCAGCGGACATGACCGATCATCCGGGCCGGAGGATCAGAATTCCGGCTCGAACGATACCGGCAGATCCGGAAAGGCTTCGCCGAACCACTTTTTCTGAAGCTCGGCAAATCGTCCGGTCTCCTTTTCCTTGGCGATAAAGCCGTTCAGGAATTCCAGGAGCTCGGTGTTGCCCTTGGCAACCGCCCAGGCCGGGAAAGATTTTCCGGACACGGCTTGTCCGAGCTCAAAGACGCCGGGCTTCTCGGCGACCATCGTCTGCAGGTTAATGACCGTATTCACGACATAATCGACCCGGCCGAGCGCCAGATCCTGATAGGCCTCGGGATAGGAGGTATATTCGACGACCTTACCGAGCTTGCCGCCGGCCTTCTCCAGCATCGCGCCGAGCTCGGGAAGCCTTGCGAGCAGGGCGCTGCCAGCCTGGACGCCGACTGTCTTGCCGTTCAGGTCCTTGATCGAGGAGATGCTCTTGTCGTCCTTGCGCTTGACATAATAATGCGTTGCGTCGGCGATCGGGCTCGTGAAATCGAGCGACTGCTTCCGCTCCTTGGTGATGATCGCAGCGGTGATAGCGGCATCATATTTGCCCGTGCTGACGCCGGCGAGGATCCCGGTCCAGGGCAGGATCTGCTGCTTGATCTCGAACGGAGCGAATTTGCGCAGATCCTCGATCAGCTCGTTATCGAAGCCAACCGGCTTGCCATCCTTCACGAACTCGAAGGGACGGAAATCGTCCTCGGTCGCGACGATTAGTCCGCGCTTCTTGATTTCGTCGAGGCTGCCGGCCCTGGCGCCGCCGGCGAGCAAAGGCATCGCCATCAGCGCGGCCGCAAGGCCAAGCGTCAGGCGTCTGGAGATCAAACTGGAGCGGGCGAGTGAACCGGTCGTCATGATGGGTCTCCCTTTCGTTGGTGTATCAGTCGAAGCGAAATCCGTGGGCGCGCAGATAAGGCGGGAACGCTGCACCTTCGGCCTTGGCCGCTTGACGCGCCTTGTCTTCCGACCAGCCGTAGAAAGCCGCCTCGCCAAACTCGGCGCTGGAGCGCTGCTGCTCCTTCGGAATCGCGTGCAGTGCATGCCGCCTGTGGTCGTAATCATCGATGCCGGCGCCAAGGGCGCCGTCGTCGTAGCGATCGCTGTGCGTCGTCACGCTGCGCGGCAGCCGCAGACTCACATAGCCGTCGCCCTGTGGATAGCCGAGGCAAAGCCCGGCGACGGGGAAGACGAGATCGGGCAGACCGAGAACGGCGGCGACCTTGTCGACCTCGTTGCGGATGACGCTGATCGGGCAAACTCCGAGCCCAACCGACTCCGCGCACAGGATCATGGTCTGCAGGGCAAGCGCTGCGTCGATGCTGGCGTTGAAGAAGCCTTCAAGCGTGCCGTTTTCGACCGGCTTGCCGCGCATCTCGCCGATGCGTTGCAGCCGCCCGGCGTCGCCGAGGAAGACGAAGAACACCGGCGCAATCCCGATCCAGGGCATCGCCGGAAACAGCTTGCCGATATCGGCGCGCTTCTCAGAATCGCGTACGCGAAGGATCGATGCCTGCTGGAAATCGGATTTGGCCGACGCGCTCAGCGCGCAGGCGACGAGCAGGTCGAGCAGATCCTCGGCTGGCATCCTGTCGCTGTAGCGGCGCACGGTCTTTCGCGACAACACGCGGCGGATCAGGTCATTGTCTTCGACACCTTCACCCAAGGGACCGCCATCGCCAAAGCGCCGTGCAATCGCATCCGAACCGGCTGACATCAATTGGCCCTCGCGAGGAAGCGACGGATGATCGACTGACGGAGCGGCGACGTCATGACGGCCAGTGCCGTAGATCGCGGTTCAAGACAGTTCATCGCCAACTCCACACCGGCTTTGCAAAACCCCGGAATTGGCACCGACCCGAGCAGCGCCAATTCTGGCTACTGAGGTCTCCCGGGATTTTATCCCGCCGTGTCCCGCGCGGATTTCTCCCGCCCGGGCGGCAGCTCTTGGACCAGCCATCTCAGGGGATGCGGAACCCTAGCCACCAACTCAATGCCAGGAATTGGAGCAAGGGACATGCCAGATCGATATCGACAGGGGCGGCGGCCTCGAACGCGAGGTTTTGAACCGCGCCGCTGTGCCAAACGCACGGGGATCATGAGATAATTCGTCGCTGGCGGGATATTGCGACACCTCTAAATGCGAAGCATGCTTCGCATTCATCGAGTGCGGTCCGGTCGGCAATGACACACGAGCGTTCGGGGCTGTCGTTTTTGAGGCAGACTGCACAGATAATAATCGCCTGCCGGTCCATGGCAGGCGGATCAATCGAGCCCGGCGGCCACGCCGCCAGGTGCCGAGCGCGCGGCCACAATCTTCTGCATCAAGGCGATGAAGCGTTTCTGGTCCGCCTTACTCAGGTCGGCCACGGTCTCAAGGTGGGCTGACCGCGCCGACTTCTCCATCTTGCGGAGCAACGCAGCGCCGGCACGGGTCAAGCGGCAGGTCTGCGACCGCCGATCGTGGCGTGCGGTCGCACGATCGACAAAACGACGCGATTGCAGACGCTTAAGCGCCCCTGTTGTCGTCGTACGATCGAGCGCGATATCCGCGGCCAAGGTCGTCTGATCGGCGATTCCACGTTTCGCGAGCGCGGTAAGAAGGCTGTACTGCAGCGGCGTGATCTCAAAGGCCGCGCACTTTTCCTGGAACAGGGCGACGTGGATCTGGTGCAGCCGCCGGATCAGGTAACCCGGCCGCTCCTCGAGCGGCCACCGATCTTCGGTCTTTGCGCGTATTCCGGCCATCAGATATTTCCCCGACGGGGCGGCGCAGAACCGCCCTGCATGAATTTGAAGCTGTCTATGCCACGGAATTTGGTGTAAGAAAATACGAAGTATACTTCGCAATTGAACGGCGGCTCGAATGCGCCGCCGACCGGGAGAGGAGATCGGCCATGTCAGTCAGCACCAGCTTCGACCTGCTTCTGCGTGGAGGTCGCGTCATCGATCCGGCATCGGGCGTCGACGGCTTGAAGGACGTCGCCATCCGCAATGGCAAGATCGCCGTCGTGCAGGCCGACATCCTGCCAAGCAGCGCGCGGGAAGTCGTCGATGTCACCGGAAAGATCGTCCTGCCGGGGCTGATCGACACCCACGCCCATGTCTATCAATATGTCACCGGCCGCTTCGGCATGAATGCCGACATGGTCGGCGTTCAATCCGGCGTCACGACGCTGGTCGACCAGGGCGGGCCCTCTTGCATGACGCTGCCCGGCTTCCGGCACTTCATTGCCGAAAAGTCGCAGTCGCGCACTTACGCCTTCCTCTCCGCCTATCTGGTCGGAGGTCTGGAAGGACATTACTATCCGAACCTCTACCGCCCCGACGGCGTCGATATCGACGCCACCGTGAAAGCGGCGACCGAGAACCGAGACCTCATTCGCGGCATCAAGGCCCATGCCGAGATCGGCGGCTTCGCGCGCTGGGGCATCCGCGTCATCGAGATGGCGGCCGAGATCGGGCGCCGCGCCGATTTGCCGATCTATGTGCATTTCGGTCAATTGTGGGGCCTGCCGGAGAGCGGCACCAACGGTGAAGACGTCGACACAATCCTGGAGCGGGTGATCCCCCTGCTCCGCTCCGGCGATATCCTCGCGCATCCGTTTACGCGTCACCCCGGCGGCTTCGTCGATCGTGAGGGCGTGGTTCATCCGGTGATCCAGGCAGCGCTTGACCGCGGGCTGCGAGTCGATGTCGGCCATGGCAGCCACTTTTCCTATCGTCTCGCCCGCAAGGCGATCGCCTCCGGCATCGTTCCGACCACGCTCGGCGCCGACATCCACGGCTACAACACGCACGTGCCGGCACCGGCCGGCACGCCCGAAGAGCACGCCGATGACGAAAACCATCCCTTCGCGGGCCAGGCGAAATTCAGCCTGGTGCAGGCAATGAGCTCGATGATGGCGCTCGGACTCACGCTGGAACAGGTGGTGCCGATGGTGACGTCGCATCCGGCCGAGATGCTCGGTCTTTCCGATCTCATCGGCGCGCTCAAGCCCGGCATGGATGCCGATGTCAGCGTGCTCTCCGAGAAACGCGGCCGCTATGTGTTGCGCGACAACGAAAAGACCGAAGTGATCGCCGAACGGCTGTTGCAGCCGGTGTTCTGCCTGCGCGCCGGGGCACGCCACGACGCGGTTGCTTCCATTCTGCCCCAGGCCGTGGCAGCCTGACCGCCTCGCGTGGCTGAAGCGGAGGCGGCAGGCCGAATGTCCGACGTCGAACGTGCTTCCGGTGCAGCGGGCGGTGTCGGCCAGGGCGTCGGCGCACGAATGCCGCGCAAGGAGGACGACCGCTTTCTGCGTGGGCGCGGCCAATTTGTGGCGGACATCCGTCTGGCAGGCCTGCTGGATGTCGCTTTCGTTCGCAGCCCGCTGGCGCATGCTCGCATCAAGGCGATTCATGTGCCGGAGCGCTTTTCCGGTGTCGTGTTCACCGCCTCTGACCTTGCCGGCATCAAGCCGATCCGCGCGGTGTCCGGGCTGCCGGGTTTCAAGATCTCTGAACAGCCGGTGCTCGCAACCGGCAAGGTACGGCATGTCGGCGAGCTCGTCGCCATGTGCGTGGCGCCGACACGGGCCGAAGCCGAAGACATTGCGGCATCCATCGTCCTCGACCTCGAACCGCTTCCGGCGGTTCACGACATGCGCAAGGCGCGCGAGGCCGGCACCGCGCTCGTCCACGAACATTGGGGCGACAACGTCTTCCTCGAAAGCTTGTTCGAGGTCGACATAACGCCGGCGCTCGATGCCCCAATCCAGGTGACACGCGAGATTTCAACCGCACGGCAATGCATGTCGCCGCTTGAAGGGCGAGGTGTGGTTGCGACGTTCGATCACCGGCTCGATCAGCTTACGCTCTATACCGGTTCGCAGATGCCGCACATCGTGCGCAACGGCCTGGCGGATTGTCTCGGTATCGAACAGGGGCGCATCCGCATCGTCTCACCTGATATCGGCGGAGGATTCGGACACAAAGGAATCCTGTTGCCCGAGGAGGTGTGCCTTTCCTGGTTAGCGCTGCACAGAGCTCTTACAGTTCGCTGGATCGAGGACCGGCGCGAGCATCTCAGCGCGAGCGCAAACTGCCGGGAGCACTACTACAAGATCACCGTCTATGCCGATCGCGATGGGCTTCTGCGCGGCATCGATTGCGAGGCGACCGTCGATTCCGGCGCCTACTCTTCCTATCCCTTCTCCGCCTGTCTTGAGGCGGCCCAAGTCGCAAGCATCCTGCCCGGTCCCTACCGCATGCCGGCTTATCGCTGCCGGACTTTTTCAGCCGCGACCAACAAATGTCCGATCCTGCCCTATCGCGGCGTGGCGCGGACCGGCGTCTGTTTCGCGCTGGAGATCATGCTCGATGCTGTAGCGCGAGAGGCGGGACTTGAGCCCGGCGAGGTGCGGCTGCGCAATCTGGTCCGACCTGAGGAAATGCCGTTCGACAACATCACCAAGAAGCATTTCGACAGCGGCGATTATCCGGAAGCCATGAGGCGCGCCATCGCCGCAATCGATGTCGCATCGCTCCGCGAGCGCCAGCGCCATCAAGAGGCTGATGGACGACTGATCGGCGTCGGCCTTTCCGTCTATTGCGAACAGGCCGCGCACGGCACCTCTGTCTATGCCGGCTGGGGCATTCCAATGGTGCCGGGGCACGAGCAGGCCACCGCGCGCATGACGCCGGACGGCGGGCTCGAGATCCGGGTTGGCGTGCAATCGCACGGCCAGGGCATGGAGACGACGCTGGCCCAGGTCGCGCACGAAATTCTCGGCATCGATATCGCCAAGGTGCGCGTCATCCATGGCGACACCGCGATGACGCCCTACTCGACCGGCACCTGGGGCTCGCGCTCCATGGTGATGGCCGGCGGCGCGGTGGGAACCGCATGCGAGCAAATCGCCGAGCGCGCCAAACGCATCGGTGGAAAACTTCTGCAGCTTGACCCCGCCTCGGTCTTCCTGCGTGACGGCCGCGTCTGCGGCCCGAACAGCAGCATCGACCTTTCCGAGATCGCGCGCACCTGGTACCGGCGTCCACAGGATCTGCCACCGGATGTCGACCCGGCGGGCCTGGAATCGACCAGCGGCTACAAGCCGCGGCGCGACAGCGGCACCTTCAGCTATGCCGTGCATGCCGTCACCGTTGCCGTCGATCGCGACCTCGGAGACGTCGAACTGCTCGATTACGTCATCGTCGAGGACGGCGGCGTGCTGGTCAATCCGATGATCGTCGACGGCCAGATCTATGGCGGACTTGCGCAAGGCATCGGCACCGCGCTTTACGAAGAAATGCCGTTCGATGCAGCCGGGCAGCCGCTAGCCACGACGCTTGCGGACTATCTGCTTCCCGGACCGACGGAAGTGCCCGAGCCGCGGCTCGAACACATGGAAACGCCCTCGCCTTACACGATGTTCGGCGTCAAGGGCATCGGTGAAGGCGGCGCCATCGCGCCGCCGGCGGCGATCGCGAACGCTGTGAATGACGCGTTGCGGCCGCTCGGGATTGAACTGCTGCACTCGCCGATCTCGCCGCGCCGGATTGTGGAGGCCGTCCTGGCGGCGCGCGAGGCCGAAAGGCCGGCCGCATGAAAGCAGCGCCTTTCGCCTATGAACGGCCTTTAGACCTGAACATCGTAACCGCGTTGATGGCCGAGGCAAAAGACACGGCGAAAATCATCGCTGGCGGCCAATCGCTCGGCCCGATGCTGAATCTGCGTCTGGTCCAACCGGATTTGATCATCGATATCGCCGGGCTCAGTGAATTAAAGCAGGCCGAACGCTGCGGCGACGAACTCGTGATTGGCGCCTGCGTCACCCATGGCGACATCGAGGACAGACGCATTCCCGATGTCACGCGGGGCGCAATGCAGCGCGTCGCCGCAGCCATTGCCTATCGCGCCGTGCGCAACCGCGGCACGATCGGCGGCTCGCTTAGTCACGCCGACCCCGCCGCTGACTGGGTTTCGGCGCTGCCGGCGCTCGGGGCGAAAGTGCGGCTGCGCAGCACCAGCGGTGTCCGTAATCTCGCGATCGAGGATTTCATCACCGGCGCGCTGGAGTCCGCGCTTCAGGTGAACGAGATCGTCGAGTCGGTTCGCGTGCCGGTCCTGCGGGCTTCGGCCCGTTGGGGTTATGTCAAGGCCTGCCGCAAGCCCGGCGAATTCGCCCACGCGATTGCTGCCGTGCTGATCGATCCGGAAGCCGCCGAAGCACGCGTTGTGATCGGCGCCATCGATACGGCCCCGATTGTCCTGCGCGACGCGTCGATGCTCTTTGGCGGGCGCGTCACCGGCAATTTCAAGCAGCATTTCGATGCGCGCCTGGCCGATGCACTCCTGCTCAAGGCCGGCGTTGCCAACGCTGCCGACCGGCACATCCATGTGGCCGTGCTGCGCCGGGCTATCGACGAGGCGGCCGCGTGACGACGATCGAGATCACGGTCAACGCGCGGGCGGTGAAGGCATCAGTCGAGCCGCGCACCCACCTCGCGGATTTCCTGCGTGATCATCTCAACCTGACCGGCACCCATCTCGGTTGCGAGCATGGCGTATGCGGGGCATGCACACTGCTGCTCGACGACATGCCGGCGCGTTCCTGTATCACCTTTGCCGCCGCCTGCGACGGCGCACGAGTTACCACGATCGAAGGCCTGGATGACGACGAGATCGCAGCCGAGCTTCGCACCGCCTTCACCCGCGAGCACGCCCTGCAGTGCGGCTACTGCACGCCGGGGATGCTGATCACGGCGCGTGACCTCGTGCTGCGTCTCGATTCGGCGGATGAACGCGCGATCCGCGTCGGGCTGAGCGGCAATCTATGCCGCTGCACCGGCTACGTCGGGATCGTGCGAGCGGTGCGTTCGGTCATCGAAGAGAGGCGCAGGCGTGGCATCTTGCCGATCCCGCGTGCGGGACGCGAGCACCTTGGACCGGTGGGATCGGGTAACGGCGCGAGCACCGGCCCTGGCCAGGTCGCGCGTCCACCGGAGCCGGTCAGCGCTGGAAATCAGGAGCAATTCACGAATGACGGCGCAGCGGACACAGCGGACTTCGTGCCTGACAATACCTTTGAAAATCATTTCACCGTTGCCGCTCCGCCCGACAAAGTGTTCGAGATGTTCGGCGACATAAGGCGCGTCGCGGCCTGCCTTCCTGGGGCCTCGCTCACGGGTCAGCCGACCCCGGAACGGGTCGAAGGCATGATCCGCGTCAAACTTGGGCCGATAACAGCAAATTTTCGTGGCGTCGCACGTATCGATCGTGACCACGCGAACAGGTCGGGCCGGATCGTCGGAACGGGAAGCGACCAGCGGAGCCGCTCGTCCACGCGAGGTGAAATCCGCTATCGCCTGGTGCCGATCGGACAGGGCACCGCGACAGGCGTCGAGCTTTCGATCGGCTACAGCTTGCGGGGTATGCTGGCTCAGATCGCGCGTGAAGGACTGGTGCGCGATCTTGCGGCACGTCTGACCGCCGACTTTGCAAGCAATCTCGATCGGCAGCTTTCGGGGGACGCTGAAAGCCGGCCGACAGAGCAGTCAAAGGCAATCAATGGCGTTACGCTGATATTCGACCTTTTGCGGACGCGCGTGCGGCGGATCGTTCGAATGATTCGGGGCCGATAAGACGATCCTCGCACACTACCCAAGGGTAATTCGCACTGTGAGCGTGCATGCCGCACCAGCTTCGCACCAGAAACGACCTGATCAAAACGCAACGCTCGCGATCGAAATCAAACAAAACCACAGCCGGCAAGAAATCCTTACAACGGAAAGTCAGCACGCACGATGTCCACGTTCGATATGACTATGGTCTCTTCCTTTCTATCGTAGAATCGGCGGCCTTGTCGCACTAAATAGCTGAACAGCGATTTGCGCTTCTAACCTCAAGCGGCCCATCAACGATCGACCATGTTCCGCAAGCGTCCGCACTGTGCCACTTAGCGGACATCCCTGGTTTGATGAACGTCCGCTTCGCGCCAGAAGCGGTCATCGCAATACTTGGTCTGTTCGATTTCACGCTGACGAGTTCAAGCCAGCAACTGTCGCGCCACGATTAACCGGTGGATCTGGTTGGTGCCTTCGAAGATCTGGTTGATCTTGGCATCGCGCATGTAACGTTCGACCGGAAAATCCTTCATGTAACCGGCGCCACCGAATATCTGCACCGCATCGGTCGTCACCTTCATCGCCATGTCGCTGGCAAAGCATTTGGCCATCGAAGCCTTGGCCGAAAACGCGCGGAAGTCAGCATCTGACGCAAAGCCGCCGTCCGCGATGCTGGCGCAATCGTAAACCAGCGAACGCGCCGCCTCGACATGCATCGCCATGTCGGCCAGCATGAATTGCAGCCCCTGGAATTCGGCGATCGCCTTGCCGAATTGCCGCCGTTCCTTGGCGTATTTGACCGCGGCATCCAGCGCGCCCTGCGCCAGCCCCACCGAGACCGCGCCGATTGTCGGACGGTTCATATCGAGAATGCGCATCGATATCTTGAAGCCGTCGCCCTCCTCGCCGACCCGGTTCTCGATGGGTACCTTGACGTTCTCCAGGTAGACCGGCGCGTTCGGAATTCCGTTCAGCCCGAGCTTGCGCTCGTTCTTGCCGATGGTGACGCCGGGTGTTTTGGCATCGATATCGCCGATACGTGCGAACACCAGGATATAGTCGGCGACCGGCGCGAAGGTGATGAAGCATTTTTCGCCGTTCAGCACGTAGCCGCCGTTGCCGTCCTTGACCGCGCGCGTCTTCATGCTGCCGACATCGGAGCCGGACTGCGGCTCGGTGATGGCGACGGCCGTCATGGTGCGACCCTTGGCGACCTCCGGAAAGAAGCGCTGCCGCTGTTCTTCATTGCCGAAATGCATCAGCGGAACGATCATGGCGATGCCGTTCTGCCCGCTGATCAGTGCGATCGATTCCGAGACCTTGGAAAATTCCTCCGCCGCGATGCAGACCGTGGTCATGTTGGCGCCCGGCCCGCCGTAGGATTCCGGCAGCCGGAGCTGCAGCAACCCCATGTCGCCGAACTTCGGAACCAGTTCGGCCGGAAACCGGTCATTGTGGTCGACCTCGTCCGCAATTGGAGCCACTTCCTTGGCGATGAAGCGTCGCAAGGTGTCACGAAACGTAATCTGATCTTCGGTGAACTGCATGTGCGTCTTTCCGCCGGATATGTTGCAGGATACGAGGAGTTATTTCGCCACGGCCGAAGTCGCGGCTTCGTCGATCAACTTCCAGGAGGCACCCTCGAACTTGGCCATCCGCAGCGATTGATAGGGCGCATAGTCCTCCGGCGTGGTGTTGAGCTGAATGCCGGGCAGCATCATCTTGAAGTGCGCGCCCTTCATGCTGGTGGCCTGCTTGAGGAGATTTTCCCGCGTCAGGTCGTCGCCGCATTGCTTGATCGCCTGTGCAATCCCCTGCGCGATGACGTAGCCGGACAAGGCGACGAAATCGCCGGGATTGTCGTTCGGCACCCACTTCTTCATGAACTCGACATACTCCTTCACCTCGGGATCACTGGCCCAGGCCGGATCGCCGGCCTGCTTGGTGAATTGCGTGGTGATGATGCCCTGCGCGTTTTCGAAGCCGGCCGGCTCCAGCACCGTCTTGACCGAGTTGGTCGGGCTGGCCAGGAACTGCAGTGGCGTCCAGTTCGTCTCCTTGACCTTGCGCAGGCCCTGCGCGGTGAACTTCGGCGTCGAGAAATATAACAGGACGTCCGCGCCGGAATCCTTCAGGCGGACGATCTGCGAGTCGATGGTCGGCTCGGTTATCTCGTAGGCGACCTCAGCCACGATTTTGGTCTTGTCGCCGAGTGCTGCTTTCAATCCGACCAGGAAATCCTTGCCGTAGTCATCGTTCTGGTAGAGCACGCCGACCTTGGCATCCGGTTTGTGCTTGAGGATGTATTGCCCGAAGGTTTTTCCTTCCATCTCGAACCCCGGATACATCGGCACGCTCCAGGGGAAGTTCTGCGGATCGGCGAAACGCCGTCCGCCGGCCGAGATGAAGATATGCGGCACCTTGGCGCCGTTCAGATATTTCTGGATCGCAACGTTGGGCGTGGTGCCGACCGTGCCGACATCGGCCAGCACCCCGTCATCCTCCACCAGCTTTCGGGTCTGTTCGATGGCTTTCGGCGGGCTGAACGCGTTGTCGAACGACAGCAGATTGATCTTGCGGCCGTTGATGCCGCCGGCTTCGTTGATCATCTGGAAATAGCCGGTCATGGTGCGGCCATAGCTCGAAAACGCCGACGCCGGCCCGCTATAGGGAACGGTTTGGCCGAGCTTGACCTCGGTATCGCCAGCGCCCGGGCCGTATTTCTTGTCGGCAGCCAAGGCACCGCTTGCCGTCAATGCCAGCGCCACGGTCGCCAGTGCGATCCTCAACCGATACCCCATGATTCCCTCCCTGTTGTTTCTTGCCCTGTTGTTTCCCAAAACTCGTTTGCAGGCTCCCGGACCTCAGTTTCCAGTCGCCCTGAGCGCGACGTCAGGCAGCGCAACCGGGCCATAGGCGCCGGCCGCGATGGCGTCGCGCAGCTCGGTCTTGCGGATTTTTCCGGTTGCGGTCATCGGCAGCGCGTTGACGAAGATGACGTCGTCCGGCAACCACCATTTTGGTAATCGGGACGCCAGATGATCGATCAACTGATCGCGCGAAGCCGAGCTGCCGGGCTTCAGCGTGGCGAACAACAAAGGCCGTTCCTGCCAGCGCGGATGCGAGACACCGACCACCGCCGCGAGCGCCAGCGCTGGATGCTCCATCGCCGCCGATTCCACGGTCAGGCTGGAGATCCACTCGCCACCGGACTTGATGACGTCCTTGGAGCGATCGACGATTTCAATGGTGCCGTCCTTGTGGATGCGGGCGACGTCGCCGGTGGTCAGCCAGCCGGTCGACCTCCTGGCCTCGTCGCGATAATAGCCCGAAGCGATGCAGGGTCCGCGCGCTTCGAGATGCCCCTGGGTCTCGCCATCGTGCGGCAGCGGCACGCCATCGTCACTGACGATCCGCAGTTCGGTGCCGTATCCCATGCGGCCCTGCCGCAACTTGCGTTCGAGTTGCTCGTCCTTCGAAAGCTCCGAATAGTTTGGCGCCGGCGTCGAACGCACGCCGCCCGCGGCTTCGGTCATCCCCCAGACCTGGCCGACCGATATGCCGCGGCTCTCGAGGTCCTCGACCAGCGGCTTCGGCGCCTTGGTGCCCGCAACCAGCGCGGCGCGCAGCGAGGGAATCGTGGCGCCGCTCTCCTTCAGATATTGGACGATGCCGAGCCACACGGTCGGTACCGCCGCACACGCCGTCACGCCCTCGGCGGAAATCAGCTCACAAAGCATCGCCGGTTCAAAATTGCGGCCTGGCAAAACCAGCTTCTGGCCGTTCATCGGTGCGGTGAACGGCATCATCCAGCCGTTGGCATGGAACAGCGGCGCAACCGGCATCACCGCTTCCGGCTCGCCGCGCCTGTAGACACCGACCATATCGGCCATGCTCATGTACAGGGACGCCAGCACGATTGAACGGTGCGAGTAGACGATGCCCTTGGGATCGCCTGTCGTGCCCGACGTGTAGCAGATGATGCTGGCCGATCGTTCGTCGAGCTCCGGCCATTCGTGATCGTCGCGCTGCGAATTCAACAGCGTCTCATACGAAATCAGATTCGGCAGTGAGCTCTGGGGCAACGCGCCATCGCAGTCCGCATAGATGTAACCCGCGATCGTGCCAAGACGTGGTGCCAGCCGCTCTGCCAGAGCGATCGTTGCGGCGTCGACGACGATCCAGCGGTCTTCCGCGTGATTGATGATCGTTACCAGCGTGTCGTCGAACAGCCGCGGATTGATAGTGTGCAGGACGATGCCCTGGCAGGTCGTGCCATAGAACAGCTCAAAATGATGATGGGTATTCCAAAGCAGCGAGCCGACCCGGTCACCCGGCCGCAAGCCGAGCGACAGCAGGGCCGCCGAGAGCTTTCGGCAACGCGCCATCGCCTCTGCATATGAATAACGGTAGATGCCGCCGTCGATCCGGCGCGACACGACCTGCGTGTCGCCGTGCGCGACCGCGGCATACCGCAGTATGCCCGACGTTAGCAACGGCGCGTCCATCATCAGACCACGCATGACGAAGTCCTCCCGCAACGTTTCTCTCTCTGAGCCATCGCCCGCTTTGCGCGGGTCTTCGGCCGGACGAACGCTAACAAACGCGCTTGCAACTTACAAGCAGTATGGCCGGTTTCTTTTGATCATCCGCCGAAGCGCAAAATGAGATGGCAAACGTCGTCGCTCTAACCGCACGGCCGCGACTCGCCTGCCGTCGCCTGCAGCTCGATCCGGTCGAGCGCTGCAAACAATTCGTCTGCGATATCAAGGTCGGTTGCAAAACTCATCGGATCGGCATGCCCGCAGATCACGTCGGAGAAATGCCAGCCTGCGACCGCGAGCACGCGGTCATTTGTCATCACCGCGATCTTGAGCGGATGCCTGGCGCCGACCCCGCGGGCGCTCTGGTAACCGTCGGCAACGCAATAGAGCTCGAGCCGGACCTTCCCCACCGACACCTGCTGAACCGAAATTTCGATGTCGCAAAAGCCGAACGCCGGGTCGTCGTGCGAACCCGCGGCATAGAAATAGAACGCGCCGATGATCCCATGCCTGCAGGCCCCCAGCGTGCGATCGCGCGGCACCTGCGGATCCGGACGGGCTGGCGTCCGCGGCGGCAAACGTCCAACCGAGCAGAACTGACGATAAGAATAACAGCTATCCAGAACAGCCTCCCTGTGTCGACGCCGGCCTCACGCCGGCACGACGGCTTCGAGGCCGAGCAGGCCTCTTGCATTATCCGAAAATGTCTCGCGCGCCAGCCCCAGCGCCTGCTCGGCAAATTCCGCCGGGCGATCCTGCTTGATCGTGAACGGATAGTCCGATCCCGCCACCAGACGATCCTTGCCGACCTTCGCCGCCAGATAATCCAACGCGACGTCGTCATAGAGAATGGTGTCGTAATAGAATGACTTCACCATCTCGCCGGGATCGCGTGGAAACAGGCTATCCAGCGGGGCTCCGATGGTTCTGGCATGCCGTAGCCGGGGCAAAATCCAGGGCAAGGCGCCGCCGCCATGGCTGAGCATGATCCGCAGCTTCGGAAACCGTTCCGTCACGCCGTTGGTCATCAACGATACCGCCGCAAAGGCAGTTTCAAGCGGGAACGCGGCAACCGCGGCCAATTCCGGCCGGCCGCCCATGCGATCGAGACCGACGGGATGCAGCGGATGGACCATCACCATCAACCCGGCCTGCTCCGCCGCGGCATAGATGTCGTGCAGCCTGCTATCGCCGAGCGGAATGCCGTTGATGTGACTACCGATTTCGATGCCGCGCAGACCCAGCGACTTGATTTCGTCCAGCGCTTTTACGGCAAGGGACGCGTCCTGCATCGGCATCATGCCGATGCCGATGAAATGGCGGGGGTGAGCGGCACACAGTTCCGCAATCCCTTCGTTGATGTGCCGACACAATACCTCGGCATCGCCGGCCGGAAACCAGTGCGACAGCAATTCCGGCATCGGCGAGAGCACCTGCACGTCGACATCGTCAGCCGACATGTCCTCGATACGGCGTTTGGCGTCCCAGCTTCTGGAATCGATCACGCGGAACACCTTGCCGCCGACCATGACCGCAGCGCCATCGGCCCCCCTGCGCTCGATCGAGGGCCAGAGCGGGTTGCGCCCGGAACCCTCGGGAATACGGCTGGGAACGAAATGGGTATGGATATCGATGGCCTCGGCCACGTCGCGTTTCCTCAGGCGTTGTTATGCACCGCACCATTTCCACCCAACATTATCCGGGCTAAAACCGCGATGTCACTTTACAAGCAGGTTGGACTGTTTTTAATATGGATGCAATCGAAGAATGAATTGCAGGGTTTTGCGAAGTTCGCTCAACCGACTTGCGACAGGAGCGGGGCGTCAAATGCCTCGTCAGGGAGCGAAAGCAACAATTGCCGGCGCCAATCGAAAATATCGTAATTGCTGGAGCGGGCCAGGCCGGCGGCCGCGCAGCGGAAGCGTTGCGCGCGCGCGGCTTTCAAGGCGCCATCACGATCCTCGGCGAAGAACCCCACCCGCCCTATGAACGGCCGCAACTCTCCAAGGCAATGCTCCATACGCGGGACGCGCCGGTTGCCTACATCAAGCAGCCCCGTGACTGGAGCGACATCCTGAACGTTCGCCTCGAGACCGGGTCGGCCGTGGCCGACTGCGACGCCGATCGCCGCACCGTGACGACGACGGATGGCCGCTCGTTTGCCTTCGACCGCCTGTTGATCGCGACCGGCACCCGGCCGCGCCGGCTCGCGGCGCTGGAGAATTCCGGAATCGAGATCCAGTACCTGCGCAACGTCGAGGACGCGCTTCGCTTTCGCAAATCCGTCGAGCAGAAGTCTCGCATCGTCATTGTCGGTGGCGGCGTGATCGGGCTGGAAGCGGCCTGCGCGGCTGCCAAAAATGGCTGCCAGGTCACGGTGATCGAAAGTGAGCAGCGGCTGCTGGCCCGAGCCTTCCCTGCCCTCGTCAGCGAATTCGTTGCGGCAAAGCATCGCAGCCATGGTGTCCGGTTCGTCTTTGGCGCGACCGTCACCGCAGCGACGCACAATGGCGTCCGGCTCAGCAATGGCGATGAGATCGCGGCCGATCTGGTGCTGGTCGGCATCGGTGTCGAACCGGTGCCGACGGTCGCTGACAGGCTCGGCCTGCCCTCGGCAGGTGGGATCGCCGTCGATGCCTGCGGCCGCACCGCGGCGCCGGGCGTGTTTTGCGCAGGCGACGCGGCGCTGCAATGGAGCCGCTGTCATGGCCGTGCGATCCGTGTCGAAACCTGGGCCAATGCGCAAAACCAGGCCATCTCCGTCGCCGGAAACATGATCGGCGAGGCCACGGGACATAAGGAATATAATGACCCGCCCTGGTTCTGGACTGATCAATACGACCTGAACATCCAGGTCACCGGCGACATGCTCGACAGCGACCATATCGTCCGTGGCGATGCAGGCTCAGGGAAATTTGCTGTCATCGCGATGCGCGGCGCGGACGTGGTCGGCGCGCTGTCGGTCAACGCCACCAAGGAGATGGCAATGTTGCGACGCGTGATCGCCGCCAACGCGAAGCCATCCCGCGCTGATCTTGAATCGCCCGCCTACGACCTGCGGGGCGCCTTGAAATGAAGAGCAAAGAAATTTGTAGGGAGAGACAGCAATGAACGCGTTCCAGCAGATGAATACCGCGCTCATGATCGACGAGTCGAAAAAGATCTTCAAGGTTGCGCGCCGGGCCTTTGTCGACCCCGACATTCTGGAGGCCGAGCGCGCGCAGATATTCGATAAATGCTGGCTCTATCTCGGTCACAGCTCCGAACTCGCCAAGCCCGGCGATTTCGTCACGCGCTCGGTGGGCGGACGAAACATCCTGTTCGCCCGCGACGGCAAGGGCGTTCTCAAGGCGATGCTGAACACCTGCCCGCATCGCGGCGCGCAGGTCTGCCGCGAGAAGCACGGCAGCGCCAAATCGTTCCAGTGTTTCTATCACGGCTGGGTATTCGGCCTCGACGGGACGCTGCGCAGCCAGCCCGGAGAGTCCTCCTACGCCGCGGATTTCAAGGAACGCTCGACCTCCAACATGCAGCAGGTTCCGCGGTTCGAAAGCTACCGCGATCTCAATTTCATCTGCTTCGACAAGAACGTCGAAAGCCTGTCGGACTATCTCGGTCCGGTGAAGGAATATCTCGACGTCATCTGCGACCAGGCCGAGACCGGCATGACCATCGTCGGCGGCACGCAGGAATATTCGATGCGCGCGAACTGGAAGCTGCTGACGGAAAACAGCATCGACGGCTATCACGCGCTGACGACGCATGCGACCTACCTGGACTACCTGAAGGCAACGACCGGTGGCCTGGCGCAGGTCGCCTTCGATGGGTCGGCGCGCGATCTCGGCAAGGGACACGCCGTTCTCGAATACAAGGCACCGTGGGGCCGCCCCGTGGCGCAGTGGATCCCGTCATGGGGCGAGGACGGCAAGCGTGAACTTGCGCGCCTGTATGATGGCCTGGTGCAGCGGTTCGGCAAGGAGCGTGCCGATCGCATCGCCACCTTCAATCGCAACCTGTTCATCTTCCCGAACCTGGTAATCAACGACATCATGGCGGTCACGGTGCGGACCTATTACCCCGCCGCGCCCGATTTCATGAATATCAGCGCCTGGGCGCTCGCCCCGAACGAGGAGACCGAGTGGGCGCGGAAATACCGCCTGTTCAATTTCCTCGAATTTCTCGGGCCGGGCGGCTTTGCGACCCCCGACGACGTCGAGGCGCTCGAACAATGCCAGCGCGGCTTCCGCAACTCCGCCGAAGCGCAGTGGAACGATATTTCGAAGGGCATGGGCAAGGAAAACCCGTCCTACGACGACGAATTGCAGATGCGGGCGTTCTGGTCGAACTGGAACGAATATGTCTTCAGGGTGCCGGCATGAGCGACGGAGTGAAAACAATGCACGCCATCGCTCGCACCGATGTCGAGGACTTCCTGTTCGGGGAGGCCGAACTATTGGATGAATGGCGGCTGCCGGAATGGCTGGAGCTGTTTACCGACGACGCCATCTACTATGTCCCGGCGACGGACCTTGCCGTCGATGCCTCACCCGACAACAACCTGTTCTATGTCGCCGATGACCGCTTCCGCCTCAGCGAGCGGGTCAAGCGCCTGATGAAACGTACCGCGCATGCCGAGTTTCCGCATTCCCGGACCCGGCATCTCGTCAGCAACGTCCGGATCAGAAAGCAGGTTGGCGACGAACTGGAGGTCAGTTCGGCCTTCATCACCTATCGCACCAAGGATGGCGTGACCGACACCTATTTCGGCAGCAACCGCTATCGCCTTATACCCGGCAACGGCACCTTCCGAATCAAGGAAAAGCGTTGCCTGCTGGACAGCGAAGGACTTCGCGCCCAGGGCCGCGTCAGCATCATTCTATGAAAGCAAGTCAGGTAATGGATCCGAAACTGAAGAACAACGTCGCCATCGTGACCGGTGCCGCGCGAGGCATTGGCCTCGCGATCGCCGAGCGGCTGGCGCGCGACGGTGCCAGGCTGGTCCTCGCGGACCTGGATGCGGCGGAACTCGACAAGGCGGCAAAACATCTCAGCAAGGAATTCGGCGCCGAGGTTGCGAGCCACGCCGGCGATCTCTCCGAACAGGGTACGGCCGAGAAGACCATCAATCTGGCGAGCGAGCGCTTCGGTCGCCTCGACATCCTCGTCAACAATGCCGGCGGTGGCATCATCAAGGCGTTCGCCGAGCAAACGCCGGAAACGCTGAAAACCACGATCGACCGCAATCTCTGGACCGTGCTGTGGTGCTCCTGGTACGCAGTTCCAAAGATGCGTACGCAAGGTTACGGCCGCATCGTCAATCTGGGCGCCGACTCCGTCCGCAACGGCCTGTGGGATCACGCCGCCTATAACGCCGCCAAGGGTGGCGTCCACGGCCTCACCACCGGGATGGCGCGGGAATTCGCCAAGGACGGCATCACTGTCAATACGGTCGCGCCCTGCGCGGTGAATACGCCGCAGATGATGGCGATCACTAAGAGCAATCCTGCGCTTGCCGCCAAATTCGTCAGCGTCATTCCCATGGGCCGACCGGCCGAAATGGAGGAAGTCGCGTCAATGGTCTCTTATCTCGCATCCGCCGAAGCATCGTTCGTGACCGGACAGGTCATCAGCGTCAACGGCGGCAGCACCATGCTCTAGGTTTGTCGGATGGGTGAAACCGTCGTCCTTTGTGCAGCCAGCGATGTGGTCGAAGGCGAAATCAAGCAGGCACCCCTGCCCGATGGAACCAATGTTGCGCTCTATCGGGTCGATGGGGCGATCTACGCCACGGCCGACATGTGCACCCATGGAGAAGCGTCGCTTGCAGAGGAAGGCATCATCACCGGAAAGACTGTGGAGTGCACCTTCCACTTCGGTACTTTCGACGTGACCACGGGAGAGCCGACTGGCATGCCTTGCGAGATTGCATTGAAAACATATCCCGTCACCGTCGTTGACGGAAAAGTTCAGATCGAGGTTTGAGAATGCCGAACCGTCCTGACCGCATCCCCGCTCCGCAAAAATCCGCGCGCCGATCGCTCGGCACCTCGAGGCGGCGCACCCAGGCCGAACGTACCGAGGAAACCCGGACGCGGATTCTCAAGGCCGCATCGGAGCTCATTCGCCGGCGTGGCTACGCCCGCTTTCGGACCGCCGACGTCGCCGCCGAAGCGGGCCTGTCCCGCGGCGCGCAGCTGCATCACTTCCCGACCAAGGATTCGCTCGTTGTCGCCACCCTCGAATATGTGTTCGAGCAGGCCCAGGTACTGAGCCGACGGCGCGCTGCAGCCATCAACCGGCCGCGTGACCTGATCGAAGCCGTGATCGAGGACGCGCGCGAATTCTTCTTCAGCGAGCATTTCATGGTGGCGATCGACATCGTGCTGTCGACATCGACTGACCAGGCCGTTCGCAAGCAGATCCTGGATATCTCCCGAAAGGCGCGCCGGCCGGTCGAAACCGCCTGGACCGAGGCGCTGGCGGCCAGCGGCGTGCCGTCTTCCGTGTCGGCGGACATCGTGGCGCTGACGCTCAGCCTGGTGCGCGGCATGGCGCTGCGCACGCTCTGGGACAACGATCCGAAATGGTTCGACGAACTGTTCGCGGTTTGGCGACGAATGATCAAGATATTCCTCGAGGTCCAGCATCCCAAGGCACGGGCACGATGAAGAACGGCCGCGCCACCCCTCTGATCACATCGGTCTGCTACGTCCGTCTTGCCGTCAGCGAGCCGAAGGTGAGCGCACGTTTTGTATCCGATATCTTCGGGCTGCAGCGCGTCGCCGATCAGAATGGCGAGATCGCGTTTCGCTCGGACGATCGCTTTCGCACGGTAAGCCTCGGCCAGAACCCGGCGGATGGCGCCAGCATCGGAATCGAGGTCTGGGACGACGTAGCGCTGGACGAAATCGGCCAGCGATTGCGTAAGCTTGGATTTGCGGTCAAGGAGGCAACGCCCGGTGAATGCCAACGCCGTTATGTGCAGTCGGCTTTATTGACCGAAGATGCATCGGGAAACCCGATCGACCTGGTGGTCCGCCCGACCCGAAGCGGTCGGCGCTATTTCCCGCCGCGGGATGCAGGCATCGTCGAATTTCATGGCGTCGGGATCCGCAGTCTCGACCATGGACGCGATCTCACCTTTTGGCGGGCGCTTGGCGCCGAGGTCAGCGACTGGGTCGGCGACATCGCCTATTTGCGGATCGACGGGCTGCATCACCGCATCGCGCTATATCCGTCGAAACGTAATGGCTTGCTGTATGCGGCCTTCGAGGTCGAGGCGCTCGATCAGATCATGCAGAACAGCTATTTCATGCAAGAAAGCCAGATCAGGATCGTGCAGGGTCCGGGCCGCGAGCCGGCCTCGCGCCAGATGTTCCTGCATGTCGAAGGGCCTGACGGCCTCATCTTCTCTTACGTGAACGGCATGACGGAGCTCGACGGCAAGCCGCGGCTGGCGCGGCAATTCCCGCTGACGGCCGCCTCACTCTGCGACTGGGGTAGCGAAAGCAAGGACGTGCCGGAACTAGGCGCGCCGGGCCAATGAACAGGAGAACAACATGATCCAGCTAAAGGATGTCAGCTACGTCCGTCTCGGCTCGCCCGATCTTGAATCGGCCGAACACTTCGCCACCGCCTGCCTTGGTCTGCAGATCGCCGAACGCGGCAAGAAGGATCTCTACCTTCGTTCCGACGAGCGCGCGCATACGCTGTGTTACTCGGAGGGCGATCCGAACCATCAGACCGTCGGCTTCGAGGTCGGGGACGAAGCGAGCCTGCAGGAGGCCGCTTCGACACTGGAATCGCTGGGGCATGCTGTTCATGCCGGTTCCGCGGAGGAAGCCGAGCGGCGCAAGGTGAAGGCCTTCATCGGTTTTCGTGATCCGACCGGCAACCACATTGAGCTGGTGGTGCGGCCGGAGCGCAGCGGCCGCCGCTATTTCGCCAGCCGCGATGCGGGGATCACCGGCTTCAGCCACATCGGGCTCAATTCCAGCGATCCGGCGCGCGACGAACGGTTCTGGACCCAGGTCTGCAACGCAAGAGTCAGCGACCGAATCGGCGACATTCCGCTGATGCGCGTCAACGCCATCCATCACACCATTGCGCTGGTGCGGGCGCCCAAGGCCGGCATCCAGCACATCAACCATCAGGTGGAGACCAGCGACGACGTGTTGCGTTCCTACTATTTCCTCAACGACCGCCGCGTGCCGATCGTGTTCGGCCCGGGACGGCACCCGACTTCGGGCGCGCGCTTCCTCTATTTCAAGGGGCCCGACGGCATGATCTTCGAATACTCCGTCGGCGTCGACGAGATCGAGGATGAGGCGACGCACCGGCCGCGACAATTCGGCTTCGAGCCGACGAGCTTCTGCATGTGGGGCGCCAAGCCGGCCGGCATGGCTTTGCCCAACAACTGACCAACATCAAGTAATCGTCCCGACAGTGGACGGGCTGAAGGCGAGGAAACATGGATTTGGGATTACGGGGCCGCAGCGCGATCGTGTGCGCGGCAAGTCAGGGCTTGGGCAAGGCCAGCGCGATGGCACTCGCGCGCGAAGGCGTCAACCTCGTCATCGCCGCGCGGCGTAGCGATGTGCTCGAGAGCGCCGCTCGCGTCCGCGACCGGCAACCGGCCGAAAACGGTCATTGCCGACGTGACGACCAAGGAAGGCCGCGACGCCGTCCTTGCCGCCTGTCCGGCGCCCGACATTCTCGTCAACAATGCCGGCGGGCCGCCGCCTGGGGATTTCCGCAAGTTCGAGCGCGACGACTGGATCAAGGCGCTGGATGGCAACATGCTGGCGCCGATCGCCCTGATCAAGGCGACACTGGACGGCATGATCGCGCGGAAATTCGGTCGCATCGTCAACGTTACTTCGCATGCGGTGAAGGCGCCGGTGGCAATGCTCGCGCTTTCAAATGGCGCACGTACCGGCCTCACCGGCTTCGTCGCAGGCCTCGCGCGCTCGATTGCCGAACACAATGTGACGGTCAACAATCTGCTGCCCGGCACCTTCGACACCGATCGCCTGAAATCGAATCTGGCGGCTTTGGCGAGAAATTCTTCGCGGGAAGTCGGCGAGGTCACCGAGGAAATCAGGACGGCCAATCCGACCAAACGCTTTGGGCATCCGGATGAATTCGGCGCGACCTGTGCGTTCCTGTGCTCGGCGCAGGCCGGCTACATCACCGGACAAAACATCCTGATCGATGGCGGCGCCTATCCCGGCACGTTTTGATCGCCACAGACAAGGGTAAAAAATGAAGACGATTTCCCGCCGCATCGTCGTCGGCTTTGGTACCACCGCCCTCCTCGCCGGCATCGGCGGCCGGACAAAGGCCGCCAGTAAATATGGCCCCGGCGTCGGCGACACCGAGATCAGGCTGGGCGCCACGGCCTATTACAGCGGCCCGGCTTCGACGGCGGCCGCCTACGGTCCGGCACAGGTTTCCTACTTCCAGATGGTGCACGATCGCGGCGTACGCCGTCAGTTCTGACCTACGGCAAGGTCGGTGCGGCATGGCTGAACAATCGCAACCAGGTGTTCACGCCGGGCGGCGCGTTGATGGAGTCCTCCAGCTTTACGGTACCCGGAATGACCGCGGGTGCCGGCATTGAATGGATGTTTGCGCCAAACTGGTCGGTGTTCGCCGAATACAATTATATGTGGTTCCTCGACGATACCGCGACACACATGAACCCAAATCCCCGCTTCGTCGGCGAGGTCCTTCAAGTCAACCAGCGTGCACAAACCGCCATGGTCGGCGTCAACTACAAATTCCACTGGGACGGACCGGTAGTCGCAAAATACTGATCTTTCTCTTTCTCCCTGTTTCCAGAAGAGCCTCCAGGCCCCGGCACTGCCGGGGCTTTTTTCATTTCGAGTAAACCTCTCGTCCGGGAGGGCCGGTATCGCCGCCCCGGCGCCCTCGAATTCATACCCGCCCGGGAGGATATTGGGAGCATGGGTCAAGCGTTCTCCCCTCGGACGATAACCATCCGAACATTTGTAAATCCAGGAAGCCAGCGACCGATGGTCGGTGGCGTCGGGAACGCGCTGGCTCTTCAACAGAAGGACTACTAACGTGAAACTCGTCGAACCTCCATCGTGCAGCGCTTCATCCACCATCGTCTTTATCGGCAGGAACTGCCGCAGCAACTGGGTCGCCCAAAATATGCGCTGTTCGAGAATGGCCATCATCCCGAAACCATCATCGAACTACCGCTCATCGAACTCGACATGACCGGCAAGCTCCCGTTCCCGGCCGCAGGCTCGCGGCGTATCGCGTAACGCAGCCTTCAATTCAATGGTGTCCGGCGTAGCCGAGCGTAGCGAGAGCGAAGACGGACGGGTTGCCCCACGGCTGCCACGCCGAAGCCCACTCGGGCGAAGGCGGGCGCGGCCGGCAAGCCACGCTTCCCGCCGCCGTACCGCTCCGAACCAAAATATCGAAAACAACCCCATGCAAAGTAGCCGGTGGTCGCTGGCGTGGATGTTTTAGCCCGCGAAAACATTTTGACACGTCGGGCAAATCAGCGGCACTATTCCATCATCGCGCGCAATTTTTAAATTTGCTCATGGCCCTGCCCAACGAGCACTTCGAACATCACACGCGCGAAGACATGACAGCGCACTCTCATCGCCGAGCTGCGGCACCGCACTCAAGCTCACATCCGGTTAGAGGCTTCATCTTCGTGATGCGTCTCAACCGACGATGAAGCAATCTCCTCCAGCACCTTGGCTAACCTGCCGACGGCCCAGTCAATCTGCGACTCGTTGATGATCAACGGCGGCGCAAAACGTACGGTGTTGCGATGGGTGTCCTTTGTCAGCACGCCGGCCATTATCAGGCGCCCGACGACCGCACTGGCATCTGCCATATCCTGGTGCAGTTCGACGCCGGCGAACAGGCCCCGCCCCCGCACCTCACGAATGATCGGATTGTCGATCGAGGCGAGCCTGCGCAGCAAATGCGCGCCCATAGTCGCAGCGTGTTCCACCAACTGTTCGTCGATCAGCGTGTCGAGCGCGGCCAGACCAACTGCCGCAGCGATCGGATTGCCGCCGAACGTGCTGCCGTGATCGCCCGGCGTAAAGACATCCATGACGTCCCGGCGGGCCAGGAACAACGATACCGGCAGCAGTCCGCCACCAAGCGCCTTGCCGAGCATCAGTCCGTCAGGCTGTACGCCGTCATGCTGACATGCCAACAGCCGGCCTGTGCGTCCGAGACCGCTCTGCACCTCGTCGCACAGCAGCAGCACATTGTTGGCCCGACAGATACGCGCGACTTCGGACAGATAACCCGGAGGCGGCACGTTGATGCCGCCCTCGCCTTGAATGGGTTCGATCAGAAATGCTGCGGTTTCGGCAGTAATCGCTGCGGCCAGCGCGGCCGCGTTGCCAAACGGCACGAGCTTGAAGCCAGCCGGAAATGGCCCGAAGCCATCGCGATATTGGGCCACGGAGGAAAAACCAACGATCGAAATGGTACGGCCGTGGAAGTTGCCTTCCGCGGCAATGATTTCCGCCCGATCGGCTGGCACACCCTTGACCTTGTAAGCCCATTTGCGTGCCGCCTTGAGCGCCGTCTCCACGGCCTCCGCGCCGCTATTCATCGGCAAAGCCGCATCCATGCCGGTGAGTTCGCAGGCCCGGGCAAGGAAGGGTCCCAACCGGTCGCTGAAATATGCCCGCGAAATCGTGTCGAGGCGCTGGGCCTGCTCGGTCAGCGCCTTGACGAGACGCGGATGACAATGGCCGAAGCTGACCGCGGAGTAAGCTCCCATCATATCGATGTAGCGACGGCCGCTCTCGTCCCAGACGTAAACCCCTTCCCCGCGGACCAGGGTGACCGGTAAGGGCGCATAGTTTCCGGCGCCGAAGCGAGCTTCAAGGCCGGCATTCATCGCGCGATCACCGCTCATGGCGCCTCCTCCCGATTGGCCCCCAATGCGTATCTCGCCGTCGTTCCATTACATGTAGGACGACTGGCCCAAAAAACGAGGCAGGATCGCA
>WNFM01203140.1_pt2 | contig 32752 bp, 24 predicted proteins | sample 5400271 | NCBI WGS metagenome assembly WNFM01 (sample SAMN13153352, study PRJNA577476) | soil metagenome | isolation source: 60 cm saprolite on Douglas fir-dominated hillslope | place: USA:California | collected 2013-09-17 | reverse complement strand
GACCGTGCTGTGAGCCGGCGGCACGTCCTCGACGGCCTGTTCGACTACACGATCGCCGATGACGATCCGCCGCCGCTCGATCTCCTGCCGCGCGCGGTGCTCCGCGCGCGCGTGCTCGACGAGCTGACGCTGCAGCCGCCGCTCGCGCCGATTACGCTGACGAGCAGCCTGGTGGCCCCTGGCGCGGACCCCACGGCGCCGCCCCGCGGCGTTGTCGCCCGTGTCGCGGACGGAGGCTACTGCGGCGTCGTGGCGCGTCCGCGCGATGCGGCGTACGCGCTCGTCACGCACGGCGCCTTCCGCGCGCGCGTGACGGCGCCCGGCTATCTGCCGCGCGACCTCACGCCCGCCATCGACGCGGCACGCCGCGCGCTCGCCCTGCCCGCGCCCAACGGCGCGCAGACCTTGCGGGTCAATCCGCCGGAGCCCGCCGCGCGCCCGCAATTCCGAGTCGGCCGTGGCGTGATGATCGAGCGCCCGGCCCCCCTCGCGCCGGACGATTTCACGACCGTCGACGCGCGCGCCGTGCCGCCGAATCCGCCCGACGTGCCGATCGTGGATCCGGTCGGCCTGCCGCGGCTCCCCGGAACACACGTGGCGGGCGTCCCAATCACGCTTCCCGATCAGCTCGTCCATCGGGACGCTGCGCTGCGCCTGCGCGGGCGGGTCCAGGTCCGCGTCAACCCGACGACGCTCGCGCCAGGCGCGGGCGCGCAGATCGGCATCCGCGGCATTTGGCTGGACTATCCGTCCAGCACCACGACGGCGCCGCAGCCGCCGGACCTGTGCGCGATTCGTCCGACGGCGCGCGTGCCGCACGCGCCGGGGGCCGCGATCGGCACATACGACCTGAATCCGGGCGGCCCGATCCGCCGGCTGCGCGCCTTCGCGCCCGCGGAAAGCCGCGACATCCTGCTGCAGCCGACCGCCGGCCTCAATCCCGCCGGCGGCGACACGCTCGTCGTTGACGACCCGCTGATAGGCGAGTACGAGACCGTCGTCACCGCGGGATTCGATCCGTCCGTCGATCCGAACCTCGCGGCGGTCGTCCGTCTTCGCACGCCGTTGGGGTGCCTGCATCGCCCGGGCGCGCCGGTCCAGGGGGCCGCGCCCGCGCCGACCGCGATACCCAACGCCTCGGCCGTCGCGCGCGAGACGCTGGTCGGCGACGCGGTCCTGTTCGGCGCGGGCCTGCCGGCGTTTCCCCAGCCGTCGACCATCGGTGTCGAGGTCGGGACCCCGAGGGCCGCCTTCTATCGGGCGACGCTGTTTCCCACTGTCGACGGCGCCAACGTGTTCACCAATCAGATCGTGGTCGATCCGTTGACCGGCCGCTTCGACTGGCCGCCCATCGCCCGTATCGCGCAGCTGCGAATCATTGTGGTTCTGGGCGCCTTCAACCAGCAGCGAGACGTCGCGCTCGATTACAACGGCGACATTCCGATCGCCATCGTCCTCACGTGAAGGAGTAGTGAGATGCCCGAGTACCTGGCTCCAGCGGTTTACGTCGAGGAAGTCGATACCGGCAGCAAGCCGATCGAAGGGGTCTCGACGAGCACGGCCGGTCTGGTCGGCGTCACCGAGCGCGGTCCGGTGAACGTGCCGATGCTCGTGACGAGCTTCGGCGAGTACCAGCGTCTGTTCGGGCAGATGCTCGATCCGGCCGCGTACACGGATCACCAGTGCCTCTACCTGCCGAACGCGGTCGAGGGATTCTTCACGAACGGCGGCAAGCGCGTGTACGTGACGCGCGTGCTCGAGATGCAGGGCGCGCCGCGCGCCGCCGAGCGTCCGCTCGTCGCCCCAGACGCCGTCCCGGCGCTGCAGGCACGGCTGCTGCGTCCGGGGAGTCCCGGCGCCGCGTCGCTCACCATCGACGTCGATCCGGGATTCGCCAACGGCGACATGATTCAGATCGACGACGGGCTGAACGCGGAGTTCATCGCGCTGAACGCCGCGCCCGCGGCCGCAAGCCTCGTGACGGTGCGGCGTCCGCTGGCATACGCCCACGCGGCCGCCGACAACATCCGCAAAATCGACGGCACCGACGACGTGACCGGGGGGCAGGTCCACGCCGACACGCTCAACGCCGCGGCGCCGGCCGGAGCGAATGCCCTCACGCTGTTGAACCCGGTCGGGAACTTCAATCCACCGCTCAATGCTGGAGTCGATGTCTTCCGTGTGGACGTTGGCGACAACGAGGAGCTGGTCGTCGTCGGGGCCGGCAGCGCGGGCAGCGTCCTGCGGATCCAGGGCACGCTCCAGCTGGCGCATGCCAACGGTGCGCAGGTGCACCGGATCGTGACCGCGAACGCGGCGGTCCCAGCCGCGAGCGCGATTCCCGCCGGCGAGAACGCGGGCGCCGGCAGCATCTTCTTCCCTGTCAACGCCAACGCGGGCCTGACGACCGAGACCGACACGGTGGAGATCGCGAGCGTGAATCCGGCCCAGTTCGAATACCGCCGGCTCGGCGCTTTCGAGCAGATCCCGCTGGATCAGGGCGCCTATACGGCGTACCCCGCGGGCACGCGTGTGGAAAGTGTCGTCGCGGCGCCGGCGCTGGCGCCCGCGTGCGATCTCATCGGCGGCCGCGACGCGGCGCCGGGCGACACGGTCGTGAGCGTGTCGAGCCGCGCCGGCATGAACGCGCCGGGCGCGGTCCTGGTGATTGGCGTCGCTCCGCAGCAGGAGACGCTCGAGATTGCGGCGTCGTCGGGTCCGCCGCTGCCCGCGCCGAATCCCGGCGCGGTCGTGCTCCGCGCGCCGCTGCGGTTCGCCCATCCGCGCGCCGCGCTCGGAACGGTGCGCGCCTTCGGCGCGCCGGCCGTTCCGACCAATCCGGCGACGTCGCCGCTCGACATGCCCGCCGGCGCCACGTCGATCACGGTCAACCGTTCGGGCTTCGTGCTCGGCGCGCTGCTGCGGATGACCGTGCCGACCGGCGCGCGGTATTTCCACACCGCGCAGGCCGCGTCGGCGGCCTTCGTTCCCCAGAGGCTGTCGCTCGCGACGCCCCTCACGACCGGCCACACGGCCGGCACCATCGTGGCGCGCCGCGCGGCATTCATGACGGTGCGCGCCATCGACGCGGGTGTGTGGGGCGACCGCTTGCGCGTCGCGATGGAAGAGCAGGCGCCGCCGCAGGATCAGCCCCTGCTCACCACGACGATCCGCCAGGTGCTGCCCGGCGGAGACATCTATCTGAGCTCGACGGCGAACGTCGAGGTGGGCACCGAGCTCGTCGTCACCGACGCGACGAACCTGGTGACGACGTTCCGGGCGCAGGTGATCGATCGGCAGAACAACTTCCGCATCACGCCGCTGCCGGCGCTCCCGGCGACCGTCGCGGCCGGCGATCGCGTCCGGTCGCGCGAATTCCGGTTCGTCGTCGAACTGCTGCGTCAGCCGGACGCGACCAGCCCCGCCCGCAACACGGCGGCGATCGACCGCGAGGTCTTCGCGAATCTCTCGCTCGACAACCGGCACAGCCGGTATTTCGAGACCGTCATCGGCTGCACGTGGAACTACCTCAACCCCGCGACCCAGACTGACAACCGCAACCGCGCCCTGCGCCGCGCGGATCGCCGATCGGAAGGGGAGTCTCAGTACGTCCGCGTGCTGGACGCCGGCTTCGCGACCAGCCAGAACGTGCGGCCGGGTCCCGTGGCGGCGTACCAGATCCTGCAGGGCGCGCCGCCCAGGCTGATCCTGCTGCCGATGGGCGGCGGCTTCGACGACATCGCCAGCATCCAGGACGCCACGTACGTCGGACAGGACAACGTGAACCCGGAGCAGCGGACGGGGCTCTTTACCCTGCGCAACATCGAGGACATCAGCATCGTCGCGGCGCCCGGCCGAACGCTCGCCACGATGCAACTGGCGCTCATCAATCACTGCGAACTGATGCGCTACCGCTTCGCCGTGCTCGACGGCCCGTCGCCTCCGGCCGATTCCATCCCCGACGTGCAGTCGCAACGGCAGCAGTTCGACACGAAATACGCGGCGCTGTACCACCCCTGGCTGCTGATCGCCGATCCGTTCCCGACCGGCACGATCGTGCGCCAGGACTATCCCATCCCGCCGTCGGGACACATGCTCGGCATCTACGCGCGCACCGACATCGAGCGCGGTGTGCACAAGGCGCCCGCGAACGAGGTCGTGCGAGGCGTGATCGGGCTGCAGCGGCTGCTGAACAAGGAACAACACGACATTCTCAATCCCTATCCCGTCAACATCAACGTCATCCGCGATTTCCGTCCGAACAACCGCGGGATCCGCGTGTACGGCGGGCGGTGCATCACGAGCGACTCCGATTGGAAATACGTGAACGTCCGGCGTTTGCTGATTTTCATCGAAGCGTCCATCGATCGCGGCCTGCAATGGGTCGTGTTCGAGCCGAACGCGGAGCCGCTGTGGGCGCGCGTGCGGCGATCGATCTCGAACTTCCTCACGCTCGTCTGGCGCAATGGCGGCCTGGAAGGGACGAAAGTGGAGGAGGCGTACTTCGTCAAGTGCGATCGCACGACGATGACGCAGACCGACATCGATTCCGGCCGGCTGATTTGCGTCGTGGGCGTGGCACCGGTGAAGCCCGCCGAGTTCGTCATCGTGCGCATCGGGCTGTGGACCGCGCACGCCGAAGACTAAACGTCCGTGAACGAGTGAGGAGCTATGGCGACCGACCAGCGCAACGATCCGTATCGCGGCTACAACTTCATTCTCGAGATCGATCGGGTGCCGAAGGGCGCCTTCTCGGAAGTCGGCGGCCTGACGGCCGACGGCGACAGCGTCGATTACCGCGAAGGCACCGATCTCCAGCCGAACGTGCGGAAGCTGATGGGCCTCCGTAAGTTCACCAACCTCACGTTGAAGCGCGGCTACACGCAGGACAGGGCGCTCTGGCAGTGGTACGTGAACGTGATGAACGGCATCGACGATCGCCGCAACGTCACGATCGTGCTGATGAACGAGCGCCGCCAGGTCGTGCTCCGGTGGCACGCCGAAAACGCGTGGATCAACAAGATTGAGGGTCCCGCGCTGAAGGCATCGAGTAACGACGTCGCGATGGAGTCGCTCGAGCTCGTGCACGAGGGGCTGACCCTCGAGATGTCCTAGGCAGGACCGTCGATGCGCGTGTACGAAACTCCCGGCATCTACCACGAGCGGGGCGACGCCTCGGGCGGCGGCATCGCGGCCCTGCGCACCGATGTCGCCGGCTTCGCGGGGATCGCGCAGCGCGGGCCGCTGAATGTGGCCGTACCGGTGGAGTCGGCGCGGCAGTTCGAGGCATGGTTCGGCCCGCCGATCGATCAGGGGTACTTCGCGTACAGCGCGCGCGCGTTCTTCGAAAACGGCGGCCGCCGGTTATGGTGCGCGCGCGTGGCCTCCGCGGCGGCGTCTTCCGCGTTCGTCGAGGTCGACGACGGGCCCGGCCAGCCGGCGTGGCGCATCGAAGCGTCGAGCACCGGGGTCTGGGGGAACGCCGGCGCGATTCGGCTGGTGGAGCGGCGCCGCACCCAGACGCGCGGCGCGACCGACGCCGCCGATCCGCAGATCCTTCACGTACCCGTCACCGCCGGCTTCGATCGGCTGGTCCTCGTCGAGATTGGCGCCGGCGCGGTGCGGGGCAACGCCCTGGTTGCCGGGGTCGATCCTGGCGCCGGGACGGTGACGCTCGATCGGCCCGTCGCGGGCATCGACGTCTCGACCTCCGTCATCGTCGAGACCATCGCCTACGCGCTCGACCTCTTCGAGGCGGGCCGCCTGATCGCGCAGTATCTCGATCTCTCGACCGTTCCCGGCCATCCGCGTTACGGTCCGCGCCTGCTGACGCAGCCGTGGCTCGGTCTTGATGTCGCGCATCCGGAGGATCCACGGCTCAGGGCGCCCGAACCCGATCTGGCGGCCGAGTACTTCAGGACCGGCGGCAATCGGGGTTCGGTGACACCGCCTCTCGTCGTCATCCGGGAGTTGCGGAACGGGGCCGCGCGGAACGCGCTGCGGCCCTTGACGGAGGTCCGGCGGGCCGACGGCACCGCCATCGACGTGAGCACCGACCAGCGGTTCACTGTGGCGCCGGTGCTGCTCGAGGGCGGGGCCGACGGCCTGGCCGCCTTGCGGGTCGCCGACTTCGTCGGCTCGCCGGTCCCGCCGACCGCATCCGCCGAAGTACTGGCGGCGGGACGCCGCGGCCTCGCCACGCTCGAAATGGTCGACGAGATTTCGATCCTGGCGGTGCCGGACATCCACATTCAGCCTCGACCGGACAATCCGATCGACCTGCCGCCGCGGTGCGCGCCGCAGGGGTGCCTGCCGGCGGACGCGCAGCCGGCGGTGCCGTCGACCGTGCCGATTGGCGACACCCCGCCGCGTTTCGCGCTGGATGACATCTACGCCGTGCAGAGCGCGATGGTGGCGCAGTGCGAGCGCCGGCGGGATCGCGTCGCCCTGCTCGACGCGCCCCTGGAGACGTGCAGCCGGCTGACGTTCGCCGCCAGCGAGCTGCGGGCCTGGCGTTCGCGGTTCGACACGAAGTTCGCGGCCCTCTACGCGCCCTGGCTGCTCGTCGTCGATCCGCTTCGTGGCCGCGCCGCGCAGGCGTTGACGCGCGCCGTGCCGCCGAGCGGTCACGTCGCCGGCCAGTGTGCCGCGCTGGATCTGCGGTCGGGCGTACACCTGGCGCCGGCGAACGTGCCGCTGGCCTGGGCGCAGGACGTCTCGCTTGGCGTCGGCGACGCCCTGCACGGATTGTTGAATTCGATCGGCGTGAACGCCATTCGCCCGCAGGCGGGGCGTGGACTGCGCGTCCTCGGCGCCCGGACGGTGTCCTCCGACAGCGACTGGCGTTTTCTGAACGTGCGCCGCCTGATCTCGATGATCGAAAAGTCGATCGACGTCTCGATTCAGTGGGCCGTGTTCGAGCCGAACGACTGGCGGACGCGCGCCAAGCTCACCCTGGCGATCCAGTCACTGCTGATCGGACTGTGGCAGCGGGGCGCGATGGTCGGCGCCGTCGCCGCCGAAGCATTCTTCGTCCGCTGCGACGACACCAACAATCCGCCGGAGCTGCGCGCCCGCGGCCAGCTCCAGATCGACGTCGGCGTGGCTCCGTCGGTGCCGTTCGAGTTCGTCGTGCTGCGGATCGGCCGCGACGCCAACGGCTTCACCATCAACGCGGGCGAGCCGTCGCCCGCCGCGTCCTAGCAGGGGATCGAAACGATGGCGCTGCTCTCCCAGACGGCCCTGCGATCGGATCCGATCCTCAACCACAACTTCGTGGTGAGCCTGATCGACACGAGCAGCACGCTCGCGATCCTCGGTTCAGCTGCCCTGTCGGCGATCTTCGACGTCGCGCTCGGGGGGTTTTCGGAGTGTTCGGGTCTCGAGATGTCGCTCAAGACCGAGGACTATCGGGAAGGCGGCGCCAACGGCGCCGTGCAGCACTTCCCGAGCCGCGTGGAGTGGGGCGCCATCACGCTGAAGAAAGGGATGGGAAGTGGCACGGCCCTGTGGGACTGGCACTACGGGTTCGTCGAAGGACGCGGCAAGCGGCGCGACGGCGTCATCGTCCTGATGACCGGCGAACACCTGCCGAACAACATCTGGTACTTCAGCCGCGGCCTGCCGAGCAAGTACAGCGGCCCCCAGATGAACGCGACCCAGAACGGCGTCGCGATTGAGTCGATCGAAATCGTCCACGAGGGCATCTACCAGGTGCCGTTTGTCGGCGCGGCATCGAGCGTGGTGTCCACCGCGGCGAACGTCGCCGGCGGACTGCTGTAGGAACGAGGTAGCCGGAGCATGGCGCAGGTGCGGATACGTGAGGTTGTCGGGACGCTGAGGGTCGTCGACGGCGAGTCGTTGCTGAGCGGGCCCCTGCTCGAGCGGATCGTGTCAGCCGTCCTGGATGCGGTCCAGGGCGAGCAGCGCGACGACGCCCGCCGGCGGCGCGATACGCACATCGCCGGCGCCTGTTGCGACAGCTGCGCCGGGGGGGACGGTCACGAATGACCCAGCCCAAGAAGGCGATCATCCGCGTCTACTGGGACGGCGGCTCGCGGCCGGAAGACATTCCGGTGCAGTACAACCCGACCGAGTACACGTTCGACAAGCAGGCCCAGATTGCCGAGATCCAGATCCCCGGGCTCGATTCGCCGCTCCAGCAGTACGTGCGCGGCCAGTCGGAGAAGCTGACGCTCGATCTCTTCTTCGACACGACGGAGCTGGGCATGGGCGCGGGCGCGACGAGCGTCACGACCGAGACCGACAAGATCTACCAGCTGATCAAGATCGAACCAACCCGCCACGCGCCGCCGGTCCTCGAGTTCGTCTGGAGCCACGAGATGGCAGGGGCGAACGTCGGCGGCGCCGCCGGCAGCGTCGCGGGGGCCGCCGCCAGGGCCATCAGCGGCGCCGTCGCGGGCGCCGCGTCCGCCGCCAGCACCGCGCTCGCCGCCGCGGGCAGCGTCGGCGGATCCGCGGCCGCGGCCGCGACGTCGCTCGCCGGACAGCGCCGCAACGGCTTCAAGTGCGTGCTCGAGAACCTGAGACAGAAGTTCACGCTCTTTTCTCCGGACGGCATTCCCTTGCGGGCGACGCTGACCGTGACGCTGCGCGAGTATAAGACGCTGCGGAACCAGCTCGACGAGCTGCGGCTCAGCTCGCCGGATCGCACGCACGTGCACGTGCTGCAGCAGGGCGAGAGCCTTGCCGCGGTGTCGACGCCAAGAACGGCATCGACGATCCGCGCCGGCTGTCTCCGGGAACCTTTTTGAACGTGCCGCCGCTGTCATGAGGTCGCCATGCCGCCGCTGACGGTTCCGATGGCCGGTGCGCAGTTCGGCGACTTCTATGTGCCGCGGTTCGAAATCTCCGCGGGCGGCGGCGCTTTGAGTCCGTCCGTGCTCCGCGACGTCGTCCAGGTCACCTACAACGACTCGACGACCGAGATCGACAGCTTCGACATCACCGTCAATAACTGGGACGCCGAACGGCGCCGCTTCAAGTACGTCGGATCCGAGCGCCGCGCGGAGCCGGAGGAAGACGTGTTCCGGACGTTCGATCCCTGCGGCCGCGATTTCGAGCTGAAGCTCGGCTACGGATCCGAGCTGTTCACGATCGTCAAGGGAACCCCGACGTCGCTGGAGCCGGCGTTTCCGGCCGGCGCGGCTCCGACGTTGACCGTCCGCGCCCTGAACGTGCTCTTCAAGCTGCGGACTCGGCAGCACCGCACCCACTGGACGGACAAGAAGATCAGCGACATCGCGGAGGACATCGGCCGGCGCCGGACGGGTGGATCGCGGCGCTTTCCGATCGACATCCACGTCAGCAAGACGGCCAGGCAGAGCGAGCCGCAGCTCGATTACGTCGCGCAGGAGAACCAGTACGACATCGACTTCCTGCTGCTGGAGGCGCGGAAGATCGGCTACACCGTGTATGTCGATCGCGAGTCGTCCCAGGGGGGAAGCGGGAACGAGTTCCTGTATTTCGGTCCGTCCAACGAGCGCCAGCAGGGCGTCCCGGATGTGTCGTACGAGCTCAAGTGGGGCATCTCGCTCATCGACTTCACGCCGAAGCTCGCCACGGCGCAGCAGGTGAAGTCGGTCGAGGTCCGCAGCTGGAACCGGCAGACGAACCGATCCATCCGCAAGAAAGCGGACCTCGATAATCCCAACCTGCGTGTCAACCAGGACTTGATCTACCTGTTGCAGCAGGAGGGCTGCGAGCCACGGGAAGAGGTCGTGGTAAACGAGCCGATGCACACGCCCGAGCAGGCGGAGCGCCGCGCGCTGGCGATCCTCTCCGAGCGGCTCAAACAGCTCGTCGAGGCGACGGGGACGACCGTCGGGCTGCCGAACCTGCGGGCGGGGCAGCGGATTCGCATCCGCGGCGTCGGTGCGCGCTTCTCGGGGACCTACTTCGTGGTGAAAACGACGCACACGATCAACGACAGCGGGTACATCACCAAGTTCACCGCCCGGCGCGAGCAGGGCGAAGGGACCGCGTCATGAGCCGCCGCCCCGGCCTCGTCACGGCCTTCGTGAAGACGGTGGACGTCGAACAGGGACGCATCAGGGTCGAGTACCGCGGCATGGAGGACGACCTCCAGTCGGCCTGGGCCTGGATCGCCTCGCCCCTGAGCGGGAAAAAGCGCGGGCAGCTGTTCATGCCCGAGGAGGGGGACGAAGCGCTCATCGCGTTCGCCGACAACGACTTCGATCATCCCTTCGTCCTCGGATTCCTGTGGAACGGCGAAGACAAGTCGCCCGAGACCGAGGTCACCAACCGGGTCATTGTGACGCCGGGCGGCCATCAGCTCCGGTTCGAGGACAAGAAGAACGACACGCGCATCATTCTGAAGTCGAAGGGCAAGCACCAGATTCTGCTCGAGGACAAGCAGAGTGGACCCCTCGCGCAAATCAAGACCAACGGGAGCCGCGAAGTGCTGCTCGATGACACGAACGCCGCCGGCAAGATCCGAATCAAGTCGGACCAGAACGAAATCCTGATGGACGACGTGCCTGGCGGAGCGAAGGTGGAGATCACGGCGGGCAGCGCCGGCGTGAAGATCACGATGAACACGACGCCGGGATCGATCACAATCGACGCCAGCGGCGGCAACTCCCTCAGGATCGACTCGACCGGGACGACGCTGACGTCGGCGGGGACGCTGTCGATCGACGCCGCCGGGACAGGCACGATTTCCATCGGCGGCACGGCGACGATCAGCGTGGGCGGCGCGGCGACGATCAGCGTGGGCGGCGCGGCGACGATCAGCGTGGGCGGCGCGGCGACGATCTCGGCGGGCGGCGCCGCGACCGTCACGGCCGGAGGCGCCGTGTCGCTGACGGCCACCGCCCTCAGCATCAACGCCGCCAGCACGATCTTCTCGGGCACCGTCATCGCCACGACGGTGGTGGCCGCCACGATCGTCGGCGCCACCTACACGCCCGGCGTGGGCAATCTCATATGAGGCGCCGATGCTGCCGTTGAGCGTTCCTCCGCCCGCGTTCCTCCTCGATCCGCCGGCCGGTCCGCCCGTGCTGGAGAAGCCGGTCAGGGTGCAGATCGGGACCCTGCACTTCGGCGACGGCGCGGAAGTGATGGTGGAGCACGCGAGGATGGTCGGCTTGTTCGTCTACCGCACCCTGTCGGGCGGGGAAGAGATCTGGGACGAGGGCACGCAGACCTGGACGGCGCCTCCGGCCACGCTCGACGACCTTGCCGCCGCGCTGAAGCCGATGGGGCTGGCGCCCAGCCCGCCGCCTCCGCCGCCTCCGGCGCCGGCGCAGGCGCCGATCTGGAATGGCATGGTCGTCGCGGCCGGGCAGAAGGATGCCGGCGGCGGCGATCGCTTCATCAAGGCGTCGGGCGGCGCGCCCGCGTATCGCGTCCGCGCGTTCGGCTCAGCGGAGCGGAACGGCGAACAGTACGCCGGCCTCAGCGATCCGTCGCCGGATCTCCTGTTCGTGAGCATGGCGGATTCGCAGCGATTCGCGGTCGCGCTCGATCCCTCGCCGAAGGACCCGACAAGCGCCCGGATGGTGTTGAAGAACAGCGCGCTCGTCCAGACCGGCTACGTGGAGATCCGCGCCGCCTCGCCGGGACCCCAGATCGAGATCGCGAATTGTGACGCGTCGGGAAACGCGTTGGCGCGGATCACGCTCGCCGCGGACGGCAGCATCCACCTGACGCCGGGTGGCTCCGGTCAGGTCGTGCTGCACGGGACCCTCCACGCAGACATCATCGATTACCTGCAGAGCGGCGGCGGACGGGTGACGCTGTGATCGACACGATCAACCGCGAGTTCCTCGGGATCGGGTGGCGGTTTCCGCTGCAGGTGACGAGCAGCGGCCGGATCGCGCAGGCCCGGTACGAACAGCGCATCGAAGAGTCGATCATCATCATCCTGTCGACCGCGCCGGGCGAGCGCCCGATGCTGCCGGAGTTCGGCTGCGGCATCTACAACGCGCTCTTCGCCCCGAACGACTCCCGCACGATCGCGCTCGTGGTTCACGAGACCCGGAAGGCGCTGACGCGCTTCGAACCGCGCATCGACGTGCTCGACGTCCATGCCGAGAACACGGCGGATGCCCCGAACCTCCTGCTCATCCGGATCAACTATCGCGTGCGCGCTACCAACGCGATCGGCAACCTCGTGTACCCCTTCTACATCAACGAGGGACGTTGAATGCCGCTGAAGGACCCGGTCATCGACGATCGGAAGTACGCGGACATTCTGGCGGAGATCCGTACGCGGATCCCGCGGTACACGCCGGAATGGAAGCCGCAGTGGAACGACCTGAACGACAGCGATCCCGGCATGATCCTGGCGCAGACCTTCGCCTGGCTGTCGGAGATGCTGCTCTTCCGCATGCAGCGCGTCCCCGAGCTCAATTACGTCAAGTTCCTGCAGCTGATCGGCATCGAGCTGCTGCCCGCGCTGCCCGCGCGCGCCGAGGTGACCTTCACGGTCGCGGACGCCGCCGTCACACCCCCCACGGTGATCGTGCCGCCGCGCACGCAGGTGAGCGCGACAGGCGACGATGGACGGCCGATCGTGTTCGAGACCGAGCGGCCCCTCACGGCCGTGGCGTGCGCGCTGACCGCCGTGCAGACCTACGACGCCGCTGTCTGGGAGGACGTCACGCCGCTCAACGCGCAGCCGTCGCCGCCGGGATTCCAGCCCTTCGGCGAGATGCCGCGGGAGGACGGCGCCCTCGTGCTCGGCTTCGCGTTCGGCGCGAACTACCCGACGCCCGATGTCTTGCCGCCGCTGCCGATCGATCTCGCGGTCTTCGCGGCCGGACCGCAAGGGGAGCCGCGCGTCCTGCAATGCGACAGCTCGGCGGCCCGCGCGTACCCGTCCGCGCAGATCACGTGGGAGGGCTTCGACGGGACCGGCTGGCAGGCGCTCGACGCGCTCAACGACGAGACCGTCGCCTTCACGCGCTCCGGGCACATCGTCGTGCGAATCCCGGCGGCAGTGAAGCTTCAGCGGGCGTTCATCGGCACCTTCGATTCGATCGATCCGGTCACCAAGCAGCCGCGCGACCCGCTCTTTTGGATTCGGGCGCGCCTCGTGCACGAGCAGTACGAGCGGCCGCCCGGGTTGCTGGCGGTGCGCACGAATACCGTTCCCTCGCTGCAGGCGCAGACCGTGCGCGGCGAAATCCTCGGCGGGACGAGCGGCGCGCGGAACCAGGCATTCCAGCTGCAGGACACGCCGGTCATCAAGGGGACGCTCACGATCGAGATTAACGAAGGCCGTCCGGGCGATGAGCGTGCCTGGACCCTCGTCGACGATCTCTTCGGCTCGGGGCCGGCCGACGAACACCTGGCCGTGAACTGGGCGACGGGTGAGGTGCGCATCGGCGACGGCGACCACGGGCAGGTGCCGGTCGCCAATCCCGACAACCCCGACACGAACGTCGTCGCGACCGAGTACCGCTATGGCGGCGGGAAGCGCGGCAACGTCGCCGCCGGCGCCATTGCGGGCATCCTGACGCCGGTGGCGAACATCGACGGCGCGAAGACCACGAATCTGTTCGAGGCCGCCGGAGGCACCGACGAGGAGCGCCTGGAAGACGCACGCGTGCGGGCGCGCCAGACGTTGCGCGCGCGCGATCGCGCGGTCTCCGTCGACGACTTCGAGGCGCTCGCGAAGCAGGGGGGCAACGTCCGGCGCGCGAAGGCCGTCCCGCGTGCGCATCCGGGATTCCCCGGCGTCCAGGTGCCGGGCGCCATCACCATCATCATCGTTCCTGATTCGGGCGCGCCGAATCCGCAGCCCTCCGACGGCCTGCTGCGCACCGTCTGCGAGTATCTCGACGCGCGCCGGCTCCTGACGACCGAGCTGTACGTCGTCGGTCCCCGGTACGTCCGCGTCAGCGTCGCCGCGACGATCGTGGCGCAGGAGACCGCGGATCCGGGTCGGGTGAAGCAGGACGTGGAGACGATGCTCCTCGCCTATCTCCATCCGCTGACCGGCGGCGACAACGGGTCGGGATGGCCCTTCGGCGGGACGCTCCGCTATTCGCGCCTCGTCCATCGGGTATTCAGCGTGGATGGCGTCGACAACGTGTCGGGCCTCGTGCTCACGGTTGACGATACCGCGCAGCCGGAGTGCCGGGACGTCGCGATCGATCCGCTCGCAACCGTGTACTCCACGGCTCACGCGATCGAGGCCTTGACCGCTCGCGAGCTCGAGGCTCAACCATGACGGACACGCGCGCACCGTCGCGGCTGCCGCCGGCGCCGGCGCCTCCGCACGATCCGTGTTCGCTGATGCTCGCCGGACATCTCGGCCCGTCGGCGGAGGCCGGGTGGCGGCGCGATCGCGCGACGCGGGTGGACGTCGACCCGGGAACGCGGTCGCTCGTCCTGTCGCCGGCCCCCGCGTCCGCGCGATGGCTGACGGAGCCCAACGCCACGTTCGGAGGACGCCGCGTACCCCCGAACGTGGCGGTCACGTCCGCGGGCGACGTGTTGCTGCTCGATCTGGTGACTGCCGGTTCGTCCCGCTGTCGGGCTTCGCGCGCATCGAACCGCCACCACCGCCGTGCGAAACACCGTCGCTGACGCGCGTCCGGCACGACCGGCTTCTGGATCCTCGCGCGATCGTTGCGTGTGCCGGCGACCTGTTCGTCGCCGATCGCGGACACGAGCGCGTGCTCAGATACGCGATCGGCAGCTGGGTGCCGCGGGGCGCGGTGCGCCTGCCGACGAAGCAGCGCGCGACGCTCGCGGGCGGACGATGGTACCCGACCGGCCTGGCGTTCGCGGGGCGGGCGTTGATCGTCGCGGACCCGATCAACGGCCGGCTCGATCGGTTCGATTTCACAGGGCGCTGGTTCGAGGCGATCGGCGTGCCCTCGGGCGTGTCCCACATCGCCGTCGACTGCGCGGACCGTCTCTACCTGCTGATCGAGCAGGACGCCGTCACCGGCGTGGCGATCGCGGCCGCGACGATCACGATCGAGATCGACGCGCAGCACGACGGCTTCCAGTGGCACACGCTTGCCCTCTCGCAGATTCCGCCAGGTTCGAGGTTTGCGATCGATCTGCAGGCGGGAGATGAGGCCTGGACCGCGGCCAGACGCAACGATCCGGGGAACAAGGAATGGGCGCGATGGCTCGACGCCGGCGCGACGCCCCGCGCGGTCGCGCCCCAGCCGCTGGCCAGCACGCTGGGGCGATACCTGCGGCTCCGGTTCGTGCCCGCGGCAGGCAGCGCTGCCGGACTCTTCGACGTGAAGACCCACGGCGCGTCCGCCGCGCGCCTCGCGGGCGGCGCCGGCCTCGAGTACCTGCGCGATCCGCGTGCCGATCTCATCGCCCGATTCGACAGGACGCCGTTCCCGGTGGATCTCAACGGGCACCTTCATCTTCATTGCGACTGCGCGGGCGGAGTTGAAGTCTTCGACGTCCACGGCCGTTGCGTGCCACCCGAGCTCCGGGCGGTGGGCGAGCAGTTCGAGCGCGAGGGCACCTTCTTCTCCACGGCGCTCGATTCGGGCATCGATGGCTGCCAGTGGCACCGAGTGGAGCTGCGCGGCGCGATTCCCCAGGGATGCAGCATCGAGGTCCGGACCGCCTGCGCGGGCCTGGCCTTTACGAGGGACGAACTGCCGGACTCCGCGTGGGTGTCGGGCGCGGTCGCGCGCGGGATGGAGCAGTCGGACAGAACCGATCCCACCCGATGCTCGTGGGACGCGCTCGTGTTCAGCAGTCCCGGGCGCTACCTCTGGCTCGAGCTGATTCTTCGCGGCGACGGACGCCGCACCCCCTGCGTCGCCGCGGCCGTCGTCGAATACCCGCGGATCAGCCTGCGGCGGTATCTGCCGTCGGTGTTCAGCTTCGATCCCGCCGCCGCCGACTTCACCGATCGGTTCACCGCCATCTTCGATCGCACGCTGCGATCGATGGAAACGGCAATCGATTCGCTGCCGGGGTTGCTCGACCCGCTGTCGGCGCCCGCGCAGGCGCCGGCGGGTGAGACCGATTTTCTGACGTGGCTGTCGAGCTGGATCGGCGTCACGCTCCCGCGCGAGTGGACATCCGAACGCCGGCGGCACTACCTGAAGCAGATCGCGCGGCTCTACTCGCGGCGAGGCACGGCTGAGAGTCTGCGCCGCCAGGTGTTGCTGCTGCTCGGCTTCGACGAGGCGTACGGCGATCGCTGCCTGGCCGAGCGTCCCAAGCGGCGATGTGTACGGCCGGCGCGGGACTGCGACGCCGGTCCCATGTGTGCGCCGGCGGAGCCGCCGCCGCTCATTCTCGAGCACTTCAAACTGCGCCGCTGGCTCTACGCGGGCCGCGGGCGCCTCGGGTCGGACGCGCTCCTCTGGGGCAAGCGGATCGTCAATCGCTCGGAGCTGTCGGGCCCGCACCCGCCGCCCTCTGGGAACGCGCAAGCGGGCGTGACCGTGCTCGACACGGTGCCCGACCCGTTGCACGACCCGTTTGACGTGGTCGCGCACAAGTTCAGCGTGTTCGTGCCGGCGCGCGTCCGCGACGACGCGTCGGAACGGCGGGCGCTGGAGCAACTGCTGGCGCGTGAGAGCCCGGCCCATACCGTCGCCGACATCTGCTATGTCGAGCCGCGGTTTCGGGTCGGCGTGCAGGCGACGATCGGCCTCGACTCGGTGATCGCGCGCACGCCGCGCGGCGTCACGGTCGATGTCTCGCGGCTGCGCCAGGGCACGGTACTCACCGGACGGCCACACGCCCCCGGTCTCGAAGTTGGAAACGCCCGCGTCGGTACGACGACGCGGCTTACGTGAGCGGTTAAACAGGGAAGGATCGCGTCATGGCGTGTCGAGAACAGCACCCGGCGGCTGAAACGTGCCCGCAGTGCGAATTCGATCCGTTCGTCCGGAATTATTTCTTCACCGGCAAGCTGATGGGCGCGGCCGACTTCGTCGCCGAGTCGTTCTTTCACGGCGAGAAGATGCGGCACCACAACATCCGGCTGCACGGCTGGGGCGTGGTGTGCGGGCTCGACGTGCGGCCGCACGACGTGCCGCAGTGTCAGAACCGCTACGTCGCCGTGCAGCCGGGGAGCGCGCTGGACTGCTGCGGCCACGAGATCCTCGTGCCGGAGGCTGAGACGGTCGACGTCGCAGGCGATCCGGCCGTGCAGGCGAGAACGAAGGACGGCCGGCTGCACACGCTGCAGATCGCGGCGTGCTACCGCGAGTGTCCGACCGAGGAGGTCCCCGTCCTCTATGACGAGTGCGGCTGCGACGATACGCGCTGCGCGCCGAACCGCATCCTCGAGTCGTACGCGCTGGATGTCCTCGTCGATCCGCCGCTCGCGAGCGGGCTCGGCGGCGCTGCGGCCACGGGCGCGTTCGTCGCCGCGAACGCCCCGGGCGCCGTGGTCGGGTTCATGCAGGCCGGCGCGGGCGGACGGCTGGCGCTCGTCGATCCCGGCGACGCGACGCGCGTCTTCGTGATCGATGCGCGCCATCGAAGCATGGTCACCATTGCGCTTCCCGCGGCCGCCCTGGCGATCGCGATGAGCCAGGACGGTCAGCGGTTCGTTGTCGCCACCGTTCCCGCGGCCGGCGGCGCGGCCGAGTGCCTGCTGCGCGTCTACAACACCGCGGACGGCACGGAAGTCGGTCCGGCGAACGTGCGGAAGATCCCCAACAGCACGGTCGCGAGCGTCATCTCGATGGCGACGACGACGGACGTGGGGCGCACGCTGGCGGTCTTCGACGCGGGCCAGGGAAAAGTCTACCGCTGGAAGGATGCGGCGGCCGGTGATATCGCCGCCGTGGCCGGCAGTGTGAATCTCGTGGCCGGCGGCACGGCCTTCGTCGCACTCGCCGACGGCACGCTCGCGTTCGCCGTCGATCCCGCCGGCAAGGTCCAGGTCGCCGGGCTGGGCGCGGGCCCCGCCGTCGCTCCTCTGCAATGGAATCCCGCGAAAGCGGACGGGCTGGCGGCGTTCCCGCTCGGCGGGAAGGTCATCGTCGCGATCGCCAGCGGCGCCGAGAAGCGCGTGTATCTCGTCGAACAGCAGGCCGGCGGCGCGCACGGCTCGATCGACCTCGAGCACACGCCGGTGATGCTGGGCGTCACGGGGCCCGCGGCGGCGCCGTGGCTGGAGGTCTTCGAAGCCGAGGCGGGGCACCGGTACGTCCAGGCCGTCTCGCTCGAGCCGCTCGTGGCCGGCAATGCGCCGCTCGTGGCGGCGGCGCGCGCGGCCGGCGACGCCGATCCGCAGATCGTCGTGCTCTACGCCGACGGCGAGGCCGCGACCGTCGATCCGTCCGCGGTGGCCGACAGCGACTGCGCGGATCTCGTCTGCAAGCAGACCTGCGGTGGCTGCGACGTGCCGGAGTGCGTCGTGCTCGCGACGGTCGCCAACTACATGCCGGACATGGCGTTCGTCAAGGGACCCGCGGCGGCCGGAGACATCGCGGCGAAGCTGGCGCGGATCGACGGCCGCTATGGGCGTCGCCTTCTGGCGAGCACCGCGACGCTGCAGGCATGGCTCGAGTGCCTGCAGATGAAGGGAGGCGTGCCGGGACCGCAGGGACCACAGGGTCCGCAGGGACCACAGGGTCCGCAAGGGCCCCGTGGCGAAGGACCGCCGGGGCCGAAGGGCGACCCCGGTGTTCTGGACGTTGAAATCAAGATGGGCGACTGCAAGACGCCCGCGAAAGGGACCGTTCAGGACGGACATCTCGCGCTGGAGCTTCCCAAGTGCTGCGACGACGACCTGACGCACATCTGCGCCATCAACTGGGTGCACGCGGGACCGTTGCGGATTCCGGTGAACCCCGAGCAGCAGGAGCTGATCGTCGCCTTTGACGGGCCGATCGAACCAGGCGACGTCAACTCGCACAGCTTCGTGGTCGAGAGCTCGCATGTGGAGCAGGCGCCGGGCGGGCAGATCCCGCTGCTGTGCTGGTGCGAGGAGGACGGCAGTCTCACGCCGATCCGCCTCAAGGAGCTGTGCAACCTGAATAGCGATCGGATCGCGGGGCAGCCCAACGCGATCCGCTTCAAACCGAAATACGGGTTCAGGCCGAATGGGGACTACCGCGTTCGCATCATCGGCGATTTCATCCGGGACGTCAGTCCAAATCCCGCTCGAAAGGCCAAGGCCGTCGATGTGGATCACCTGCCGCCGTGGGTCTCGGGCCAGCGCAAGACAGGCGACTGCATTGAAGGAGGAACGTTCCTGAGCTGGTTCAAGACCGTTCCGTTGGAGCCGGTGGGACCGGCGAGACCGGTGAGGCCCGTGAGGCCGGTGAGGCCCGCGTAGGAGACAGCATCATGGCGAACGGGTTTACGAACGACAGCGGAGTCAGGTTCGGACAAATAGTCGGACGCGGGCCCGGAGGGCCGGGCGCGCCGGCCGTCCGCCCCCCAATCCAACGGCCCGATCCATGCGCCGACGACTGCACGCCGCGGTGTCCGGCGTGCGGAGGTCTGAAGTGCCTCTGCCGTCCGCGCTTTTTCTGCGGGCAGCTGCTCACCGATGAGGATCTGACGTCGCTCGAACAATACGTCATCGACAAGAACCGGCTGCACAACCGGTACCTCGTCGGCTGGGGCGTGGCGTGCGGGCTCGAGGTGGCGTGCGACCCGTGCGATCCGCGCGGTGTCGTCGTCCGCTCCGGATACGCGGTCTCGCCGTGCGGCGACGACGTCGTGGTGTGCAAGGACGCGGCGGTCGACATCTGCGCGCTGATCGAGGCCTGCAATCAGCAGGCGCCGCAGTGCGACGGGCCGTACCAGAGGCCGCCGCGCGACTGCCGGGCCGGCCACAACGACTGGGTGCTGGCGATCTGCTACGACGAGCGTCCGGTCCGCGGCGTGACGGCGCAGATCGGCGCGGGCGACACGCCGGCCTCGGCGAAGTGCTCGTGCGGCGGCGCCGGCGCCGCCGGCTGCGGATGCGGCGGACACGGTACGTCGTCGAGCGGCTGCGGATGCGGATCGAGCGCCGCGTCGTCCTCGACGAAGAAGTCCTGCGGCTGCGGCGGGAACGGCAAGGCCGCGGCGCCTGCCGCCTCGAGGAAGAAGTACAGGCCCGAATGCGAGCCCACCAGAATCTGCGAGGGTTACCACTTCGTCGCATACCCCAAGCCCCCGGCGGATCTCGGGTTGACGCCACCCGACGGGCTCAGGGGCGCCGATCAATTCCTTCTCTGGCTCTACGCCAACCGGTCGCGCTTCGGCCCGCTGCTCGAACGCGTGCTGTGCTGCGCGCTCCGCGCGATGCAGTTCCGCGCCGCGATCCGCGAGGGGAAGAAGCTGGACCAGGCGTTCGCGCAGTCGACGTATGTCGATTATGCGGCCGCCATCGAGGACTTCGCCGCGGACTTCGCGGTTCATCATTGCGCGTTCGTCGCGAAGACCTCGCAGATCCGGACGGAAGCTCAAACCTGGACACGGACGATGGCGAGGCAGCCCTTCGACGCCGCCGCGCAGCAGGCGCTTACGCAGAAGACCGAGCAGCTCGACAGTCTGTGGCTGGAGCTCATCGGCGAGTGCCTGTGCTCGGCGCTGCTGCCGCCATGCCCTATGCCGGCCCCCGACAACTGCGTGCCGCTGGCGGTCGTGACGCTCAAGCCGGACGATTGCCGCGTTGCGGAGATCTGCAACTGGGAGGCTCGCAAGCTCCTGATCAGCTGGCCGACCGTCACGTACTGGCTGTCGTGGCTGCCGTGGGGAAATCTGCGCAAGTGGATCAGCGGGATCTGCTGCGGCCCCGACCGCGGGCGCTCCGCCTATTACGTGATGATGTTGATGTTCGGCGTCACGCTGAGCTCGCTACAGAGCGCCGCCGGCGCGATGGCGCCCAGGACCAGAAGAGCCGCAGGCGTGGGCAATGCGAACGTCCTCAAGGCGATGGAGGCCGACAGCCTGCTGTCGCACATGGCCGAGGACTTCGATCGCGTTCGCACGGCGGCGGACCCCGGCGATCCGGCGTGGGCCGGACTCGCCGCGCGCCTCGCGTCGTTCTCGCCCGACGCGATGAGCGCCGTGGCGGCGCCACCCGCCGCGGCCGACCTCGCCCGCCGTCTCGCGGCCGCCGAAGTACAGCTGCGGAATCATGACCAGCTGATCCAGGCGCTGAAGGGCAGGGTCTAGTAAGCCATGGCCACCACTCAGAACCAACGACCGCGCTTCTACGAGGGACAGTTTCTCGGTGCCGACGACCTCGCGACGATCGTGGAGTACCTGCGGACGGCCGACGCGCGACACGCGCTCGGCGCCCACACGTGGGGGATCGCCGCGGGGCTGCACCTGACTGAGAAACCCGCGCCCGGCGCGCCGGACCGCGTCGAGATCACGCTCCAGCCGGGCTTCGCCTGGGACGGCTTCGGACGGCTGATCGTCAACACCCGTCCCGTGCGTCTGCGCGAGGACCTCTTCGCGGCGATCCCGTATGCGGGTGCCCTCGACGACGTGGCGAACGGCAGGACCGGACGCCTGGTGCCCGTGTGGCTGCAGTACGACGAAACCGCGGCGGGCAATCCTGCGCCGGGCTTCGACACCTGCGCGACCGACGACGAGCACTCTCGTATCGGCGAGCTCTTCCGATTCGAGATCGGCGAGCGCACGGACGTCCAACAGCGGTCATCGCTGACGATTGGCACGGCGACCGTCGACGCGCTCAAGGCGCTCCAGGCCTACTACATGGATCCCGCCAACAGCGTCCCGCCCCGGCAGGCGGCGCCGAACCTCTGGGACACCTCCGTCCCGCACCAGCAGCTTCCGATCGCGGACAAACCTCCGTTGTGGCTGATCCCGATCGGTTGTGCGCGGTGGGTCGCGCGCGACCAGGCGCTCGGATATTTCGCCAGGCGGGATCTCAACGCGGCCGACAACGCCGTGGATCGCATCCGCGCCTTCCGCCGCTACATCGGCGTCGTCGCCGAATCCATCGAAGCGGCGGACGCGGCCATCGTGCTGCACCGGCGCGGCGATCGGCCCAACGGTCCGCACCGCTTCACGAACCTGTTGCGCTCCGGCAAGGCAGAAGATCTCCTCAAGGACCTCGTGTGGGTGGAGGGGAATCTCCGGGTGATTGGCGACGAGCGTCTCGCGGGTGGAGCGCTGCGCTTCACGGACGCCGACGGCGGCGAGCAGAAGACGCCGCTGTACGTGGCGCGCGCCGGCGACAATCCGGCGCCCGTGGCGGAGGGCAATCGCGAGCTGCGCATCTTCATCGGTCCGGCGGGGCAGACGACCAACAGGTTGATCGTGGGCCGCGAGCAGGCGGGCCCGCCCGTGACCGCCGCGCCGTCGCTCGTGGTCGTCAGCAGCGGACGCGCCGGCGTCGGCACGCGCGATCCTGCGACGTCGCTGGAAGTGGTCGGCGACTGGAATGGCGGTGAGGGAGCGATTCGCGTCACGGGCGATCAGCCGGCGGTGCGCTTCGAGCCCGGGAATGCCGGCGGCAAGCAGCCGTGGGTCGTGCACGTCACGGATACGCCGGCAGGGAACCTGCGGCTTGCCTACAAGGACAACGTCGGGACGTGGAAGGGCGTGCTGCACGCCACACCCACGGGCAAGGTCGGCGTGGTGGCCGACAAGCCGCGCAATCCGCTGGGCGTGCGCGCGGCGGGCGCGGCGCAGGATCTTGTCAGTTTCGAGGATCCCGGCGGCGCGACCAAGTGGCACATCAGTCAGAAGACGGCCGACGGCGCAACCGACGGTCTGAGCATCGTCGAGACGCCGTCGGCCGATGGAGAAGGACGCCTGTTCATCAAGACCGGCGGCAACATCGGCATGGGGACCGTCGCGCCGGGCGGCCGGTTGACGATCAAGAGTCCGCTCGCGAGTCAAGGGACATTGAGCTTCTTCACGGCGACCGCCGACATCCAGTACGACGGCGGTGGCGACGCGCTGTTCCGCATCACGCACACCGGCAACGGCGTCACCAGCTTCTTGCAGACGCAGATCGGAATCGGCACGGAGAATCCGCGCGCGCCGCTCGGCATTCGCGCGGCGGCCACCGACTTCCAGGAGCTCGTGAACCTGGAAGAACCTGGCGGACAGGTCGTGTGGGAGATCCTGCGGTCGGGGGCCGGCATCCGGGGGCTGAACTTCCGCGACGCCCAGGCGGGTAAGTCGCGTCTGATGCTGACGGAAAACGGCAGGGTCGGCGTCGGAACGGCTGCGCCCTCGCAGGCGCTGCACGTCGCGGGGAGCTTCGCCAGGGTCGACGGCGCCGGGAACGAACAGGCGTACATCGGCGGCGATGGCGCCGCCAACGACGTGCAGGTCGGCAGCCTGAACGGCGGCGTCACGACGGTGTCGCTCTGGAATGTGGCGAACGGCCAGCCCATGGACCTGGGCATGCGCGATCTCAACTGCAACCATATTGAGTACGCCTCCGCGCACATGACATCCGATGCGACGCTCAAGCAGGATGTCGAGCCCATCACCCAAGCGCTCGACGGGATCCTGCGGCTCCACGGTGTGCATTTCCGATGGAAACCCGGCGCCGGTCATGAAGGAGAGGACTTTGGTGTCATCGCGCAGGAAGTCGCTTCTGTGTTTCCCCAGCTCGTGCGGGAATCACGCCGAGGTCTATCGGTGTCGTACACCTCTTTGATTCCGGTCCTGATCGAAGCCGTCAAGACGCTCAAGAAGGACATCGACGCACTGCGCGCCTCCGTCGAACGACTGGCCGGCGGCGCACCTCGGGCCGCGCGGCGCAGGAACGCCGAGAAAGGCCAGAAGTGACGGGGTCGGTCGAGATCGGCCACGTGCCGCTGTCCATCGTCGCCGCCGCCTCCCGCGACCGGGCGGCGTGGCTGATGCGGCGCGTGCGCGACGCCGTCGCGGACCGCCTCCCCGCCGCGCTCGAAGCGGCGTGCGGCCGTGCGCTCGACGCCGATGACCGGTATGTGTTCATCGATCGTCTAGACGTGCAGTGCGCCGTCGGCGGCCATTGGGACGACGAGGCCATCGCACGCGCATTCGCCGGTTCCCTCGCGCGCGCGCTCCTGTCGGGCGCCACCGCGGGCGGCGCCGTCGCCTTCCGCGATCGCGCGGAGCTCGTGGCGGCCTTCATGGCCGCCGTGCCCGATGGCGGCGCGTTCTCCCGTTGGTGGTTCGAGGAGTTTTCCGGGCTCGCGGCGTTGCCCTCGTCAGCCGCGCTGCGGACGGTGGTGCTGGACGATCCGTCGATCGCTCGTGCCGCGCTCGTACGACTCACCCGCGAATCGCTGGCCCGCGTGCTGGCGCTACTGCGCGACGACGACGCCGGGCGCGTCGTCAGAGCGATCCTGGTGGAGGCGTCCGCGGCGGCCGGTGTGACCCTTTCTGAGGTGTTGGAGGCGCTTGCCAGGGCGGCGGCGATCGCAGATCCGGAGACAACGTGTGGCCGTCTGGCCGCCCTCGTCTGCCTCGAACGCGCGCGGGCCGGTACGGCGGACGCTCGAGCGCTTGCGCTCATCGACGGTGTGTGCGCGTTGCGGCGGGCGGCTCGCGCGGGCCGGTTGGACACGTGGCTGGCGTCGCGGACACCGGACGCGTTGCTGACGTCGCCGATCCCGGATGCCGCGGGATCTATCCGCCGATGACAGCCGTATTCTCATGGACGATCTCCGCGCCGCGCAGCCGGTGATGCCTGGAGAGATCGCCGCGCCGGCGGAATCGTCGATCGGGTACACGGCCCATGGCGGGGCGCTCGTCCTCCTCGCGCTGCTCGCGCGGGTGGGATGGTGGCCGGCGTGGCGGACGGTGCTCGTGGAAAGGTGCGACGAGGCGGCGTCGGCGGACCGTGTTGCTTCGTGGCTCGCCCTCGCCGTCGTGGCGCGCGCTCTCTCCGCACGGCAGTCGGCGGGGATCGCCTCCGACCCGGTGCTGCGTCGCGTCATCGGCGCGGGCGACAGCCCGGGGAATCCGGACCGGACGTACTCGCGCCTGAAGTTGCGGCACGCCATCGCCGCGTCCGTTCCGGCGCTGGCGAACCGTCGGATCGCGTCGCTGGACGACGCGATCCGCGCGGCCGCCCGATGCTTGCTGCATCAGTTCGCGCGGCGCCTGCCGTGCTGTGAGACCTCGACCGCGGAGTACCTCCGGCGTCAGTGCCTCGCGGGCCACGCGTCAGTCGTCTTCGGCGACCGACGCATGGATGTTCGCCTGGGGCGGGCCCCTCTCGATGTGCTCCTGAGACTTGCCGGCCTCCACAGAACCGACGTCACCCTGCCCGACGGCCGGATGCTGTCGATCCGGAGCGAGGAGCCGTCGTGAGCGCTGCGGAGACCTTCGATCTCGAGCTCCGCCGGCTCGACGCGCTCATCGAGCGCGAGCTGCGCCGCATGCGCGCGCGCTACGAGCTCTCCGTCGACGAGTTCCACGGGCTGTACATCACGGACGCGCGCGTCGACGAGCTGGTGCGGGCCGCGGGCCCGGACCACACGCCACCGCGCGAGGTTCCGGAGGTCCGCGCCGCGCGCGCGGCTGACGCGGCGTCGCGCTGGGCGCACCTGGCGCGCTCGCTGGAGGTGAACGACGACGAGCGCGACGTGCTGCTCGTCTGCCTCGCGCCGGAGCTCGACCCGAAGTACGAAACGCTGTACGCGTATCTCAACGACGACGTGACTCGACGCTGGCCGACGATCGACCTGATCGAACGGGTACTCGGCGCCGGCCCTGGCCATCGCACGGCGCTGCGCGGATCGCTGCTGCCGGGCTGCCGCCTGCTCTCCTGCTGTGCGGTCGAATTCGTCAACGCGTCGAGGGAGCTCGCCCGGGCCAGACGCGCGCTGCGTGCGGCGCCGCCGCTTCGCGACTGGCTGATGGGGCTGCCGTACGCCGACGACCGGCTCCTGGGCGTCGCGCGGTTTGGCGCGTTCGAGGCGCTGCTGCCCGATCGGGGTATCCCGCGGGAAATCCGCGACACGTTGACGGGGTTGTCGCGCCTCTTCGGGGCGGGGACGAGGACCTCGCCAATCGTGCTCAGCGCAGCGACGCCTTCAGAAGCCTCGATGTTCGCCGAGGACGTCTTCGGGCGCGCCGGCCGGCTCGCGTTGGTGCTCGATCTCATGGCGCTGCGCTCGGTGCAGGCGCCCGACGAGGTCATCAATGCCGTGGAGCTGGCGCAGCGGGTGCTGGGCGTGGGCGTCGTGGCCTCCCCGCTGGACGCGCTGGTCGAGGCTGACGGGCGGCCGATCGAAGCGCCGCTGCCCGCGGTCCGGCGTTTCGTCCGGCGGTCGTCCGCCCTGATCCTCGCGTCGGGTCCCGCCGTCCGTCGCGGAGACGTGATGGCCGGCACCCAGACGATCGACATTCAGGTACCCGAGCTGTCGGCGGCCGAGCGGGCGGCCACATGGCGCTGGGCGCTGGCGCGGCAGGATGCCACATCCGTGGGCGACGCGGCGGCCGTCGCGCTCGCGGATCGCTTCGTGCTGGGCGTCGATCGCGTCCTGCGCGCCGTGGAGTCGGCTGCGCAGCAGGCCTCGCTTGCCGGCCACAAGATCCTGACCGAAACGGCGCTGTTTGCCGCCGCGCGCATGGCGTCGATCGCTGACTCCGCCGGCACGACACAGCGCGTGGCGACAGTCTTCGACTGGGACGACCTCGTGCTGCCGTCGGATATCAAACAGCGGCTGGCCGACGTGATTCACGCGATTTCGCTGCGCGGCCGCGTGCTCGACGAGTGGGGCTTCGCTCGACGCATCGGGGGCGCGCGCGGCGTGCGAATCCTGCTCGCGGGGCCTTCGGGAACCGGCAAGTCGACAGCGGCGGCCATCATCGCCAAGACGCTCCAGCTCGACCTGCATCGAATCGAGCTCGGCACGGTCGTGTCGAAATACATCGGGGAGACTGAGAAGAATCTGGACCGCGCGTTCTCGGCCGCGCGCCAGGCCAACGCGATCCTGTTCATCGACGAAGCGGACGCGCTCCTGGGCAAGCGGTCGCAGGTCAAGGACGCGCACGATCGCTATGCGAACGTCGAAGTCGCCTACCTCCTCCAGAAGATGGAGGACCACGATGGCATCGTGATCGTCGCGACGAACCTGGCCCAGAACATCGACGAGGCCTTCTCACGAAGAATCCAATACGCGATCCACCGGTCTCGCCCGACGTCGACTTCGGTTTCCTGGCGCGTCAGTTCGAGCTCTCCGGTGGAGACATCCGCAACATCGTCCTCGACGCGGCCTATCGCGCCGCGCAGGAAGACGCGGAGATCACCCTGGCGCGTCTGATTTGCGCCGTCGCCCGCCAGTACGGGAAGACCGGGCGCGTGCCGACCATGGCCGAGTTCCGCGAGCACTACCGCGTGCTTCGCGAGGAGCGCGCGCCCGAGCCGGCAATGGCCGAGGCGATTCCGTCACGCCGTTCACGGCCATGAGAACGCCGCCGCGGGCGAAACACAGTCCGGCCCGCGCCGCGCGCGACGGTCAGCGCTCCGTGGAGACAGGCGGGCCGGCCTCGGATCGTCCGCCTCGTCCTGGCGCGTCCGCCCGGAATCAGGACGCGCTCGCGGCCGTCGGCATCCGGACGGCCATGCCGGTCAGCAAGCCAGGCGATGCCGATGAACGCGAGGCGGACCGGGCCGCCGAGGCGTTCGTCTCCGGGCGCGCGAGTCCTCTCGATGCGGCGTCCCCGCCGGCCCCGCCGTCGGCCCGCATCCGTCGGTCGTGTGCGTCGTGCGAAGAAGACGCGGCGCCCATACGCAGGAAGGCCGCATCGTCCATTCGCCCCTCGGGCGTCCGGCCCCGCCTCGCCGGCAGCCGCGGCCGCCTGATGACGGCGGAAGCCCGCGCTCCGTACGAGCGGTTCTTCAACCGCGACTTTTCGACCGTGCGCGTGCATGACGACGCACAGGCGCATGCCGCGGCGTCCGCGCTGAACGCGCGCGCCTTCGCGAAGGGCCAGAACGTCTATTTCGGCCCCGGGGCGCTCGACGCGGCGACAGACGACGGGCGCCGGCTGCTCGCGCACGAGCTCGCGCACGTGGCGCAGGAGGAGCACGGCGCGGAACGGATCCGCCGGCAGGAGAACATGAGTGGCGCCGAGCCCGATCCATCGCAGCTCGTCTGCCGCGCCGAGACCGAGCCGAACATGTGCGTGGCCCCGCCTACAGCGGGGTTGCCGGACGCTGGAACGCTCGACGCGCGCGTGGCGGCGTTCAAGGAGTGGGTGAAGCAGGCCGCCGTCCAGCGGCTGATGGGGAACCGGACCAACCTGCAGCAGTGGGCGGTCCTCTTCGAACAACGGCTGCCCGACTCGCTGATCGCCGCGGCGGGCCTCTCGCAGAGCGGCGGGTATCGTGCGTATGCCGACCTGCAGGACGTCCATAACCCGATGACGCGGGAGATCCTCGCGTATCAGGCCGCCGGGCGTTACCGCGCGTGTACCGGCTGTCACCTGATGAACGAAGCCTGGGGGTGGGGCGCCACGCAACCGCACACCGGACCGGACTGGATGAGCCCGAACGAACGGCGCGCGGGCCTGGCGGCGGACTGGGGCGTGTCCGGGAACTTCGCCGCATCCACGTCGTTCTTTACCGCCCGGCCGTCCACCGCGTCACGCGGGTACACACCGCCCGCGGGCACGGCCGAAGGCAACCTGATGAGCGCGCTGCCGGATCCCGGGCGCGTCCTCGCGTTGATGCAGCAGGCGCGTCCGATCCTCCAGCAGCTCGGGCCGGAGGGCTTCAAGGTCCTGCCGCAGCGCCTGCTCGATGACCTCGAGACGCGATCCATGGCCGACGTGCGGCGCGAGACGATCGACACGATCCAGCAGCGGCGCAGCGACTACCTGGAACTGATCGGGAAGATCCAGGCCGGGGACGTCAGCTACGACAAGTTCGGGCCCATCATCCAGGACCTGCTGCCGCTGGCCTCGCCCGACGTCCGCGGCGTCATTCAGGCCGAAATGGATTCGCAGGCACGCTGGAAGCTCGTCGAATCCATCGTCATCGGCATCCTGACGATCGCCGCACTCATCCTCATCGTCTTTCCGCCGACGACGGCGCTCGGGCTGATGGTCGCGGGCGCGATCGACGTCTCGCTCGCGACCTACGGCGCGATCACCGGCCCGGGGATGATGGAGACCGGCCACGCGTACTCGCTCGGGACCGGGGCGAACACCGTGTTCTCCCAGGCGCAGCAGGACGCGGCGGGCCTGATGATGCTCACCGGGTTTCTCGGCACGGTCCTCGCGCCGCTCGGCATCATCGGCGGGACGGCGCGCATCATGACGGGCGTCGGAAAGCTCGGCACCGCGGTCGAAGCCACCACGGCGTTGCTGCAGGTCGGGCAGACGATCCAGCGCGGCGACTACGTGGTGACGATGCTGGAAGACGGCGGGATCATGGCGACGTCCACCACCCGGCCCGATCTGATGATCATCGTCCGCGGCGAGACCGCCACGCTGTATCAGTCGATGGGCCCCGGTGGGATGCGGGTGATCGGATCGCAGTCGCTGGCGGAGATGGCGGACGTGTCGGAAGCCGTGCAGGGGCAGTCCGCGTTGACCGGGGCGAGGCCGACGCCGCTCCTGACGGCGGGTTCGGCGGCGCGGACGACGGCCGACGAATATGCGGACTTCCTTCGCCTGCTGGAGGAAGAGGGCGGGGGCGTTCCGCGGAGTGGGGAGCCCGTGTCGCTCCAGCCGCACAGGGCAGCCGGACAGGCGCGCCAGCAGCTTGGTGTCACCGGGCAGACGCAATCGGCGCACGGGTTGCCGCAATCAATCGGGCGCGGCATCCCCGGCTACGACGCCGAGGCGGCGCTGACGATCCTCGAGGCTCGCGCGATACATCGGGGGATGGACGGCCCCTGGAAGCAGGCATTCATGGCGTTCCGGCGATCGGGCCGTACGACGGCGAGCGGACAGGAAATCTACGACGCCGTCGCCGGCTCCTTCCGCTCCGCCCAGGGTCTTCCGGCCGGCGTCGGCGACACCCTCGCCGCCCGGCTCCAGGACGAGATGTTCGTCGAGTTCGGCCTCAGTCCAACGGCGCAGTACACGCTGCCGTACCCGAATATCCATCCATGAGGCGGCCTCCGAAGATCCGGGCCGAGCGCGTTCTGCGCCCGGCGCCGGAACCCAAGAGAGCGCCACCGCGCGCGCCGTTTCCGCAGGAACCGGCGCCGGCCGAAGCGTTGGCTCAGCAACCCAATCAGGCGGTCCTCTCCGCGCTCGGGATTCGCCGGAAGAGCGCGGCAGGCGCGGCAGCCGGCGACGGCGCGTCCGGACCTCGGCGTGGCGGGGCGGGTGGCATGGCGCCGCTTGTTCGCGCGTTGGAGACGAGAGTTGGGACGCCGCATTGCCGATGACGTCGCGATCGAGGCCGGCCGCGGCGAGCGCCTCGCGGATCGCGCGGTCACGGAATGGGAAAACGTCATGAATCCCGAGAGCCGCGCCTTCCTCGTGGATCATCCGCGGGTCCGCGCCCCGTACGCCGAGATGACGCCCGGCGTGCGCCGCGCGCTCACCTTCTGCGCCAGCCCTTGCGTCATTCCGACGGCGACGGCCGAACAAGCCACCTGGCCGAGAAGGCGATCGGCGAGAACTGGAGACAGGCACTCGACGCCAACAACCTGCAAATGGAGCTCGCCATGCCTAATACGTACTGGGAAATCATCCAGGCGCGGCATCCAGAGCTGCGCTGACCCGGCGGAATGGCATCGTCTGCCCGTCGGGCCGCGAGGACCTGGCCGTCTTGCACCGGCCGTGGGCACCGTGTACCCTCTCGGCACCGGTGGCTGATCTGGTCTTCTTCTACGGCACGCTGATGGCCGGGTTCGATCGCCGGCGCCGGGCCGGCATCGACAACAAGCTGACCTACATGGGCCGCGGCTCCATCCAGGGATCGCTGTTCGATCTCGGGCTCTATCCGGCCGCGGTCCCCGCGCCGGACGGTGCGGTGTGGGGCGAGGGGTACGAGATGACGGAGCCCCAGACGGTGCTGGCCGCGCTCGACGACATCGAGGGCTACCGGCACGACGATCCCGATCGCAGTCTCTATCGCCGCCAGCAGGCCGAGGTCGCCCTGCCGGACGGCGGCCGCGCGCCGGCGTGGGTCTATTTCTACAACGCGCCGCTCGGGCGCGCGCCGCGCATCGCGTCCGGCGACTACCTGGAGCATACGAGGCTGCGCTGAGTGGACGACGAGGGGCTAAAAGGTGCTAAAGGTGCGAAGGGTGCTAAAGGTGCTAAAGGTGCTGGTGCTAAGGGTGCAAAGGGTGCCAAGGGTGCGAAGCGTGCTGGGGCTGCTGTCGGTGCTCGTGGTACCGAGTGTCGGGTGGACGGTTCAGGCGCAGGCGCAGGGGACGGCATCGATCGATCCGCGGATCGTCAAGCTGGTCGCGTCGGTCTCGGAAGAGCGGCTGCAGCAGCTCCTGCAGAAGCTCTCGAGCTTCAGGACGCGCAACAGTTGCTCGGACCCGTCAGCCCCGGACGGCATCGGTCCGGCGCGGCAATGGATCCTTGACGAAATGAAGCGCACCAGTCCGAAACTGCAGGTCAGCTTCGACACATACACGATCCAGACCGTGCGCGGCTGCGCGGGGCCGATCGAGCTCCGGAACGTCATGGCGATCCTGCCCGGGAAGACCGCGCGGCGGATTTACGTCAGCGGCCACTACGACTCCGTGAACCTCGGGGCCGGCGGTCAGCAGACAAGTAACGCGGGGGGGACAGCCTCGCCGCCGACGCGGCCCGGTGCCGCGCCGCAGGCGCCGGGCGAGCCCGCCGACCCCAATCAGCCGCCGGCGCCGCGGCCGATTCGCGATCCCAACCTGCCCGCGCCCGGGGCGAACGACGATGGGAGCGGGACCGTGCTGTCGATGGAGCTCGCGCGCGTGTTCGCCGAGAGCGGCATCGAGCTCGACGCGACGCTCGTGTTCATGGCGGTCGCCGGCGAAGAACAGGGGCTCGTCGGCGCCGCCGCGCACGCGAAGAAGGCGAAGGCGGAGAAGATCCCCATCCAGGCCTGGTTCAACAACGACATCGTCGGCGGGTCCCACGGCGGCGACGGCACCATCGACAGCGCGACGGTGCGCGTCTATTCGGAAGGTCCGGAGGACTCGCCGTCGCGGTCGCTCGCGGTGTTCGCGCAGCGGATCGCGGCCCAGTACGTGCCGTCGCACCAGCTCCGGCTGATGGCCCGCCGGGATCGCTTCAGCCGCGGCGGCGATCACAGCGCGCTGAACGCTGAGGGGTTCGCGGCGATCGGCTTCCGCGAGTCCCGCGAGAACTACTCGAAGCAGCACGGCGTGGGCGACACGATCGACGGCGTGGATTTCCGGTACCTCGCGCAGAACGCGCGGGCCAACGCCGCCGGCATGGCCACGCTCGCCCTCGCGCCCCCGCCGCCGGTCGTCGTCAACGCGCGCGCCGCGCCGACCCTCGATCGCCGGCCGTCGGGCTACGACGCGCACCTCCGCTGGCAAGCGTCTCCCGGCGCCGCCGGGTACCGCATCTTCTGGCGCAAGGCCTGGGCCCCCGACTGGGAGCACGAGATCGCCGCCGGCAACGTGACCGAGTACACGTTCCCGCACATGAATATCGATGACTGGGTCTTCGGCGTCGCCGCGGTCGATGCCGCGGGTCACGAGAGCACGGTCAGCGCGTACATCGCGGCGCCGTCAACGGCGACGAGCGGCGGGACCTAGTGTCCCGTCCCAGTGGTTCGCGACATAACTCCGGGGCGGGGCATCCCGCCTCGCGGCGTTGCTCCTCGCTCAGATACTCCCGGTATCCTCGCTCGTCGCGCCTTGCGATCCGGGCGCCGCGCCCCGGACTTATGTCA